>VFQO010000441.1_pt1 | contig 45247 bp, 44 predicted proteins | sample 3512331 | NCBI WGS metagenome assembly VFQO01 (sample SAMN10412371, study PRJNA504923) | tailings metagenome | isolation source: Replicate 3 from Balatoc abandoned mine | place: Philippines: Itogon, Benguet | collected 2017-08-28 | reverse complement strand
CCTCCAGTTTCTGATTCCACCTTAACAAGGTGTCCTGGAAACCGGCAGCAGCCCACATCGAGGTGTAGACCGTCTGTGGACACGCGAAGCCACACCACACACGGCCCACCAGCGCCGTGGCGAAGAACAGCAGCAGCGCGCTGAAGACCAGTGCGCCGGTGAGCAGCACCAGATCCTGCGGAAACAGCACCGTGTCGAAGACGAAGAAGCGCCGCTCTTCGAGGTCGAACCACACCGCTTGACGCCCGTGCCACTCGAGCCACGGCAGCCCGTAGAACAACGCCTGCGTGAGGGCCACGAACACCCACCGCCAGCGGGCGAACCGGCCGCGCACGGCGCGTGGCTGGATGCGGTGGGCCGGCTCGACGCCGACGGGGAAGATGGCGATGGTGGAACGGGAAGCAGACATCGGCGATCCAGGGGCCGTCGCCGGCGCACGGGGCCGGCACACCGCTGATGGTCCGCAGTCGGTGCTGAGCCGCCAAGGCGCAGCCCGGCACGTTCTCGACCGGAGCAGAAGGAGCGGCGCGGCATCTGATCCACCCCGATTCGTGCGGCGCTGCACCGGCGGACGGAGTGCCTGTGCCGTGACAATCAGCGCCACGATGTCGACTCCATCTGCTCTGCTGCACCCGCACTCGGCGCCCGCCGCTGCACGCGCCAACCTTCGCGGCATCAGCTGGATGGTGCTGGCCATGGCGGCGTTCGCGCTCGAAGACGCCTTCGTCAAGCGAGCCGCGCACGACTTGCCGATCGGGCAGGTGCTGCTGAGCTTCGGCCTGGGCGGAATGCTCGTCTTCGCGCTGACACCCAAACGCGACGGCGGCCCGCTGCTGCAACCCGCCGTGCTGTCTCGCGCGATGGGCGTGCGTGCGGTGTTTGAGGTCTGCGGCCGACTGTTCTTCGCGCTGGCGATCACGCTGATACCCTTGTCGTCGGCCACCGCGATCCTTCAGGCGACGCCGGTGCTGGTGGTGCTCGGGTCCAGCCTGTTCTTCGGCGAGCGCGTAGGCGCTGTCCGCTGGGCTGCGGTGGGCATCGGCCTGCTCGGCGTGCTCGTGGTGCTGCGGCCGACGGCGGACGACTTCTCGGCGCTGTCCCTGCTCACGCTCGTGGCGCTGGTGGGCTTCGCCGGGCGCGACCTCGCGAGTCGCGCGGTGCCGGCGGCGCTCGGCACGCGCCACCTCGGTTTCTACGGGTTCGCAGCCGTGGTGGTGGCCGGAACTGCCGTCGCCGCGTGGGACGCCCGGCCGTTCGTCTGGCCAGGAGCCACCGCCGCGGGTCTGCTGGCGATGGCCGTCCTGGTGGGCACCGCGGCCTACGCGGCGCTGATGAAGGCCATGCGGACCGGCGACATCGCGAGCGTCACGCCGTTTCGCTACACCCGGCTCGTGTTCGGCGTGGCGCTCGGCGTCGTAGGTTTCGGCGAGCGCTTCGATGCGGCGATGCTGGCAGGCTGCGCGGTCATCCTCTGCGCCGGGCTGCTGATCGCGTTCGACGCGCGACGCCGCGCGCCACGCTAGCCGGCTGCTGCGGAAGCGGCCAGCTCGCCGAGTGTGCGGATCGCGCCGTCGATGCGCTTGTCGCCTGGGTGCCCGGTGTTCAGCCGCAGGTGATGCGTGAAGCGCCTGTCGGCCGAGAACAGCACGCCGGGCGCGGTGCTGATGCCTTCGGCCATGGCGCGCTGGTGCAGCGTTAGCGCGTCCACGGTCGGCGGCAGTTCGAGCCACAGGAAATAGCCACCGGCCGGCCGGGTGACGCGCGTGCGCGCCGGGAAATGGCGCTCGACCAGTCGCACCACCCGGCGCTGCTCTGCCGCCAGCGCTGCGCGCAGCTGGCGCAGGTGACGGTCATAGCCGCCCTGGGCGAGGTAGTCGGCGATGGCGAGCTGCGGTGGCAGCGCGGTGGCCAGCGAACTCATCATCTTCAGCCGCTGCACCGCGCGCGCATGGCGCCCGGCCGCCGCCCAACCCACGCGATAACCCGGCGCCAGGCACTTGGAAAACGACGAGCAGTGCAGCACCAGACCGGCGCTGTCGAAGGCCTTCGCCGGCGGCGGGCGCCGCACGTCGGCATAGAGCTCGCCGTAGACGTCGTCCTCGATCAGCGGCACGCCGTGGCGCTGCAGCAGTTCGACCAGCGCCTGCTTGCGCCCCACCGGCATCAGCGCACCCAGCGGGTTCTGGAAGCTGGGCATGAACCAGCAGGCGGCCACCGGCTGCTGCTGCAGCACGCGCTCCAGCGCCGCGAGGTCGACCCCTTCCGCGGGGTCGGTGGAGACCTCCACGGCGCGCAGCCGCAGGCGCTCCAGCACCTGCAGCGCGGCATAGAACGTCGGCGATTCGATGACGACCACGTCACCCGGTCGGGTCACCGCCTGCAGGCACAGGTTCAGCGCTTCCATCGCGCCGTTCGTGATGACCAGTTCATCGGGCGCCAAGGGCACACCCTGCAGCGCGTAGCGCCGACGCAGTTCCAGCCGCAGCCCTTCGTCGCCGGCCGTGAGGGCGCTGGTGATCTGGCGTGGCTTCATACGACGCATGGCCCGCGCGCCGTGTCGTGTCAGCACGTCGAACGGGAACAGATGGGCGCCGGGGAATGCGGAGCCCAGCGGGACGACCGACGGGTCACGCGTCGACTCCAGCAGGTCGAAGGCGAGTTCGCTGACGGCCACGTCGGTGACGTCGGCGCGCGGCACTGCGGCTCTAGGCACCTCACGCATGGCACGTCGCGGTGTCTGCACGTAGTAGCCGGAGCGGGGTCGGGCCTCGATCAGCCCACGTGTTTCGAGCAGGCCATAGGCCTGGAACACGGTGGCAGGGCTGATGCCGCGCCGCTGACACGTCTCCCGCACGGACGGCAGCCGGTCGCCGGCCTTCAGCAGGCCTTCGCGGATTGCCTGCGCCATGTCGTCGGCCAGCTGTTCGTAGCGGGTCGGGTGGTCCGTCATCGGGCGTCGCCGAACTGATCCGGTCGAGGTTGAAGGCGTCTGGATCTTATCGGCCGGCACCGCCGCAGCGACGATCGGCGCATGAACACGACGACTTCGACACTCGTGCGGCCTGCTGTCTCCATCGGCACCGCGGCCATGGCACGACTCGGCGACGCGGGGCTGTTCCGGCGCGGAGTACCGACGCAACTGGGTGGCGATGGCGGATCGATCGCCGACGTGACAGCGACGGCGCGTGAACTGCAGCGCGACGACCAGGCCGCGGCGTGGATCTTCCGCGTCCAACGCCACGCGATCGAACTGCTGGTGCATGCCGAGAACGCGGGGCTTCGAGAGTTCCTCTTGCCGCAGTGGCTGCAGGGGGAGCGTGCGGGTACGGTGCCCTTGGACGCCAACTCGCACCCGCTTCTCGCAACGCCCGTCGGCAACGCCTTACGCCTGTCCGGCCAGTACCGGCGTGTCGTGAACCTGCAGTGGATCGGCTTCTCGGTGGTCGTCCCGGTGCAGGTCGCCAGCGCCGTGGAGTGGGTCGTGGTGCGGGGAGAAGAAGACCGTCTGCGCGTTGGCATCGACCAGACGCACCCGTGCCCACCGGGCAGCCGCAGTGCGTCGCTCACCTTCGACGGTGTGTTCTTCCGCATGGACGAATGGCTGGGCGGGGCATCGAGCGCAGTACTGGCCGCGCCCCTCGCCGAGGCGCTGGCGAATGCCGTGCCCATCCCGATGGGTTGAGTCAGCGCTCCTTCTGCACATCGAGCGCCGTCACGCCTGGCGCACGCTGACCCCAGGACTGGCGGATGTAGGTCAGCACCGCGGCCGTGTCGGCCACCGACAGGTCGGCCGGCGGCATGCCGTACGGCCGCGGATTGCCGGCCGTCGATGGGCCGAAGCCGCCATGCTTGAGCAGCTGAAGCAGGTTGCTGACGCCGCGCTGCGTGACCGTCGGGTTTCCCGCCAGTGGTGGGTACGCGTTCGGCGCGCCACGACCATCGGCGCCGTGGCAGTCGGCACACCGGTCTGCGTAGATCTTCTCGCCCGCCTTGAGCACCGCCGGGTCGGCGGCAGCGGCGGCCGGAGGCGGTTCGGCGGCCGGCAGGGATTGCAGGTAGTCCGCCACCGCCTGCAGGTCGGCGGCCCTCCAGTGTTGGGTGCTGGACAGGACGATTTCAGCCATCGGTCCGCTCGCAGTTCCCTGGGCGTTGCGACCGTCGCGCAGCAACTCCACGGTGTCGGCCGCCGGCGTGGACCGGCCCTTCACCGGGTGCAGCGAGGGAGCCGTCCAGGCCGCGCCCGGCATGTCGCCACCGGTGAGGGCGCGGCCAGGCGCGGACCAGCGTCCACGGGGCGCATGGCACTCGCCGCAGTGGCCGATCCCGTTCACGAGGTACTCGCCGCGCGCGAGGCCGGTCATCGGCGCCTGCATTGGCGCTGCGGCGGGTTCGAAGTTCAGCCATTGCCACGCCGCCATCGCGAGCGAGGTGTTGTACGGAAAGCGAAGTTCGTGCGGCTGGTTCGGCTGCACCACAGGCGGCAGGCTGCGCAGCCAGGCGAACAGCGCGTCGTTGTCGGCGCGTGCCACGCGCGTGAACGAGGTATATGGGAATGCGGGCACGAGGCGGCGCCCGTCCGGTGCGCGGCCATCGTGCATCGCGCGGTGGAAGTCATCGGCGCTCCAGCGGCCGATGCCGGTGATCGGATCGGGCGTGAGATTGCCGGCGTAGACCGTGCCGTAGGGTGTCCGGATCGGGCGACCGCCGGCCATCGACGCGCCACCCGGCGCGGTGTGGCAGCCGGCGCAGTTGCCGAGCGTAGCCAGGTAGGCGCCGCGGGCCACGAGGTCGGACGCAGGAGCGGGCCCGGCGGCGTTCCGTGCGGTGGCGGTGCCGCATTCGAGCGGCCAGGCGCCGGGCGGGCGATCGGCCGGTGTGGTCTGCGCGGGCAATGGCCGCGATGCCAGCCAGCGCGCCGCCAGCGACACATCTGTCGGGGACAGTCGGCGCACGACCTCCGCCATGCAGTCGGGCGCGCGCGCACGGCGCTGGCCGGTACTCCAGGCACCGAGCTGCGCCACGAGGTAGTCTGCGGGCAGTCCGAGAAGACCGGGAACGTTCGGTGCGACGCCGGTCAGCGTGCTGCCATGGCAGGCGGCGCAGGCCGGTACGCGGCGCGCCGGATCGCCCTGCGTGACCAGTTGGCGTGCGCGCTCGGCATCAGCCGCGCCAAGCGTCGAGCTGGCTGGCGCCGGATACGGTACGTACTGGGCGCTGAAGTGATCGGCCAGCGCGGCCAGCATGCCGTCGTCCAGCGGCTGCAGCAGCGCATTCATCGTGGCATTGCTGCGTCGCCCGTCGCGGAACGCCTGCAACTGCGTCAGCAGGTAGCCGGCCGGCTTGCCGGCCAGACGTGGCACGTAGCCATCGGGCCGCGAGCGGCCTTGAGGCCCGTGGCACCCCGTACAGGCCAGGGCGCGTTGCGCGAGCGTGTCGGGCACGTCGCGCGCCGCGCCCAGCGCTGGCCACATTGCCAGCGCCAGCAACACCGCTGCAATGCGCTTCATACGCCCAGACCGGCGACGGCCAAGCGAGCCAGTGTCACCAGACTACCGACGAACACCGCGGCCAACAGCACGCCGGCAACGATGAGCGGCACCGGGCGAAGGCGCTCGATCTCCTCACGCGCGCGGGCGCCGCGGCGGATACCGAAGAAGCTCCACGCGACGGCCCGGACGTACGCCAGCGCATCGCCGAGCATTGCGACCGGCCCGGCTCGGCCTTGTGATCCTTCGCTTGTCATGCACGCAGTCTGGGCTGCGTGCGCTGATCCGCAAAGACTCAGACTTGGCGCATTTCGGCCGTATCAGATGACGCTTCAAGTGCGGTTCTAGCTGGCTCGCCAGGGACCCGAACGCATTGAAGACGACTGCGCGCATTCGCCTCGGCTGAGCGCTGGTTCATTCGAGTCAGTTCACGAGCACCTGCACAGGCCAGCAGGCAGTGCAGTGGCTGCTTCGTGGCAAAGCTGCGAGTGTCGGCTTCTGGCCGGCCGCGTGACTTCGGCTCGACATTGCGAGAGGCGGCGATGCGGCCCCAAGCAGTCAGCAAGCCCACGAACGTCGCTTGTCCATCGCATCGCCGCCTTCCGCGGCTGGCGGCTCGCCGGCTCCCCACGACCCATTGCTGAAGTACGGTCGCTTGAAGAGCAGTCATCCACAGCAGGGGGAACGAGCCTCGATAATGTTTATGTCAACTCGAAACCAGGCTTGTCGAGCGAATCCGCTCCGGCCGGTACGGGCCGGCCCTTTGCGGCCTTGCGCTTCGTCGGCACGCGGTTAGCGCCTGCCACTACAAGTGGCCAGTGGTCTGGCGCACGAAAGTGCCGGACTTGCCCCCGACAAGGCCTCCGCTCGCTTGGCCGTGGTCTTGCCCACGAACACTCCGCTCGCACTCTTCGGCTCGGACGCGGCCATCTCCCGGACCTGATCCCAAGTGAACGCTCCCGAGGCAAACACGCGCGCGGCTTTGTCCGCCATCTCCTGACAGACGACGACAAACTTGCCGGGAACGGCTCGTTGAGTCGCACTTCCGTGAAGTCGTGAAGCAAGGCGACGGCACGGGCGAACTGCATGATGGTCGCTCTGGCGATGGGATGGCTGATCAACTGTAATTGAAGATCCGGCCTACCCAGCGTCTGGGCCTACCAGGCGTTGGTCTGGTCCAGCGCGGCGGCCAGCACCTCATCCATGTTGGAAAGCATGCGGTCGCAGTCATCGCGCACCGCGGCGGTGATCGGCCATCCCCGCCGCGCAACAAGCCCAAGTTGGCACCCACCACTCGGAGCCGGTGGCCCAACTGCACCCACTGCACCCAGTTGCCGCACATCGCCGGTGAGCTGGTCCCGGAACGCCGCCTCACTGTCATGAGGCTCAACCTAGCGCCACTCGCCCGGACGCTGCGCGGAGTGGCCCTGGGACACCCATAAGCGCCGCGTCCTCCGCGACATCTCAAAGCGCCCGGGACACGGCCCCCTGTGCAGATCCGACGAGGGAGACGGGACGTCGCTCCACCGGAACCGGCAACATGTCGCGCCAAGCGGGCGTTTGACTTCCACCGGAATGTCCGCCATGCGGCTAGGCAAGCAGGGTTCCGTCCACGTCCGCTAAACTTCGCTCGTGCGTCGTTTGATCCTTCTGTTTTTGTTGTCCGTCCTGCCTCTCCAGTTTGCCTGGGGTGTGGCAGCGACCTACTGCGGCCACGAGCAGGCTCCGAGTTCAGGGCACTTCGGTCACCACAGCCATCAGCACCAGGCGAAGGCCGAGTCCGATTCAGGGTCCGCTGCCAAGAAGGCCTCGGTGCTTGCAGACGACCTTGATTGTGCGTTTTGTCACCTGGGTTGCGTGCAACCCTGTGCCACTCAGACCGCTTCGGTTGCTGCGATCCGGTCCTCTGTCCTGGCGCTGCCCACGCTTCTTCTTCCGGATTCCGGTCGCCCTGGCCGGATCGAACGCCCCAAATGGCTCCTCGCCGCCTGATTCGGCGAGGGACTGTCACATCCATTGAGGTTGCCCCCTAGCGACTGACGCCTCGCCGAATTCTTCCGCTTTGTTGTTCATAGCAACCTGGAGAATTCGATGCGAACGAAGTCGCTGGCCCTTGCCGGTGCCCTGCTCTGCCTGTCCACCATCGGGCAGGCACAAGTCCCGGCGCAAAAGCCTGGCGTCCTCCCCCCGGAAACCGCACCGATTCAGGCGCAGCAGCGTCTGAGCCTCGCGGACGCCCTTGCGCTGGCCGAGTCGGCAAGCCCGACCCTGCGCTTGAAGGTGGCCGAACTGTCGGCGGCCGAAGGGCAGCGCGCCGACGCAGGCGCATGGCTCTACAACAACCCGCAGTTGTCCGTCGACCAGACGCGACGGACCGTGCCTGCGACCACCGGGTCGGAACGCCGCAGCGAGTGGGGTGCGGGTCTGTCCCAGACCTTCGAGGTGGGCGGGCAGCCGTCCTACCGTCGCGAGGCCACCGGTGCTGCGCTGACCGCCCTGCGGATGGAGATCGCCGACGTCCGTCGCCGCGTTCGCGCCGACGTGGCCGAGCGATACACGCGTGTGCTCGCGCTGCAGCAGCGGGCCGACACGGAGTCGCAGGCACTGAAGCTGTTCGATGACACTGCCACGGCAGTACAGCGAAGACGTCAGGCGGGTGAGGACACGCGGCTCGACGCCAACGTCGCTCGCGTCGAGGCCGAGCGCGCGCGCAATCAGCTGGCCCAAATTCAGGAGCAACTGCTGGAAGCACGCGCCGAGTTGGCCAAGCAATTGCAATTGCCGCCCGGGAGCCTGCCGATGGCGACAGGTGAACTCTCGGCCCAGCGCCCCGGCTACTCCCTCGACGCCCTGCTCGCGAGCGCCGATAACCAGCCTCGCGCCGGCGCACTGGCCGCGCGCGAGTCCAGTGCCGCCGCGCGGCTGAAGCTCGAACGGGCCAGCACCTACCCGGACGTGACCGTAGGCCTGAACGTCGGTCGCGAGGGGCCTGGCGCGGCGCGCGAACGCTTGACGACCTTGACCCTGTCCGTGCCCTTGCCGCTGTTCAAGCGTAATGCCGCAGGCATCGGCGCAGCCCAGACCGAGCTGACGCAGGTCCAGATCGAGCGGCAGGCGGCGCAGCGCGATGCCCGCGCAAGCGTCAGTTCGCTCTGGGCGCGGCTGGCCAGCCTGGAGGATCGGATTCGCCGGCTGCAGGAGTCCGTGCTTCCGGCCCTGGCGGACAACCAGCAACTCTCCATCAAGTCGCAACAAGCGGGACAGATCGGCTTGCTCGAACTGATCGTCGTCAGCCGGCAATCCCTGGATGCCAGGCGCGACCTGATCGACGCGCTCGCCGACTACCAGAGCACCCGCATTGCCCTCGAACTCGCGGCCGGCTGGCCGCAAGAAGGAACCCAACCATGAAGAACTCGAAACCGCACGGCTCGTCCACGTCGCTGGTGCTGACGGCCCTGGCACTCGCTCTGGCAGGCGCCCTGACCGCTTGTGGCGGCGGCGAGAAATCCGCCGAGGCCAAGTCCGCTGAGAAGGCTGCTTCCGCTCCCGAGGGAGGGCACAAGGAGGAAGGCGGGCTGAAGCTTTCGGCCGAAGAAGCGCAGCGCGCCGGCATCAAGCTCGAGAAGCTCGCTGAGCAGGGCTTCGCCGACACCGTGACCGTTACCGCGACGATCCGTCCGAACCAAGATCGTGTGGCCCGCGTGGCGCCGCGCGTCGAAGGGCGCATCGTGCAGGTCACCGCGAAGCTGGGTGACACCGTCAAGGCCGGTCAGGTGCTGGCCGTCCTCGACAGCCTGGCCCTTGGCGAAGCGCAGTCTGCCCTGGAGCGGGCGCGATCGGCGCAGCGCGTGGCGCAGGCCGACCATGCCCGCGCGGAGTCTCTGGCCAAGGACGAGATCATCCCGCAGCGCGAACTCCTGCGTGCCAAGTCCGCGCTGGAGACGGCAAACGCCGACCTCCACGCAGCAGAAGACAAGTTGCGCCTGTTGGGAGGTACCGCGTCGCACACCGAACGCGCCGCATCAACGTTCGCCCTCACCGCCCCGCTGGGCGGAACGGTGGTCCAGAAGAAGGCCACGATCGGCGAACTGGGTTCTCCTGCGGAGCCGCTGTTCTACGTGGCCGACCTCTCGACGGTCTGGATCGAGGCCGATCTGACCGAGGACAAGCTCGCGCGCGTGAAGGTCGGCGCCGCGGCAACGGTCACCGTCAATGCCTACCCGAACGAGCGCTTCACCGGCCGCGTGACCTACGTCGCCAGCATGCTCGACAAGGACAGCCGCACGACTCCCGCACGCATCGAGGTCCCCAACAAGGACGGCAGGCTCAAGCCGGAGATGTTCGCCAGCGCCACGATTGAGACCGGTGCGGCGCGTGCGCCGGCACTGTCGGTGCCCAGCGCGGCGATCCTGCTGCTGCAAGGGCAGCCCACGGTGTTCGTGGCCGAAGGCGGCGGCTTCGAGCCGAGGGCGATCGAACCCGGGGACAAGGTCGGCGGACGCACGGTGGTCAAGGCCGGAGTCAAGGCCGGTGAGCAGGTGGTTGCCGAAGGGGCGTACGCCCTGAAGGCGCGGCTGCTGAAGTCGCAAATCGGCGAAGGCCACTGAGAAAGATCACCCATCATGCTCAACGCCATTGTCGATGCTTCGCTTCGATACAAGGTCCTGGTCATCGTCGCCTTCCTGATCGTCATCGGTCTCGGGGTGCAGGCCTTCCGCCAGGTCCCGGTCGATGCCTTCCCGGACGTCACGCCCATCCAGGTCAACGTCTACACCGAGTCACCCGGCCTTGCAGCCGAAGACGTCGAGAAACTGCTCACGGCCCCGATCGAAGGCGCCCTCGCCGGCCTGCCCGGCGTTCAGGAGGTGCGGTCCGTCTCGCTGTTCGGCCTGTCCTATGTCGGCGTCTACTTCGATGACGACGTCGACATCTATTTCGCACGCCGCCTGGTCGGCGAGAAGCTGCAGGACGTGAAGGGCCGATTGCCCCAGGGCTACGGGGAACCCGTTCTCGGCCCGAACAGCTCCGGGCTGGGCCAGGTCTTCTGGTACACGGTCGAGTCCGCGGACAAGAACCTGTCCAGCATGGACCTGCGGACTCTGCACGACTGGACCGTCAGGCTGATCCTGCGCACGGCGCCCGGTGTGGACGACATCATCACCTGGGGTGGCGACGAGAAGCAGTTCCAGGTGCAGATCGACCCGAACGCACTCGTCAAGTACAAGCTGTCGTTCAAGCAGGTGATGGAAGCGCTGACGGCCAACAACAAGCAGGTCGGCGGGCAGTCCATCAATCTCGGCCGCGAGCAGTACCTGGTGCGCGGTCTGGGCTTGGTGAGCAATGTGACGGACATCGGTGGCATCGTGGTCGCCGAACGCGGCGGGGCGCCGATCCGCGTGCGAGACGTGGCCAAGGTCGTCGAGGCGCCGGCACCGCGCTTCGGTGCCGTCACGCGCGACGGCAAGGAAGCCGTGCTGGGCATGGCGCTGTCGCGCGTCAACGAGAACGCTAAGACCGTGGTCGACGCCGTCAAGGCCAAGCTCGCCATTGCGCAGGCCGCGCTGCCCAAGGGCGTGACGCTCAAGCCGATCTACGACCGCACCGAGATCGTCGAGAAGGCCCTGAAGACCGCAGAGAGCTCCCTCGTCGAGGGCGCGATCCTGGTGGCGGTGATCCTGTTCCTCTTCCTGGGGGAGTTCCGGTCCGCGATCGTCGTGATCGTCACGCTGCCCCTGTCGATGCTGATCGCCTTCATCCTGATGCAGCGGTTCGGGCTGTCGGCCAACCTGATGTCGCTCGCCGGGCTGGCGATCGGCACCGGGATGATGGTGGACGGCGCCGTGGTCATGGTCGAGAACGCGTTCCGGCTGCTCTCGCATGCGCGCGAGTCCGGCAAGCCGATCAACAAGACGCACGTGATGCTGGAAGCCGCGCGCGAGGTGGTCAACCCGATCGCGTTTGCGATCCTGATCATCATCGTCGTGTTCCTGCCGCTCTTCTCCCTGACCGGACTCGAGGGCAAGCTGTTCAAGCCGATGGCCCTGACCATCACCTTCGCGATGGCCGGCTCGCTGGTCCTGTCGCTGACCCTCGTGCCGGTACTGGCCGCGCTGATCCTCAAGCCCAAGGAAGAGAAGGACACTTTCCTGGTTCGCTGGGCCAAGAAGGCCTATGTGCCGCTTCTGGACTGGGCGCTGGAGCGCAAGAAGCGCGTGATCGGCACCGCGCTCGTGCTGCTCGTGGGCACGCTGGCCCTGTTCCCCTTGCTCGGCAAGGAGTTCATGCCGCAGTTGCAGGAGGGCGCCATCATGTTCCGCGTCACCGGCATCCCGTCGACCTCGCTGGACGAATCGCTGCAGGTGTCCCAGGCGGTCGACACCACCCTGCGCACCAAGTACCCGCAGGTTCGCTCCGTGCTCGCCACGATCGGCCGCGCCGAGAAGGGCGAGACCGCGGACGTGAACTACATGGAAGTGCTGGTGGACATGAAGCCGCAGGCCGAGTGGCCGGAGAAAGCGACCTACTCGGCGCTGGCGTCGCAGATGCAGGAGGACCTGGAGAAGGTCGTCCCGACTTCCGTCTTTGGTGCCACGCAGCCGATCCAGATGCGCGTGGAGGAGCTCATCTCGGGTGTACGCGCCACCCTCGCGCTGAAGTTGTACGGCGAGGATCTGGAGACCCTGGACCGCCTGACGGCACAAGCCAAGAGCGTGCTGGAGAAGGTGCCGGGCGTCACCGACCTGTCGGCCGAGGCGAACAAGGGCAAGCCCCAGCTTGTCATCAAGGTCAACCGCGAAGCGGCATCGCGCTTTGGCATCAATGCCGACGAGATCCTGGAGGTGGTGCAGGCCGGGATTGGCGGCAGCGCCGTGTCTACGCTCATCGATGGCACCAAGCGCTTCGACATCGCCGTACGCCTGGCCGATGGCTTCCGGGCCGATCCGGAGGCCATCGGCTCCATCCCGATCCGCACCGCCGAAGGAGCGCTCGTGCCCTTCTCGCAGGTGGCCACGCTGGAGCTCGACGAAGGGTATTCGTTCGTGCGCCGCGAGGCGCTGCAGCGCTATGCCGTGCTGCAGATGGACGTCAAGGGTCGCGATGTCGACAGCTTCGTGAAGGAGGCTGACGCGAAGCTCAAGGAGGCGGTGCAGATGCCGGCCGGCTACTGGGTCGAGTGGGGTGGCGCCTTCGAGAACCAGCAGCGCGCGCTGGCCCGGCTGGCCCTGATCGTTCCGCTGACAATCGGGCTGATCTTCCTCTTGCTATACACCGCATTCAATTCGCTGCGGCACGCGACGATCATCATCGCCAACGTGCCCTTCGCCATCATCGGCGGCATCATCGGCTTGTTCGTCACGGGACAGTACGTCTCGGTTCCGTCGGCGATCGGATTCATCGCAGTCTTCGGGGTCGCGATGCTCAACGGCATCGTGCTGGTCTCGTTCCTCAACGATCAGCGACGACACGGGCTGTCGGTGAGAGAGGCGGTCCGGCAAGGGGCTGCGCTGCGGCTGCGGCCCGTGCTGATGACGGCGTCGGTGGCGATCCTTGGCTTGATCCCCATGCTGCTGTCCACCGGCGTCGGCGCCGAGACACAACGGCCGTTGGCGACCGTCGTCGTCGGCGGGCTGATCACCTCGACGGCGCTGACGCTGCTGCTGCTTCCCTTGATCTACGAGTGGGCTGAACTGCGTGCCGAGCGCCGCAGACAGCCCCAGCCGGTTCCCGCCATCGAAGGAGCGACACCATGAAGGAAATCAAGGCCTACGTCCACGCCAGCCGGATCGCCGATGTCATCGCCGGGCTGAAGGGCTCGACGGTATGGGGCGATCCGGGTCACGACGAACACAACCTGGCGGTCTACGTCGTCAAGGGGTCGCTCGTTCCCTTGGACGACGCCGAGCGCCACTACTCTCTGGAACTCGGCGAAGAGATCATCAACGAGTACAAGGTCGAGTTGCATTGCCACGACGACGATGTGCCCGCGCTGGTGGACGTCATCCGGCGCACGGCGAGGACCGGTTCGGCCGTGGCCGGCTGGATCTACGTGATGGACATTGCCTCGGCCGAGCCGATCCGATGACCTGGCAGCAGGCCTGCCCGGTTCGGCAGCGCGAGAGGATCGGGCGATGAGCGCGGGGCACGGCCACGCCTTGCCGGCGACGACCAAGGAGCGCTCGCTGGGCTGGGCATTGGTCCTGACGTCGGCCTTCCTCATTGCCGAGGTCGTCGGGGGCGTCGTTCTGAACAGCCTTGCGCTGCTGTCCGATGCCGCGCACATGTTCACCGACGTGGCCGCGCTCGCGATCGCATTGGCGGCCATCAGGATCGCCCGCCGGCCGGCGGACCAGCGCCGAACCTTTGGCTATCACCGCTTCGAGATCCTGGCGGCGGCCTTCAATGCGCTGCTGCTGTTCGGCGTCGCCGGCTACATCCTGTTCGAAGCGTGGCAGCGCTGGCGCCAGCCCGAGGAGGTGCAGACGACCGGGGTGCTGGTGGTGGCGGCGCTCGGGCTGGTGGTGAACCTCGCCAGCATGTGGATGTTGCGTTCAGGCAAGGACGCCAGCCTGAACGTCAAGGGTGCCTATCTCGAGGTGTGGAGCGACATGCTGGGATCGATCGGCGTGATCGTTGGCGCTCTCGTCATTCGCATCACCGGCTGGAACTGGGTCGATTCGGTGATCGCGGTGGCCATCGGACTGTGGGTGCTGCCGCGAACCTGGGTGCTCTTGAAGGACACCCTGAACATCCTGCTGGAAGGGGTTCCCGAAGGCATCGACCTGGCGGCGGTCAGGCGGTCCCTGCTGAGCCTGCCGGGCGTGCTGGGTGTGCACGATCTTCACGTGTGGGCTGTCACCAGCGGCCGGCCCAGCCTCACGGTTCACCTGGTGCATGCCCCCGACATCACGGCGCCGGCAGATCTTCTCGAGCGGGCACGCGCAGTCCTCGCGGCGGAACATCACGTCACCCACACGACGGTTCAGCTTGAGACGCAGCCCTGCACACAAGCCGGCGTGGCCGTTGGTCCCGGGGGCGGTGGCGACGAAGCCGCATCGCGTGAGGATGCCCATGCCTAGACCTGCAGCGTGGACAGCCAGACCGGCGTGCGCCATGGAGTCTGGTTGCACGAGGAGCCACGGCGCCCACGCTCCCAACCACCCGCCTGTCCGGTTGTAGCCGCGGCGACCACACGCCATTTCCGTCAACTGAAGGAGAACTGAATGAGCTTTGATCGACGCAAGTTGCTCGCCGCAGCCCTGGGCGGCACGGCGCTGCTGACCACCGGTTGCATGACCAAACCCCTGCGCCCGGCCAACGCCGATGGGACTTACTGCTACCGCATCGGCAAGAGCTACCGCCCCAAACTGACCTGCACGCCGGGTCCCGTTCCCTCCGCGCAAGTCGAGTCGCAGGCTCGCGATTTCGGTGGATCGGCCGATCGCCTCACGGTCTATCTCGTGCGCAAGCGCTGGGGTGATACGGAGCACGTGATCTCGGTGTCGACCGCAGGGGCGGCCCCAGCGCAAACCGTGCCCGAGAGCTTTGCGCGCCTGCGGCTGGCGCCCGGACAGCATGTGCTGACCGCCACATGGCCCGAAGGAACGGCGGGCCTGGAAATCTCAGGCAAGGCTGGCGAAGTGCTGGTGGTGGAAGTGATCGGCCAAGTCTGGGCCTGGGGCAGCAAGTACCGCCTCGAGCCAGGAACGATCGACGACGCACGCGAACGCACGCGCAACCTTCCACTGGTTGCGGACGTTGGTTGAAGACGTTTGCGCCCTCGTGACGCGAGCGACTGCCGGTGCCCGAATAGCACGGGCAAGCGATTTCCAGCATGAGAGCCCGACTGGCCGATCCCGAGCTCTCGCTGGCGATGACCTGGATCTGGATCGGCGTGCTGCTGGCCGCGCTGGTGGCGTATGGGATCTTCCGCTGGTGGCGCCGTGGACATCCGCGCAAGCGGCCACCTACACCGCTGAGCTACTCCGCCGAACTGAGCCAGCGATTGCAGAAGAACATGAACAAAGGCACGAAGCGCAGGCGGCGCGGCAAGCCCGCGAAGAAGAAGCCGCCGTGCCGTCCGTGAAAGGTGTGCCGAGATCAGCCGCCCGTCTGCAGTTCGAGGCGCGCGCGGCGAGCATCGGGCGACTCGGCGCGCATCTCGTCGATAGCCTGCTGCCGCGTCTTCGGCGGCTCGGAACTCTTGACCGGCAGCGGCGCTCCACGCTGCAACAGCGCCAGCGTGCCGTCCTGGCGCGCTGCATCGACCTCGGCCATCACCTGGGCACGGGTCTTGGCGCTCCTGAAGTGCTCGGGGTGGTAGGTCACACCGGCTTCGCCGTTAGCGGCGTGCCAGACCGAATTGGCCTGCGCCGCCAGCGGCAGCGTGAACGCGAGAGCGACGGCGGGGACCAGAGCGAGACGGAAGGCATTCATGTCGAAATCCTTTCAGGAGGAAGAGCAGGAGACCTGCGATGGCATGCCCGAAGGCATGCGCCCACTGTAGGAATCGGTGCCCCACACGAAGGAAAGAAGCAGATGACAGTTCGGACAGGCTTGGTGCGCCAGCGGACGGGGGCACGGTCATGAAGCTCCTGATCGTGGAGGACGAGGCCAAGCTGGCCGACTACCTGCGCAAGGGTCTCGCGGAAGAAGGCTACGTCGTCGAGGTGGCCGGCAACGGCATCGACGGGCTGCACATGGCGACCGAAGGCAGCCACGACCTCATCGTGCTCGACACCATGCTGCCCGGCATCGACGGGCTCGGCCTGCTCGCGGCGCTGCGCCAGAGCAAGCAGACGCCGGTGATCATGCTGACCGCGCGCCACCGTGTGGAGGACCGGGTGCGCGGCCTCAAGGCCGGCGCAGACGACTATCTCGTCAAGCCGTTCGCCTTCTCCGAACTGGTGGCCCGCATTGAGGTACTGCTACGCCGCGCCGCCGGCGCCGCGCCGGCGCCCGACGCCCTGCTGCTGTCGCTCGGTGACCTGCAGGTGGACCTGGCGCGGCGACGTGCCGTGCGCGCCGGCCAGCGTCTGGAATTGTCAGCGAAGGAGTTCCAACTGCTGACGCTGCTGATACGGCGCAAAGGCGAGGTGCTCTCCCGCACCGAGATCGCCGAGCAGGTCTGGGACGTCAACTTCGACCACGGAACCAATGTGATCGACGTGGCCATCCGGCGGCTGCGCGGCAAGCTGGACCTGCCCTTCGGGCACACGCTGCTGCACACCGTGCGCGGGATGGGCTACGTGCTCGAGGACCGCAGTTCATGAGTCGGCTGCACGCTGGGTCGCTCGACCGCCGCCTGGCTCGCTGGCTCGCACTGCTGGCCCTGGCGGGGCTCACGCTGACGTGCCTGGGCGTCTACACGGCGACAGCCCTGAGCTTCGAGGACCGGCAGGCGGACACGCTGCGCCAGAAGCAACTCCAGGTGCGTCACCTGATCGCCGAGGCCGGCGTGGTGGGGAATGCAGCGCTGACGCACAAGCTCGACGATGCGATGGTCGGCCGGCAGGACCTGACACTGGTGCTCACCGATGCCACGAACAAGGTCCTTTATGCCGGACCCACCGCGCCGCCGCGGCGCCAGACCCTGGCCACGCGATTTGAGGCGGCAACAGCATCCGGGCCGGTCCGGGCGACCCTGACTCTGAACACCACCGAAGACGACCGTGTGCTGTCCCGACTCGCCCGCACGCTCGCCGCAGCCGCGCTGGCCGGATCGATCATCATTGCAGTTGGTGGCTTCACGCTGGTGCAGCTTGGACTGCGCCCGGTCCGCAACCTGGCTTTGCAGGTCCAGGCATTGGCGGCCGACACACTCGATCGCCGGCTCGATGGATCGGCCCAGCCGGAGGAGCTCGCCGCGTTGGTTCAGCACGTCAACGATCTGCTGGACCGACTACACCGGGCCTACGAGCAGCTGGAGGCCTTCAATGCCGACGTCGCGCACGAACTGTTCACGCCGCTGGCGACACTGATCGGAGGTACGGAAGTCGCCCTGCGCAAGGCGCGCGAAGCCAATGAACTGCGCGACGTGCTGGGCGAGCAACTCGAAGAACTGCAGCGCATGTCGCTCATCGTTCAGGACATGCTCTTCCTGTCCCAGGCTGACCGCGGTGCGAAGGCGCGGCTCGAGACTGTTCGGAGCCTTGCCGACGTCGCCAGCGCGGTGGCCGAGCTACACGAGGCCCACATGGAAGAGGCAGGACTGCGGTGGCGCGTCGACGGCGACGCGGGTGGGGCCGTCGACGCCCGCTTGCTTCAGCGGGCCCTGTCCAATCTCATTGGCAATGCCACACGACACGCGCAGCGGGGCAGTGAGGTCGTCGTGCGGATCGAGGGGAACCGTGACGGGGCCTCGCTGAGCGTGGTGAATCAAGGCGCGACGATCGCTCCCGAACACCTTCCGCGTCTGTTTGATCGGTTCTACCGGGTCGATGCCTCTCGCAGCGGAGCGGCCCGTAACCACGGGCTGGGCCTGGCCATCGTGGCCGCCATCGCGCGAATGCACGGTGGGCGGGTGGCGGCCACCTCGAGCGACGGAACCACATCCATCGGGCTCGTCATCCCGACAACGCCCGACGAAGTGATCTGACCATCAGAGGCAACTGCCCGCGATGTCCCGAGCGCGGCCGGGACCGGGCATGTGGTCCAGCTTCTTGGCATCCGCCAGGCTGAGCCCGGTGGCCGGGGCCGACGACGGCACGGCCACGCCGGCATTGTCCAAGCGCTTCGCGACGGCGAGCGTCGCCCCGCTCATGACAGGCGCCGTGGTCGCTGCAGGTGCCAAAGCCCGGTCCTCCAGGCGCTTCATGTTGGCGATGTCGGCGGTGCACACGGTGGCTGCAGACGCCGTACCTGCCAACATCAGCAACAGCGTCGCGAGCGCGGCACTCAGAGAGGTCTTCATGGTTTGCTTGGAGTTCGTTGTGACGGCATCAAATGTGGATGGTGACGACTGACACGCCCTGAACGGCAACATGACAGTTCTGTCAGAAAGCGGCCGGCATGGTCGCATCAAGTGCCCGTGCCGGCGCGCGGGCGATGCAACACGCGGCAGCGAATGCTCACCGACACTCTCCGGCCGTGGAAGACTCGCCGAGACGGCACGGGCCGATGAGCATCAACGGCAGGCACATTCCTGGATGCATCGATTGCGACCGGCAAAAACGGCAGCGCGGTCGGCCTCGGTCCGCTGATCCGCGTGCTGGCGCCAGCGTCGAATTGCAGAATGCCAGCTAAGCGTCAAGGACGAGTGCGACGCTCCGTGCCATGTGATGGATCAGTCTTCACGGTTCCGGCGATGCTGCGCGCTACTCGCCGCGTGCCCCCCCAAGGCGCCCTCAGGGCTCAGTGAACTCATATCAGCAGTTCTGCTGGCCCTTGCGCTCACGGCGCCGCGTATCAGCACTGGACTCAAGCTCACTCAGCGCGTCGCCGATTTCTTAAGTTCCTGCTCGACAAGTGTCTTCAACTGCGCCTCACCGAACTCGCGCAGCGGCGTGCCGTTGACGAAGAACCCGGGCGTCCTGTCCACTTTGAGTGCCTGCATGTCCGCGATATCCTGCCGCAGCACTTGGTCGATGGTTGGCCCGTCGGCATCCGCCTTGGCCTTCGTCATGTCGAGACCGACGTCGCCGATGAGTTCCCAGATCATGCCGGGCTGTGAGCGGTCATGAGAGGCCCATTGAGGCTGGGCAGCAAGGGCACGCTCGAGCGCTTCCCAGTACTTGCCCTGCACCCGCGCCGCCTCGAGGATCTTGACCGCCGTGTCGGACCCGTGGTGCAGCGGTGCATAGCGCACCACCAGCCTGACCTGGCCGAAGCTCGCGTTGACCATCTGCTTGACGATCGGATAGAAGGCCCGGCAGGTCTCGCAGGACGGGTCGAAGAACTCGACGATCGTCACCTTGGCCGCTGGATTGCCGAAGACGGGCGAATGCGGCCTGACCAGTGCATCGCTGTTCGCCTGCGCCGCCTGCTTCACTTCCTGGTTCGAGCGGCTCGTGAAGACCACGACACCGGCCACGAAAGCCAGAACCACCGCCGCGACGGTGCCCAGCACGATCCATTGCCTGCTCATGTTCTTGCCCTCGCTCTTGCCACCCACAAAGCAACCAGGATTCCCGTGAACGCCGCCAGCGACAGCAAAGGAATCGGCACCACGCCGGCCACCTGGACGTCGGCGTCGGCGCAGGACGATCCCTTACCGCACGGCACCAGCCCCTCGGACACCACGCCCCAGAAGACCAGCAGATGGTAGGCGGCGATCCCCCATCCCACGCCGGCCAGCGGCAGCGCGTAGAGAACGCTGCGCGCGTCCGACGCGAACAGGCCTATGCCGAGCACCAGCACCAGCGGAAACATCGCGATGCGCTGGTACCAGCACAGCACGCAGGGCGTCTTGCCCATCACCTCGCCCAGGAACAACGCGCCGGCCGTGGCCAGCAGCGCCAGCAGCCAGGCCAGGAACAGCGGCGTCCAGAACGTGACATGCCGGCTGTTGCCAGGCCGGGCAACTGGCTGTTCGTCGCTCATCGTGTTGGCGGCGCGAAGCCGGCCGTCGCGTTCACCTCGACCTTCGACACGCTGCCGTCGGCCGCCGTGAACGAGAGCGTCAGGGGCACACGCTCGCCGGCCTTGAGCTGCTTCTTCAGGTCCATCATCATGACGTGCAGCCCGCCCGACTTCAGCTCGATGGTCTGGCCGGCCTTCAAGGGCACGCGATCGGCGGGCCGCATCCGCATGATGTCCTTGTCCAGCCACATCTCGTGCACTTCGACGATGTCGGCGACCGGCGAACTGGCGCCCGTCAGCACGACGTCCTTCTGGGATGTCAGCCGCATGAAGGCGCCGGTGGCCGATTGGTTCGGCACGGTGGCGCGCGCCCAGGCGCCATCGACGGTCACCTGCGCATGCACCGCCGACGCCGCACCCACAGCCAGCAGCGCAGCGAGGCAGCGGGGCAACACACGCTTCGAAAGAAGAAGGCTCATCTCGACATTCTCGCCCCGGGATCCGTTGCTGGCGCTTGCGGACTCACGTCGCACCTCCTCGGCCGGCTTCGCGCGAATCGGCCCTTGGCCAGAACGAGGCCAGCACGAGCAGCACCGCGCTGCCGACGATGAAGATGTCCGCCAGATTGAAGGCGGGCCAGTGCATGTCGCGCCAATGCAGGTCGAGGTAGTCGACCACGGCGCCGATGCGCAGCCGGTCGACGACATTGCCGAGCGCGCCGCCGATCAGGCCCACGTAGGCAGCCGTTTCGAGTCGGCTGCGAACGCCGCGCCACAGCAGCACAGCGAGCGCAACACTGACGGCCAGGCCGACCGCGGTGAGCGCATGGCGCTGCCAGCCGCCCGCGTCGGCGAGGAACGAGAACGACGCGCCGGGGTTGAGGACATGGACAAGATTGAACCAGCCAGTGACGGGGCTACCTTCGCCCAGCGGCAGATGCGCGGCGATCACCCATTTGACGAACTGGTCCAGCGAAAGCAGCAAGGCAGCGGCACCCATGAGGCACCACCAGAGCCGGTGCCGGGCAGCCCTCGCGGCGCGTGGTGCGGCGAGACCGGCAGGTGCGTGCGCCATCGTTCGCAGGCCTTGGTCAATGTCGTGGTTATGCGGACCCGGCGATCAATCGAAGAGATCTCGCAGGAACGACTTGCGCTTGTGACCACTCGCGTAGCGGTCGTCATGCCGCGAACGGTGACCTCCGTGGCCGTGCTCGGGTGTCGCTGAAGGTAACTGCGGTGCGGCGGGCATCGGAGGAGGAGCCGTCGCACCCGATTCCATGGCCGAGCGTTCGACGATCTTGTCGAGTTCACCGCGGTCCAGCCAGACACCACGGCACTTGGGGCAGTAGTCAATTTCGATGCCCTGACGCTCCATCATCGACAGGCGCTCGGTCTTGCACACGGGACAATCCACTTTCTGACTCCTCATTGCCGAGCAGAGGCTCGGAATCTGGTTGAATGGCCACAGGGACGAGGCATCGATATCTGCTCGTCCCTCACGGCCACGGGGTGGCCGCATCGAAAGGCGGCCGGAGGAGACAAGCGTTCACAGACGGCTCCCTCCAAAGCAGCGCCATAGGCTGACTCTGGTGTCATGCTGCCTTGCCTCCCTTCTTCAGCAGCCGAAGCCCGTTGCCGACCACCAGGAGGCTGGCCCCCATGTCAGCGAAGATCGCCATCCACATCGTCGCGCTGCCGAAGACTGCGAGCACCAGGAACACGGCCTTGATGCCCAGAGCCAGTGTGATGTTCTGCCACAGCACCGCATGCGTGGATCGTGACAGTTGAACCGTCTCGGCAATGCGGCGCAGGTCATCGTTCATCACCACGACGTCAGCCGCTTCCATGGCGGTGTCGGTGCCGGCTGCCCCCATTGCCACGCCGATGTCGGCCTGCGCCAGCGCCGGTGCATCGTTGATGCCGTCGCCGGTCATCGCGGTCGTACCGTGCTCTGCCTGGAGTGCCTTGATCGCTTCGAGCTTGTCCTCGGGCAGCAGGTTCCCGCGCGCTTCATCGATGCCGGCTTCTTGCGCGATGGCCGTGGCCGTGGCCTGGTTGTCGCCCGTCAGCATCACCGGTGTGATGCCCAGGGCCTTCAGCGCTGAGACGGCTTCACGAGACGAATCCTTGATCGTGTCGGCAACGGCAAACAAGGCGATCGGGCCGGCGTCGGAGGCCAGCAGGCTGACGGTGCGGCCGGCTTCCTCATGGGTGCGCAAGGTCGCCTCGAGGTCCGGCGAACACTGGCCACGCTCCTCGATCAGCCGGTGGTTGCCCAGCACATAGGTGCTGCCGGCGATGTCGGCCTGCACCCCGCGACCAGCCAGCGCCTTGAAGTTCTGCGCCTGCACGCTGTTGGACTTGAGCCCCGCGGCGATGGCGCGAGACACTGGGTGGTCCGAGTGACTGGCCAGCACGAAGCCCATGTGCTCGGCATTCGCTGCATCGGTTGCCGGATTGAGTACGGACCAGTCCACCAGCCGCGGCTTGCCCTCGGTGATGGTGCCGGTCTTGTCGAGCGCGATCGCCTTGAGCTTGCGCGCCTCTTCGAGGTAGATGCCGCCCTTGATGAGGATGCCGCGGCGCGCTGCGGCTGCCAAGCCGCTGACGATCGTCACCGGCGTGGAGATCACCAGCGCGCAGGGGCAGGCGATGACCAGCAGCACGAGGGCCTTGTACACGCCCTGCAGCCACGTCCAGCCGAGCAGCCAGGGGCCGAGCAGTGCCACTGCCACGGCGATCACGAATACCGCTGGCGTGTAGATCGCCGCAAACCTGTCGACAAAGCCCTGCGTCGGCGCCCGGGTCGCCTGAGCCTCCTCCACAGCGTGGATGATGCGCGCCAAGGTCGAATTCGAGGCCAGGGCGGTGACCTCGAACTCGAATGTCCCCGACTCGTTGATCGTGCCGGCAAAGACCGGATCCCCGCTCGTCTTGTCGACGGGAATGCTCTCGCCGGTGACCGGTGCCTGATTGATGCTGGTCTGGCCCGAGCGGACGACACCATCCATGGGAACGCGCTCGCCCGGCTTCACCCGCAGCAGAGCGCCAACCGCGACCTGGCCCACGGGCAGCGTCGCCCAGCTGCCATCGGCCTGGCGAACCGATGCCTCCTCCGGCGCCATCGCCAGCAGGCCCTTGATGGCGTTGCGCGCGCGGTCCACGGCCCTGGCCTCGATCGCCTCGGCGATGGCGTACAGCGCCATCACCATCGCGGCTTCCGGCCACTGGCCGATCGCGAAGGCGCCCGTCACGGCCACGGTCATCAGCGCGTTGATGTTCAGCCGCCCGTGCCGCAGCGCCGTCAGCCCCTTCTTGTAGACGTCGAAGCCGGCGAGCCAGATCGCGATGGCCGCCACGGCAAGGCCCGCCCCCCGCCAGACCGTGGTCTCAGGCGCAAAGTAGCCGATGATCTCGGCGCCGATGGCCAGGATCAGCGCCCCGGCCAGCTTGGGAACCTGGCCCCGCACGACCTCGTGATCATGACCGTCGCCCGCCGCATGGCCGGCCTCCGGTTCGCTCCCGGCGATCGGCTGCGGGTCGAAACCGGACTTGCGCACGGCTGCCAGCGCTGGCGCGATCGACGGCTCGTCGGCATCGATCGTGAGCACCCGCTGGCCCAGTTGGAATCGCAGACCGCGAATGCCGGGCATGCCATCAAGGGCACGCCGGATCTCGGCCTCCTCGGCCGCGCAGTCCATCGTCGCGATCCGGAAACTGCGCCCCCGCGCAGATGGGTCGCCGCGTTGCAGCGGCGCCGCGGGCATAGCGCAGGCGCCACAACCGTCGTCCGCGCACGCGGCTTCCTTCACCTGTGCCGGAGGGTCAATGTGCCGTGCGTCGTGGGCGTGGGCATGACCATCGTCGTGATGGTGCTGGTGTGTGTTGCCGCCTTCGGCACGGGAATGGCTCATCGCAAGAATCCTTTTTGACCTTGCCCCCATTGCAAACCCTGTAGCCGGTGTAGAGTCAAGTCCCTGTCCCAATCAGGGAAGTCGAAAGCTTGCAACCATGAAGATCGGAGCGCTGGCCGAGGCCACCGGAACACCCGTGGAGACGATCCGCTTCTACGAGCGCGAGGGACTGCTGCCGCCGCCGGCCCGGGCGGACAACAACTACCGCGTCTACCTGCCGGCGCACGCCGAGCGGCTCGCCTTCATCCGGCAGTGCCGCAACCTGGACATGACGCTCGACGAGATCCGGGCCCTCATCGCACTGCGGGAGTCGCCCGCGCAGGATTGCGGCGAGGTCAACGCCCTGCTGGACGAGCACATCGGCCACGTGGCGCACCGCATTCGCGAACTGCGAGCGTTGGAGAAGGATTTGAAGTCACTGCGCGCGCGGTGCGCGTCGCCCCACGCCTTGGCGGATTGCGGCATCCTCAACGGCCTGGACCGCGCTGCCGCCGCGCCAGCGGCCCCGGCGAAGCGGCGCCACGTTCACGGCGCTCACTGAGCCGGCGCAGGCCTCGGGCCAGATGACCGAACTGTCATCTGCCGGTTCCGAAACTGTCGCCAGGCGATTTCTAGAGTCCGTGGTCATGCCATAGGGGCATGCGGCTGAGTGAAAGCCGATCACACCACCACGAGGAACTCATGCAATCACCTTCGTCATCCCTTCTCCGCTTGTCGGCCGTGCTGATCGTGGCGGCCGCGCCTGCCGTCGGCTTCGCGGCTGGCGAGACCTTCATGAACGGCCAATCCATCTACGGCCAGCCGGCCGCCGTGTCGAGCGCGGCTCGTGTCGTCGACCTGGCGCAGGCCCCGCGCCCGAACATCGCCTACGGCGAGACGGTCGCCTTCCGCGGCGACGCCGGACAGCAGTTCGCATGGACCTTCAATGGCCTGGACCGGCGTGGCGTCGACCTCGCCAAGATCGCGCCGCCGGGCTTCGGCGCGAAATCCGCCGTCGCCTACGTCGGGCGCGATCCGTCCAACCGCCGCTGACCGCGGTCCGACGCGCGCACAAGCGCCGGCCGAGATCGGCCGGCGGCGGACTTGACCCAGTAGTGGCTTCAGGGTCTGAAATGCGGCTGTCGCCGCCTGGAGCCACCCAGATCGAGTCATGTCCGACGCACCTTCGTCACTGCTTCGCAGCACGCCGCTGCTCGACAACCAACATCCCGACATCGAGCGGCTTGTCGCCGAACGGGGGTGGCGCGTGCTGCCGATGCGCGAGCGAATCGGCGCTGTCTACGACTTCGTCCGCGACGAGATCTTATTCGGCTACAACGAGGCGGACGATCTGCCGGCATCCCGCGTGCTGGCCGACGGCAGTGGGCAGTGCAACACCAAGGGCACGCTACTGATGGCCTTGCTGCGCAGCGTCGGCGTGCCGTGCCGTTTCCACGGTTTCACCATCGACAAGGCGCTCCAAAAGGGCGCGATCACCGGCGTTGCGTATGTCCTCGCGCCACGGCGCATCATCCACAGTTGGGTGGAGGTCTGGTTCGAGGAGCGATGGGTCTGTCTCGAGGGATTCATCCTCGACGCGCAGTACCTTCGCAGCCTGCAACGCCGATTCCGTGGTACGCGACGTTTCTGCGGTTTCGGCGCCGCTACCCGGGACCTGTCGGCGCCGGACGTCGAGTGGCGTGGCCAGGACACCTTCATCCAGAAGGAGGGCATCGTCGACGACTTCGGGACCTTCGACGATCCCGACTCGTTCTATGCCTGGCATGGCACCAACCTGCGCGGACCGAAGCGATGGCTTTTCGTGCACGCGATCCGCCGCTGGATGAACGACAACGTGGCACGCGTCCGCGCCGGGCGGTGGTGATGTCCTTCACGCCTCCGCTTGGCCTCGCATGCCCGCGGTCAACCCTGTAGCCGCTACACTCTGATTTCATGCGCCGCTGGCTCGCCATTCTGTTGCTGGTTCTGCTGCCCACCCAGATGTCCTGGGCGGCAGTGGCGGACTACTGCGCCCATGAATCGGGTGCGGCAGCGGACCATGTCGGGCACCACGATCACGCCGATCACGGGCATGCGCCTGCATCGGCGGATGTGTCCGATCAGTCGGGTGCTGACGAAGGCGCCACCTCGACGCCTGACGCAGACTGCGGCCATTGCCATGGTCAGTGCACAGGCATGTTGGTGTCGCTCGTCACCACTGCGCACGACCGCGCCACGGCCGCCCCGACTCCCGCCGGCGATGCACCGTGCGCTGCCCAGGCGGCAGCCCAACCTGAACGCCCTCAGTGGGCACGCCTCGCCTGATCGGCGAGGCGGGTTCGTTCTCCTCCTGAACCTCGTCTGCGCCTGAGCGCGTTGCCGTAGCTCGCCCTCGGCAACTCGTTCGGGTCGGCGCGACTGAATTGGTCGCGGCTCGCCGGTCTCCCGTGTTCCCCCCCTTTTGACACTGGAGCATCGGATGCATCCGAGAACACGAACAACGATCGGCATGCGGCAGGCACTGCTTGCCGCCGTACTGGCCGGGGCCGCTGCCGGCGCAGTGGCGCAGGCACCAGCAGCCCCGACGCATGGCGGACCTGGCACGCCCGGCCTCAAGGAACTCTTCGAGGCGGCCTGGGCACGTCAACCCGAGGCGCTGGCGCTGCAGTCCCGCCGGGAAGCGGCGCAGGCGCAGCGCCGTGCGGCCGAAGCCTGGACCCCCGAGCCGCCTGCGCTTGAGGCAAGCCACAGGACCGACCGCCTCACCCGCAACGACGGCGCCCGGGAACTCGAGGTCGGTCTCGCCGTGCCGTTGTGGCTTCCAGGCGAACGCCGCAGCAGCGGCGCGCTCGCGGAGGCCGAGACAGCCGCCGTCGAAAGCCGTGCCCAGGCTGCCCGCGTTCGCCTGGCCGCAGCGGTCCGCGAATCCTGGTGGAACTGGCAGCGTGCCGGCGTCGATGTCGAGATCGCGCGCGGGCAGCTCGACAACGCACGCAAGCTCGCCGCCGACGTCTCGCGCCGCGCCAGGTCCGGTGAGCTCGCTCGCGCCGACCAGCACCAGGCCGATGGCGCCGTGGCCGCGGCGGAGGCGGGACTGGCGCAGGCCGAGGCTGCGGCCACGGCGGCGCTGCAGCAGGTCAAGGCCTTGTCGGGGAGCCCGATGGGGATAACCCCCGCAGTGATGGCTGCTGCCGAGCCCGAGCCCGCCGCGACCGAGGCGGGCACCCATCCGGCGATCGCGGAGCTGCAGGATCGCGCCAGCGCCGCCGAGCGCACCGCCGTGCTGGCTGCCACGCAGTCGCGTTCGAACCCCGAACTGACCCTGGCAACGACGCGCGACCGCGGGGCGTCGGGCGAGCGATACGGCCAGACGCTGACACTGGCCGTGCGCATTCCGTTCGGTGGCGGTCCGAGACATGACAGCCGAGTGGCCAGCGCGCGTGCCGATGCTGCCGAGGCCCGGGCCCAGCTTGCGCTCGACCGCGCGCGCTTGCAGTCCGAGCGCGACGCCGCCGTGGCAAGGGTCGACGCGGCGCGGGTCCAGCTGGCAGCGGCCGAGCGCCGGGCGACGCTGGCACGCGAAACACGCGGCTTCTTCGAGAAGTCTTTCCGGCTGGGCGAGACCGACCTGCCGACCCGGCTGCGCATCGACGCAGAGGCCAACGAGGCCGAACGGCAGGCCGCGCGCAGTCGCATCGAGCTGGCCGCCGCGATCTCCGCCTGGCGCCAGGCGCTGGGGCTGCTGCCGCAGTGACGAACGAACCGAACAACCACCTCCTCTTGCGAATCTTCACCATGAGACTGACATCCTTCATCGCTGCGCTTGGCCTCGCCACGGCTGCCTTCCTGTCCCCGCCGGCTCACGCCGGCGAGGGCCACGACCATGGCGAAGCCGCTCCCGCGGCGGCCGGACCCGCTCTGCCCCGCTTTGCGGCCGCCTCGGAGACCTTCGAGTTGGTGGGCGTGCTCAATGGCAAGCAGATCACCCTGTACCTGGACCGCGCCGCCGACAACAGCCCGGTCACCGATGCCCAGATCGAGATCGAGATCGCCGGCACCAAGCTCAAGGCCGAGAAGCACGAGGGCGCCTACGAAGTCGCGCTGGCAGCCGAGCCGAAGCCGGGCGTCCTGCCCGTCACGGCCACGGTGACGGCTGGCACGGAGGCCGATCTGTTGGCTGGCGAGTTCGATCTCCACGAGGAGGCGCATGCCGACGAGTCCGCACATGCGCACGGCTGGCAGGAGTACGCCGCTTGGGCCGCAGGCGCCATCGCCGCGGTGGCCGTCCTGATCGCAGTCGTCCGCCGCGTTGCGGCCAACCGTCAATCCCGCGCCGGAGCCCCCGCATGAAGCCGAATCGCATCCGCACGTTCTCGGCGCTCGCGGCTACTCCGCTGGCAGCCCTGATGCTCATCCTGGCCGGCGCGCGGCCTGTTCATGCCGGTGAAGGCCATGACCACGGCGGCGCCGCCGCGGCGCCCAGCGCCAACGGCCCGCAACGCTTGCCGGACGGTGGCGTCTTTCTGCCCAAGCCGGCGCAGCGCCAGCTCGGCATCCGCACGCTGCTCACCGAGGCTGCGGAACTGCCTCGCTCGTTCGAGCTGAACGGCAAGGTCGTGATGGACCCGAACGCTGGCGGCAAGGTGCAACCCCTGAACGCCGGCCGCGTCGAACCGGGACCGCGCGGGTTGCCGACCGCAGGCCAGACGGTGCGCAAGGGCGAGGTTCTGGCCTACGTCGTTCCGTCGGCCGCGCCGATCGAGCGCTCGAACCAGGCCGCGCAGCTGGCCGAGCTGCGCGCCGCGAAGTCCCTGGCCGACAAGCGTGTTGCGCGCCTGAAGGAGCTCTCCGATACCGTGCCGCGCAAGGACATCGAGGCGGCCGAGAGCGAGGCGCTGAGTCTGGCCGAGCGCATTGCTGCCGTCGGCACGGGGCTGGCAACGCGCGAGGCCCTGGTCGCGCCGGTCTCTGGCGTGATCGCCTCGGCCCACGTCGTCGCCGGCCAAGTGGTCGATGCACGCGAACTGGTTTTCGAAGTGGTCGATCCTCAGCGCCTGCACATCGAAGCCGTGGCCTTTGACCCCGCGGTCGCTGCCGGCATCGGGCGGGCGACCCTCGCGGTCGGCAGCGAGCGGGTGCCGCTCGCCTTTGTAGGCGCCGCCCGCAGCCTGCGCGAGCAGGCGCTTCCGCTGACCTTCCGCGCGCAGGGCAAAGCCCTCACCGCTCTGGCCGTCGGCCAGCCGGTTCGCGTTTTCGTCCAGGGCAAGGAACTGGTCAAGGGCATCGCGGTGCCGGTGGCATCGCTGATGAAGAACCCGGCGAACCAGACCATCGTGTGGGTGAAGACTGCGCCCGAGCGCTTCGAACCACGCACGGTGACCGTGGAGCCGCTGGACGGCGTGAGCATTGCCGTCACCTCCGGCCTGAAAGCCGGTGATCGGGTCGCCACGCAAGGTGCGACCTTGATCAACCAGGTCCGCTGAGGAGCCCCCGATGTTCAAGTGGCTCCTCGACAACAGCCTGACGAACCGCCTGCTGGTGATCATCGCCAGCGTGGTGCTGATGGCGTACGGCGCGTTCACCCTGTCCCGAACACCGGTGGACGTGTTCCCCGACCTCAACAAGCCGACCGTCACCATCATGACGGAAGCCGGCGGCATGGCCGCCGAGGAGGTTGAACAGCTCATCACCTTCCCGCTGGAGACGACGATGAACGGGCTGCCCGGCGTGGAGAGCGTTCGCTCCACCTCGTCAGCCGGCCTGTCCTTCCTTTACGTCACCTTCGACTGGAGCACCGACATCTTCCGCGCGAGGCAGCTCGTCGCCGAGCGGCTGGCATCGATGGAGGAAGGTCTGGCCGAAGGCGTGGTGCCTCGCATGGGGCCGATCAGCTCGATCATGGGCGAGATCATGCAGATCGCCATTCCGGTCGATCCGCAGAAGATCAGCCCGATGGCCGTGCGCGAGTACGCCGACTGGGTGCTGCGGCCACGCCTGCTGTCGGTGCCCGGCGTCGCGCAGGTGATCCCGATCGGCGGCGAGGTTCGGCAATTCCAGGTGCAGCCCAACACGGCGCGCATGGCCGAACTCGGCATCACGCACGACCAGCTGGAAGCAGCGCTAAGGGGATTTTCCGCGAACACCTCCGGGGGTTTCCTGGAGCTCAATGGCCGCGAGTACCTCATCCGCAACCTCGGCCGGACGTCGCGCCTGGATGACCTGAAGAACCTGGCAATCGGTGCGAACCGGGGTCAGCCCATCCTGCTGCGCCAGATCGCCGAAGTCACGTTCGCCGCAGCGATCAAGCGCGGTGATGCCGGCTTCGAAGGCAAGCCTGCCGTGATCCTAGGGGTCCAGAAGCAGCCGACCGCCGACACGATCGCGCTGACGAAGTCGATCGAGGAAGCGCTGACAGGGCTCAAGGCCTCGCTGCCGGCCGGCATGGAGGCGCCCCGCGTCACCTTCCGCCAGGCCAGCTTCATCGAGGCGTCGATCACCACGCTGCAGGGCAAGCTGATCGGCGCGTCGGTCTTTGTCGCGGCGATCCTGTTCTTCTTCCTCGGGACGCTGCGGCCGACGGTGATCGCGCTCACCGCGATTCCCGTGTCGATCTTCATCACCGCGCTGGTCTTCCGCTACTTCGGGCTGTCGATCAACACGATGACGCTGGGCGGCCTGGCCATCGCCATCGGCGGGCTCGTGGACGACGCGGTGGTCGGTGTCGAGAACGTGCTGCGGCGCTTAAAGGAAGACCGCGCCAAGCACCCGCACTCGCGCCTTCATCCGCTGGAGGTCGTCGCCCACGCCACGATGGAGGTCCGCTCCGCGATCCTGTATGCGACGGTGATCATCGTGCTGGTCTTCATCCCCTTGTTCGCATTGCCGGGATTGGAAGGCAAGCTGTTCGTGCCGCTGGGCATCGCCTTCATCGTGTCCACGCTGGCCTCGCTGGTGGTGTCGGTGACGATCACGCCGGTACTTAGCTTCTATTTGCTGCCGCGGATGAAGAATCTCGACCACGGCGACACCAAAGTGCTCGCCTGGCTCAAGGCCCGCTACAGCAGCAGCCTCCAGGCCGTGCTGGCCCGTCCGAAGGCCGCGCTCGCTTCCGCCGGCATCGCGGTGGTCACCGCCGCCGCGGCCGTGCCGTTCTTCCCGACGACGTTCCTGCCGCCGTTCAACGAAGGCACCCTGCTGATCGGCCTGCGCCTGAACCCCGGCGTCACGCTTTCGGAAAGCTCGGCGGTCGCACGCCAGGCCGAGACGCTGGTCAGCCAAGTACCCGAGGTGACGCACGTCGGGCGTCGCAGCGGCCGGGCCGAACTGGACGAGCACGCCGAGGGCGTTCACGTCAGCGAGCTGGACGTCGGCATCGTGCCGACCGCAGAGCTCAAGCGGTCGATGGACGAGGTCAAGGCGGACATCCGGGCGAAGCTCGCGAACCTCCCTGCGGCCATCGAGATCGGCCAGCCGATCTCGCACCGCATCGACCACATGCTCTCCGGCGTGCGCTCGCAGATCGCGGTCAAGATCTACGGCGAGGACCTGGATGCGCTGCGCGGTCAGGCCGATGCCTTGCGCCAGCGACTGGCCGCGATACCGGGCATCGCCGACCTGCAGATCGAGAAGCAGGTGCTCGCGCCACAGATCAAGGTGCGCGTGGACTACGCGGCGGCGGCCCAGTACGGCCTGCCGGCACCGCAGGTGCTCGCCACATTGCAAAGCCTGGTCGAGGGCGAGAAGATCACCCAGATCGTCGAGGGCGGTCGGCGCTTCGCGCTGGTGGTCAAACTGCCGGAGTCGGCCCGTTCGATCGAGGGGCTCAGCCAGATCCTGATCGAGACACCGACCGGCCGCATCCCGCTGTCGAAGGTCGCCTCCATCGAGGATGGCGACGGCCCTAACCAGATCAGCCGCGACGATGGCAAGCGGCGCATCGTGCTGTCGGCCAACGCCTCTGGGCGCGCGCTGTCGGAGATCGTGGCCGACATCCGCAAGATCGTCGCGGAGACGAAGCTGCCCGAGGGCTACTTCATCACGCTGGGCGGCCAGTTCCAGGCACAGGAGGAGGCCTCTCGTCTGGTCGGCCTTCTGTCGATCGTGTCGCTGGCGTTGATGTTCGTGGTGCTCTACAGCCGCTACAAGTCCACCACCCTGTCGGCGCTGATCATGGTGAACATCCCGCTGGCCCTGGTCGGCGCGGTGATCGGCTTGTGGCTCTCGGGCCAGCCGCTGTCGGTGGCCGCGCTGGTGGGCTTCATCACGCTGGCCGGCATCTCGGTGCGCAACGGCATCCTGAAGGTCAGCCACTACATCAACCTGATGCGCTTCGAGGGCGAGGCCTTCGACACGAAGATGATCGTGCGCGGCTCGCTCGAACGGCTCAGCCCGGTGCTGATGACGGCCCTGGTCACGGCCTTTGCGCTGGCGCCGCTGCTGTTCGAAGCCGAGCGACCGGGCACCGAGGTGCTGCACCCTGTGGCCGTGGTGATCTTCTCCGGCCTCATCAGCTCGACGCTGCTCGACACCTTCCTCACGCCCGCGATGTTCTGGCTCTTCGGCCGCAAGGATGCCGAGCGGCTGATGGACGACAAGGACGCCGAGGCGCTCTGAGCACGCTCCCCTCATTCACCCACTGAAAGGACACCCATGAAGCTGCATACCCTTATCGCCGCAATCACTTTTGCCGTCGCCGGCACCGCCCACGCGGCCGGCGAGAAGCACGACCACGCCCACGAGCACAAGCCAATGCACGGCGGCGTGGTCGTCGAAGTCAAGGACATGGACTATGAACTCGTCGCCAAGGCCACGACCCTCCAGCTGTACCTGCGCGACCACGGGAAGCCGGCCGACGTCTCCAAGGCCAGTGCCAAGGTGACGCTGCTGACCGGCACCGAGAAGCAGGAGGTTGAACTGAAGCCTGCCGGCGACAAGCTGGAAGCCACCGGCAGCTACAAGGTCGGCCCGGGCACGAAGGCGGTGGCCGTGGTGACGATCAACGGCAAACCCGCTACGGCGCGGTTCACCCTGAAGTGATCACCATGCGCGTCCGAAGACTGCTTCTTGCCCCGATCACCTTCGCGGCCGTCCTGCTGGCCGGTTGTGCAACGCCACCGGCACCGGACCCCACCGCAGAGGCTCCGTACTGCCACAAGACCAACAAGGGGCGCGTGATCGCGTGCACCAAGGCCCCAGCGCCGAGCCTGAACGCTGACGCAGAAGCGAAACGCTTCTCGGCCGATCCAGGCGCGCTGACTGTGTACGTGGTGCGCCGCAACTGGTCGGATGGACGCAACTTCGTGAAGGTCCAGGTGGATGACGGCCCCGCGGTGGAGACCTTGCCGGACACGATGATCCGGGCCAAGCTGAAGCCCGGCGCGCACACGATCGCCTTCGATTTCGAGGGCCAGCGCAAGACCACCAGCGTCGAGGGCAAGGCCGGCGAGGTTCGCTTCGTCCGGATCGACGGCGTCGTGTGGGCCTGGAAGAGCAGCTTCGAGTGGGCCGCTGATCCCGAGCCAGCGATTCGCGAACGCGCGCTCAAGGCTCGGCTGGTGGCCGACCTCGTCGCCCGCTGAGGGAGGGAGATGCTGCGCGCGTGAACTCGCCCGAACACCCGTCGGTCCGCCGGCTGCCAGCCGGCGTCGGCGCGGCCCTGCTTGCTGCCTTACTCTTTGGTGCCGGTACTCCACTCGCCAAGGCCCTGATGACCGGGATGGGGCCGTGGATGCTGGCAGGCTTGCTCTACCTAGGCTCGGGTCTGGGACTGGCGACGATGCCGCTGGTTCGGCGCACACTATCAGCGCAGCTGGCCACGGCCGAGTGGCCCTGGCTGATCGGTGCCGTGCTTTCGGGCGGCGTGGTCGGGCCGGTACTGCTGATGTTCGGTCTCTCGGGCATGCCCGCCTCGGGCGCGTCACTGCTGCTCAATGCGGAGGGTGTCTTCACGGCGCCGTTGGCCTGGTTCGCCTTCAAGGAAAACTTCGATCGCCGCATGGCGCTCGGGATGCTCGCGATCGTCGCGGGGGCCCCGGTGCTGAGCTGGCCCGGCGACGCACAGTTCGGTGCCTTCTGGCCCTCCGTCGCGGCTTTGGGCGCTTGCCTCGCCTTGGGCATCGACAACAACCTAACGCGCAGGGTGTCGCACGCCGATGCGACCTGTGTGGCGATGGTGAAGGGCCTGGCCGCGTGTTCGGGCAACCTCGTCATCGCGCTGGCGTTGGGCGCAAGCCTGCCGTCGCCCGGCCTGCTCGCGGGTTCGGCCGTGCTAGGCTTCTTCGCCTATGGCATCAGCCTGACGCTGTTCGTACTTGCGCTGCGCCGCCTGCGCACGGCGCGCACCGCGGCCTACTTCTCGGTGGCTCCGTTCGTCGGCGCCAGAGCGCAACGAGGCTGGTGACCGCCGGAGCCGCTCTGCTGGTTCCAGACTTTCTGACAACGCCGGTCCCGGTGCGCGAGTGCGCCGCGATCACGAACCCGCCCGGCGCCGAGATCTCGAGCTTCTCGCGTCCGTCTCGCGTGGGCCCCGAAGAGGAGGAGCTAGAGATCGGGAACGAGGCCTTGTGCGCGTCGTACGAGACCACGACGAAAGACAAGCGTCCCGTTGAGATCGTCCCCAAGGTGTGTGGGGGGACCGGGCGGGCGGACGACGACTGCGCCGAATCCAGGCGCTCAACCCACGTGCGGTAGTTGACGGCGTCGCCGCCCAGCGAGCGCAGCCGGATCGTCTAGTCGCCACCGGGCAGGCCCGGCGCCAGATATACGCCCAAGACGTTGTCGCCGTTGTTCGGCTCGGTCAGCCGACTTCGCGCGAAGACGACCAGCTTGCCCTGGTCATCCGCGATTTCCGCCGTATCCCCAGGCTGGAGGGCACCCAACACGACGGTTCCGTCGGTCCGATCAGGCTGAGCTCGAGCCGCTTGGCGCCCGCAAACCAGACCTCGGCTTCGCCGCCGACCAGATCTCTAACCCGACAGGCGAGGTCCTCGACGAGGCCGGTCGCAGGAACCCGGCCCGAGGTGTGGATGCCGTCGCCCTGCGAGCTGCTGGCAGCGATCACGACGAGCGCTCACAAAACTAAAAGTGATGCTGCGCGCGGCCCCACCTTTCCTGGGAAGGCACCTCTGGCGATGAGGCCGGAGTTGATGCTATCGGCGCAACTAAAACTGGTACTGAGCGCGCGATTCAAGTAAGTTCGATGCTCCGCTGCCGGAACTGGAGCGTCGGGATGTCTGACCATCCGAGGATTGGGGCGCGTCGAGGGCGCACCGTCGAGGCTGACCTCGCCCATTGGCCAGGCGTTGACCACGACGCGCTGCCTGAGGACCGCCGCGCGCAGTACCTGAGGCGCCGCAGGGCGGTCGAGATGTACCTGTCCGGCGCCTCGGAGGCTGAGCTCAAAGAAGCCACCGGCATCCCGCGGTCCAACGTCTATCGCATCATCGTGGACCGCTGCTTGTCCCAGCATCCAGACGGAACGCTCTTCGGTTGGCGCGGCGCGTTGCCGTTCTTTCGGGTGACAAGCTACCGCCGCAAAACCGCCCCGAAGGTGCGCGCCCACGCCAGAGGAGGAGCCGTCGGGGCTCTGCGGTGGCTGTTCGAGTCCGCGGGCGGCGCCGACATCGAGTCCAAGTTCCGCAAGCAAATCGTCGGCAAGGTGCCGAAGCTCGCCGCGGCGAAGCGCCCCAAACGAGAGCTGTTCGCATGGTTCATCAAGGAGCTGCGCGCGGCCGGCCTCGAGGCGCGGGGCGAGTGGCCTTTCAACGTCGAGAAGCTCGGCTACGTCAGCATCTGCAAGTTCATCGACAAGGTCATGGACGAGAACCCGCGACGCCAGCGGCAGTTGCTCGGTGGCCACGAGGCTGAGCGCAAGGCACGCGCCGGCGACGGCGCAGACAGGCCGCAGCTGCGCGTGTTCCAACGGGTGGAGTGCGACGCCCACAAGCTCGATTCGCGCATGGTCGTGGCCATTCCATCGCCGCACGGCGGCTACGAGACCCGCTCGATTCGTCGTCTGTGGGTCATCGTCATCATCGAAGTCGAGTCCCGCGCCGTGCTCGGCTACCACCTCAGCCTGCACCCGGAGTGCAACGCCGAGGACGTGCTTCGCACGGTGAAGCGCGCGTTGACGCGCTGGGCGCCACGCGATCTGCTGTGGAGCGGCAACGCCTACGTCGATGGCGCAGGCCTGCCGTCGGCTCACCACGAGCGCTACTTGGGGGCCTGCTGGGACGAGTTCAGCGTCGACGGCGCGATGGCCAACATCTGCGACCGAGTCGAACGGCAGCTGCGCGAGGTTGTCGGTTCGACCATCCTCAAGCCGCAGGACCCCGCCAGCTACACCAGCCGGCGCAGCAAGGACGATCGCCCGTTCATCGAGTCCTTCTTCGGCCAGCTCGCCAAGGGAGGCTTCCATCGGCTGTCGACCACGACCGGCAGCAAGCCGGCCGACAAGTGCGGCGCAGACCCTGACCAGGCGGCCAGCGATTCACAGTTCCAGCTCGAGTACGCCGAAGAGCTCCTCGACACCCTCATCGCCAACTACAACGCGCGCCCGCATTCCGGCTTGGGCTGGCGCAGCCCTCTGGCCCAGTTGGACTTCCTGACGGGTCGAGAGCCGGAGCGCATTCGCCAGGCCGCCGCCGGCGACGTTCAACGCATGGTCGGCATCCGCAAGCTGTGCACCCTGAAGGGAGGCATTAGCACGGGACGGCGCCCGTACTTCCAGTTCGCGAACGCACGCTACTCGGCCGAATGGCTCGCCCTGCGCACTGACCTGCTTGGCAAGTTGCTGTGGCTGCAGCTGGAAGACGAGGACGACGCGCGCTTGGCCAGCGTGTCGAACGAGCGAGGCGAACTCCTGGGCGTCGTGCGAGCGGCGCCGCCCTGGAACCGATCTCCGCACACCCTCTACATGCGCCAGGCCATCCGTGCGCTCGACAAGCGCCGCGCGCTTCACCTCACCAGCCAGTGCGACGCCGTTGACGAACTCATCCGCTATGCCGAAGGCTCCAAAGGCAAGAAGCTGCCACCGCATCCGGCCTATCTCGAGGCCCGGCGCGTGCTGCAGAAGCACGCGCAGGAACTCGCTGGACAGCCCATGATTGCGCGGGCAGGAACGCCCCCGACAGCATCAGCCGCCGCTGTGAGCGAATCCCCGGAGCAGTCCGTCGAGACCGACAAGCCGCGCCGGCCCCTGCCGCCCATGGAAATGGCGAAGACCTGGTGATGGAAGCCTACGCGTCGAGTCCGCTGGTCGCGGACCGTCTCCCCAAGAACCATCCGGTGGTGACGCGCGACTACTCGCTCTTCACACCGGCCATCTCGGACATGGTCAACACGGTCGCGCGATGGATTGACGACCAGGTCGATGGCGCCACCATCTATGGCCCGTCGCGCTTCGGGAAGTCCAGCGCGGTCGACCACTGGCTGCAGGCGTTGCTGTCGAGGCGCTCAGGCGCGCACATCCCGATGGTGGTGTGGAGCCACACCGACTCCGGCGGCGCAGCCTCGGTCGGGCGCTTCCACGCCCACCTGCTGCACGCCAGCCGACACCCGCTGGCCAAGGCCGCGCGCAGCCCCCTCGACCGCCAGCACATGCTGATCGAACGCTGGGCAGAGCTGGCGTCTCAGGGCGGCGGGCGATTCCTGGTCCTCGTCATCGACGAAGCGCAGGGCATGACGCAGCGGGAGTGGCTGTGGCTGGTCGAGCTGCACAGCCTGCTCGAGAAGGAACGCATCCGGCTGTGCGTCTTCTCCGTCGCGTCGCTGCAGGTCTTCGACGAGCCGGTTGGCATGGCCATGTCTGGCGGTGCGCACGTCGCTGCCCGATTCATGCTGGCCTCGACGCCGTTCCACGGCATCCGGGATGTCGACGAACTTCGCTTCGTCTTGTCGGGCTACGACGAGGGCACCGAGTGGCCACCCCGATCTGGCATCTCGTTCACGGCGGGCCTCGCGCCCGATGCATGGGCCGGTGGGTTCAGGATGGCCCACCATGCCGAAGGTCTGATGCAGGCGATGGTCCTCGAACTGCCTACCACGTACGAGGGCCCCATCGAGTTCCCGATGAAGACGGTGGCACAGGCCGCCCGGCATGCCCTGCTGCGCGTCGCCGGCGGCGCCGATCCTCTGGACGTGATGTCCATCGACTCGTGGCGGCGCATCGTCGCCGGCTGCGGCCACCAGGCTCTGATGGCCATCGTAACGGCCCTGTCGCCGCGCTTGAAGCGCAGCGGATCGCGTGCATGACCACCGGCCCATCCACGCGGCTGACCTGGCACCAGGGCAGTGTCCTGCCCTACTCCTCGCTCTGGCACACGGTTCAACGAGCGATGTCGCTGAACGGGGTCGTCGTCCTTTCCGTGCAGATTGGTGCGCTTTGCCAGAAAAACACGTTGAACGACAAGCACTTAGAAAACGGCCCATTCGGGCGACTTCGTCCTTTCCGTGCAGATTGGTACGCTTCGCCCCCCGTGGGCCACCACCGCATCCGCGATTTTCACCGTACGTGCCAGTTTCAGCGTTTGCTGAAATGCTCTGCGAGACTGAAATCCGCCCCCACGGCAAGGCTTCGGCGCTGCGAACGCCGACCCCTCATCGAGCGGCGAACGCCTTCCCGAGTTGCCGCGCACGCTTGACATCTTCCCCGTGCAAGTAGATCGACGTCGTCGACAGCGATGCATGCCTGAGGTTGTCGCGCACGGTCGTCAGCTCGGCACCGTGTGCCAGTGCGTGAGTCGCGTGCGTGTGGCGCATCCAGTGTGGGCTGGCGCGCCTCAGCTTCTCCGCGGTCACCGGGCTCTGCTCCTGGATCAGGTCGGCCACCTGCACGAAGAATCGCTTCAAGATGGCCCACAACCGCGTCGTCGTGATGCCGGATGAACTCTCCTGCTCCAGGCTGCCAACGAGAGGCGTCGAGGGATCCCAGCGCGCTGGCGTGGTCGGCAATCCGCGCTGGACCAGGTAGCGGTCCAGCGCTGCGCGCGCCAACGGCGGCAGCGCGACCTTTCCGGCCTTGCTCCCCTTGCCGATCAGGCGCAACCAATGGTCGCCCTCAGCGTCGATCTCGATCATGCCGAGCTTGGCGCCGACCAGCTCGCTGGCGCGCAACCCGGTCGCGTAGGCGAAGTCGATCACGAAGCGCAGCCGCTGCGCAGAAACCGGTTCCCAGCCATAGGACCACTCCAGGCCTTCAGCCACGGTCTGGACCATCGACCACTCGCCTTCGGCGAACACCCGCGTTGCCGGCAGCGACGCCACCCGGGCGGCGCCGCGCACCTTGATGCCGGCGAATGGGTTGGCCAGCACGTAGCGCTGCTGAATGAGCCATCGATACATCGCGCCGAGAACAGACAGCGAATACGCGACCGAGCGAGGCGACAACCCGCCCGCGAAGGGTCGCCACTCCGGCGACGAACGCGGTCGCGGCGGGCCGACCCATCGGTCGCGCGGCGCCGGACGGCGGAGGAACGAGCGGTACGCCACCGCATCCTCTGTCGTCAGCGACGACAATGCCCGCCCGCGCTCGATGATGGCCCACAGGATCAGCCGCTCCGCCTCCTTGCGGTAAGCACGCTGCGTCGCCCCCGACTCGTGCAGTGCGAGCCAGGCCTGAACGGCCTCGTAGTCATTGTTCGCGCTCAACGTGCAGGTCGATCGCGGAGCTCGGAATGTTCCGAGCGACCCGTCGACCTCCGACGGCACCGTCAGCCGCTCCCACGGCACGGTCTCCTGCGGTTCTGCGACGAGCACGAGCGCATGTGCGCGCTCGGTGAGTTGCGGATGTGCCGCGAAGAAAGCCTCGATTCGCCTGGCGCCAGCGACGCCCAGTCCCGGACTGGCTGCCCACCATCGGCGCCGACGCGGAATGCGCACTGTCAGGGCGGCGAGCGTTTTGATGCCTTGCGCATGCAGCGCACGTACGGCTCTCGGCTCGAGCCACTGCGCGATGTCGTCCCCGATCAGCGGCTCAGGTGCGGGCAAGTTCGGCAGCAGTTCGATTGCGCGAGCTACGGCGCGAGCGTGCTTTCTCCGCTCGGACACCGGGTGGTCAAAGAGCGCCGCCAGATCTTCTCGGTGTCCGCGCCGTGCGAGCTGAATGAGCCGGCGCCGGATGGCGCCAAGAACGCCTCTTGAGGATTGGCCGTCAGCCTTGGTGTGCCCGAGATAGCGGACAACGGCCTCGCGGGTGGGCAGCCCTTCGTACCAGGCTCGCAGCGCGGCGAGCGATGCCGCATCTGGCAGGCCGTCGGGCTCCGCCTCTTCTGCCTTCGAGGACTGGCGCGTTTTCATGATCGCCAGTCTAGGCGCGAAACGCGCATATTTCGATAATAGCTCTTATCGCAATAGCGATTATTGCAGGCGCTACTATTAAGGCCCGACCACCCTGGGGTTCTACGCCCCAAGCTGATTTTTTCCGTCGCCCGCATCGGAGCGCCGAAAATTCCGCCGACGGCGCGTTCGTCCCCCTTCAGCCGCCCTACGCACCCCCCGCGCACGACATAGTCCATAGTCGCGAGCAACATGTGCGCTGACACCGGCCTCGCTGGCTACCTTCGGGATGAACATAGGTGTCCACCGGTCAACCCTTCGGTGCTCATCCTGCTCGATACGAGAGCCCCCACCATCACGTGGCCACTCATGATGGGCGGGACTCTTCGCCTGCTGACAGCCGGCGAACCAGTTCCTGCCCGAGCCAAAATGCCTCCTCCACGCTGACCACCACCGCGCCCTCGTGCTTCGAGATCCAAGCGCTTGCGGACGTCGCGGAAGCGAAGAAATGCACGTGGCAGCAGAAGGCAGAGCGAAGGTCGGATGCGCGGCTCAGCCGCACCAGCGAGACAACCGCTCCTGCTGGCTCGATGTCCCGCACCTCGTCCGGCGCCGCGACGAGAGAGATGGGGACACCGGTTGCGGCACAACGCGATGCGACGCGGGCGCTCTTGCCGATCAAGGCCGGGAACATCAACGCGTCAAGCGCGCACCAGGTATGGAGGTGGTGACCGTCGACCTCGAAGGAATGAGGGGTCTCGCGCAGCGTGAGGCCGTAGCCGACGATGGCCTCGCCGGCATACTCGGTGCTGGAGACCTGTGCAAGTACCGCGGTGACTCGCTTGAGCGGCCAATCGAGCTTTGCGGCGAGCGCACTCGGCGCGACGGGACGCCCCTTGGCAAGCTCGCGCAACAGCACGACAAAGAACTCAGGGAATCCGTCCGACCGATCGGCCGGTACGAGACCCCGAAAGATCTCGCCGACCTCCTCATGCATGTCCATTCGCCTCACCCCGCGCAGCAAGAAAGCTGCTTCACGTCCTTCGTGAAGGTCTGTGCGGCGAGCTTCAGCCCTTCGACCATCGTCAGGTACGGGAACAACTGGTCGGCCAGTTCCTGCACGGTCATGCGCGCCCGGATGGCCAGCGCCGCCGCCTGGATGAGCTCGCCCGCTTCCGCGGCCACGGCCTGCACCCCGATGAGCCGTCCGCTGTCGGCTTCCACCACGAGCTTGATGAAACCGCGCGTATCGAAATTCACCAGCGCTCGCGGCACGTTGTCCAGCGTCAGCGTGCGGCTGTCGGTCTCGATGCCATCATGGTGCGCCTGCGCCTCGCTGTAGCCCACCGTGGCCACTTGAGGGTCGGTGAACACGACGGCCGGCGTCGCCGCGAGATCGAGCCGAGCGTCGCCGCCCGTCATGTTGATGGCCGAGCGCGTGCCCGCGGCCGCGGCCACGTAGACGAACTGCGGCTGGTTCGTGCAGTCGCCCGCAGCGTAGATGTCGGCGGCACTCGTTCGCATGGCGCTGTCGATTGCGATCGCGCCGCGCTCGTCGACGTTGACGCCGGCGGCTTCGAGGTTCAGTTCGCGCGTGTTCGGCGAGCGGCCGGTGGCCACCAGCAGCCGATCGGCCCGCAGTTCGCCGTGATTCGTCGCGAGCACGAATTCGCCGTCGACGTACGCGACCTCGTTGGCCTGCGTCTGCTCGAGCACCTCGATGCGCTCGTCACGAAACACCGCGGTCATCGCCTCGCCGATCGCCGGATCCTCGCGGAAGAAGAGCTTGCTGCGCGCCAGGATCGTGACCTGGCTGCCCAGCCGCGCGAAGGCCTGCGCGAGTTCGACGGCGACCACCGACGAGCCGATCACGGCCAGGCGTCTGGGAATGGAGTCGCTCGCCAGCGCCTCGGTCGAAGTCCAGTACGGTGCGTCCTTCAGGCCCGGGATGGGCGGCACGGCAGCCGTGGCACCGGTGGCGAGCAGGCAGCGGTCGAAGCTCACGTCTTGCTCGCCGCCTTCGCGCAGCGCGACGGTCAGCGTGCGGCCGTCCTTGAAGCGCGCGCTGCCGTGCAGCACCGTGATCGCCGGCGTGCCGGCAAGGATGCTCTCGTACTTGCCATGGCGCAGTTCGTCGACGCGGCCTTGTTGCTGGGCGAGCAGCCGATCGCGCAGCACCGTCGGGGCCGCGGCCGTTAGGCCGGCGTCGAACGGGCTCTCGCGGCGCAGGTGCGCGACATGCGCGGCGCGGATCATGATCTTGGACGGTACGCAGCCGACATTGACGCAGGTGCCGCCAATCGTGCCGCGCTCGATCAGCGTGACACGCGCGCCGCTCTCCGCGGCCTTCAGCGCGCCCGCCATCGCCGCGCCGCCGCTGCCGATGACTGCGATGTGCAGCGGTCGTCCGCCCGCTGCCGGGCGTGCAGCACCGCCGAGCCATTGCCGCGCCTTGCCGAGCAGCCCGCCCGCGGTCGCGGGCGGCACATCGGCATGCTTGGCGCTGTAGCCGGCGGCCGTCACCGCGGCAACCAGCGCCGCCGGCGACGTGCCCTCATCGAGGGTGACCTTCGCCAGTCGGTCCGCATAGGACACCGCCACGGAGCGCACGCCGGGCACCTTCTTCAGCGCGTCACGAACATGCTCTGCACAAGAGGCGCAGGTCATGCCGTCGATTCGCAGGCTGGTCATTCGATCACCTGTTCCTTGCTGGGGTTGTGAAGCAAATTCGCGTCAACGGCCTTGCGGCAGTTCGCGCCCGTCCGGCACGCAGCGGCGGTGCGCCGGCGCAACGAGGTCCCAGATCGACACACCAACCATCGTTGCCAGGCCCGTGTAGAGCAGTTGCGCGGTCCACCATTGGCCGAAGAACGGGTACAGCGCCAGCAGCACGATCACGGGTCCAACCATGCCCAGCACGCTGCGATGCCACTGCCGGTGACGGAACCAGCCGAGGCAGTTGGCGACCAGCGCGATCGCCGCGAACAGCGGCAGCAGCTTGGTCAGCAGCAGCCCCTCGTACTGCGCGAGGAAGCCTAGGCCAATCGCGGCCCCAAGGCTGGCGATGGCCGGGAAGCACGCCGCGCAGCCCATCGCGGAGACGACGCTGCCCAGCGCACCGGCCTTGTCGGCGATGCGCTCAACCAGTCCCATGGTGAGCCTCCTATTGCTTGACGGTCGACGGATAGCCCGCGTTGGCGGTAGCCTTGGTCAGCGCCTGCGCGCTGGTCTGCGCGTCGTCGAACGTCACAACGGCCTGCTTCTTCTCGTAGCTGACCTCGGTTTTGCTCACGCCCCTGACCTTGTTGAGCGCCTGCTTCACCGTGAGCGGGCAGGCGGCACAGGTCATACCCTCCACAGAGAGCGTGACGGTCTGGGTGGCGGCCCAGACGGGGGCAGCGAACGCGGCAGCCAGGGCCAGGAGGGAGAACAGCTTCTTCATGAGGGGGTCCCTTCCATTCAATAGAACAGCGGCAGTACGTAGGGGAACGCGAGCGCGACCAGCACCAGCGCCGCGACGATCCAGAAAACGATTCGGTAGGCGCGCCGCACCTGCGGCACCGCGCACACCTCGCCCGGATTGCACTCCGGCTCCGGGCGGTAGATGCGCCGGTGGGCGAAGAACATCGCCAGCAGCGCGGCGCCGAGGAACAGCGGCCGGTAGGGCTCCAGGGCCGTCAGGTTGCCGATCCACGCGCCACCAATGCCAAGGCCCACCAGGACCAACGGGCCGAGGCAGCAGGCCGAGGCAAGCAGGGCCGCAACGCCGCCCGTCACGAGTGCGGTGCGACCATTCCGGGTATCCGACATTCCGTCTTCCTTTGCAGAGCCTCGAGGACACAGTAAGCTTACTTCCGTACATGAGTACGGAGTCAAGCGGCATGGATACCTCTGCAGTTGCCAGCACCATCGGTGTCGTCGCGAAGGCGGCCGGCGTCAACGTCGAGACGATTCGCTTCTACCAGCGCAAGGGGCTGCTGAGCGAGCCCGACAAGCCCTACGGCAGCATCCGGCGCTATGGGCCGGCCGACGTGGCGCGCGTGAAGTTCGTCAAGGCGGCACAGCGGCTGGGCTTCAGCCTCGACGAGGTCGCGGGGCTGTTGACGCTGGACGACGGCACGCATTGCGACGAGGCGCGGGAACTCGCCGAGCAAAAGCTAGCCGACGTGCGGGCCAAGCTGGCCGGTCTGCGGCGCATCGAACGGGTCCTGGCCAGGCTCGTTCGCGACTGCGCGCGTCATGGCACTGTGTCATGTCCCTTGATCTCGACGCTGCAACGACAGTGAATCACAGCCCAAGGCGGCCGGCCGCTGAACTGGTCGCCCACAGTAGCTCGCGGCGAGGCCTCGATCAACCTGTGGACATGCGGACGTGCGGACCTTCTGATCGAACCGATGCCGCCGCGACATCATCGGGCGGTCCGAGTCTGTGGCCTGGTGCGCGCACCATGCACCTGGCCGACATGCGATGCCGTGCGAGCCGAACCAGACCGCGCGGCCTTCGATAACCCGTTGAGGATGCCGCAGTGCCCCGCGTCCTGCGCCACGCGACATTGGTCTCGCAGCGCGCGCAGTTCCTCGCCCAGGCTGCGCAATTCGCGCATCCGCTGACTCACGTGCTCGATGTGCGCGTCGAGCAGGATGTTGACCTCGGCACAGTTGTCTGCCGGTGCGTCCTTGAAGCGCAGCAGCACACGGACCTCATCGAGGTTCATGTCCAGTGCGCGGCAATGGCGGATGAACGAGAGCCGCGCCACATGCTCCTCTTCATAGATGCGGTAGTTGCCTCCGCTGCGTCCGGGCTCCGGCAGCAGGCCCTCGCGCTCGTAGAAGCGGATGGTTTCGATGGGCGTTCCGGTGACTTCGGCGAGTTCCCCGATCTTCATGGCATTCCTTCGGGCGACGCCCACGATTGGCACCGCGCAGTGTAGGCCCTTGACCCTGCAGTGGGTACAGGGTTTCCAATCTCGGCATGGATATTCAAATCAAGCCTGTCGCTGGTCCCGTCTCTTGCAGCGGGGGCGCCTGTTGTTGAGATCCGCAAACCCTGCTAACGGCGTCCGTGAACCGTGCTAGCGTCG
>VFQO010000438.1_pt1 | contig 45347 bp, 49 predicted proteins | sample 3512331 | NCBI WGS metagenome assembly VFQO01 (sample SAMN10412371, study PRJNA504923) | tailings metagenome | isolation source: Replicate 3 from Balatoc abandoned mine | place: Philippines: Itogon, Benguet | collected 2017-08-28 | reverse complement strand
GATAATATCTCCCTGAAAATGTCGCCACTTAAAATCACTCATCCAATAATTTCCTACTTTCTACAAATTCTGGATGATTTCTTCAGTTTTTGCAACAGGACCCATTTTCACATATCTCTCGTACTAAGGATGTATTGGGTATATTTGTTGTTGGTACCGGATACATATGTTGGAATGGATTTTGATCAATAACTTGTTCTTTTAAATCCGAAGCTATAGAGCTATCGACAAAAAATGTAGTGAGTAATAATGTTGAGACTGAAGTGATTAGTTTATTATGTTTCATGGTAATGCTCCTATATTAATTGATGTATAATTGATCTCATTTAACCCTTAAAGTTAAATTTTTTTATGGGACAAATTTTAGTAAGGAACTTTGTGAAGTTTAGTGCTCAGGCAACTTAGAGCATTACTCTCTTAGTTCCAATTGTATCTCCGCTAGTGGCCAACGTCTTTTTCATATTCCATCTTCCATCAGCTTTCCAACTGATGACCTAATTTGCATACTAAAGAGAAGTTTATAAATGTTTGTCATAATCTTATTCCTCACTTAGGTATCGATAAACACTTGCTTTTGACAAATTATATTCTTTTATAAGATCTTTAATTAAGGTCCCCTGCTCTCTTTGTTCTTTTAATTTTTTGATTTCTTCTTGGCTAAGATTTCTTCTTCGACCAAAGGATACGCCCCTTTCCCTTGATTTCTTGATTCCCTCTCTCTGTCTTTCAGCTCTTATTTCTGTTTCAAACTGAGTAATCGCTCCCAACATATTAAATAGAAGCCTTCCGGTCGCATCATTAGTGTCTATATTTTGGTCAATAACTTGAAGAGCTACTCCCTTTCTCTCAAGCTCCTTAGCTATATTACATAGATCAACAGTTGATCTTGCAAGACGGTCGAGTCTCGTTACGACAAGGGTATCTCCTTCCCTAACATATTCTATACATTGCTTAAGGATGGGACGGTCATAATTGGTTGCACTTTTCTTCTCTTGAAAAACCTTTGAACAATTTTTTAGCTTATCAAGTTGGACATCTAAACTTTGTCCTAATGAACTTACACGAGCATACCCTACTAAAACGGTCATTTGTGTCTCATAATTCTTAAGAGGTTATAAGAATATATTTATGAGACATAATTTGAGACATGTCAATATAACACTTTGTTGAAGGTCTCATATTGTATACTTTGTGGGACGCTGGGCTATTTAATTTCTTGATTATGAATTTAACATGTTATATTATGTTATAAGTATTAGTTAAAGAGGTTACTATGAACTTTAGCATTTATATTCCAGACGAACTCGCCACCAAACTAAATTCTATTGCAGCGCAAAAACACGTCAGCAAAAATTACATTGTGCGAGAAGCTCTCGAAGAATGGCTTAAAGCACACCCCAATAAAAAGTGGCCTTCTGGCTTTTTTTCTTTTGAAGCCATCAATGAGACCCCTAACTTCAAAATTTATAGATCTGAACTTAAAACTCCTAAGGAAGATATTCTATAATGCCTTACCTGCTTGATACTTGTATTGTGTCCTACTTCTTTAGGAAAGAAGAAGGTGTTCTAAAAAAGATTGAGTCTTTAGATCCAGATGAACTTAAACTTTCTTCAATTACTATTATGGAGATAGAATACGGACTTGCTTTAAATCCTACCATTGAAAGAAAGATTGGGAGAATCTGGGAGAGCTTTACTGAGCAAATAGAAATACTCGAGTTTACTAATCATGATGCTCAACAAACAGCAAATCTTAGAAAACATCTTAAGGTGGCTGGCACACCTATAGGTGCTTATGACCTCCTTCTTGCAGGAACAGCCTTAAGCCGAAAATTAACTTTTGTTACCGACAATATGAAAGAATTCACGAGAGTTCCTGAGCTTAAAGTTGAGAACTGGTGCTTTGCTAGAATCTAAAAAGAAACTGTCCAACAATTATATGTTTTTAAGATACACTCCCCTACCCTATTCTTCAGAAAGGAATTTGATTTGAAGAGTCATGAGGTACGTCTTCAATTAAATCTAAAGCGCTCATATAGACTAAAAGTCTGGGCTTGTGTTTTTAGCTTCAGAACGACCATCTAACTTTGTCAATTCTCTTTTAAACTTAAGAAGTACAATTTCAGTTGTGGTTGTGTATTTCTCTTATTCTGTTTGGTCTGTCTATAGTAAATTGATAAACAACCAACTTTTATTCAAAATGTCCTGCAGCATACTCATGTAAGACACTTGCTATGAATGTTTGGTAAGGAAGCCCTTTATAGGCTGCTTTTTGTTTCAATAATGTTAAATCACTACTGGAAATTCTTATATTGACGCGCGCATCCTTACGTAAGTAATTAGAAGAAGCCTTTTTTGCTAAATCAGTTTCTTCTTCGAGGTTTGAAACTGTCTTCCATTCACCACGTTCAACAGAGTCTAAAAGGTCTTGTTCCTCTTTATCAAGCTTTGCATCAAAGATTTTAGTTTTATCCGTCATATTACACCACCCTTTGCCTTAAATAGGCTTTTGTTAACTTGCGGCTTGGAAAAACAGTTTTAAGGAAAACTGTATGTTCGTCTTTCATCACATAAGGGACGAGATATACATAGCCATTCATATCAATCACATAGATCTTTTGGTGGGAGTATTTCTCCTTATTATGATGCTCTACAACATCTAACAACTTTCCACTATCCAAAGCAGCAATTACTTCTTCAAAGCTGATTCCTCTTTGAGCAATAAGCTGCTGATTCTTTTCAGGTAAAAATTGAAATGTTATTTTTTCACTACTCATAACAAATATTAACACGATGTGTGCATTATGGCAACACTATATATTTTAACAAATTCTTACGAAATGTTATACTTGATAGTTTCCAATAATGATTTCAATGCATCATCGCTTAGAGGATATTACTTTTACAGATTTAGTTAACTTCTCTCATTAAACATAGGAATATAGGAAAAACAAATATTTTTTGTACCTCCCCTACCCTATTCTCTGTACATATTTAAATTAATTAAAGCTTATCAATTATCTTTTTTAATTCTGACTTAAGCTTTGCTTTGTCATCAGTTGACAACTTCTTTAAGGAGCGATCCTGTATTTTAAAGTTTCCATCAATAAAAGAAATACGCAGAACATTTTTTTGGGAAGAAACTTTATTAGCTTGGTTTGTAATCCCTAATAGCACTTGCATATCTTCAATATTATCTAATGCTGATAATCTTCTTAAAATTTGTCGGGTTCTGATATTGTTTTCTAAAAGATAAGATTTGATTTCTTCAGGTAAATTTGCATAACTCATAGTTTCTGATATATGTGATTTAGAAATACCTAATTTCCTTGCAAGCTTTGAAATGTCTCCATAGTTAAGATTTTCAAGTAAAGAACTGTAGGCTGAAGAGAGTTCAATAGGATGCAAATCAGATCTTTGAATATTTTCAATAACTGCAATTTCTTCTGCATGATCATCATTATCTCTTATAATGCAAGGTACTTTATTAAGACCTGCAATTTTTGCAGCACGTAACCTTCTCTCACCACTTATAACTTGATAAAACCCAGGTTTTTCCGTTTTTATAACATGAAGAGGTTGTGTAACTCCATGTTCAGCTATAGTTTCAGCAAGATTATTTAATTCTTCTTCATTATATGATTTACGAGCTTGTTTAATGTATGGTTCTAAATGACTGACATTAATAAAAAAGAATTCCCCGATACTGTTTTCCATTCCAATACTAGGTCTCATTTTAGCATCAGGATTTGGAGCAGCAATTTTGTCATAATTACTAGATACTTCTTTATATTTAATATTTCTCATTTTATACCTCAAGCAGCATTAAATAAATCTCGATCAGTTTCTTCTGATTGCGAGATAATTACAGATATTAGATCAGAGATATCTTCAAACGCGTTAGAATTTGCTTTACAAAAAAACGAAATAGGAGATTGATCTCTTGCAGATTTAGGAAAATCTTCACTCTTTCTTACAGCAAAATTTGGAATTAAATACTCATTGTAATATTTATTTAAAACGGACATTGCTTCAGCAGAAGAGTTAGAGCGGTCTTCATATTTATTTGGAATAATAATCATCTTGGGTAAATCTGCACTATCCATATGATGATAAAATGTTTTTAAATCATCCATCATTAATTTCATACCATTTACGCTATATGGATGTGTTTCACACACAATATCTAGAACATCTGAAAAGTTTAAAATGTTTCGATTTAAGCAAGACATGCTAGGATTACAATCAAAGATAATAAAATCATATTGTTCACGCAAATGACTCATATAACGTTTCAGAACATCTTCTTGACGAGGAATCTCTCTTAATCTTACATCCATATTTGTAAGAGATAGATTGCCCGGGATTAAATCTAGGCCTTCAAAAATATTTAGAATTATATCTTCTGAAGACCTATTATTAATTAAACCATCATAAAGGGTAGGGAGGTCTAAATTGTCTACAAATCCAAATGAAACTGTTAAGTGTCCTTGAGCATCTGCATCGACCACTAATACCTTATAACCACATAAGGCTAAATGAGTTGCCACTTGATAACATATGGTTGTTTTACCAGTTCCACCTTTAAAATTATAAAAGGCATGTACTTTACGGTTATTAGCGATAGGATGTTTCTGTTTCACAAGTTCGGTCAAAATATGACGGCTATCTTCTACATTATATCGCAAATTTCTTTTTGAAGAATCTGCTTGTTGCTTTATTCCAAGAGAAGATATTTGTCTACTTATTGTCGATTGATTGACTTTCGCAAGCATCGACATAAATTTCGCAGTAACACCACCATTATTTAGACTAATCATTTTTTCTCCAAACTGTTCGCGGCCGCGAACACTTTTTAATCGAATTAATATATTTTAAAAAAAACATTCATACTTCTATAAACTGTTCGCGGCCGCGAACACTTCCTGATAAAACTTAAATATACTTTTAAAAAACAATTAAACATTTACCAGGTATTTTGTGTAATTGTTTTAAACTAAAAACAATAGTCACACAACAAAGCATATGCATTCAAATTGCAATTTGCAAGCAATTTTAGAAAAATTTTATTTTATACTTGCGGGGGCAGTCGCTTGGTGCTATATTGACTTTGAAATATATAGGAAAATTATTTTATGGGCAGTTATTGGCTATAAAAAAACCCGGCTGTAACCGGGTCTTTTATTAACTTAGTGCTATAAGCAAGCACCTCATTAGTACAAAGACAGAATAACACAATTTGTGTTAATGTCAATGAAATTGCTTGTTTGTTGCACTCAAAAAATGAGGAAAACAAATGAGCGTTTTGCCTAATAAGGGTTTGTACCCTAAAAAACCTTTGATTATATTGTGTTATAGGAATCCTATAGCAATTCTTCAGCATCAGTTAGAGTATTGGTTTTCGAAATATTCACATGGCTTTTACAAATTTATTGAACCATGTAAACATCCTCTTTACAAAGCAGGGGACAGCTGGACCGAAGAAATAGGGTATTCTCGTCCTGTCTTTAATAGAGCCTTTGATTCCATAGGTATGCGTTACAACAGCAAAACAGAATTTATGAATGCTAAAGATAAATTCCATGGCATGCTTTATGCAAGCTACTATGATCGCAAAACCAATAAAACATTCTTTGTTCGTAATCCGAACTTTATCCAAAAGAAAGAATCATTTGATAATGCCAACAAAGAGGCTACTAGTCGTTCAGCAGCTAAAAATATTTTGAATTCTCAAAATCCTAAAATTTTAAATCAAGAGAAGAGGGGAGGGGCTTTTTTAAACAATCGCTCCAGGAACGAAACAAACAACCACTCCTATGGGGGGACTATAGGGGGGAAGAATGAAAATAGTTTTACAGTAATTACTTCATCTTCTCCAGTGACAAAATCCGAAGTTCAAAAAACTAATGTTTATTCCGAATCAAAAAAAATAGCAGAAGATATGAAAAATATTTGGATGGAAGAAGTTGGATTGCTAGAAGGCAGCTATTTATCACAAACCTTAATTCCTTGGATTAATAAAGCTTACCAAGAAATTTTCAACAATTCTCTTGACCTATGGCGCCAATACTGTCGTCAAATTGCCTCAAGTAAATTTCTTATGGGAGAAAAAGAGAAAACAAATTTCAAAGCAAAACTTTCCTGGGCCATTAAACGTGAAACCTATGAAAGAATACAAGCTGGAGATTTTACTTTGGGTGATCGAGAAGTTGCTAAAAGCATAAAACAAGTAAAGCAAGAAGCAGATAAAGCCTTGCAAGAAGCCAAGGAAGAATTACAAAGATTATCAAGAAACCCTGATTGGATTAAAGCATGCTTATGCATCGTTGAAAGGATAGGGGGGTATGCCATCCAGTTTCTTCGGGAGTTAGATTTAGTTTATCCCGAAAGGAATAATGTAAAAGGCTATTTTGCTGAACTTAAAGCCTCAAATATGTTTTACAAAGATTATGTTCAAAGAAAGTATGAGAAAGAGATTCATAAAGCTCTTGAAGAGATTAATGGGACAAAAATTAATTATCTTCATTTCACTGTTTAAGATAGAAAATTGAATAAGAAACAGAGAAAAAAGTATGTTTGTGATAATTAAGAATAAAGAATTTTTTGATTACATTTGGAATAAAATCACTTCAGATGAAATCATAAATCATGAGGAGTTAAATCTTGAATATCTTGAAAAATTCAATCCTGAGACAGTCATTAGAGAAGACATAAATCTATTTTTTCTCCATGATAAAGAGGGAATTATTGGGAAAGTCACACTTTCTCATCCTAATAAACTTTCTGAGTTTGACCTAAATAAGGTACCGGGTTTAGGACTAATCCTCAAAAATATAGATTATCATATTAATGGCGATAGCCCTATTCATGAAGAAATTGAAATATTTGAGGAAATAACGCATAATTTTTATCAAAATGTCTTAAATACTGCTTTAGGTATTAGCCATGATTTACACTTTGAAAAGATCATCACAATTAGTGATCATATAGATGACCATGATGATTTAACCTATTGGTGTAACTTTAATTTTTCTACTGTTTGGGAAACAACTGATAATGTTGTGGGAATTTTAAATAATCATGATCAATTAACGGATATCAGCAGGTTAAATCTTAACATTAAATTCATCTCAAATCTTCTTTTGCATTAATTTAAAGATTAAAAATAACGATAATCTTAATAATACCTTAACAAATGATTAAAGATACCTTAATCACACAAAAATTTGCGATTTTAATTTTTTATCGCAATTATTGATATAATATGTAATAAAATCAATAACTTTTTACTTGAAATATTTAAAACATTAATTATATACTTATTTTTAATAAGGGTAGCTGGGGGCTACCTTAGTTTCCGAGAAAAGTTCTATAAGGCAACCTGGGGGAGGAAGTCTTAGATACTAAAAAGAAAACAGGGACGCTTAAAGACTCTTTAGTCACCCCCTCCAATTTTTTCTTATATTATCTTCATACAATTATTTTAAAGCATAAAATTGCTATTTTATTCATTGATTAATCCTAAATCATTATTCAAAATTGAAGAGTTAATTGAAATTATAGAGAAGTATTCTTTAAATTAAAGCCTTAACGACTTGACGAATCATTTTTTCTTTGATCAAAGATAAATAATGTTTCTCCTATAAGTTTCATAGTCTAAACTTAAATTTATTAAAAAGGATACCTATTTAGAGTATAACGATGCTATGGGGAGTTATTGATGGGAGATTCCAATAATAATACACAAGATTTTGTCCGCTTACCCTACTTTGACTGGGATAAAGCTAAAGACTTCTATTATGTTGCAAAATTAGGAAGTTTTTCAGAAGCAGGAAAATTTTTAAATATTTCACAATCAAGTTTAAGTAGAAAAATAAAAATTCTTGAAGATCACTTAAATTTTAGAGTATTTACGCGTCTCCCACATGGGCTTGAATTAACCAGAAAAGGACAAGAGTTATTTACAATTATAGAAAGAACTTTTCTAGATTTAAAAGGGCTTGCTTATAATCCTGCTGTTGTTGCTAGCAATGGACAGAAGCGTAAAATTAGAATAGCTACAACTCATGCCATGGCAGCTTACATTTTCAATGATATATTTATTGAATATAATAATATAAACCCGTACATATGTTTTGAACTAATAGGACAAGACCGCCTATTAGATGTCTTTCTAAATGATGTAGATATTGCAATAAGACCTATAGATCAAGCAATAAAAGATCTACCCTATGAGCAAAACATTGTTCATGAATATCTTTTTAGCTTGGAAAAGAGACTTTATGCAAGTGAGGAATACCTCAAAAAACATGGTAACCCTCTTTCCGTAAATGATTTAGCAAACCATCATCTCATTGCTTTTGGACATCCTGAGAAACATCCATATTCAGATATTAATTGGATATTAGGTTTAGGTATGCCTGTGGGAAAATATCAGACACCTATTTTTACTTCAAACTCTGTTGAGTGTATGATAGATGCTGCTAAATCAGGTCTGGGTATTGTTGGTAGTTATCCAGAAATGAAGATAATAAAAAATTCAGGGCTAATAAATATATTACCGCACATTAAAGGTAAAAAATTAGACGAGTACTTAATCTTTCCTAATCATTTAGAAAAAGATAAAGATGTTATTGAGTTAAGGAGTTTTATGCATGAGAAGTTATCCAATTATAAATCTTAAATGCTATTCAAACTTGTTTAAGCATAACTCCAAGTTCTTGTTGATTTAAATATTGCTTTTGAAATTATCATTCTAAACTCCGTATCTGTTAAGTAAGATTATTTAAATAAAAATAATCAGTAAATAATTTAACATATATTCATATAAATTTTTAACTAAATTTTAATAAATGCGTCAAGTCGTTTTTCCATTTGATCAAGAAAGTGTAATGTAAGTTCAAAAATAGCAAGTGTTAAAATAAGATGTTCTCTTGGTTGAGGAGCAATTTTTTGAGCTAAAACGAGAGGCATATCGCAATGACGGTGTTCTTGATTAATTTTATAATGAAGATCATAACCTCGAGCAGCTTCAGGCTTTGAAGACTTCTTAATAACTCTTGAAATCGGATCTTGCCCTTCATAGAAGGCTGCTTCAAAAAGATTGATCATGGCTGAGAAGGCGAGAGGAGAAAGGATAGCCATCCTCTGATGAGCGGCTAATAACCATTTGGTTGCAGGCCCCACTGCAAAATCATCTTTATTTAAATTCAAGTCATTAAAGACTTGGTCCATAAATTTATAATGCCCTGCTTCATCCATGATAAAATGATTGATGAGGTCTTTTGCTTTAGGAAAATGTTCAAAAGCAGGGCGCATAGCTTCACAGCTTTCCATAGTGACGTAATAGGATTGTCTGGAGATCCAACCAATAGCTTGAAAAAACTTTGTTTCATCTTCTTGAAGGAGCTTTTCAAGCTTTTTTCCAAGCCCATCTTGACCTGACCAAGAAGTGCTTTCGCATTGTAAGCGATAGCAAATTAAATAACTTAAAAAGCTCATAGGATCGTAGAGATCGGATCCCAAAATGCGACATTTACTGAGGATTTTATCCCATTCCCATGTCCATACTTGAGGAATGTCTTGTTGAAGAGATAAATCAGCAGGGATTTGGGCCGTATTAAAAAAGCTTAATGGGGTTGAACAGTCCACATTAACGGGCTTGCTATTTTCCTTGTCTTGATTAGCAAATTCTTCGATTAAACGAGGCTTGTAATAAAATAACGGGTATTCCTTTAATTCTTTCAAGAATTTTTGGGGTTCATCTTTAAAAGGATCACTATGCAGATGATCGACAGCTTTTTCAATCCAAGTTTTTTCTTTTGGATCAATATCAATTTCCATGGAAAGCCATGGCAAGGTTAAATTAAGTTTTGTGTTATGATCAACCCATTTCACAGACAAGGCTTCAAAGGGAAGATATTGCATACAGACCTCTTTAAAAGATATTGAGTTATAAACTATAATGAGATGACTATAGTAGATTCGAGGAAGGGATCAATGAGATAATGCATATATTTAAACAATATCCAACAGGATTTACATCTCTTTTTTTTACGCAGATTCTTTTTAATTTTGGCTTTTATGGATTCAAATCTTTATTTTTACTCTATACTATTGACCTCTTTGGATTAAAAGAACAAGAAGCAATCGCATTTTTTTCTGCTTTTATGTCACTCACTTATGCAACTTCATTAGTTGGTGGAGCGCTTGCCGATAAGGTCATTGGTGCTCGAAACTCTTTGCTTATTGGGGGAATTTTATGTTGTGTTTCTATATTTGTTTTAAGTCTTTCTCCTCACTTGACGGTTTATGGCGCAATGGCAACCTTAAGTGTTGGTTTGGGGTGCTTTAAACCTAATTTTTCCACAATGCTTTCAATGCTTTTTAAAAATTCTCAGGATCCACGAAAAGATAATGCTTTTACAACGCATTATGTAGCCATGAATATTGGTAATTTTATGGGCCCCATTGCTTGTAGTTTGATGAGCCGCACATACGGCTGGCACTATGGACTCATGTTAGTTGTTTTGTCTTTCTTAAGTGGTGTTTTATTATTTTATAAACAAGGTCACGCCTTTAAAGATCATTTAAGAAAAAATTCCTTCTTTGCTTTAGGAAAAGCCTTAATTCTCTTAGTTTTGATTGCCTGTATAATATTCTTCCTTTTTAGACATCAACTCTATTTCCATGGATTAATGGGCGTCATCATGGCAGCAAGTCTCATGAGTTTTAGTGTTGTTTTTTATCAATCAAACTCTCAAGAAAGGCAGGGGTTATTAAAAGCAATATCTTATATTTTCTTATTTACCATCTTTTGTGCTTTATATGAACAATGTGGGAGTTCTTTAATTTTATTTTTTGATCGTTTTGTTGACAGACAAGTTTTCAATTATACGCTTCCTGCCTCAAATCTACTTTCACTTAACCCTATACTCGTTTTAATCTTAGGGATCATCATTCCAATTGTTTCAAAAAGAATATTAAACAATAAAGCAACTTTAGAAGGATTCACCAAGTTTTCGATAGGATTTTTCCTAACAAGTTTAAGTTTTGGGGTCTTGTCACTTGCAGCTTCTCGAAATTATATACCGATTTCCATCTTATGGATGTTTGCAGCAATGACTTTACAAACACTGGGAGAGCTTTTTGTTGTTCCAGTTGGTTTTTCTAATATATCAAAACTTGCTCCGCAACGACATATTGGATTCATGATGGGGCTTTGGCTTATGGCCATTTCATATGGACACTACTTAGCAGGATTATTGGCTAATACCTCTCTTAATACAGAAAAAGGAACATTTATAAATACGCTTGAGAATTTTTCTCATTTCTTTATAAAACTCTCAATTTTGCCTTTTATAATCGCAGTTTTACTCTTAATTTTCATGGTTCTAACAAGGTCAAGAAAGACAATTTAGGATTAAGTTTTTAAAAAAATGCATAGGGGGTATTTAAATTTAACAATTGGCATTTCAAAAGTTAGCATTTATCTTAATTTTTATAGATCTGTTAATTCTCTCCCCCGACAAAAAACAGATTGTTCCCTCCCTGTTTGAGATGCCAGAGGTTTTTAGCCTCTGGCATTAATCTAATAAAATCAATTAATTAACTAAAAATATTTAATAAATTAGTCTAAGCTATTAAAATCACATATCTTTAAGCATGCCTTACTAAAATAGAAACATTATGTTCCAGATAATGAGACATTTCCTAAGTAATGAAACAAATTCGATATGGGGTATCTAATTTTAATAATTGGATTTTTATCCATTTCTACTCACATTAGCACTATGAATTTGTTCTTTAAATCCTCCACTTGAACAAATACATAAAGTCTTCCTGTTTAAACTGCCAGAGATTTAATATCTCTGGCGTTTTTTTAAAGAGGGAATTCTGGGATCGGGTTAGATAGGGAAGAAGAAAAAATGTTTTGTATACTCTATGAAAATAAAAATTATTTATCAAGTATGTGGGATGATATCCTTGCTGGTGAGCAAATATATCCTTTTGATGAGCTAAATTTGGGAATGATTGAGCATCATAATGAATCAGATAACTCTGAAATGATCCTTTTATATATTGATGATGAAGCAGGATTATGTGGTTCTGTTGTTATGAAGCCTTTAGAATCAGATTTGAAAAATTCTAATAGTAGAATAAATATTAACGCATGGCTTTTAGAAGACATAAGATTCCACGTTAAAACTAATAATTCAGAATTCATTTATTCATCGAAAATAAAAGCACTTCAAATGAGATTTTACAAAGCTCTTAAAGAGGCTTGTTATAAGGTTATGGAAGTCACGAACGTAAATAAAATTATGACAGTATGCATAGACGAAAAATCCCATAATTTTCTGAAAACTTATGGAGATATCAATTTCACAAAAGAATATCCTAGTAAGAGCGGCGTTATAGGGGTTATAGAAAGACAACCAATTGTTTTTCCTATGGAAGGAAATGTTGTTCCCTTTAGACTATATGGGTAAGTTGTAGAAGTGCTAGATGTTTATTTAAAATAGTATGACAGTAATAACTTTGCGTATTCAGCATCGAAGCACTTTTTATTTTTTAACAAAGAATGATCATATAGCTTGAGGATTATTTGGAATAACGGCTCTGATTTAGCCTTTATATTATTATTTCTTAAATACGCTAAGACATACACAAAACATTCTTCAAGAAGATCATAATAGTCGATGGCTATATTCTTGCTAAAGCTTTGAATTTCATCTTCTGTTGTATTTCTTTCTGAACTGCTATCTTGGGTCATTAAATCTTCAACTTTGAGATTTAAAGCTTCGGCAACAGCTTTGATAGTATTTACGGTAGGATTTTTAGTATATCCACCTAAAATTTTTTGAAGAACGCCTCTTTTCAGTCCTGCTAATCTTTCGACTTGAGCAACACTCATATTGAGGTCTTTGATTTTAGCAGGAATTATATTTTTAAAATGAATACTCAAATTTAATAAATCCACTTGACATAAAGTATTATATTATGCAACATTGATCATTATAATACTCGATAATTAATTTTAGTTATCACTTGTACCCTTTAAAATGGTAATTTCATATGAAAAGTACATCAGTTAAATTATTTGAGCAAGAAACTAAATTCGAAACAAACTCAAATGGAAATGATAATATTGATCATTTTAATGAGCAATTTACAATAAACTTTTCATATAACAACAAATTTAGCAGAGAGACTCCCTCTTATGCAATCTAATACTGTTCGTCCCCTCATGAAGTCAGTCATACGAGAAGATCTGGTAGCCTTAACAAGAGATTATCGGGCGGCAGTTGTCCTGAATCAACTCATATATTGGACCAAGCGCGTTCATGATTTTGATAAATTTCTTCAAGAAGAACATAATCGCAATCCTGATTGTAATTTTGCTTTCACATATGGGTGGATTATCAAGACAGCTCGCGAGCTTGCCGATGAAACAATGTTAGGTTTATCCCGCCAAACTATTAGATCAATTTTAAAAAACTTAATTGAACTAGGCGTGATAGAAGAGTCTTATCTTGATGATAATAAATGGGATAAAACGACAAAATATAGATTAAACCTCTTTAAATTACAGGAAATGTTATTTGAACTTGGCTATCCTTTGAATGATTTTACGATCTCTGAAAATCTGCAGAATTCTCGAATGTTAAGTTCACAACACTCGAAAGTCAAAAATGGACATTCGAGCGTCAATCCTCGACCTTCAAATGTTAAGAACTTAACACACAATATAGAAAAGAAATTACACACAGAGATTATATCAGAGAATTCTTCTTCTCTATCTTCATCATTGCAAGAAGAGGAGAAGAAGATTGTAAATAATATGAAAAATATTTGGATGGAAGAAATTGGTGAAATAGATGTGACCTATCTCACTGAATCTTTAATTTTGAGCATGAAGATGTCTTTTCAAAGCCTATTTCACAACTCTCTTGAAAATTGGAGAGACTATTGCCGTAAAATTGCCTCAAGCAAGTTTTTGATGGGCGAGAAGAAAGGCACAAATTTTAAAGTAAAGCTTTCTTGGGCTATTCAATCTAGCACATATCATAAGATCGAATCAGGTGAGTATACGCTTGGCGATCGAGAAGGCCTACTATCATCTATAGAGCAAAAAGAAGAAGTAGATTATAAACAAGCATTCATTGCTTTAGGAAAGCATCCTCTATGGACGGAAGCTTCACTCTTACTTATTGAAAGAGTAGGGGGATATACTTACCAATGGCTTAAAGAAATAGATTTAAGCAACTATGATGAAAATGTCATAGAACTGCAGGTTACAAACAAATTTACAAGAGATTGGGTGATAAAGAACTTATATATCTCAATTAAAGAAGCTTTAGAAATAACATCAAAACAGCAGATTCAACATTTCTTTATTAAGACAAAGGATGAAATTAAATTTGACACCCCCCTAGTGTCAAAAAGAGAAGAAGGAGAATTTAAACCTTCTTCTCTCCCTTGTTCATCAAGTTACGCAAGAACTGTAGCTTATCCAACTCAAGAAGAGGGTATAACATATGTCTAAATTCATTATGAATGAGAAATCTCTTCATTTATCACCGACACTTGCTATGAAAGTAGGATTTAAAGAAGCCTTGATTCTTCAATATTTGCAAGATTGTCTTGAGAATGATCCTCACAGTGTGTTGGTTGATGAAAAAGTGTGGATACGGAGAACTTATGAAGACTGGGAAAAGAATTTACCTTTTTGGTCTGTTGACACAATCAAACGCATTATAAGTTCTCTTGAAGAAAAACGTTTTATCTTAAGTTCAAAAATAAGAGAAAGCCAGTTTGATCATGGAAAGTGGTATACAAACAATGATCCTGAGCTTGAAGAGAATAAAACGACAAATTATCTTCAAGAAGAAAATAGATACAAAGCGATTCTTATTAATTCCGACAAGCATTCTTTATGGATTATGGCTTGTGAGAGCTTATTAACACAAATAGAAGATGTAACTACAAAGAAATGGCTTTGTGAGATGGATATTATTACCCTTGCGGGATCTTCAATTCATTTAAGCGTTCCAAATCAAGTTATAAAAAATTGGATTATTAACAATTATCATAATCATTTAATAAAAACGTTAGAGAACGTTGCGGGTTATCCAATAGAATCAATTCATTTAGAAATACAATCATCACATACCTTTGGCGACCCCCTTACGCCAGAGTTGGAAGAAGAAGGAACAACTCCCCCAACCAATCTTTCTTCTTCCATATCCTATACTAAATATAATGCGCGTGAATTAAATGGAGCATCAACATGAACTTAGAGATAAAATATTATGAAATCAAATAAATGAGTTTAAAGAAGTAAAAATTAAAAGAGCCTGCGCCGCGACGACCAATCTTGAACGCAAGGCTCCTGTACAACCAGAACTTATAGGTTAACTGATGCACAACATCATTATACCCAATTGTGGGGAAAATTCATCTCTTACCTTTACAGAAAAGTTAAGAGAACAATTTAAAGGATCACATGACTTAATCATTCATCATGATTGGGTAAGTGATTTTTTAATAGCAAAGCTTACAAAAGCGCAATTTGATAGACTCTTGTCACAGCAAGCTTTTTGTCATGATTGGCTTACAAGCAAAATCATCAGTCTTACTCTCAGAGACCCTACAAAGCATTATTATGAACTTCGGAAGATAGCTAATTTTTTGTTAAATGAGTCATTTGAAGACTTAAGACTATTAAATAATACCTCTATCAGGTCTCTTAAACTCTCAGTTCATACAAAAGAGTATACAGAATATCTTGAGAGCATTTGGCTAAAACATACATATATCAGCAAACTGCTCACTATATTTCCTATTTTATGGATTCATTCAAATTTAGGGAAACTTCTGCTGAATGATGCAAATCATTTTATCACCAATAAAGAATGGTTCAATAGAATCACGCTTTCATGTTCACAAGAGCTTTTAGAGGTTCTGTGTCGTCTTATTGATGATGAAGCTCAATTTATGATTTCTCAAGAACAGCAAGAGTTAGAACACATCTTCTCCAGACTCTATCAATTTGAGCTTTTGATCCGTAATGAAGCGTATCAAACAAATATCAATCAATTTCAAAAATCTAAACAACTATAAGGAGATTTTAATGAATATTCTTCACACATCTAAAAAATTAGTTCAAAAAAATGACAAAAAATCTGTTTTTAAGAAAATTAAAAATTATGGACTTCATTTATCTATTGGCACTTACCTGATGATGGAGAGTCACCCAGCTTTTGCCTTTGCTCAAGTTTTCACAGGTAAATTAGGTGAACTCAGAAATGGTTTAATCTTAATTGGTAAGGCCTGTGTCGGTGTTGCCTTAGTTGCAGCACTTTTTAAATTTTTGACCAATCAAGGAGGAAATTGGAAATGGATCGGATCTATTTGCGGAGTCGGATGCGCTCTCTTGGGGATTAATGTATTAATTCAGTTTATGGGGGGGAATTAATGAGAGCTTACGTTCTTTCATCCGTCACTCAACCTCCTCAAAGGCTCTTAGCCTCTCAATCGGCACTTCCTTTGCCAATAATTATAGCAGGGTTGTCTTGGTTCTTAATGAACGAGGTCATAGCTATAATTAGCTATATAGCATCACAAGGAGCAATTATTGCTTTAAGCTCTTATGATCCTTATTTTGTGGAAGTGATGCGTGCACGTTTTAAATACAAGCGCACAATACGCCAGTTATCTCAAGGAGGTAATCTCTATGGTGCATGAGTGGGTAAACGTTGCGTCACTAGCTGCTGGAAGTTCTGCTCTAGCTTTGGGGGCAGGTATTGCTTTATCAAACCGTTTGCAACAAAAACTAACCCCTACACTTGAGGAAACCTTTCTTAAAGACACCCTTCCTTTTGATTCAGTGTGGGAGGATAAAGTTACTCTTCAAAGCAAGAATGGAATCCTTTCTCGCCTTATTAAAATTAAGGGAACGAATACCGATAATTTAACCCCTGATGATGCTCGCCAACTCTTTTTAAAGCGTAAAAAGTGGTTAGATGAACTGGCGCAAATGAATGTCATCATTAAAATAATGACGACCCGTGAGGAAATCACGCGTACACTTGAAGGAACTTATGACTCTGAAGTCTTACAAGCAGTTCATAATCAATGGATGGAACAGTTTGATCGTACTTTTCTCAATCATCATTACATTGTCTTATGTGTTGCACCTCAATTACCATCAGCTTTAGACAAACTTAAAGATAAAATGTATGGCAGAAAAACTGAAGTTTCTGCTTTCCATGAGCATATTTTAAGAGAAGCCACATCTCTCACACTTGAAGCCCTTCATGATTTAGAACCTCACGTGATAGAAAATGAGGGCAATTTCAGCCCACTCTTAAGTTTTTGGACTCAACTAATTCATGGCAGATCATTGTCAATAAAGCCTTTAACCTCTCATCTCTCTGATCAAATGGTGGCATGTCAAATTGGATTTGATTCTCAACAAGGGCACATACACTGGGAAGATGAGAAAGGCAAACGTTATGGAGCTATCATCAGCCTTAATAAATGGGACAAAGACTCAAGTCCTCAATTGATGAAAGAGCTAAACGCCTTAAAAGGCCAATTTATTATTTTTCAACAATTGAAAGGTTATTCGAAAGCTAAAGCTCTTCTCTATTTAATGGATCAAAAGAAACAAAGGAACCTTTTGGGGGATCTATTTCCAAATGATCAAGTTACAGAAGAGTTTGAAGCAGCACAAGAGCTTGTGATAAGTGATCAAGCATCACTCTATGGATATCAATGTTCACTTGTTTTGATATCAAGCTCATATGAAGAATTAGCAGTTTTAATTGATGAAGCAAGACGAATTTTTAAATCTTATGGCGTACTTCCTATTCAAGAAACTTCCGCCATAGAATACGTGTGGCGGTCTCTTTTTCCTGGGATTGAATCTTTTTTAAGACAAACTCATCCTTTATCTCATAATGTAAGTCATTTGCTCACCTTCGATCATGAACCCAAAGGTCTTGCTCGTTGTGATTGGGGAGAGGGGCCTTTAAGACTTTTTAGAACTTCTTCAGGATCTTCTTATTCACTCCAACTTCATTCTTCAGAAGAAAAAGAAGCGCTTGCGAACTCAATTGTTATTGCGCCTGCAGGTTCAGGAAAGACAACATTCTTCCAACATTTAATAGGAGGAGCTTTACGGCATCAAAATTTGAGAGCGTATATCTTTGATCGATTTAATGGAACACGCATTTTTACGCAAAGCATGGGAGGAAATTACATCGATTTTACAAATCAGGAAACGTCACTCTTTAATCCCTTTTATTGTGATGATACACCTCAAGAACGTGCCTTTTTACCTCAACTTTTATGCATGATGGCAGGAGCTCAGGATGAAGAAAGTCAAGAACAAGCTCAAAGAGCCATCCAAATTCTTTTCAAGGTTCCGAAAGAACAAAGACTCTTAAAATATCTCTTGGATGATCTTTTGCCAGCACAAAGTCTTCTCAAAAGAAGATTGCTTCCTTGGGTTGAAGGAGGTGCTTTAGGACAATGGTTTAATGGATCAAGAGAAATTGAGGGTAAATTAGAGGCTTATGATGCTTTGGATCTTGCATCACACCGCCTCGTTGCTTTTGAAATGACAGATATTCAAGCCAATCCGCAAATTGCCAACACGCTTACGCAATATATTATTCATAGGATAAGAAGAATTATACGTGAGGAAGCTCTACCTCATTTTATCTTTATTGATGAAACAGCTCCTCTCATTCAGGATTATTACTTTAAATCCTCTGTAGGTGTTTTTTTCAAAGAGCATCGTAAATTGAGAGGAAGCATCAATGTTTGCTTCCAGAACGCTAAGGATCTCAAAGAGTCTGGTATATCTTCTGTCATACTTGATCAATGTCCAACAAGATTTTTATTTCCTAATCCTTCTGCTAAACGCGAAGATTATGCTGATTTTGATCTCACTGACTCAGAATGGTCTTATATTAAGGGAGAGAGTAAACTTGTCCGATCACTCAAGTATTCAGTCCTCGTCAAACGCTTTAATGAATCAGTCATTCTAGATTGTGATTTATCTTCATTAGGACCTTACCTTAAGCTTTATCGCTCAGGATCAGAAGCTGTCAAACTTGTTAAACATTTACAACATCAATGGAGCCATAAATGGGTCAATCATTATTTAAACGCTGTTTAGTTTTAAGCTTACTTTTCATAAGTCACAGTAAAGGCTTGCAAGCAGAGGGGATGGCAGTTTTTGATATGCAATCATTTACGACCCTTAACAGCGTTTTAAGTACTGCTGGTGATTCACTTAAGCAGCTCCAATCTTTGTCAGGTGAACTCACGCAAATGAATAGTGTTCTGGGGTCAAAGCTTGATCCTTCTTGGATGCAAAAAATTATGCAAGTTGGAGGAATGGGGGGTGACTTCAACTCTCTTTTAAGCAGTGTCTCTGGTGAAGGAGGGGATCCCTTAATGCAATTAAACTATATGAACTCTCAGCATAGAGGTAAGCAAGACTTTTCAAACTATATTTATGCAAAAAATTATTTTCAGCAGAAATTTTTTCCTGAAGGTGCCATTACAACACCAGCACAATTATCACAACTAAGAGAGTCTAAACTTGAGGCAGTTCAAGTCTCAACTGTTGACTCGTTAGCTATAGCTTCACAGCAAAAGAAAACTTTAAGGGATGATCATCAACAATTACAAAATCTAACAACGCAGGCTCAACAAAATACAACTTTGCAATATCAAACGACTATGCAAACAAGACTGCTTGAGCATATTGCACACCAATTGGACAAAATTATCCTGATACAATCACAACAGTTAGAGCTGATAGCCACTTACATGGCACAAGCTCAACCGACTGTTTTTAAAAAAATGTCTTCTCCTCAAGTAAAGACAGGGAAATAAATGATGGATAAGCCTATCGAAATAATTAAAACGCTTGAAGGAAAAATGGAAATTTTTGGAAGTAAAGTTTTTGAATCCTTAAGTGATGGTTGTCTTAAAATTTTTATGGCCGCATTTGGGACCTGGTTCGTGTGGCAGCTTATATGGAAGGGAGCTGTTAAAGGTGAATTTCAATTTAATGATTTTCTAAAACCTTTTTTAATCAGCACAACAATTTCCGTTCTTTTAACAGCCAGTAACTTTTTTGAGTGGTTTTACATCCCCATTAATCAAACGGTGGCGAAGTTGGTTGAGACGATGATCTCGGTTGTTGGGGTTTCATATTCAGGGGCTAAGGCCTCTCTTTTTGGTGTTATCAAGATTCAATACGAAACCCTTAATCAAGTCTTTGCTTCAATGAATGTTATGATGCAAGACACTGGAATTATCCCTGGATTCAATACAATTGCTTCCATGATTATGAGAATTCCCTTTCTTTTTCTTTACATTATTATGCTTTGTTACTGTTTAGATTATATGTTTAAGCTTATGGCTGTTACTGCACTCTCTCCTATTTTAATCATTTTTTGGGGATTTTCATCAACAAGATCTATTACCTCTTCTGGATTAAAGATGGTTTTGCATGGTATTTTTACCATTCTTATCTCAGTCATTGCTATGGGACTGAGTTTATATGTTCTCAAAGAATCTCTACACTTAATTCCTTTGGACGGGAATGGGTCACTGAAAGCAGATGCAGGCTCATTTGCTTTTAGTGATGCATATTGGACATGTTTCATTATTGCCTGCCTTTCTATTTATCTTCAGCTCAAAGTTCCAACCATTGCTAACATTGCAGGTGTTTCTGATGGACCAGGTGCTGCCGGCTTTGTTGCAGGGGTTTCTGCAACAACCATGGGTATTGTTGGAGCCTATACTAAAAAAGGAGGGCAAAAAGCATGGGCAAATACCAGTGAATGGGCAGGACCTAAAATCAAAAGTCTTGTAGGACGTGGTGCTTCAAGTTCCAGCAATCAAGCTCTTAAAAATATCATCGATAATGAATAAAGGACAAAATAATGAAAATATTTTTGAATTTTCCTCTTCTCTTAATGGCTCTATTCGTAAGTGGTTGTTCTCATAATTCCGACCCTTACATGGGCAGTGGTACCGATGAACTACCTAAAAGTGAATGCTCTCCTTGTAAAAAGAAAATTATTTATCGGGATGGACAATGGCTTTAGAAAGACCTCTTGAGAATTTTGAATCCTATCGTGCAGCGCAAATGATTGCACGCCTTTCAACAATTTGTGCTGTTGTTTTAGGGCTCACAGTAATTGCACTTATTTGCCTTATCATCACTCTTTTTCCCTTAAAAGAAGTGCGTCCAATGCTTGTCACACTCAAAGAAAAAGGTGAGCAAGTTGTTCGCATTGAGCCTTTTGAGCGCAATGAGAAAGCAACAACCCTGTTGATGGAAACGTTATCCCGTCAATATGTAACTTTAAGAGAGACCATTGATCTTCAAACAGAAGAGGTGAGGTGGAAACATTTAAGTCTGATGACAGGGTCTCAATTGAATGAAGAATTTATGTCACTTATGAACCCAGATAACCAAGACTCTCCTTTTAAAAAAAGACTTGATGAACAAGTGACGCGAGAAATCCAAACCCTCTCAAGTACGTCCCTTGCCCCGAGTGCCCCTAATATCTTCCAAGTTGAGTGGATCTCACGTGACCGTCATAAGGGACAAATTATTGGTCAAGGCCATTGGGTTTCAACTTTAACAGTTTCTTTAGAGCCTCATGAAGTCTCAATAGAGGATCAATATATCAATCCCATTGGTTTTACCGTCACTCACTACACGCTTGCTCAGAAAGGAAACGCGAATGCTCAATAATAAATCAAAATACATTATAGGGTTAAGCATGAGTTCGTGTCTCATTTCATCTCCTATAGGTAATGCTAACCCTCAAATTGTACCACAAGCTCCAGTCATGGCCCCAACACCAGCTCCTCAAGATTTGATGTCGCATAATGTCACATCCTCCTTAACAGAACATCCTGACGTTGAGAGTCAAGTTAAAGGACAATATCCTGAACTGGAGCGTAAAGAGTCATTACCCTTAGGTGCCATTCAGCATGCTTGGGATCACGCTAAAGAAGGAGCAGGGGTTTATAATGTCACTTATACGGGGAGTGAAATTATCAAGCTTCGTTGTCGTGAAATGATGACAACCTGCATCATTTTGCCCTCTTGGGAGAGAGTTGAGAAGTTTAACTTGGGTGATCCTTCTTCTTTTAAAGTAGAAAATCCCAAGGCTAATATCATGACCATCCAACCTCAAGATTTTACGGGACTGGACAGCAATCTTGTAGTCATTGGAGCAAGTGGTAAGGTTTACTCATTTTATTTAAGATCAGAAGGATATAACACCAATCGTGTTCCTGATTTAGCGGTTTATATTCGCGTTGCAAAACCTGCAAATCCATCTTCTATATCCAATACCATAAGCATTGGTAATAAACAAAAAGACGACTATCTAGAGGAAGTCTCTTTTGATCCCTCAAATCTCAACTTTAATTTCACCATGGCAGGGGATAAAGAAATTGCTCCTCAACGAGTCTATAGTGATGGCATTCGGACATGGTTTGATTATGGAATAGAGATTAAAAAGAAAGGTCTTCCTGCTGTCTATGCAGTCATTGATGGGGTGGACACGCCCATTAATGTAAGCCGGGAAGGAACAAAAATCATTGCTCAGCATTCAGGCTCGTTTACTTTGCGTAATGGCCAGAAAGTCGTCTGTATCTTCCCAACTCCTCAAGAGGCCTCAGAATGAATAAGTTTCCTCTTTATTTATTAGGGGCGTCCCTATTAAGTGGATGTTTGGAGGAAGATAACAAAGAAAAAGGTTCTCCTCAAAAGCATCAACAAATAGCGACCTCATTTCATGTCTTTAAAAAACCTCCAGAACCCGAGCCTATATCTGATGAGGAAGAGCCAGAGCCTGAACCCACGCTTGTGCAATTTCCAGATCCTAAACCATTGATGAGGGAAGATAGTGCTCGTAAGTTACGAGGCTTAAGACAATACCAAACAAGCAGGACTTTAAAGGTCCTTCCTCTTAAAAAGGAAGAAGAACTCAAGCCTCGTCTTCAAGATCCAGATTATCAGCAATGGGAGGATGCAAGTTTTGAGGAATCAAGGTCAACACTACCTGTTGATCGCTCTAGGATATTAACTGCTGATATGCGCATTCCTGCCATTTTAGAAGATTCAGTGAATTCTCAAGTAGGAGGGCGAATGATCGCGATTGTTGAGCGAGATATTTTAACCCCTAATGGGAAATATGTTTTAATTCCAGCTTATAGCCGAATCATTTGTAATTATGAGTCTTTAAGCGAGATTGGTCAAACACGTCTTCCAGTGCAGTGTAAACGCCTCATCCGTCGCGATGGAGTCAGTGTTGCTCTTAAAGAATCTAATGCTGCAGATCAAAGTGGGAGAACAGGACTTATAGGGGATCTTGATCAAAGGGTTTGGGAGAGATATGGAGCAGCATTTTTAATTTCAGCCACAGCCTCTCTTGCACAAGCAGGGTCCTATGCAAACCAAGCCAGATCCCAAAGCACACTTTCTCAGCTTTTGACGGGGGCAAGTGATGAGTTTTCACATAATTTAAGTGAAGTCACATCTCAAGTCATTGAGCAAAATATTAACTTGGCCCCTATCTTAACAATTCCACCTGGAAGCCACATTCAAATTATCCCGTCCACAGACATTGTTTTAAGACATCCAAAAGAATCAATTGCTCAAGACAGTTCAAAAACAGCTCATGAAAAAAATAAAAATATGGAGATTAAATAATCATGAAATCTATTTACCTTTCAATTCTTCTCTGTTGCGCTGTTTCCTTTAATGGTCAAACAAACCCTACGGAAGAATTTGATGCTATTTTAATAGATGATATTATGCTTCAAGAAAGTGAAACTTTGATTAAAGCTCAATTATTTGAAAAAAATAAGAAAAAGGAGAAGACAAAAGATATTACTATGATGGGACAAGTGAGAGCAGTCTCACCTCCCTCTAAGCAAGACTCTAAAATTGTTCAAGTTGTTTGGACAGGCATTAAAAGAAAAGATAAGAAAAAAGCGTCATTTAAAAAGCCACTGATCTCAACATTTAAAAGTGAAAAAACTTCTCTTCCTAAGGGATTAAAGATCTCTCTTCAAGGAGATAAAGATCAATTGACTGATGCTATAGGACGCCTTGAGAAAGGTGAAGATGATTTGGAGACTGAAGAGCTCCAAGCAAATAATCCTTCATCAAGTGAACGACGATTAGAAGATATTGATGCTAAGCTTAAAAACCGTCAATCATCAAGAAATAACAATGCTTTAAGTGCTGACAGAGGAGTAAGTACTCTATCTGATAATAATTTAATGTCGTTATCCACAGAAAGTTATAGAGGTATAAATTCTTCATCTTATGGGGAAGGTAAAAATGCAGCTTCATTAATTCGTAAACCTTCAAATTCTCAAAATCATCTATCTGCAAGAAGAACAAAAGGCTCTTTAAGAGGAAATGGTAGAAATTCTTCTTCTTTGAAATCTTATCCCACGCCTGCCTCATTGTTATCACAATCATCTTTTCCTGGATTACAAGCAAATTCAGAACAATCAGGACGTCAAGAAGGTTCAAAAGATAAACTTGTTTCAGGAGAAAAAAAATCTTCCGTTTCTGATTTAAAATCACCTGATAGTCATAATGTTACTAAAAATAGATCTCTTGTAGACGAGAAGAATTCATTTATACCTTCTTCTGATTTTTCAGGAACAAGTTCATCTTTATTTCCTCATACTAATAAAGATTTTGTTGAGCTTCCTCATCAAGAATTCGATCCCTTAAAAACTAAGCAAGCAAATGCATCAGAAATAGATGAATTTAAAATGCCGCTGATTGAGGTTGAAGTGACAAAAGAAGGATGTAGGCCAAGAATTGATCTGGAGAGAGGTAAAGTTATTATTCAAACAAGATCAATTGCTAGAACCAATGGAGCTATTACGCATGAAACACAATGTGCCGACTCGCATCTTATATTTGATATAAAGAAAGATTATAGTTGCTGCTCTGATATAATAGATCATCAAGGTAAAGTTGCTTATACAACCTTTAAACGGTATTGGATTGATGAAGGTAGTAATAAAATATATCTTGATGATCATTGCCTTAAGGATGAATCTCAACCTCATCCTTTTATAGAAGAAAAGGATTTATGCCGTCATGAAATCAATCTTCAATCTCGCCTTGCTTATCCTCAAGCAGAGACAGTTTATTATGATAGAAGTAATGCCCGCAAGCTTGTAAATGGTTGTCACCGCATAAATGGTGTACCTTATCCTATTGTATTAACTGAGCAAGGGTGTTCATTTAAGCATCTCTATGAGCAAAATAAATCGATTGTTCAAAAAAGAAATATTTTTATTGAAAATGGGGTTACCCATGAAGTCACTCCCTGTCATGAAACAGCAGAATCTATTCCTCATCAATTTGTTAAAGCTGGATGCAAGCCTGCAATTAATGGTTTAAGCGTCATTCCTATGGCGAAGCGTCAAATTCATTATAAAGATAGAATAAAGATTATTTCCGAACAATGCGAACCTCAAAATCTTACAGATTTATTATCAACGAAAGAAGGATGTGAAGGGCAGTATGAACATGATTATACCTCAAGTCGTTCTTATCCATTAATACGTCATTATTATCAATGGAATGGAAAAAAGAGGTTTATTGATAAGGTCTGTCAACGGTCTAATGAACCTATACCTCATCTTTTATCAATTGTTGGTTATGAGCATGTAGATTTAGAGCTTAAATCAAAGCCTCGCTATCAAGTTTCAATTGAAGATCAAAAAAGGAAGCATATTCTTCAAGAAATAACAGAAAACAATAAGGATAAATGGATTCCTTACAGCCTTAAAGAAACTGTTGAAAGACCTTCACACAAAAGAGGTCCTCAATCTCAAGGAAATAATATTGTTTTTGAAAATGACAAAATAGAAGTTTGGATGAGACCAGATGGAACATTGTTTGAAAAAGTCATTGGAGGAGGGAATACATCCTCTATTTCGATTGCGCCAAATAATGGAAGCAGGAAAATTATAGTTTCTGTTACAGAGCAAGTTATCCTTCCTGGCCCCTATGTCGATGGCAGTATGAAATATAAAGTTAGGAAGGTTACCAGGTATTCAGATGGATCTGTTGATTTTGGAAGGCCATTTGTTAGGTTAGTTCCAGGGTATCAAGGTCAATATATTAGTGATTATCATTCAGCTCCTAACTTTTATTTTGAGAAACATGAGTAACCAATATGCACTCATCTTCCCCTTTAATAAGTGCATGGCTTTTACCTTTAGAGCCTTACCTTAAGGCACAAGATCTTATTGAATGTTCTGTCATCCAATCTGGTGAATTAAGATTAGAAAAGGCTGAGGAAGGATTTAGAAGTATTTCAACGCCCGAGCTTGATTTAAACTATTGGGAAAACCTTTGCCATGTTCTTGCTAATCATTGGGGCTTAAGTTTTGATCGTATAACCCAACCGCGATTATCAGTCATGCTTCCAGGTGGCCACCGTTTTGAAGCCATGTTGGGAGCAAATGTCGAGTCAAAACTATCAATTTCTATCCGCATGAGAAGGCATTTAAAGCTTTCTTTTGAAGATTATGGTCTCAATCTCGAAAAAGAACAGATGATTGTCTCTCTCATAAGAGAAGGTGCAAATATACTGATTTCAGGAGGGACTAGCTCAGGAAAAACAACGTTTATGAACGTTTTAATTCAGTCTATTCCATTTGACAAAAGGATTCTTGTGTTAGAAGACACACGAGAGTTGGACCTACCTCATGAAAATCGTGTGCATTATGTTGTAAGCCGTAATGAAAAGAACCCAACATTAGATTATCCTCAGATGGTTGATCATTTGATGAGAAGCCGTCCTGACATTATTTTAATGGGCGAGCTTTCAATTGCAAATGCTTATCCTATTCTAAGACTTCTTAACTCAGGACATGCAGGTTTTATGTGTACGCTTCATGCCAATAGTTGCGATGCAGCATTGTCATGGGCAATTCCTCAAAACATTTCTTTCTCAGGTCATGAAGCCAGGGGAGTAAAAGAATTTTTGTATGAAGCGGTTGATCTTGTCATTCAGCTTCACCGCAATGATTTTGGCCAACGTCAAGTGAGTGAAATGTTATTCCCAAAGAAAAATAAAACTTTAATGGTTTCAAGATGAAAATTATTAAAAAAATATGGGCTGTTTTCTCTTTTATTATCGCAAACCAAGCTCATTCCAATCAATGCCTAAAAGCCATAGATCTTATGGCAGATAAAACAATCGTGCCTCTTAATCTGCTTTTGCAAGTGGCAAAGGTCGAAAGTGGTTTTGGTCTTCATAAAATGCCATGGCCTTGGGCTATTCAAGTGCAAGACAAAAGTTATTACTTCAAAAACCAAATTGCCGCTAATTTGTATATCAAGCAACTTCTTTCTTTAGGTATTGAAAACTTTGATGTTGGTTGCTTTCAAATCAATTGGCGCTGGCACAAGGATAAAGTAAGATGCCCTCAAGAACTTCTAAATCCCATAAAAAATACGCTTATTGCAGCACAATTTTTAAAAGACCTTAAGACACAACATCATAGCTGGTTGAAAGCAGTGTCCTATTATCATTCATCAGATCCGCATCAAGGGAAAAACTATGCAAAGATGGTTTTCAAATCTTAAATATTATTTGAAAGAAGGATGGCCACTTATTTGTGTGCCAATAATTCTTTATTCAAAACCAATTCTAAATTATATGTTTGGTTTTTATGAAGCCTATGCGTTCTTATGTTTATTACCAGGGATTGTTTCATTTATTGCTTTTGGTCTTTATAGGCATGGCAAAAGTCCAATCTGGGCAACAATTATTGGTATTTTGTGTTCTCTAATTTTCGGAAGTATCTTTACCTATTCTATTGTAATGCAAATTCTAATTCCGATTTTGCCTCGTACTATTCATGATATTCAATATTTTCTAGCAAAGATTGAACTTACTTGGGTGTTAATAGCTCTAAGCAGTCCTTTAATGGCGCTACTCATCGTATTTCATTTAATAAAATTTGGAATGGGATCAAGCAAAAAACTCAAGCAAGAGCACGCCCAAGGATCTGCAAGATTTGCAACAGAGCAAGAGATAAAATCGCTTCATGATGAAGCTGGTATTCCTGTGGGATGTCTTATTAAAGGAAAGCTAACAACCGATATTGACGTCTTAAAGAAAGAGATCAAAACAAAAGCCAGCCAAGAGATCATCAGGTTGAATCCTCATCATATGGTATTGGTAGCTCCCAGTGGAGCAGGGAAAGGGGTAGGGATTATTATACCAACTTTGCTTGATTATGATGGCCCTGTTCTTGTGACAGATGTTAAAGCTGCTGAAAATTATCATGTAACTTCTCGAAGACGTCGAGAAATGGGGCGTGAAGTTTTTGCTTTTGATCCCTTTAATAAAACGGGAAATCCCTCGGATTCTATCAATATCCTAGATTTTTTGGATAAGGATTCTAAAGAAATTATTGATGATGCAGCAATGATTGCGGCTCTCTTTGTGCCCATACCAACAAATGTAAGTGGAAATTCTAAACACTTTTATGATAGAGCAAGAGCGACGATTCAAGCTGTAATCCTTTATGTGGTTTGCTCGGAAGCTTTTGAGCCGCATGATAAAACTCTCTTTAATGTCTATAAATTACTTTGTTTGTCAGGAGAGGATTTTAGAGAGATGTTATCCCAAATTGCAGAGAATGAAGAAATTGCTTATGGACAGCCAGCGCGCGTTGCAGCGTCTTTATTATCAACTGCTCCTGAAGAAATATCAGGTATCCTTAATACAGCAAGAAACGAATTAGGAATATTTGATAGTCCTTTAATGCAAGAAGTAACGTCATCAACAACAATTGATCTTCATAAACTTATATTTAAATCAAGTTGATTTATTCTTGTGTATTCCTATCGAAAAATTAAAGGCATATGGCCGAGTCATAAGACTTATAGTGTCTATGGCTTTTATAATAGCTCAAAAGAATCAAATACGTGTAAAAAAACCCCTCCTCATGGTTTTGGATGAAATGGCGCTCTTAGGCTCTATCCCCGCTGTTGAAGAAGCGCTTGTTTCCGGAAGAGGGTATGGAGTTAAGATATTAGCAGTTGCTCAAAACTTAGAGCTTGTGCAACGGTTTTCACCAGTCACATGGGAGACATTTTTAGCCAGCAATTTGTTGGTGTTTATAGGGCCAACAGGGCTTAAAAGTTCTGATTATGTTTCAAAACTCTTAGGCCAATCAACTATTGAAGCCGTTTCAAAAAATAAAGGTGAGAGCCAACAAAAAGGTCAACTTAGAACAGCAACGACCTCAGAAAATCAAGGAGAATCTCAATCTTTTCAAGGAAGACCTATGTTAACCTCTGATGAGGTGCGTTTCTTAGGAGAGGATACAGTTCTTGCATTTTATAAGGATTCAAGGCCTATACTCCTTAAAAAGATAAAATATTATATGCATGAATTATGGCAGGGAAAGTTTGATAGTAACCCGCTTGAAGTACATGATTAAATTTATTTAGTGGTTCTTAGTTTTTTTAAGGATAAGTTTTCAATTTAGGATACAGTTATAAGAAACTGTTCAAGCTTTATTTATTTTATTTAAACTTAAATAGTTTGTCTTAGATGTGATTTTCTTTCCTGTTTCCTGTTCTAATTTTTTGCGAGCTTCTCCTGCTATTTTCCCACCTAACGTGGCCACATGCTTATTTTCTTTAAAGCCTTGTGGATTTCGAGTTTGAATTATCTCTGTGGTTGAGGCCTCTCCTAACATCGAAAATATTAGTTCTAAATCTGTCATATGATCGCGAAGATTTTCGCGCTTTAATCCTTTATATTCTTTATGTTTGTTTGGCACCATTCCAAAAGTAGCGTAAGCAATTTCTGCAGTAAGGATGGCATACTCTTTATCTTCTACAACACCGCGGTTTTTCCATTCCTCGGTAAGTTCTTCATGAATAGTGATTCCGCGCATGCGCTTTTCAATCCATTCATCAGGGTAACCTTTTGCTTTATAGAGTGCACGTGTGCGTTTCGTGGCTAATTCTGGATTATCTATTTCTTGTACACGTTCATAACCGACTTTTGCGAGCCAACGTTTAAATGGTTCTGCTTTAGGAGAAGGAATGGATTGAATAATTCGAAAAAGTGTTTCAGCGTTGGCACAATCTGTTGCATACATCTTACCATCTGATGATTGTAATTTCAGTTGTCCGATTTTTTCGGACAACTCAAAAAACCCCTCATCTTTTAAAAGCTTTTTTTTAAGATCGTCCCAGTACTTACGTGGACGTGAGCTCTCAGTTAAAGTTTCAATGACATCAATAATAGAAAACCACCATTCATCCTGATGTAAAATGCGACGAATTTGCTTACCTTTAAAAACAATAATTTTATTTAATTCCATTTTTATCCTTTAGCAGAAACAAAACCTTAAACACTTCTCAAATTTTTACCTAAAAAATCAAAAAATGCATAATGTCTATTTATTATCTTTCTTTGAGTATTATATTGTGATTGAAGTTTGTCAAATAAGTGGATTATTTCTCACACTCATATTGATGGCAGCCTCACTTTTCATTCTTGCCTGATAAAGGTCATATTCTAATTGTAGTTCAAGCCAGAAGCGGGCAGGGGTTTTAAAATATTTTGCAAGCCTAAGTGCGGTATCAGCAGTTATTGACCGTCTATTTTGAAGGATTTGGCATATTCTTGCAGGATCTACATCAAGATCACGGGCAAGTTTATTCTGACTTAAACCATTAGGAATCATATATTTGCGTTCTAAGTATCTTCCTGGAACTTCTGGAATAGATTGGCTCATATGTTTATAACCTATAGTGTGTTGTGTATAACACAATATACAAGGCTTTTTTTAATATATCAATCGCTTAGTAAATATTCCTGTACCTAGGTACATTTTACTCATGGATTAAAGGATGGTTACTTCATAGGTTGCAAAGTTAGCAAATCAAAAGATAATCAAATCGTTAGGAGGAAAAAACAATGCATAAAAGGTTACTAAAACTGAGAACGATAATATTTATTTACTTTTTAAGCTTTATTAATGCTTCAACAACTGAACTTATAATTCGAGCACAAGATGATGAAATAGAAAAAGATTTAAAAGTAAAATTAGTTATTCAACAACCAGTCTCAGAAGGCCCTTCTTGCAATAAGTTAGAAGTTATTACTGATCCCTCAAAAAAAGCCTTAAAGGATACAAATGGTAATTTCATAAAGTACGATGTTGATAAAAAAAATAATATAGCTCCTCACTTATTTCTGAGAGCTTATTATCAAGGAAAAGCCCATGTATCTACGTCAGAGGAAGGAAAAATTGAACAATTCAAGGTTAAAACAGATGAAGATGGTATAGATTATATATATTATGGCCGAGAAGTTACTTTTGATATTCCTCAAGGGATAGTTCCCAGCAGTATGTACTATAGTAAGCCATATAAAGAAATGATGCCATTGGATATGGATGGGAGGCCACTTAAGGTAGTAAGTGTTGATCAAATGCCATTTTTTGACGCTGTTTCTGTTTTTGGTACTGTTTGGTATGTCTTTAAAATGTATGAAGAAGATATTCAGTATATGGATAGTACAGTAAGAATGAAATGGCAGAACCGTAAAACAACAAGAATTTATCCTCATATGACTGAAACGCAGTATAATTCGGTAATTTCTGATGGAAGATACAGAGATAATTTTTCGAATGCTTTCCATACATCTCACGATAATTATCATTTATTATGTTTCTTTCCCCGTTCTGACATGCCTCATAAATTTACATCACAATCTTTTGATATTGTTGCGCATGAAGCAGGACATAACGTTTTAAGTATCTTGAAGCCAGAGCTCGAGCAGCTGATTAAAGAAGACAGTGAAGAAGGAGCATTCCATGAAGCCTTTGGAGATTTAACAACTTTTTTTGCTCTTTCATCTATACTAGATATAGCAAGTAGAGTTATTGAAGTTACAAAGAATGGAAATTTAAAAACAACTTCATTTTTCTCTATTCTTGGTGAAGCGATTGCTGAACGGGATGCTGCCTCCTTAACAGATCTTTCAAGAAGCCCTTCTTGTGAAGTCCATGATTACTCTGTCCCTTTGACAAAAGCAGTTTATGGTATCCTTGCGGATAGTTTTTTAGCAAGAAAAACTCTTAAGGAGCGGAAAAATTTACTAAAGAAAGGTGAAGAGGTCAGCCTACTTATGGAAACATCAAAGACTTTGAGAAAACTCTTCTTACAGTCAGTTGTTTCTTTCTCATTTAAGTATCCAAACTTCGCTGAGTTTGGACGTGAAATGGCAACTATTGCTTATGAAAGTCCTAGTTTCTCTTTCTTTACGGGTTTTATATACAGTAATTTTGCACTACAAGGGATTGACCTTCAAAATAAAAATTGGGCAAGAATTTGTATACCAACAAGAATCGTATACTCTAATTCATTGAGATATAAGTGGGGCTGTCAGAGTAGTACTAGGCACAAGAAAAATGTTTATAAAAAAATGAATAGTGCTTTTCAACGTTTGTCGCTAACTGATAGAAGTGATAATGAGAACACTTATACTTATAATTGGTAATTAATAAATACTTTAACAAGGAGCTCTAAATAGAGAGCTCCTTGCTTGTATCATAGTAATTTTTATTAAAATTTATGGTTCAACATTTTAAAGACTAATTACATTGTTTGTACCTAGGTAGAGATTACCTATAGATAAAGTTTTATTTCCTCATTAAGTTCAAAGTTGCTTGTAAACATCTATTAAGCAAGCTTAGATTTTTATTAATTACATTGTATAATTTTGGAGAAGTTAATGAGTTTAACAATTCATAAGGTTATCCTTTCAATTTTGATTAAAGTTTTGCAACTCTATCAAATGGATAACCCTATTTCTTTTAAGAAGTGTCACGTCTAATCCATTTCAGATAAGACATAGCACCATAACGATTATTTAATCCTCAGAAGAATCCCATCCTTGATCTCTACGATCCTGTCTTCTATCTTCTTCTTCTGCTCTACTAATCCATCCAGTTTCACCAGTATCTGGATCAAATGCCATCTCATAAGTACCTGTTCCAGATGGGAATGGACTTACTAATGGAATTTCTTGCTCTTGATAATAATCATCACTTTCACCTTGTTGCAAGAAAGCTGCCGCCCGCATTTTTGCTCTTTGCTTCAATGCATCCAAATTATATAGCGCCTGAAAATGAAAATTTGGATCTCTGTCGTTTCGTTCCGTACGCCATAGTATTTCATTACTTCTCCCTCTTGTAGCTATTACGCTAACTGAGATAGGAATTATTTTATGCTCAATAGCTGATTTTAATAGTGAGGTATTGGCGGGGATAAGTCCTATGGGTAATTTAGATCCATCAAGGCTTATAGTATCAGCAGTTGTGTTGTCATCGCCATCTACTATAATTCCATAAGCTTGTATATATGCACCAGCTATCTCTTGGCTACGCATTGCTCTTATTTCTAAATCTTCTTCTTCAGTAAATAAACTACTTGAGAAGCTAGAGACGCTTCCTAACGATAGATTGGAGCATATTGCTAAAACAGAAACTAAAGATATTTTTCTACAAAAATTCATAAAATCCCCCATTTATAATTGAAATGTTAATTCAATGTTCTTTGAACTTTGATACTGTAAACCATATTTTTTCTTTTGAAAAGAACGTGCTAGAAAGGAAAAAAGATAAAAGGGTTTGGGGAGCTGCTCTTCTATGCTAAGCTAAAGGCATTCGCCATTAAAATTTTGAACAATATTATCCAAAATGCCGCTAAAGCTATCATCTTTAGGGTTTCCAAATAGAAGTGTGGCTTCATTCTTTTCAATTGAACAGGCTATAAATGAAGTTAATCCATCTCTAGGTAAATTTCCTGCATCATATTGATTTAATAAGACAAATCTGAGTGTATATTCAGTTAATAATGATAAAAGGCCTCTTGCTTCCTTGTTCTCTAGAAATTCTTGCTGTGCTCTTTGGAACATAAGCAATGTTTCTTTTAATACATCTATTTTTTCAATTTGTTGTTTCAATCGAAATTCGTTTAGAGTACATCCCTCTAACAAATATTCCTTGAGTACCTTATTAGCCCAAATTCTAAACTGTGTTCCCTTTTTAGAATTCACTCTCTATCCTACAGAAATAATAGCATCTAAATTATAATGCCTTATTTGTCGTTTGATTTTTCTTTTGCCTTCAAACGGAGATTTTCACGCTCAAGTTCCTTCAACCGTCTAGCCTGATCTATCTTCATCCCGCCATAAACTTTTCGCCATTTGTAATAAGTCGCATCCGAAATCCCTAATTGACGACAGACTTCAGTAATACTCTTGCCTTGAGATAATAAAACTTCACTCTGACGTAATAGCCCTATTATCCGTTCCATAGCTCTTCTTCATAATATACACCTCCAGTTGCTCAAACATACTAATCTAAATCTGGAGGTATTATACGGGGCAAGGTCACTGCCAACTAGCTCAAATAACTTATCTTCTTAAAAATTTGGGGGCATCTATTTAGCAATATCGTCATTATAATATCTAACAACTGGCGAATTAGTTCTAATTAAATTATTTATAACTCCAAATATTTCATAAAAATTTTTTGCTTACTCTTCACAATTTGGTTATGTATTTATCATGAACACATGTAATCATATTAAGGTTGAAAGCTTCAAGGTTGAAAAATACATCAAAGAAATATATTTCTCTTCTTTATCTTTAAATGAAAAAGTATCTTTAAAAAAGCGATTAGAATCTGATCCAAGTATTAACGAATCTACATTAAAAAGATTAGCTAAGTGGAGTTCTTGTCTTTCTGAAGAGGTGTTTAAACTGCGTCTCGAGCATCTTGGCTTAAGCTCGCAAGACATTATAACTATATTAGGGGATAAGTCTGTAATTTCTGAAGAAGAGGTTAGTTTTCCCTCTTGGGTGGAAATTTTACGAAAAATCATGTCAGATCCTTCCTATTTTTTTATAGAAGAAAAAAATACAGGATTATTATTAATTGAAGATATCATAACAGAGCCCTTTGTTAATTATTTCTTATCGCAGATATATTCATATTGCTCAGAATTTAACATAATGCTAACTAGCAAAGTAAATAAAGATTTAATAAGTCAGATTAAGAGTCCTCTTCTAAAGCTAGCCCTACCTTCAATAAATGCGTATTTTAATACTAAAAAACTGATTCAGATTAAACAATTACAGAGTGGACAACTGGAATCCATTAAAGAAGAGATCTTACTTTTCTTTAAGGAATATCCAACATTACTAAAGTTACTTACTTTAAAGATAGAGTACTTTTGTGCTCATCTGCATGAATATTTTTACCGCTTAAATAAAGATTTTACCAAAATATGTAGTTTTTTTGCTAATAAAAGAATCAAGAAAAATCCCAAGTTTATTAAGCTTACTCGTTTACAATTATTCATATCAGATAGCCACAATCAGGGTAGAAGTGCCATCTTCTTTAAAGTAGTTAATTTTAGTCCTCTTATTTACAAGCCTAAAAATTTAAAGAATGAGGAAGAGTATAAGAAGTTTCTATCTCAGGTAAATTCTTTAGTAGGAGATCTAATTCTTGATGGACCTATCTGCTTAAATAGGAAAAATTATGGTTGGGCGAAATTTATAAATTCAACCCGATCTAGGTCATTCAAGAAGAGCTTTTATAAATCTTATGGTAGGCTTGTTTCACTTCACTATTTTTTATCAAGTTCCGATCTTATTCCTGATAATATTATATTGACAAGAAAGGGGCCTATAGTAATTGATCTTGAGCTTGTGATAACGGCTCCTTTCTTTCGTACATCTAGCGAAAAAAGTTTCTTTTTAAATAAGGAAGGGTTAATAGATCGCCCATTTCCAATAAATAAATCTTTGTTAGCACCACCTTTGAAATTCTATGAAGGCTCAATTTCATTAAGTAATGACAGTATCCCATTTCTTACTGAGGAGAATATTGCAGTTTGCGTTGATTCATTTAGAAAAATTTATAGAAAGTTTAACAAGAATAAAGAGTTTTTGCATAGAGAAGTAAATTCTAATTTTAAAAACCTAGCCATACGTTTTGTGTTTAGAAACACTGATGTATACTTGAAGATCCTAAATGAGCTAAATAAGCCAGAGTTAATGAAAAAAGGATTGGATAGGAGTCTATGGCTTGAAAAAATGTTTTCAACTCTGCCTTTATTTAAAGGAAATCGAAAATTCTTAACTTTAATATCCGCAGAAATTGTTCAATTAGAACGCGGCGATGTCCCTTATTTTTATTATCTCTCTGACAAGAGGAGTCTAAAAATAAGTAAAAATAAAGAGATAAAAAGATTCTTTCTTCTTAGTGCCTTAGAAAGAGCTTCTAATCTTGTATTGGGCAGTTCTGAAGATCAAGAGCATTCTCTTACAGCTAGCTTTCAGCGAAATCTTAGAATTAGAAGCTTAATGAAAAGAAAAGATATTCCTAAAAAGCTTCTTAGTTATTCAGAACAAATAACTGAACAGATATTGCGAGAATCAATTTCTAGAGTTTTTACTATTTTCTTTAGTAAGACTCCAGCTTATCAAGAATATAATATATTTAATGGATACCTGGGTCAAATAATGGGGGTTGCAGCATACAATTCTTCTTATCCTCAGAAATCTGTTTCTAATTTTATTAAAGATCGCTTTTTTAAGTCTTACTCATCTGTGCTTAAGAGATTTGTACTAAATCCTGAAGTCTCTAAGTTACATAATTCTATTGGCTTAGATATTTTTGCAATTATAAAAATTGCAAAATTCTTAGATAATTCAAGCATGGTCGAAGAAGTACACGCTATACTCAAAAGAGCGTCTCTTTTTACTTATCTAGAGAAGAGTAAAGTGGATATGGTTGGTGGTTTAGCAGGAGATGTGATTGGTCTTCTAGCGCTTTATGGTACCACTCATTGCAGGAAAATTTTAAGTTATGCAATTCTTGCTGGAGATAGACTTCTTGACCAGCAAATTACTTTAGATTCAAGGAGAAAAGCATGGATTACTATAGAAAATAAAATATTTACTGGTATGTCTCATGGAGCTGCCGGTATTGCTTTGGCATTAGCTCGCCTCTATTCCGTCACAAAAGATGAAAAATATCTTAAGGCAGTAAATGAAGCTATCTTATTTGAGGATACTTTACGAGATAAGAATAATTGGTATAGTTATAAAGATCCTATATCTCAGAAATTAATGAATCCTAAACGATTTTCTTGGTGTCATGGAGCTCCGGGTATAGGTCTAGCAAGGTTAGATATGCTAGATCTACCAATTAAGAATATTAAAGACGATATCGAGCACGCAATTAAATTTATAATAAATAATAAGTTTTATCCTTTAGACAGCTTATGTTGTGGCCTTATGGGCATGGTTGATTTTCTTTTTACAAGTGGGCTAGTATTAGAACAGGATAATCTTAAAAATCTTGCTATAGAAAAAATGGAAGACTTGATAATTAGAATTCTAAAAGGTAATAAGCTAAATTTAATTGATGCAGAGAGAAATTTTGGTTTTTTTCAAGGCCTGAGTGGTATATGCTATCAGTTTTTAAGATTAAATAATCCTGAAAGATTTCCGTCTATATTATCCTTTAATTAGACTCAACCATAAATATCTTGAAGCATTTATGTATTAGCTTTTGATTAGGGACAATTATAAGATTGATTTTCTTTATATTTCAAATTACTAATTTATCATACTTAGATATTATTAAGCCTAAGGTATACAATGAAATAATAGAAATTGTTTTTTCTTCTTTTGGTGGTTATTCTACAGATTAGTATATATATTAGATTTTTTGAAATGCATAAAGAAGAAATTAAACAGAAATATGAAGCTCAGGGATGGGTTGTAGTAGAGGAGATTTTTTCTAAACAAGAAATAGAAAATCTTCTCAAAATAATAATGGGAATAGCTGAGCAGGAAAAACGACAACCTCGTTTTGTTAGTTCACTCGAGCGTCTATCGCTTAATCAAGAGCGAATACCTCGTAAGATTAATCAACCTTATTTACTCCACCCTATATTTGTAAATTTTCTAAGTAACGAAAGGTTACTTGAAATTTTACATCTTCTTTTGGATGATAATCCTATTCTTGCAACAGACCAAGTATTTTTGAAACCTCCGCTAATAGGATCAGAAATGCCTTACCACCAAGATAATTTCTTTTTTAAATGTGAGCCTGCAAACCACATAATAACAGCGTGGATTGCGCTAGACAACGTTCATAAGGTAAACGGATGCTTAAGATATATAAATGGATCACATCTTGGGCCGCTCCTACCTCATGAGTTAGTGGATGATAATGGATTTCATTATTCTCCTCCTTCATACTTAATCAATACCAGTAAAGAGGTGCCGGTTTGCTTGCCAAAAGGAGGGGTGGTATTCCACCATTCTCTAACTCTACATGCCTCTCATGCTAATCATTCCACTCATTGGAGGCGAGGATATGCTACACACTGGTTAACTAGAAATTTGTATTCTGATGGTGAAATAGTTAGGCGTGCATACTCTGATCCTTACACCGAAAGTTGATGTTATCTTTATGAACTTGGTCCAATCTAAAAATGCTTTAGAATTTTTTTCTGCTTCTTTAAGGCGAAATTTCTTCTACTTATCAATGATGCTTTTAACTATTGCAGTATGGTCGGTTAATCAATCTTTTTTCCCGTATTATATTAAATTATTGATTGATGGCCTACCCAAGGCACTAGATGGCAGTCTAAGTATTCTCCGTACTCTGCAATTTCCGCTCTTGGGTATTTGTTGTACATGGTGTCTAATGGAAATTTCTGCAAGAGCACAAGGAATAGTATCCGCTATGTTCTTCCCAAAATTTTCAGCTTATATACGCGAAGCGGTAATATCTAATTTTGGGAATTTTAATTATCAATTCTTTCTTGAAAATTCTCCTGGCAGCATTCTTAGCAAGATAAACGATCTAGTTAAGAGTTCGCAAAAAATATACGAAATTTTTATATATAGCTTTTTTGGAATAGGAGTATCTCTCATAATATCGCTTTTCATAGTTTCTAGAATCAATCTTATTCTAGCTCTGCTCTTTTTGTGGTGGAATGGGGTTCATCTTTTAATATCTTTGAGCTGTTATAAGAAAATAAATAAGACTATGGAAGATCATGCTCATTCAACTTCTCTGTTGAATTCAAAAATAATTGATTACTTATCTAATAACCTATCGGTTAAAGTTTTTAATCAACAAGCTTATGAAGAAAATTATTTCTCTATCTCACAACAAGGAGAAATGAAACAGTTTCGCCGTAGTTTTTTATCAAGCGAGAAAATGAAAAGCATGCACAGTTTAGTTTCTTTTCTATTTATAAGTTCTATGCTGCTTTGCTCTTTGTTAATGCTAGCAAGGAATGAGATCACGCTAGGAGATTTTTCTCTTATCACTATGACAGCCTTTTCTTCACTTAATTTGCTATGGCATTTAGGTTACCAAATGATTCAACTTTTTAGAGAACTAGGTAATATAAATGCGGCCTTGAGTTTAATTGGTCAAAAGATGGTTTCTCAAAAACCAAGAGTGGTTGATAAAAAGCTAGTAATTACTCAAGGTAATATAGAATTCAAAAATGTGACCTTTGCTTATAAGCCCGAATCTCCTGTATTTTATGACTTAAACTTTTCAATTAGAGGGAAAAGCAAGATAGCCCTCATCGGTTGTTCTGGAGCAGGTAAAACAACAATAGCTAAGCTCATTATGGGATTATATGATATCAAAAAGGGAGAAATCCTTATTGATAATCAGAATATAAGCAAGATTCAAACTTCTTCATTAAGAGCTAACGTAGCAATGCTTACCCAAGAGCCTACCTTATTTCATAGAAGTATATGGGAAAATATCAGTTATGGTTGTCCTTACACGTCTCAAGAACAAATTATTCAAGCTGCTAAGGCAGCACTCTGCCATGATTTCATTGTTAAGCTCAAAGAAGGATATAATTATATTGTAGGTGAAAAAGGTGATAAGCTTTCAGGTGGAGAACGACAGCGAATAGCTATTGCTAGAACCCTTCTTAAAAACGCTCCTATTTTGATTTTAGACGAACCAACCTCTGCGCTGGATCCATTAACAAGAACAGCTATTTACGACAATTTAATTGAGTTTTCTCAGAATAAAACAATAATAATTATCGCTCATACCTACTCATTTCTAGAAAAAGTAGATAAGATTTTAATTATCAAGAATGGAGCAATAAAAGAAGCGTCCAAGAATAACATTTTTGTAAGGGAGGATACTCTATTACAAATGCGGTCTAACTTATTTTCATCTTAATGGTTAATTTGAAATTAATTACAGTGTTAGGATAAGAAATGTTAAATGGCGGGAATATTTATTTTGGCTTAATTGCGGAATCGTTTAATGCTTTTCATTGCGCTTATTCCTCAGGTTCAGAAGTCAACTTTTATAAAAGATTTCTAGGTTATAAGGAAGGGCCTGCTCTAGAAATTGGATGTGGTACAGGAAGAATACTGCTGCCATTACTCAAAGCAGGTATTAATATTGAGGGAATAGATTCTTCGCAAGAAATGTTAGATATATGTATGAAAGATGCAAAAGAGCTGGCATTAAAGCCAAATTTATATCATGCTTATATGCAAGATTTTAATTTGGAAAAATTATATTCAGCAATTATTGTTCCTTATTGCACTTTTCCCCTGCTTCCTTTGAGAGAGACCGCATTTAGTGCATTGAAAGCATTTTATAACCATCTAGAGCCAGGCGGAGAAATTCTCATTGATATCTTCCGCCTCTTTAATATGAAGCAGTATGCTAATAAAGGATCAAGATTAACTACTGTGGAGACAAAATTAGAAGATGAAAAGATTGTAAGAGTAACAACATCAGGTTGGTATGATCACTTAGAATCGCTCTTATACTCTGATATAAAATATGAGTTACTCCAAGAAGGGGAGTTGCTCAATATAAGAGAGACCCAACTACAGGCAAGAGTTTATACAAGAAGAGAAATATATAATCTTCTCAGAAGCGCTGGTTTTACCAATATTCGAGTTTATGGGAACTATGAGTATATGCCTTTAAAGAAAGAACATAGGAAAATGATTGTTCATGCATCTGTTCAAAAATAAGGAGGCTTTACTTCCATATATATACAAAAGAGCATGAAATATTTTCTTGCTTCTCAGTAAATTGGTAGCCATAATTTTCTTTTTATCTTATTCTTATGCCTAAGCTAATTCTTTTCATAAAAAGCATTTAAATATGGAAGATGCATTGGCATGAAGGTTATCTGGAGCATCATAATACGAATAAGCTACATCTTACACTAGCCATGCGTGATATAGTAGCAAATGATAAGGAGAAAAAATGTGAGAGAAGCAATCCTTCTTCCTAAACAGATAGAAGAGTTTTATGAATCAGGGCTACTCCTTATAAGAAATCTATTTGATAAGCAAGATATTTTTAATATGACAAAATATGTTAATCAAATGAAAAGTCTTACAAGTTCTATAGAGTGCCCACTAGTCTATTGTGAAACTTCACGTTTAGATGCAGAAAAGCAGATTATCATTAGAGTAGAGAAATTTTTGGAAAGCTACCCCATTTTAAATTCGATTTTCTCAAAAGCCAAATTTCTAGAACCAATTGAGCAATTGTTAAACGACAAACCCTGTCTTTTTAAGGATAAGGTAATATTTAAATTATCTGGAGGATCGGGATTTCAACCCCACCAGGATTATAATTTTGGATGGGAAAATTTTGCAAGCTATTATATAAACGCCATGATCACTATAGATGAGACAAACCAAGATAATGGATGCGTAGAATTTGCTTTAGGAGGTCATAAGAAGGGGCTTTTGGGTGAAAAATGGCACTTACTAAGTGAAGAAGATGTTTTAGATTTGCAGTTTACTCCATTTTGCACTCAGCCAGGGGACATTATACTTTTTGATAGCCTTCTGCCTCACAAATCAAAACAAAATTTAACAAATAAAGATAGAAAAGTTATCTATCTAACTTATAATGGTGCTAGGGAAGGAGATTTTCGAGAAAAATATTTCAATTATATCCCTAAAATAAGGAGAAAGTTCTTTATAAATAAGATACAAAATATTATAAAAAATAACAATGAAGTTAACAAAATTATTAAAGATCTACCTTACGTTTAAAAAAATATACTATAAAAAGAGTGTAAAAAGTGGAAAATAACTTAGCGAGTCTCTCTCAATTATTAAGTCCGCTATCGACTAAGCATTTCTATCAACAATATTGGCAAACTCAACCACTGCTTATCAAAGGAGACAGTACAAAACTTGATAACCTTTTTAATAAAAGGAGCTTAGAAGCAGCATACGAGAAAGCTAAAGACATAAAAGTTTTTTATGATGTAGATGAAGTTGAAACCAAAACATTTCCAATAGATGCGGAGCATGTTCAATTTATATATAATCTTGGGATGACTATTATCTTGCGGAACATAGAAGTAAGTTTTCCACATTTGATGACCCTAATTCATTCTGTGAAGGCAGAATTATCTTTAACTGAGGCTTATTCAGTAAATATAAAAGGATTCTACTCAAAAAATCCGTCTGCATTTGGAACACACTTTGATTACCAAGAGGTTTTTGTCCTACAAATATTTGGGAAAAAAGAATGGTACTATTCAAAAGAACCTGTAAAAGAAGTTAAATCCCTATTGCAAGAAAATACGCATTCCATAAACATGCAGTCTGTTATTTTACCAATAACTTCCCAACAAATAAAGTTGACTCATAATGTTACATGTTCCTATCCAAATAAGAAGGATTTTAATAGAGTGATTATCACACAGGGTGACATACTTTATCTACCTGCAGGTACTTGGCATAAAGCGTCCGCTTGTGAAGATTCCCTACATTTAACGTTAACAGTAAATTATCGCAAGACAAACCCAGAATCATCGATTATCCAGGCTATATGGCACGGTAATACTTTATAAGTTAGGCTTCAGAATATTCTTGATTCTATTTATGAGAAAATGACGAGTTATTTTAGGCTTGTAATGGAAATATTTAGCGCGTAAATCACCCTCACTTATTCTGTTAAAAGCTAGATAAAGAGAACACCTCCGCTTCCTAGAAAGGTTTGGTTTGGAACGATGAGGAAGAAATGCATCGTATATAATCAAGTCTCCTGGAGCCATAGGATATGGTGTATAAGTATAAGAATTAAGATCGTCCTTGCGCCAAGTTGACCCTACCTTACCTTTTAAATGCTGATTTAAGGAAAATTCTGTGCAGCCATTTTCTATTGTTGCTTCATCAATAGCTAAATGCGCTACAATATACTTCTTTGCAAATAACTCCCAACCAAACCATGTATAATCCTGATGAGCCCCAAAGCCTGTTGTTCCTTCAATATTAAAAACTAGCTTATCTTCAAACAAGCTCGCCTCATCTTTGAATAAGGTGCCGATGATACTATTAATTTTGGTATTGTTAATTAATTCTCTAAAAGCTGGGTAATAATCAAGGAAACATTCTAACTTTAAGGGAATCTGCTTATCTTGATCTTTTAAAGAGGTTGAATAATACATTAGAGGAGGAGTTATAGTTGGCGACAATTCTTGTAGCCTATCTACAATCTCATTTAGTTCCCCAAGTTCTGTCTTAGAAAGAAATTGCGGTAAATAAATTAGGCCTTCTTGTTGAAAAGATAAAATATGATGTTCTTCTAAAAGGATAGTCATAATGCTTAAAGATACCTAGCATATGAAAAAAAGGGGAAATTATGAATGTAAATCTCCCCATTTTCTTACTGATTAATTAATATTAATCTTGCCAAGAGCATGGACAAGTTGAAGCACCTGTAGCAACTTCTTCTAAAGAACCGCCAACAACATTCATTAAATCTTCTTTACGGAGCTCTCCATAGCCTGCAGCTTCATTAGTGAAATCGTTTTCTGTAAATGAGTACCCATGTTTCTTACCAAGATTGACAAGATCTGCAACACTCTTAATTTTTTCTACAGCTTTGTAAAGTGTAGTATTTGCTTTGATTGTTTCTACGAAATTTAAAAGATCTAGATTAGTATCATGTGCAATAGCTGTATTAGACATAAATAATTCCCCTTAATGGTTGTTAATATTGCCCCTGTATAACCTTAAATTTAAAAAGATAAAATACAAAAGCTAAAAAATATTGCGATTTTTATTTATTGTTGTCAATTATTTTCATTTGCACAGATATTCTAAACGTACTTTATCACTGAGCTCTTGATCATAGTTCCAAAGTCCCTATTTGTCGCACGCATGACTTCAAATCCTTTTATGGGGCTGTCGCCAACGTAAATTTTTATTGTAAATTTGAATAGGGTAGCGTTGTACAAAACTAATAAACCTTCTAAAGTTAATGGTTGATTTTGAGATATAATCTTGGCTCATTGACCTTGCCCCGTATAATACCTCCAGATTTAGATTAGTATGTTTGAGCAACTGGAGGTGTATATTATGAAGAAGAGCTATGGAACGGATAATAGGGCTATTACGTCAGAGTGAAGTTTTATTATCTCAAGGCAAGAGTATTACTGAAGTCTGTCGTCAATTAGGGATTTCGGATGCGACTTATTACAAATGGCGAAAAGTTTATGGCGGGATGAAGATAGATCAGGCTAGACGGTTGAAGGAACTTGAGCGTGAAAATCTCCGTTTGAAGCGAGCTGTTGCTGATCTTACTTTAGATAAGTTGATTTTGAAGGAAGCAGCTGAGGGAAACTTTTAAGCACCGAGCGACAAAGGAAATGCGCTGTGAGAGTTCAACAGAAACTAGAGATCTCACAAAGACGAATTTGTGAGGTTCTGGGGATTCATCGTTCGGTGCTAAGATATTGTTTTAAAAGAGGAGAGGATGAAGAAGCTTTAAGATCAGATATCATACGATTAGCGACTCACTATGGAAGATGTGGTTATCGTCGGATTCATGCTCTACTCAAAGTAGAAGGTTGGAGGGTAAACCATAAAAGGGTTGAACGTATTTGGGCGAGAAGAAGGTCTCAAAGTTCCTCGTAAGCAACCTAAGCGAGGGAGGTTATACCTTAATGATGGCTCTTGTTTAAGGTTAAGAGCTTGCTGGCCTAACCATGTTTGGAGCTATGACTTTGTTGCTGATCGTCTTGCAAATGGAAAGAAGATTCGCCTTCTTACGATTATAGATGAATATAAAAGAAAATGTTTAGGGGAGTATTTAATGAAGTGTGTCAGTTCTGATAATAATGTAATTATTGTAAGGAA
>VFQO010000437.1_pt1 | contig 45391 bp, 46 predicted proteins | sample 3512331 | NCBI WGS metagenome assembly VFQO01 (sample SAMN10412371, study PRJNA504923) | tailings metagenome | isolation source: Replicate 3 from Balatoc abandoned mine | place: Philippines: Itogon, Benguet | collected 2017-08-28 | reverse complement strand
CGCGGGTATAGGGCACCACGCAATAGGTGCAGAACTTGTCGCAGCCTTCCTGCACCGTCAGGAACGCGCTGGGGCCACGCTTCTTGCGTTGCGGGAGCGCGTCGAACTTGGCGATAGCGGGCATATCGGTATCAGTCACGCGCTTGCCCTGCACCGCCTTCTCAAGCATTGCGGGGAGGCGGTGATAAGCCTGCGGGCCGACCACGATGCTGACCGCAGGCGCGCGGCGCATGATCTCCTCGCCCTCGGCCTGAGCAACGCAGCCGGCGACCGCGATCAGCGGCTGCTTGCCGGCCTGTTTGCCCGCAAAGGCCAAACGGCCAATGTCCGAATAGACCTTCTCGGCGGCTCTTTCGCGAATGTGACAGGTGTTGAGGATGACGAGATCGGCGTCCTCTCCCTCGGGCGCAGGCGCAATGCCGCGATCCCCCAAAAGCTCAGCCATCCGCTCGCCGTCATAGACGTTCATCTGGCAGCCGAAGCTTTTAACGCGGTAGGTTTTGGGAGGGGCGGCGGCAGGTTTCATCAGGACCGCGCCCTTAGCGCCGATGGTGCGCGCGTTCAATCGCCGCTGCGCCCGGCGGTTACCTGCGCTTGCCCTCGGGCTCGCGCAGGCTGTTGTGGACGCAGGGCTCTTCCGGCTTGGTGCCCGGCCCGGGGTGCGGCTTGTCCTCTGGCCCGCATTCCACGAAAGGCTTGGTGATGCCGTTGGCCTTCATCACCTCGAAGGCGTCGCGGCTGCCGTAGGCGGCGATCCACGTGATGCAATCGGCCAGCGGACGCACCTTATGCTTGGTGATGCTGCCCTTGCGAGGCTCGCAATTGATGGTGAACACATTGGCCGCTGGCGGTTCACTGCTGCGCGCGAAGCGCCGCAGGACCTCGCCGCGCTCGTTGAAGACGGTCCGCCGCAGCGCATTGGCGCGCACCTGGTCGCGGTAGAAGGGCGAGGTGTTGAACAGGAATGCGCGCACTTCGGGATGCGCGTTAGACACCTCTGTCGCCAGCGCTCCGCCCAACGAGTGGCCGACCACCACCCACGGGAGATCATTGCCCAGACGCTCGCGTTCGGCATCGAAATAGCGCAGCGCCAGTTCGATCTGGTCATTGCGCAATGTACCGAAGAAGATGTCGGAAAGGCCCTTGAAATCGGTGCCTCGGAAGGCGAGCACCCGCGCAACGGGCCTCCGGGCCGCATCGCCGCCTGTGCCCGGCGCGTACTGGTTGAACAGCTCGTAGCTGAAGCCCTTCCCCGCATCCTCGGGCGCGATCGACATATGCTCGATCCGCTGGAGCACCCGGCCCGGCTTGGCGAAAAGGTCATCATCGCCGGTGTAGGCGTTGGTCGAGGCGACCACATAGGGCCACGCCTCGACCGCCGCCTCACGCACAAAGCCGCACCACCCGCCAGGCTCAAGCTGGCAGGGCGAGCGCGACTGTGTGATGTCGGGCAAGGTGGCGCAGGCTCCCAGCAGCAGTGCGCACAGGGCCACTGCCACGGAACGAATTGTCACCCCCTGGGCCCCTCGGTCCCCGTCAGGCCACCGTCGCCTTGACGATCTTGCCGGGGCTGCGCGGCGGTTCGCCCTTGGGCAGAGCGTGGACGTGTTCCATGCCGCTCGTGACCTGGCCCCACACGGTGTACTGCTTGTCGAGGAAGCGGGCGTCATCGAGGCAGATGAAGAACTGCGAGTTGGCGCTGTTCGGATTCTGCGAACGAGCCATCGAGCACACGCCTTCGACGTGGGGTTCGGCATTGAATTCGGCCGCGAGGTCGGGCTTGTCGCTGCCGCCCATGCCGGTGCCGGTCGGATCGCCGCCCTGCGCCATGAAGCCATTGATGACGCGGTGGAAGATCACGCCATCATAGAAGCCTTCGCTCGCCAGTTCGGTGATGCGCGCGACGTGGCCGGGGGCCAGATCGGGGCGCAGCTTGATCACGACGTCGCGGGCCTCGCCGTCGCCGGTGTCGAGGGTGAAGGTAAGGGTATCGGCCATTTGTCTGTCTCCGAGTAAGAATTTGGGCGGTTCTATAGCGGGCGTGGCGAGCCTGTCACCCTCCCCGCTTGCTTTTCATTGGTCGCCACGTAAACGCCTCTGACATGGCCGAAGATCGCATCCACGACGACGACCTCGCCCTCGCCGATCACGGCGAAGCTGAAGTGCGTCCGGATGACCGGGTCAATGATGAACGCCATGACCAGGAAAACCGGCTCAAGCCCTCATTCGTCAGCGCGGTTCACGATGCGCTGGCCGCGCGCGACAAGGGCGCGGTTTACGATCTGGTCGAACCGCTCCACGCTGCTGACATCGCTGACCTGATCGAACTGCTGGAGCCGCGCGAACGCGCGCAGCTCGCCTCCACAATCAGCGATCTGATGACCGGCGATGTGGTCGCGGAACTGAATGATTACGTCCGCGAAGACCTGATGGACACGCTGTCCGCGCAGGCTGTCGCGGTGATCGCCGAACAGCTCGACACCGACGATGCGGTGCAGCTCATCGAGGATCTCGACGAAGCCGATCAGCGCGCGGTGATGGCCGAGCTGGAGCCGGAAACCCGCGCGGCGGTTTCTAGCGCGCTCGCCTACCCTGAAGAAACCGCCGGCCGCTTGATGAGCCGGCACTTCGTGGCAGTGCCTGAGCATATGAGCGTCGGCGATCTGATCGATTACCTGCGCGAAAACGGCGATATCGAGCATGACTTCTTCGAAGTCTTCGTGATCGACGAGGGACACCATCCCGTCGGCACCTGCGCGCTGAACTGGATCCTCACGACACCGCGCTCGGTGCGCCTGACTGACCTGATGAAGCGTGACCAGACCCTGATCCCCGTGACGATGGATCAGGAAGAAGCCGCGCTGATGTTCCAGAAATATGCGCTGATTTCGGCCGCGGTGGTGGATGAAAGCGGGCGGCTGGTCGGCCAGATGACGGTCGATGACATCGTCCACATTATCTCCGAAGAAGCGGGCGAGGATGCGCTGCTGCTGTCGGGCGCGGGGGACGGCGACATCAACGAGCCGATCCGCGAAGCCTATACCGCCCGCGTGCGGTGGCTGATCGCAAACCTCGGCACCGCCGTGATCGCGTCGTCGATCATCGCCCTGTTCGGCGCGGCGATCGAGCAGTTGGTGGCGCTCGCGATCCTCATGCCGATTGTCGCCAGCATCGGCGGCAATGCTGGCACGCAGACGATGGCCGTGGCGGTGCGCGCGATTGCGACCAATCAGCTGACCCGGTCCAACACCCGCCGCATCCTGTGGCGAGAATTCCGGGTGGCGCTGCTCAATGGCGGCACGATTGCATTGCTTATTGGCGCTGCGACAGGGATCCTGTTCACCCCGATGATGGGTCTGGTGATCGGCTTGGCGATGATCATCAACATCGCAATTGCCGGGATTGCGGGCGTGGCTGTGCCGGTGATTTTCGAACGGCTGGATCAGGACCCGGCGGTCGCCTCCAGCGTGTTTGTTACCATGATCACGGATTCGATGGGCTTCTTCGCCTTCTTAGGTTTGGCAGTGGCGATGGGTCTGGCCACGTTCTAACTCTCTCCCCAACGATAAAGGGAGAGAGTGATGGCAGGACGTGTGGCAGGCAAGGTGGTGCTGCTGACAGGCGGCGCGATGGGTCTGGGCAAGGCAGCGACCAAGGCTCTGCTTGCCGAAGGTGCGACTGTCATCATCTCCGACATCGACGAAGCGGCGGGTCGCGCCACGGCGGCGGAGCTGGGCTGCGACTACCTCCATCAGGACGTCACTGACTGGCCGCGCTGGCAGGCGATCATCGCCGAGGTCGAAGCCAGCCACGGGCGGCTCGACGTGCTCGTCAACAATGCCGCGATCACGGTGTTCGGCTCCATCGCCGACATCTCGCCGGAGGATTTCAAGCGCTGCTACACGGTCGATGTCGATTCGATTTTCATGGGCTGCAAGGCGGCGATCCCCTTGATGGCCAAGAGCGGCGGCGGTTCCATCGTCAACTTCTCCAGCGCGGCCGGCAACAAGCCCTCGCCCGATCTGGCCGCCTATAACAGCGCCAAGGCGGCGGTGGTGACGCTGACCAAGTCCATCGCGCTCTACTGCGCCCGCGAAAAGAACGGCGTGCGGGTGAACTCGGTACAGCCGGGCACGATCCTCACCCCCAACGTGGAAAGCGTGATCGCCGGTACCCCCGATCCCGACGCGACCCGCACGGCCTTCTCCATCGCTCAGCCGATTGGCCGCATGGGCGAGGTCGAGGATATCGCGCATCTGGTGGTCTATCTCGCCAGCGACGAGAGCAAGTTCGCCACCGGCGCGCCGTTCATCGTCGATGGCGGCTTGAGCATCGCCTGATGGGCACCGCGGACGATCGCTTCGCCATTATCGACCTCGCGGCGCTCTACATGCGCGGGCTCGACCGGCTCGATGGCGACTTGCTGCTGGCACAGTTCTGGCCCGGGGCGCGATGCGAATACGGGGTGTTCAGTGGCCCGGCGGAAGACTTCGCCGCATTCTGCATGGAGATGCTCAAGGAGCACCAGCGCAACCACCACATGCTCGGCCAGCATCTCATCGACTTCACCGGCCCTAACGAGGCCTATGGCGAGGTCTATTATCAGGCCTACCACCGCGTTTTCGATGAGAGCGGGAGCCCGCGCGATCTGTTTATCGCGGGCCGTTATGTCGACCGCTACGAGCGGCGCGATGGCGTCTGGAAATTCGCCTATCGTAGCGAGTTGGTCGACTGGGTGCGTGATGATCCGGCCACCGACGGCATGGTCGCGGTCGCGCCCTTCATCATGGGCCAGCGTAAGCCCAACGATCCGCTCTACAACCGCAAGGCGATGCAGCCATGACTCGACCCGATCTGACCGCTCCGTCCGATCCCACCCTCGCCCCCGGCGCGGCACGCTGTCCCGGTCCCTCGATGCAGGACATTCTTGATGCGGACGGCGATAATGCCCCCGCCGCGATGCGCGAGGAGGCCTATACGTTCCTCGGCGACAAGGACGTGCCGTTTGCCCGCTACACCGACCCGGCGTTCCACGACCTCGAAATGGCACGCCTGTGGCCCAACGTCTGGCAATGGGCCTGCCGCGAAGAGCACATTCCCGGCGTCGGTGACCGCTACGTCTATGAAGTCGGGCATCATTCCGTGCTGGTGGTGCGCGGGGCCGACATGGCGATCCGCGCCTTCGTCAATTCCTGCCCGCACCGGGGAATGAAGTTCGCCGCCGAAGGCTCCCGCGGGGTCAGGCGCGCCAATATCCGATGCCCGTTCCACGGGATGAGCTGGAACCTCGACGGAACCTTGCGAGAAATCCCCTGCCGGTGGGACTTTCCCCACGTGTCAGATGACACCTTCGGCCTCGATGAAGTCGCCTGCGACACCTGGGGCGGGTTCGTCTTCATCCACATGGGCGATAATCCCCCGCCGCTCGCCGAGCAGCTTGAGGTGATGCCGGAGCACTTCAAGCTCTGGCCGATGGATGATCGCTATGTCGCGCTTCACACCGAGAAAGTACTGCCCGCCAACTGGAAGATGGCGATGGAGGCCTTCCTGGAAGCCTTCCATGTGCTCGAAACCCACGCGCAGGCGGTCTACACCGCCGCCGATGCCAACGCGCAATACGACATCTTCGGCAAGCACGTCTCGCGCTTCATCCATGCGATTGGCGTCCCCAGCCCGCACTTGAAGCAAGACATCAGCGAGCAGACCCTGTTCGGCAAGCTCGGCCGCGATCCCGCCGCCCTGCCGCCGGGTGCCTCGGCCCGCGCCGAACACGCGCGGTTGCTGCGCGAGGAATTGGGCGCGGCCTTCGGCACTGACCTGTCGCAAGTCTCCACCACCGAAATGATGGATTCGATTGAGTATTTCCTGTTCCCCAATGCCTTCTTCTTCCCCGGCATCAGCATCCGCCTGTGTTACCGCTTCCGCCCGCTGGGGCCGGACGAGTGCCTGCACGAGATCCTCGTCCTCCAGCCGCTGCCCGCCGACGGCGAGCGCCCCGCCCCCGCGACCCCGATCCGGCTCGCGATTGAGGACAGCTACACCACCGTCCCCGGCTTCGCGCTCGCGGAGATCCTCGATCAGGATACCGACAACCTCGCGCTCCAGCGCGACGGGGCCAAGGCCTCACGCAAGGGCGCGCAGACGCTCGGCAATTATCAGGAGGCCCGCATCCGCCAGCTGCAACTGACGCTCGACTCCTATCTCGCCGGTTGACACGCGCGCAGGGGCGCGTGACAGCAGGCCCATGCCGCTTCACCTGACCAAGATCGCCTTCGGGGCGAAAAGCTATGATCATCTCGAAGGCTGGTATGCCAATGATGACGGGGGCCGCGGCGAGATCCGCCTCACCACCCGCAACCGGCCCACGCGGCACGAGGAAGTGGTGGGCGGCTCGCTCTACTGGATCATCAACCACGCGATCGTGGCGCGCTCACCGATTCTCGGCTTCGTGAAGACCGATGACGGACGCTGGGACATCGTGCTCGAACCCACCCTGATCCGCGTCCACCAGCAAGCCAAGCGCGCGCATCAAGGGTGGCGTTATCTGGCGGACGAGAAAGCACCCAAGGATCTCGCCGCGGGTGAAGATATCGGCGACGCGCTGCCCGGCAAGCTGGCAATGAAGCTCGAACGGCTGGGGTTGGTTTAGGCTCTAACCGTCACCCCAGCGAAAGCTGGCATGACCGCCTACGCCCGGCTCTTCTCCGCCACCCGCCGTAGCGCATTCACATAAACCTCAGGGGACTGCGCGCCGGGGATCAGGAACTTGCCTTCCACGATCATCGCGGGAACGCCCGAAATGTTCATGTCCCACGCCTGCGCCTCCTCCGCGAGGACGCGGGCTTCGAGGTCGGGATCATCAAGCGCGGCCTTGGCCGCCGCGCGGTGGAGGCCCGCTCCGGCTGCGATGTCGAGCAGAACAGCCCTGTCGGAGAGGTTCCGCCGCTCGTTGAAATGCGCGCGGAACAGGGCAAGCTTCAATGCGGTCTGCACCTCAGGTCCGGCCTGCTCCAGCGCGAAGGTCAGCAGCTTGTGGCAGTCCCGCGTGTTCCACATCATCGCTGGCGGAGCCTCACCCTCACCTTCGTAGGACAGCGACACGCCCGCGCCTTCCGCAATCGCCTTCATCTGGCCGCGAAGTCGCGCGCCTTCTTCGGCGGGGCGGCCATATTTGCGTTGGAGATGCGCTTCCTGCTCCTCACCCTCGGTCGGCATCTGCGGGTTAAGCTCGAACGGCCGCCAGCGGATTTCCGCCGCGATTTCGCCCTCCAATTCGGACAAGGCCTTGGTCAGTTGGCCGTAACCGATCAGGCACCACGGGCACATGACATCGGAATAGATATCGATGGTGAGGCGATGAGCGGTCAACGGTCGAGCCACCAAGCGACAAGATGATGCGCGATTGCGAAGGGGCGCGGGAAGTAGAGGAGGTCAGTGCCGTGCTCCCCTGCCGCGCGGGCCGCTTCCAGCTCGGCGCGGGTGAACCAGCGCGCGTCTTCAAGTTCGGTGCGGTCGATGGTGAGTTCGGGATCATCCGCGACCGACGTGCAGCCGATCATCAGCTGGCTCGGGAAGGGCCACGGCTGGCTGGCGATGTAACGCACATCGCGCACCCGGACGCCCGCTTCCTCATAAATTTCGCGCGCCACAGCTTCCTCGATCGTCTCGCCCGGCTCGACGAAGCCCGCCAGCGCCGAATACATCTTGGGCGGAAAGCGCGGCTGGCGGCCGAGCAGCAGCCGATCCTCATGCTCGACCAGCATGATCGTCACCGGATCGGTGCGCGGGAAGTGGTCCGCGCCGCAATTGTCGCAATGTCGCTGCCAGCCGCCCTTCACGAGCTTTGTCGTCCCGCCGCAGCGCGCACAGAAGCGGTGCCGCGCGTGCCAATCGACGAGGCTCCTCGCTCCGCCATAGATCGCCAGATCGGGCGGAGACAACAACTGCATCAACTGCCACGCCGCAGGCTGCGCATAGGCGGGGCCCTCCGCGCCCGCAGGCGGGACCGGCGCGAAATGCGCCTTGCCGTCCATCATTCCGAGGAACACCAGCTCGGCATCTTCGGCCACGTCGGCAAGCGAGCCCCATACCAGCCCGCCGACATCGTCCACGCCCGGCAGCAGCCCATCGAGCAGCAACACCCGCGCGCGCCAATTCATCAGGCCCGCCAGCGCTTCGTCATCAACGCGAATGTGATCGGCCCGGTCGAGCGGCGAGCCCGAGAACGCCATCGGCAGTGCAGCGGCAGGCGCGTGCATCAGGCGGCCTTCTTCTTAGCGCGCATGGCGGCAAGGTCGGCATCCATCGCGGCGATGAATTCGTCGCGGATCGGATAGGCCTCGGACGGCATGTACTGCGTCCACAGGCACGAGCGCAGATTGAGGTCGAAATCGACCGCGGCCAGCGTGCCCGCAGCCCCGCCCCAGCCGAAGGTTGATCCCTTCGAGCGGCCACCTGCGCCGTGGCCTTCGCCCTCCAGCCAGCTGCCGGTGAGATCGACCGTCGCCGGGATCAGATCGGACACGCCCACGCGCACCGCTTCCTCGCTCATCACGAACTTGCCGTCGATCCTGCCGTAGCCGAGCAGCATCCGCAGGAAGCGGTCGTAATCCTTGGGGCTCGACACCAGCCCGCCGCCGCCAGCGGGGACTTCGGGTGCATCAAGGTAGATCGAATTCGCCGCCGGATCGAGCGGGAAGACATTGCCGCCGAGCACGCCGATATTGTCGGTCAGGCGATGCGCCTCACTGGCGGGCACCTGCATCCAGGTGCTGGTCATGCCGCAGGGATCGAAGATGCGCTGCTTAAGAAACGCCTCGAACTCCATGCCGCTCACCACTTCGATCACGCGGCCCAGCAGGTCGATCGAGCAGGAATAGCTCCACTTGGTCGCGGGCTGATACATCAGCGGCAGCTCGGCCAAGCGATCAGCCCAGGCGGCAAGGCCCGGCGCGGGGGTGACCACCGGGAAGCCGGGGATCGGCATCCGGCTGACACGCCCGCCGACGAGGCCCTGTTCGTTGTAAGCGGCCTGAAGCGGCCCCTTGCTGATGATCTGATAGCCCAGCCCCGCCGTGTGCGTGAGCAGCTGGCGGATCGTGATCGGTCGGTCTGCGGGCACCGTGTCCTGAAGATCGCCCGCCGGATCGACCAGCACCCTCATGTCGCGGAACGCGGGCAGGATCTCGGCGACCGGCTGATCGAGGCCCAGCTTGCCCTCGTCGATCAGGATCATCGTCGCCATGCCGGTGATCGGCTTTGACATCGAATAGATGCGGTAGAGCGAGTTTTCATCCACCGCCCCCGGCCTGGCGAGCGACAGGTTGCCACCGCCGACGGTGTGGGCGTGATCTTCCTGCCGCCAGCCGAATGTCAGGAGCAGGTTCGCCAGCTTGCGCTCGGCCACGTAACGGTTCGCCATCGCCGCGACATTCGGCCAGTTTTCGGCGACATCGTGAGCCAGCAGCTGGCGTCCGAACGGCAGGCTGGCCAGCGCCGCTCCGCCAGCGAGCAGCGCGCTATGGCGGAACAGGGCGCGGCGCGAGAGGGCAGTCGAGGCGATGTCGTGAACAGGCATGAAGGAGAATCTCCGAAGCGAGGTTTGGTGCAGTGTCTGCGGCAGGTGGCGGCGTCGGTCAATCGTGGGGTCAATCGGAAGGGTTGCAATCGCGAGGTGTCTTGCGCATATAAGACACATGCTGAATATTCTCGCCTATCTCATCGGCCTCGTCAGCCTGATCATCGTCATTCCGGCGCAGATTCCTCTGCTCGGCTGGGCCAACTGGTTTGCGCTGCCACTGATCGTGGTCGGGATCATCCTTGGCGCCTTGTCGTCCAAGGATGGCGGGCGCAATTTCTGCCTCGTGGTGCTGCTGATTGCCGCCGTACGCCTGACGCTGGGCGGCGGGATCATCTAGTCTGCGGCGAGCGCAAGCTGCGCAGCCTTGGCGAACAAGGTTGCGAGGCCTGCTTCAGCGATCCGGTTGACTGGCCACCATGTGCCGTCGCCGTCGGGCTCCTTGGCCGTTTCGAGCGCCATCACCTTGAGTGTGAGGGTGGCGTGGGTGAACCCGTGCCGCACCGCGCCAAGCGTGTGCCATTCGCCCGCGAGCGGCCCCGCGCCTGATCCGTCCGCGCGGGCGGTCCAGCCATCATCGGGTAGCGCGCGCATCCCGCCGAGCATCCCGGTGTCGGGCCGGGTGACGAGCCACACCTCGGTGCCGCTGGCGCGCGTGATCCAGAACGCCATGCCCTGACGCTCCGGCACGGCCTTTTTTGCAGGCTTGACCGGCAGGCGTTCAGGCGCGCCCGCTTTGCGGCCCGCGCAGACTTCGGCCAGCGGGCAGAGCAGGCAGCGCGGTGCGCGCCTGGTGCAGACGTGGGAGCCGAGGTCCATCATCGCTTGCGCAAAGTCGCCCGAGCGCGCGTCCGGCGTGATCGTATCAGCCGCGGCGCGGATGGCCTTCCTCGCCTTGGGTAGCGGTTCGTCGATCGCGAACAACCGCGCCACCACCCGCTCGACATTGGCGTCCACCACCACCGCGCGCTGCCCGAAGGCAATCGCGGCGATGGCAGCGGCGGTATAATCGCCAAGGCCGGGAAGCTTTCGCAGTTCCACCTCGTTATCCGGAAAGCCGCCCCGTTCAGCCACCGCGCGGGCACATTTGAGCAGGTTGCGGGCGCGCGAATAGTACCCAAGACCCGCCCAGGCCGCCATCACCTCCTCGTCTGAAGCCGATGCCAACGCCTCGACCGTGGGCCAGGTCGCGGTGAACTTGTCGAAATAGGGCTTCACCGCCGCCACCGTGGTCTGCTGGAGCATCACCTCGGACAGCCACACGCGATAGGGCCAGGCGGGGTCATTCGGCGCCGCGCTGCCCGGCGGCACGCGCCACGGGAGATCGCGGGCGTGCTTGTCATACCACGTGAGCAGGTTGTCGGAGATGCTGGCAGTCACGCGCCGCCTATGGCATGGGGCAAGCACACATGGGAAGCTCGAAGAAAACCACGCCCAAACCCTATGCCCGCCCGCGCGGGACAGGTGCGCGTGCGATTGGCGATCTGATGCCCGAAATCGGCCGCACCGCCTTTCGCCGCTTCGGCTTTGTGCAAAGCTCGGTCGTCACCCGCTGGCCCGAGATCGTCGGCCCCAATCACGCCCGCGTGTGCAGCCCCGAAGCGATCCGCTTTCCCCCCGGAGAGAGAGCGGAAGGCATCCTCGATCTGGTGGTTGTCCCGGCCCATGCGCCGCTGATCACGCAGGTCATTCCCGAGATTATCGAGCGGGTGAACCGCTTCTTCGGCTACCGCGCCGTCGCCCGCGTCAAGCTGCGCCAAGGCGCGGTCACGCCGCCGCCCGATGGCCGCCCCGCCAAGCCTCCGCCGTCGCTCAAGCCGATCCCGCTGGAATTGGGCGACAGCTTGCGCGATATCGGCGATCCGGAACTGCGCACCGTGCTCGAATCGCTCGCCCGCAGTCTTGGCAATAGCGAACCTGCCCCCTCACAGGATGACGACCTGCAATGATTAAGCCCCTCCTCCTTGCCGCTGCTGCGCTGGCTCTGACGACTGGCCCTGCGCTCGCGCAGCAAGACCTTTCGCGCCCGGACAGCAGCTTCCAGTCGAAGGACAATCCCGGCAACTGGCAGACCACGATTGCGCGCACGGATCGCGGCCATCTGATCGGCGATCCCAAGGCGGATACGAAGCTGGTCGAATTCATCAGCTACACCTGCCCGCACTGCGCCGATTTTGCCGCGCGCGGCGAACCGGCGCTGGAACTCGTGCTGCTGATGCCGGGCAAGATCAGCCTCGAAGTGCGCCCGGTGATCCGCAACGCCCTCGATTTGACGGTTACTTTGCTCGCCCAGTGCGGCGATCCTTCCGGGTTCAAGAGCCGCCATCAGGCGCTGATGCTGGCGCAGGCCGATTGGCTGGGCAAGGCGCGCTCCGCACCGGAAAGCCAGCGCACGGCCTGGCTGCGGGGCGACAAGGCTGGCCGGATGAACGCGGCCAGCGCGCTCGGGCTGACGACGATGCTCGTCAACCGTGGCCAGTCGCAATCCGAACTCGATGCCTGCGTGATGAATGATGCCGCCGCGAAGCAGTTGCTTGATAATGGCCGTGCGGATTTTGATGAGCTCGGCGTCAACAGCACACCCAGCTTCGCGCTCGATGGCAAGCTGCTCAACGAAGTTCACAGCTGGGAAGATCTCTACCCGGTACTCTCGGCCAAATTCAGCGCCGCGCCCGGCTGAGCGAATTGTTCACAGCCTCACTGCTGGGTGCTTGCTGCATCGGGGCGTGAGGGGCTAGGTTCTCCCTCTTAGACATCCCAAGGATTGGTGCCACGATGACTGTCTCCCGCCTGTTTTCGCTTCCCCTGCTTGCGCTTGCACCGCTGATGCTCGCTGCCTGCGATGATGCCACCACCGTCGATGGCGCGGCGAATGGCGAGCCGCTGCCCGCAATCGCTGCTCCGGCGGGTGCCAAGTGGACCGAGACGGTCACCGTCACACCCGAAGGCGGGTTCCTGCTCGGCAACCCCGATGCGCCCTTGAAGCTGGTGGAATATGCCTCGCACACCTGCTCGCACTGCGCGACCTTTGCCAAGACCGGCAAGGAGCCGCTCAAGAACCAGTACGTCGCCAGCGGCGTTGTCAGTTTCGAGCTGCGTGAAGCCTTCCTCAATCCCTTCGACGTCGTGATTGCCGGCCTCGCCCAGTGCGGCGCCAAGGAGCAAATGCAGCCGCTGTCGGATGAAGTGTGGCAGAACCTTGATGCTGTGTTCGCCGGTCTTCAGGGCAATCAGCAGGCCGTGCAGGCCGCAGGGCAATTGCCGCTCAATCAGCGCTTTGTCGCGATTGCCGAGGCGACCGGGCTGCTCGAATTCTTCGCCGCACGCGGGCTGTCCGCCGATCAGGGCCGTGCGTGCCTTGCCGACACTGCCAAGATCGAAGCGCTGGTGAAGACCGTCGAAGCCAATAACACCAACGACAAGATCGAAGGCACCCCGACCTTCTTCCTCAACGGCAAGAAGATCGAAGGCACGACCTGGGAAGTGGTCGAGCCGGTGCTCAAGAGCGCGGGCGCGCGCTAAGGCCGACGGGCGGGGGCGAACGTCAGCCTGATGCAGATCCACCGGCTCAAGCTCAGCGGTTTCAAGAGCTTCGTCGAGCCGGCGGAACTGCGCATTGAACCCGGCCTGACCGGTGTCGTCGGTCCCAATGGCTGCGGCAAATCCAATCTGCTCGAAGCGATCCGCTGGGTCATGGGGGAAACCTCGGCCAAGTCGATGCGCTCGGGCGGAATGGAAGATGTGATCTTCGCGGGCACCTCGACCCGCCCCCCGCGCGATTTTGCCGAAGTGGTGCTGCACGCGCAGGACGATGTAGGCGAAGAACTGGTCGTCACCCGCCGGATCGAACGCGGGGCGGGTAGCGCCTACCGGGTCAACGGGCGCGATGTCAGGGCCAAGGACGTCGCGCTGACCTTCGCCGATGCTGCCACCGGGGCGCATTCCCCGGCGCTCGTCAGCCAGGGCAAGATCGCGCAGGTGATCGCCGCCAAGCCGGCTGAACGCCGCGCGATGCTGGAGGAGGCCGCCGGGATCGCGGGCCTCCACGTCCGGCGCAAGGATGCCGAGAGCAAGCTGAGGGGGGCCGAGGCAAACCTCGCCCGCCTCGAAGACCTGATGGCCGGGCTGGACGCCCAGATCGCATCGCTGCGGCGGCAGGCCAAGCAGGCCGAGCGCTACACCGAACTCACGCACAAGATCCAGGCCGCCGAAGCGCGCCTGCTGTTCGCGCGCTGGCGCGAGGCGGCAGCCGCGGCAAAAGCAGCACGCGCTGCGGCCGAGACCGCCGCCGCACAGGTCGCAGAAGCGCAAGGCTTGGTGGAAGCCGCGCAGAAAGAACAGGCCGCCGCAGCCCATGCCTTGGCCGAAGCGCGCGATGAACTGGCCGACCGGCGCGACGATGCCAGCGCGCATGGGCACCGCATGGCAGCGCTGGCCGAGAAACTGGAGGCTGCCGAAACCCGCCTTGCCGATCTCGCCCGCCAGCAGAAGCGGCTGGAGGAAGACCGCGCCGACGCTGACCGCCTGACTTCGGCAGCGGTCGAGGCGCTGGGGCGGCTGACCGGTGAACTCGCCGCCAGCCGTGCCGCCGTGAGCGACGCCGAAGCTGCCCGCCCTGCCCTTGCCGAAAGGGCCGAAGACCGCGAGCGCGCGCACCGTGCCGCCGAACTCGCGCTGGCGAAAGCCACCGCCGATCACGCCGGGGTCGAGGCCGAATGGCGCGTGGCCGAAGCGGCTGTGGAGCAGGCAGAACATCGCCTTGCCCGGATCGAAGGCGAAGCTGCCCGTATTGCCCGCGCCCGCTCCGAACTTGCGGAGAGCGGTGACCCGGAGGCCGACGTCATCGCCGCGCGTGAAGCTGCTGACGAGGCCGCCAGCGAAGTTGTCCGTCTGCGCGCCCGGCTGACCGCCGATCAGGCGCGCAAGGGCGACTTGCAGGCACAGCGCGATGACGCCGCCAGCGCCCTCGCCTCCGCCCGCGCTGAACTCGCCGGGATTGAGCGGGAGCACACGGCGCTGGCCCGTGACCGAGAAGCCCGCGCCAAGCGCGAAGCAGGGCGGCAGGGCATGGCCACCGCGCTGGACCGCGTGAGCGTGGCGCCGGGCTATGAACGCGCGCTCGCCGCAGTGCTGGGCCGCGATGGCAAATCGCCGCTGGGCGCGCCTGCCGCTGCGCAGGATGGACGGTTCTGGACCGGAGCTGCCGCACCTGCCCAGGTCTCCGACAGCTTGCTCGCCCGCCTCACCCAGTGCCCGCCCGAACTCGCCGCCCGCCTCGCACTGGTGCATTGCGTTGAGACCGATGATGGCCGCACGCTCGGCCCCGGCGAATGGCTCGTCACCCGCTCCGGGCACCTGCGCCGCTGGGACGGCTTCGTGGCGCGCGGCGAAGGTGCAGCTGAAGCCGCACAGCTCGAAGCCGCCAACCGGTTCGCCGAACTGGACGCCGCCCTCCCACCGCTGCGCGAAGCGGCTGCCCACGCCGAGGCCGAAGACAAGGCGGTGCGCGAAGAACTCAGCCAATTGCAGACCGCGCTCATCGCGCAGGAGCGCAGCATCGCGGGTGCGATCGAGGCGGAACGCCACGCGCTCCGCAAGCTCGATCAGGCCGAAGCCGCCAAGGAACGCCTCGCTGCCCGCCTCGCCGAACTGGCCGTTAGCGCCAGCGAGATCAAGACCCAGATTGCCGCCGCCAAAGCCGATGTGACAGCCGCACACACGGCGCGCGAACGCCTGCCCGCCCGCGATGCCGAGCGCGCCGCCCTCGAAGCCGCGCAGACCAGAAACGCCGCCGCCCGCGCCGCGGTGCAGGCCGCGCTTGCCGAACTCGCCGCGCAGGATCAGGCGCTGGCAGTCGCGCGCGAACGGCTCGCCGCGCAGGCCGCCGATCATGCCGGATGGCAGGCGCGCTCCTCCGACGCCGAGCGCCGCATGGCGGAGACCACCCGGCGCCTTGCGGAAATCGCCGAGGATCACGCCGTCCACGCGGCCAAGCCCGCCGCGCTTACCGCAGAAATCGAAGCGGGCGAGGAAGCCCGCACGCGGATCACTGCCGATCTCGCCGCGGCCGAAGCCGTGATGCGCGAGGCCGAAACCCGTCAGCGCGCCGCCGACATGGCGCTCGCCGCGCGGACCGAGACCCTCGCCCAAGCCCGCGAAAGCCGCGCCAGCCTCGCCGCGCGGGCCGAGAACGAGGAGCTGCGCCGCGCCGAAATGGCGCGCATCTCGGGCGAGCGCTTCCAATGCCCGCCGCCCCTGCTTGGTGAACGTTTCGGCTTTGCGGAGGGCGATCTAGCCCCCGCAGCGGACGAGTCCACAGAACTGGAAAAGCTGACGGCCGCGCGCGAACGAATCGGACCGGTCAACCTCGTCGCTGCCGACGAACTCGCCCGGATCGAGACCGAACACGGCACCAGCGCCGAGGAACAGGCCGAACTCGTCGAAGCCATCGCGCGGCTGCGCGGCTCAATCGGCAGCCTCAATCGCGAAGGCCGCGAGCGGCTGCGCGCTGCTTTCGAGGAGGTCGATGGGCATTTCCGCGTTCTGTTCACCCGCCTGTTCGAAGGCGGAGCGGCGCATCTGGCGCTGATCGACAGCGACGATCCGCTGGAAGCTGGCCTCGAAATCTACGCCCAGCCGCCCGGCAAGCGGTTGCAATCGCTGTCCCTGCTGTCCGGGGGGGAACAGGCGCTAACCGCCACAGCGCTGATCTTCGCGCTGTTCCTCACCAACCCCGCGCCGATCTGCGTCCTCGACGAAGTCGATGCGCCATTGGATGATGCCAATGTCGAACGCTTCTGCGATCTGCTCGATTCGATGGTGCGTGCCGCCGCCACCCGTTACCTGATTGTCACCCACAACGCGGTGACGATGAGCCGGATGCACCGCCTGTTCGGGGTGACCATGGCGGAAAAGGGCGTCTCGCGCCTCGTCAGCGTGGATCTGGGAGAGGCCGCTCTGCTGGCTGCGGAGTAGGCCCCAGAGTAAGCCATGCTCGACATCGCCCCCGAAGCCCGCGCAGAGATCGAGCGGCGGCTCCACGCAATCGCCGAGGAAGAGGGCATCCGCATCCTCATGGCGGTCGAATCCGGCTCGCGTGCCTGGGGCTTCCCCTCGCCCGACAGCGATTACGATGCGCGCTTCATCTATGTCCGCCCGGTGCGCGATTACCTGCGCCTTAGCCCGGTGCGGGACGTGGTGGAGCGGCCAATCGTCGATCTCTTCGACGTCAACGGATGGGATATCGACAAGACGCTGGGCCTGCTGCTGAACCACAATGCGGTGGTGGCCGAGTGGATCAATTCGCCGATCCGCTACCAGCCGGACGACCCGGTGATCGCGCGGCTGGCGGAGCTCGCTGACCGCCACTTCAACCCGCGCGGCTATGCGCGACACTATGCAAGCTTAGGGCAAAACAATGTCGCGCGCTGGGATGAGACCGCCGGGACGCTTTCGGTGAAGCGCTATTTCTACGCGCTGCGCCCGGCGCTGTGCGTGCGGGCGCTGCGCATGAACCCTGCGGCGCGCCCGCCGATGGCGCTGCAGGGGCTGATGGCAGCAACCGACCTACCCCCCGCCCTTGCTGACCTGATCGAGGAGCTGGTCGCGCTCAAGGCCGAGACCAAGGAGGCGGCACCCGCCACGCGGTCGCGGGAGTTGGAGACGCTGATCACCGGGTAACTTACACGCGCGGAAGATGTGCCGGAGCGGCTCGACCCGGCGCGGTTCGCGGCCGAGGCCGAGGCGCTGCTCTACGACCTGCTGGGGGTCTGAGACCAAGCCCCCTGCCCGTGCCCTAAGCCCCGAGTGCGGCCGCCAACCGAGCGCGGATCGACTTCAAAGCCGCGATGGTTTCAGCCATGTCGGGGCTCTCGGTGACCATCAACCTTACGCCGGGTGCGCCATCAGGATCGCCATCGACCCGGCGATCGCCGCTGCGGCGGTCATCTGAGCGGCGGTCGAGATCGGATTTGCCCGCCGACCGCAGCACCGCTTCGGCGCCCTTGAGGGTATAGCCTTCGCGGTTGACCAATCGGTTGATTGTTTCGACCAGCGCGACATCCGTCGGGCGGTAATAGCGCCGCCCGCCGCTGCGCTTCAGCGGTTTGAGCAGCGGGAACTGTGCTTCCCAATAGCGGAGCACGTGAGGTTTGATGCCCAGCGCGTCGCTGACTTCGCCGATGGTGCGCAGGGCGCTATCGTCCTTGCCGTCGTCGAAAGCGGTCATCAAACCTCACCTGTTCGCATGATTCCTTGGCTCGTTAGCCTTTGGAAATGCGTTCCTTGAGCAGCTGGCTCGCGCGGAAAGTCATCACCCGGCGCGGCGTGATCGGCACTTCGATCCCGGTCTTGGGATTGCGGCCGATCCGTTCATTTTTGTCACGCAGCACGAAGCTGCCAAAGCCTGAAATCTTGACGTTCTCGCCCCGCGAGAGAGCATCGCTCATCTTGTCGAGGATCGCTTCAACCATATCAAGCGACTCAGCTCGGCTGAATCCCATCTTGCGATTGATGGTCTCCGCCAGATCGGCGCGAGTCAAAGTGCCAACGGAACGCATCATGCGTATTCTCCTTCGCGGCGCGACCCGAAAGAAGGCATACAGCTTACAAATTTTGTGCGATTTTGCAATGCGATGCCGTACGTAATGTTGAGTTTTCAGCAATTGTGTTAGCGAACGGGACAGTGTGTGCCCGCGCAGCTCACATTCGGATCAGGCTTGCCCCCCAGGTAAAGCCGCCACCCATTGCTTCGAGCATCACCAGATCGCCAGATTTGATCCGACCATCCTTGCGCGCAACATCCAGCGCCAGCGGCACTGATGCAGCTGAGGTGTTGGCGTGGCGGTCCACCGTTATGACAACCTTGTCGGGTGAAATGCCGAGCTTTTTCGCCGTCGCATCAAGGATCCGGGCATTGGCCTGGTGCGGCACAACCCAGTCGATCGCGTCGACAGAAACACCCGCATCCTCAATCACTTCCCGTAGCACAGCGGCCAGGTTCACAACTGCATGGCGGAACACTTCGGGGCCTCTCATGCGCACATGGCCCACTGTCTGCGTGGTCGAAGGCCCGCCATCGACATAGAGCAGTTCATGCTGCGCACCATCGGCATGGAGCCGGCTGCACAGGATCCCGGGCGCATCCTTGCCGGCATTTTCGGCGCTGGGCGCATCGAGCACCACGGCCCCTGCACCGTCACCGAACAACACGCAGGTGGTGCGATCTTCCCAATCGAGGATACGGCTGAAGGTCTCCGCACCGATCACCAGCGCGCGCTTGGCCATGCCGGTCTTGAGCAACGAATCGGCGACGCTCAGGGCATAGAGAAAGCCTGAACAGACCGCAGCGACATCAAAGGCGATCCCGCCATTGCAGCCGAGCGCATCCTGCACCTTGGTGGCGGTGGCGGGGAAGGTGTTGTCGGGCGTCGCGGTGGCGAGCACGATCAGATCGATGCTGCTGGCATCGACGCCCGCATCCGCCAGCGCCGCGCGAGCGGCGGCCGTCGCCAGCGTCGCGGTTGTCTCGTCGGGTCCGGCAACATGGCGCTGGCGGATGCCGGTGCGCGCGGTGATCCATTCGTCAGAGGTGTCGACTCGCTCAGCGAGTTCGGCATTGGTCACCACCCTGCGGGGCAGTGCCGAACCCGTTCCGAGGATCCGCGAACCGTTCACGCGGGAGTCTCACTGTCCTTGGACGCGGCGCCGCGCCGGTTCTTGCGCAGCGTTTCTTCGCCCAGTTGCGACAGGTCATGCGCAATCCGCTCGGTCAGCTTGTTTTCGAGCAGGCGCGCGGTCACGGCGACCGCATGGGCCACGCCCTTGGCCGTCGCGCTGCCGTGGCTTTTCACCACCACGCCATTGAGGCCGAGGAACACCGCGCCATTGTGGTTGTTGGGATCGAGGTGGTGCTTGAGCAGCTCGGTCGCCGGGCGCGAAACCAGAAAGCCGATCTTGGAGCGCAGCGAAGACGTGAAAGCCTGCCGCAGCAGATCGGTAACGAAGCGCGCCGAACCCTCAATCGCCTTCAGCGCGATATTTCCGGAAAAGCCGTCGGTCACGACCACGTGGGTTTCGCCGCGGTTGATCTTGTCGCTCTCGACAAAACCGTCGAATTGCAGCGCCAGCGTCCCGCCCAGCGAAGCGGCGGTGAGCATCGCGGCGGCATCGCGCAGTTCTTCGGTGCCCTTGATCTCTTCGGTGCCGATGTTGAGCAGCCGGACGACCGGCTTTTCAAAGCCGGTGACGATCCGCGAATAGGCCGCGCCCATCACCGCATATTGTACGAGGTTGCGGGCGTCCGCTTCGGTGTTAGCGCCCAGATCCAGCATCACCACGTCATGCGCCTGCAAGGTCGGCATGATCGCGGCGAGCGCGGGGCGATCGATCCCCGGCATGGTGCGCAGGGCGAGCTTGCTCATCGCCATCAGTGCGCCGGTATTGCCTGCGCTGACCGCAGCGCCGGCATCGCCGGTCTTCACCGCATTGACCGCAAGGCCCATGCTGGTGGTCTTGGCGCGGCGAATCGCCTTGCTGGGCAGTTCGTCGCCGCCCACCACATCATCGCAATGGAGGATTTCGGAGGCCGCCCGCAGATTGGGGTGGCTTTCCAGCGCCGCTTCGATCCGCTGACCGTCACCAACCAGCAGGAAATTGAAGCTGTCATGATCGCGGCGGGCCAGCGCCGCACCTTCGATCATCACGCGCACGCCTTCATCACCCCCCATCGCATCGACAGCGATACGCGGGAGGCTCATGATGCGTTACTCCGGTCTATGGTTTGGGCCACCGGCAATCAGCCGACGGCGACGACCTGACGCCCGTTGTAGTGGCCGCAGTGGCCGCAGATGTTGTGCGGGCGCTTCAGTTCGCCGCAGTTCGGGCATTCATGGAACGCCTCGACCTTCAGGGCATCGTGCGAACGACGCATGCCGCGACGGGAAGGCGATACTTTTCTCTTGGGGACAGCCATGGTGGCACCAATTCCTCAAATAATACGTGTGTTCGCGCCACCGGCGCCATGATTCTCGAAGGCCGCCCTTAGGGCAAGGAAGCCGCCCGCACAAGCATCAGCACGTGCGCGCATTCCTTGGCCAGCAGTGGCGGGAAGGCGCGCGCTATAGCGGAAAAATCGCACGTTGCAACCCGCGCTGGCGCGCCCTAGCACCGTGACCACACTATTGAGGGATCTCATCATGACCGTGCTACCCGTAACGCTCGCCGCAGCGGCGGCCGCTGCTGTGCTCAATATCTGGCTGGGGATTCGGATCGGCGCTCTGCGCACCGCGCTCCATATCAGCGTCGGCGACGGCGGAAACGAGGCGCTGCAACGCCGGATGCGGGCGCAGTTGAACTATGTGGAGAACACCGGCTTTGTGCTGGTGCTGATCGCCGCCATCGAGCTGGCGGGTCGAGGCAGCTGGTGGCTGGCATACGTTGCGGCGGTCTATTTCCTGGGCCGGATCGCGCACGGCTTCGGCATGGACGGCGGAAAGGCGCTAGTGGGCCGAGTGATCGGAACGCTTACGACCATGCTGGTGCAGCTTGGACTGGCTGTGGTGGCAGTGCTGGTGGCTGCTGGGGTGATGTAATGCCCTCGTCCCTCCCCGTTCGCTCGCGAATGGGGAGGTGGCGCGCGCCACAAGGCGCGTGACGGAGGGGTAATGCCCCGCCGCCAAACCCCTCCACCACCCGTTGGGCGGGCGGTCCCCCTCCCCATCCTTGCAGGACGGGGAGGCACTAAGATCATCAGCTCAACGCGTAGTCACTCACAAACGCATTGGTCTTGCGCTCGCGCCCGAAGGTGCTCGTCGGGCCATGGCCGGGGATGAACATCACGTCCTCGCCGAGCGGCCAGAGGCGCTGGGTGATCGAATCGATCAAGTCCTGATGATTGCCGCGCGGGAAGTCGGTTCGCCCGATGCTGCCCTGGAACAATACGTCGCCGACAATCGCGAAGCGGCTGGGCTCGTGGAAGAACACCACGTGGCCAGGGGTATGGCCGGGGCAGTGGATCACATCCAGGGTGAGTTCGCCCACCGTCACCGTGTCGCCGTGCGTGAGCCAACGGGTCGGGGTGAAGCTTTTGGCGACCATCCCCCAGCGCGGACCGTCGTCATCCAATTGGTCGATCCAGAAGCGGTCATCCTCGTGCGGGCCTTCGATGTCGAGGCCCAGTTCCTCCGCCAGCATCCCCGCCTGCCCGCAATGGTCGAGATGCCCATGAGTGACGAGGATCTTCTCCAGCGTGACGCCCGCCTTGGCGACGCCCTCCTTCAATTTGTCCAGATCCCCGCCCGGATCGACCAGCGCGCCTTTCATGGTCTTGGTGCACCAGATCAGCGAGCAGTTCTGCTGAAGCGGCGTCACCGGAATGATCGCGGCGCGCATGGGAGGAAGCGGCTTGAGGGTGTCGGTCATATTGTACTCGGATAGGCTGAAGAGGGTCAAAAGAACCGCTGCGGGATCGAAAGAAGCCGGAGGACCAGCCCCACGATCGGCACCCCGGCCCAGGCGGTAAACATAGACATGATCAAGGTCCAGCCCAGAACCTCCTCGTTGATCCGCCCAAAGCCGAGCAACAGCATCAGCACCAGCCAGTAGACCGGGAAGGCCAAGGCAACCTGCGGCCATGTCGCCCCAACGATGAAGTGGGTGATAAGCGCCGGCACCACCAGCACCGCCCCGCCAAAGAATATCGCACCCATCCCCGGCATCACACTCGCCCCCCCTTCCACACAACCCGGCCGATGATCTCCACCTCTTCCGCCGCCACCTCTACCGGCGGGTAGGCGAAATTCTGCGAGAGCAGCACCAAACGCCCTGCCCCTAAGCTCGCGACGCGCTTCACCATCAGGGTTTCGCTCAGCCGCACCACGTGGATGCCGTCACGAAACGGAAGCGGGCTGCAATCGACGAGGATTTCGTCGCCGTCATTCAGCAGCGGCTCCATCGAATCCCCCTCCACCCGGATCGCGGATAGCTGCCCGCGGTCGAGGCCCTGTTCCTCCAGCCAGCGGCGCGAGAAGCGGAAGGTGTCGAAGGCGGCCTCGGCGCCCGGCACCCGCCCTGCCCCGGCCGCCGCGCCGAGATCGAGCCGGGGCACTTCGACCCAGTCGCCGGTTTCGCGCCGCTTAAGGGCCTTCACGTAGGAATTTTCCTGCGGCTCGCGCAATTCCCCCTCCCCGATGCCGAGGAAGCGGGCCAGCGTCGCGCGGTCCTGCTCCTCCAGCTTGCGAGGACTACCTTTGCGAATGAATTGTTGAAGATAGGATGGATTGCGCCCCAGAAGCTCGGACAGCGCTGCCAGGCTCACCCCCCTCGCCTGCGACAATTCGAGCAGCCGCGCACGCGGGCCAGTGATCGCATCACGAGTATTCTGCTGGATTTCCTGCATCGGAACTTCCTACATGAAGGATTTTTCCTAGACAAGTAGGAAATGGGGTGGAACAAATATGGAACATCAGGCGAATCGCCCGATGAATGCCAAGCCAAACAGCACTTTATAGGGACGCCAAACCATGCTGCTTCGGACCATCGAAACCTTCCTGCGGACGCACGCCATGCCCGCCACCAAGTTCGGGCGGCTCGCTGCCCATGATCCGCGCTTCGTGCTCGATCTGCGGATGGGGCGCATCCCCCGCCCCGATACCGAATTGCGCATTCGCGCATGGATGCAGGGCTATACCGATCGCGCAGCTGCTTGCACGCGGGAGGCCGCATGATGCTGACTGAATCCTTGCGCGATCCCTTCGCGCACATCTTCGCCGATCTTGATGGTCTCGAGGTCAAATCGGTCGCCGCCCTGCGCCCGCGCCGCACGCTGGCTGATCGGGTCCGGGCGGCGCTGATGGGGCTAGCGGGCGGCAGCGGCACGGTGCTTGTCCATACCGAGACGGCCTGGGCCTCGATCACCTTTTCCGGCACGCGTCATGAGGTGGTACTGGAATTCTGCGGTGCGGACGCCGTCGCGGCGGGAGAGGCGCTGATCGAGCACTTGCCTGATCACGAATTCGCGATTGCCCGCCAACTGGTCGCCGATGCGACGATCAGCGCGGTCGATCACCGGTTCGGTGCGATGGAGCGGTTGGAGGTGACGGCGGTGTTGCTGCTGCTGGAGGAGGGGTAAAAATGTTCACGCCTTCCCGGGCTTGACCCGGGACCCCGCTGCCTTTCTGCCGCAAAGAAGCCGGGCCCCGGCTCGGGGGCCGGGGAGACGAGTTGCCTAAGTCCTCCGCACCACCAAATTCCGGATCTCGCTCATGTCCTCCATCGCGAAACGAATGCCTTCGCGGCCCAGCCCTGAATCCTTCACCCCGCCATAGGGCATATTGTCGACCCGGTAGCTCGGCACATCATTGATCACCACGCCGCCGACGTCCAGCCGGTCCCACGCGTCGAACATCTGGAACAGGTCGCGGGTGAAGATGCCCGCTTGCAGGCCGAACTTTGAATTGTTCACCTCCTCCAGCGCCTCATCGAACCGGGTGAAGTGTTGGAGGACGGCGAGCGGCCCGAAAGCTTCCTCGTTCTTGGCCTTGGCATCATCGGGCACGCCTTCGAGCAGCGTCGCCTCCAGCATATTGCCGCGCGACAATCCGCCGCCGCACAGCAGGGTCGCACCCGCTGCGACGGCCTCGTCAATCCAGCCCTTCAGCCGCTTTGCCTCGCCATCGGAGATCATCGGGCCGATGAAAGTGTCGCGGTCTTTCGGGTCGCCCGCGATCAGCGTTTCCGCCTTGGCGACGAGCATCGCCTTGAACGTGTCGTACACCTCGTCGTGGATCAGGATGCGCTGCACCCCGATGCAGGACTGGCCCGACTGGTAGAACGCCCCGAAGATCACCCGCTCCAGCGCGTCGGCCAGATCGGCGTCCTTGTCGATAATCACCGCGGCATTGCCGCCGAGTTCGAGCACGACTTTCTTCTTGCCCGCCTTGGCCTTCAAATCCCAACCGACGCCGGGCGAGCCGGTGAAGGAGAGCAGTTTGAGACGATCATCCTCGGTGAACAGATCGGCGCCGTCGCGGCTGGCAGGCAGGATGCTGAACGCGCCTTCGGGCAGAACATCGCATTCTGCCAGCACCTCGCCCATGATGATCGCACCGAGCGGAGTCTTCGACGCCGGCTTCATCACAAAGGGGCAGCCGACCGCAATTGCAGGCGCGATCTTGTGCGCGGCGAGGTTCAGGGGAAAGTTAAACGGCGAGATGAAGCTGCACGGCCCGATAGGCACGCGCTTCCACATGCCCATGTAACCCTTGGCCCGCGCCGAAATGTCGAGCGGCTGGACCTCACCGTAGTTTCTCACCGATTCTTCCGCCGCGATGCGGAAGGTGTCGATCAGGCGGGTGACTTCACCCTCGGCATCCTTGATCGGCTTGCCCGCCTCGACACACAGCGCATAGGCAAGCTCGTCAAACCGTTCCTTGAACCGCGCGACGCAGTGCATCAGCACGCCCTGCTTCTCATACGACGCCAGCCGCGCCATCGGTTCCGCTGCGCGCACGGCACCGGCTATCGCTTCCTCGATCACATCGGGCGTCGCCAGCGCGGTGCGGAAGGCGACCTCGCCGGTGTATTTGTCGGTCACCTCCAGATCGGTGTTGGGCTGCACCGGTTTGTTGTTGAGGTAGAGCGGGTAGGTGTCCTTCAATTTCATGACGTCATCCCGGCAAAGAGGCTTAGAGCTCCTTGCTCAGCCGCTTGATATCGTGGTTCAGGATCTGATCGTTCTCGGTGTAGTCAACCGGGCAATCGATCAGATGTACCCCAGGCGTGCTGAGACAATGTGCCAGCAGATCGGTGAGGTGTTCGCTCGACGTCACCCGGTGCCCGATCGCGCCATAGCTTTCGGCGTATTTCACGAAATCGGGATTGCCATAAGTCAGGCCGAAATCGGCAAAGCCCATATTCGCCTGCTTCCAGCGGATCATCCCGTAGGCATCGTCGCGCAGGATCAGCACGGTCAGGTTCAACCCGAGCCGCACCGCAGTTTCCATCTCCTGCGAGTTCATCATGAACCCGCCATCGCCGCAGATCGCCATCACCTTGCGGTCGGGATAGAGCATCGACGACATCATCGCGCTCGGCAGACCAGCGCCCATGGTGGCCAGCGCATTGTCGAGCAGCACGGTGTTGGGCAGATACGCGCTGTACCCGCGTGCGAACCAGATTTTGTACACCCCGTTATCGAGACAGATGATCCCGTCCTCCGGCATCGCCCCGCGCACCTGCTGCACGAGATGCGGCGGAAAGATCGGGAAGCGCGTGTCGGCGGCGAGCGGCGCGGTGTGTGCGACCTCAGCCGCGCGATATTCCAGCATCCGGCGGAAGTCCCAGCGGCCTTGCGGCACAATGTCTTCCTTGATCTGCCAGATCGCGTTAGCGATGTCGCCGATCACTTCGATCTGCGGGAAATAGACCGGGTCGACCTCGGCCGTGCGGGTCGAAAGGTGGATCACGGTCGGCCCGCCCGCCTGCATAAAGAACGGCGGCTTTTCGATCACGTCGTGGCCGATATTGACGATGCAATCAGCGTCGCAGATCGCACGGTGGACAAAGTCCCCGGCGGACAGCGCCGCGCAGCCCAGAAACAGCGGATGGCGTTCGTCGACCACGCCCTTGCCCATCTGGGTGGTTACGAAAGGAATACCGGTCTTGTCGATCAGCTGGCGCAGCATCCGCCCGGTCATCTTGCGGTTTGCGCCCGCACCGATGACGAGAATGGGCGCCTTCGCCCCCTCAATCGCCAGCACGGCCTGACGCACGGCCTTTTCTTCAGCCGATGGGCGCCGCGCGAGGCTGGCGGGGATCGGCTGGCTGGCGGTGTGCTCCTCGGCAATGTCTTCAGGGAATTCGAGGTGGACCGCGCCCGGCTTTTCTTCCTCGGCCAGCCGGATCGCCTCGCGCACGCGGCTGGGGATGTTGTCGGCGCTAGCGAGCTGGTGGGCGTATTTGGTGATCGGCCCCATCATCGCGACCACATCGAGGATTTGGAACCGGCCCTGCTTCGATTTCTTGATCGGCTTCTGCCCGGTAATCGCCAGCGTCGGCATCCCGCCGAGCTGCGAATAGGCAACCGCCGTCACCATGTTGGTCGCCCCTGGACCCAATGTGGCGAGAAACACGCCGGTCTTGCCAGTGTGACGGCCATAGGTCGCAGCCATGAAGCCCGCGCCCTGTTCATGGCGGGTGAGGATCAGCTTGATTTTGTCCGACTTCGACAGGCTTTCGAGGAAATCGAGGTTTTCCTCTCCCGGCACGCCGAAGATGTACTCGACGCCCTCGGCCTCAAGACACTTGATGAACAGGTCCGAAGCTTTCTGTGTGTCGCTCATGCTCGCAAATCCCCCTTTGCTGCGATCAGCCCCCCGGCTGATATCGCCGCGCTACCCTGCCCCCAGCCAGTTAGCGTGCGTCTGTGACTGGTGCGTGATGGCGCAACCACTGCAACAGGTATTGCAGAAAAGCGCCAAAGCGCACAGCAGCAATCTGAGGCCGAGCGATCAGTAGCCGAGGCGCGGATCGAACACCGGGGCGACCGGCTCCCCGCGCAGATACTTGCCGAGATTGTCGAGGAAACGGTCGCCGCTGCGCAGGAACATCTTGCTCTGCGCGCGACCCGAAAGGTGCATGGTGATGTGCGCGTTATCGAGCGCCCACAGCGGGTGATCGGCGGGCAGTGGTTCAGGGCTGGTGACATCGAGGAACGCCCCGCCGATAGCCTTTTTTTCAAGCGCTTCGACCAGCGCGGGCTGATCGATCACACTGCCGCGGGCGATGTTGACGATGACCGCATCGGACTTCATCGCCGCCAGCTCCGCAGCCCCGATCATGCCCTCGGTCTCGGGCGTGGCGGGCACGGCGAGGATGATCCAGTCGAACTCCCCCAGCCGCGCGCGCCATTCATCTGGGCCGAGGGTGTTGGGGCCGCCAGAGACAGCGGGCGAGCGGCGGACCACGGAGACCTCGACGTCAAAGGCGGCCAAGCGCGGCTCGATCAGCTTGCCGATCGCGCCATAGCCCAACAGCAGCGCTTTCGATCCCGCCAACTCGCGCTTGCCGGGCGAGTCGAGCAGCCACTCGTGCCGGTCCTGCGCGCGCACTACGTCGCGGTACCCCTTGGCGATATTGAGCATCCCCATCACCACATATTCGGCGATGGTGATCGCGTTGATCCCCGCCCCGTTGGTGACGGAGATCCCGCGTTCGATCAGCACATCCATCGGCAGGAAATCGAGCCCGGCGTAGATCGAATTGAGCCACTTGAGCTTTTTCGCCGCGCGCAGGGTTTCGGCCATCGCGGCCTGATCGTTCATGTCGAACCAGCCGATTTCGGCATCAGCGACCGCCTCCATCGCCTCATCGTGCGTCATGAACCAGCGCACGTCGAGGCCTTGCGGCAGACGGTGTTCGAGCATTGGGCGGATCAGGCCGGAGATGGCGACGATGGTCATGGCGACCGCGTTACTGCCGGAAAGCGAGCCACGCCACCCCTACCAGAACTGGCAATCCCGCCAAATCGACCTGCGCGATCTTGCGCAGCGCTGGGGGCGATCCGGCCTGCCAATAGAGGACGAGGAAGCTCACCATGCTGATGCCCACGACCAGCACGGCCAACCGCCGTCCCTCGGGGACGAAGGCGGCAAAGATGCAGGCGACGAACACCGCAAAGAACAGCCCCGCACGGTGCTGCATGAGCAAGAACAACGGATTGTCCGGCTGGAGGCGGTAAAGTGAGGTCAAGGTCGCGGGACGGAACAGCGCGAGCGCGGGCATGGCGTGAATCGCAGCGAGGATCAGCCAGAGAATCGGTTGCATCATGCAACTGGTTTTAGCGTGCCGCTATTGACCTGTCCACCCCCGTCTCGGGTCAAGCCCGGGCGGGGGGAGGATCAGCCCAGCTTCCACTCCCACCCGAGCGGATCGCCGTCCATCACTTCGACGCCTTGCGCCGCGAGTTCGTCGCGGATCGCATCGGAGGCGGCGAAGTCCTTGGCGGCGCGGGCCTCTTTGCGGCGGGAGAGCGCTGCTTCGATTTCGGTCTCGGTTATAGTGGCGGATTTGGGGCGGATGCGCAGATCGGCGCGAGTTAGGTTCATCAGACCCAAGCCAAAGACTTCATCCATCGCTTCAAGCGCGTCCAAACGAGCATTGCAGAGGCCTTGTTTGGCAGCCTCGTCATTTACTATGGCGGCGCTAAACTTTGGAGCACCTTGAAGCGCAAAAAGCTCAAACGCAGCCAGCGCTCGAGGCGTTGCAAGGTCGTCGGACATCGCCTCACCGAAGTCGTCCAAAACCTTTTGGGTGAACCCATCTCGCAAGCGGTGCTCGCTGCTCCGATCAGTGGCCTCAATGAGCGCCTCCACCGCCATCACCATCCGCCTCAACCGCGTCAGCGCCGCGCCCAAGCCCTCCCAGCTGAACTCCAGCTCAGAGCGATAATGCGCCTGCAAGCACATCAGCCGGTAGGCGAGCGGGTGATACCCTTTGTCGATCAACAATTGCAGCCGCAGGAACTCGCCCGACGACTTCGACATCTTCCCCGATCGTTCGACGAGGAAGTTGTTGTGCATCCATATCCGCGCGCCCGAATTGCGCGGATCATCGAGGCCATTCGTGCAGCAATGCGCCTGGTTCTGGGCGATCTCGTTGGGGTGGTGGATTTCGCGGTGATCGATCCCGCCGGTGTGGATGTCGAACGGAAAGCCCAGCACTTCGCCGCTCATCACCGAGCATTCCAAATGCCAGCCCGGCGCGCCCTTGCCCCACGGCGAGTCCCACTCCATCTGCCGCGTCTCGCCCGCTGGAGTCTTGCGCCAGATCGCGAAGTCGGCGGCGTTGCGCTTGCCCTCGACGGCCTCAATCCGGCCCTCTCCGTCTTCGGTGTAAGCTCGCGCCAACCGCCCGTAGTCGGCCACGGTCGACACGTCGAAGTAGAGCCCGCTCTCAAGCTCGTAGCAGTGCTTATCCGCAATGCCCTTCGCAAAGGTGACCATCTGCGGGACATAGTCGGTCGCGACCGTCCATTGTGCCGGCTGGCGGATATTGAGCGCGCGCACATCGGCCCAGTACGCCTGCTTGTAATGCTCGGCGATGTCCCAGATGGATTGCGCCTGCTGCGCCGCCATCTTCTCCATCTTGTCCTCGCCCGCATCTGCATCATCGGTGAGGTGGCCCACATCGGTGATGTTGATCACATGGGTGAGCTTGAGGCCCTTCCACGAGAGCGTGCGCCCCAGCACATCGGCAAACACGTAAGCACGCATATTGCCGATATGCGGGTAATTGTAGACCGTCGGCCCGCAGGTATAGACGCGCGCCTCGCCCGGATGGACGGGCTCGAACACCTCGGCTTGACGGGTGAGCGAGTTGAACAGCTTGAGCGGCGTATCGGTCATGGGCGCGGCCTTTGCCCTATTCCGTCATCCCGGCGCAAGCCGGGATCGCGCGTCGCCAAGTGGGAGCGTGCGACCAGCGACCCCGGCTTGCGCCGGGGTGACGGGATTCAGTCAAACCCGATGAACTTCACGTGCTCTTCCAGCGGCACGCGCTGGCGCTCGAAATTGTTGAGGGGGGAGTCCGGATCGCGGTAACCGATCGCCATGCCGCAGAAGAACATGTAGCGTTCGTGATCGAGACCGAGGAAGTCGCGGATCGTGGTCGCGAAGATCGCCATGTATTCCTGGAAGCAGGAATCGAGGCCCTCCTCGCGCAGCAGCAGGGCGATGGTCTGGAGCCACATGCCGACATCCGACCACTGCGGCTCCTTCATCAGGCGCGGGAAGTAGACGAACAGGACGGCGGGAGCATCGAAGCTGGTGGTGTTGCGCGCCATTGCGGCCATGCGCCCCGCGCCATCATCGCGAGCGATGCCCATCGCGCCGAACATGCCAGCAGAGACCGCATCGAGGCGCTTCTTGTAGGCTTCCTCGGTGCCAGGCGCGGCCCAGTCATATTCGGCCGCCTTGGGGCCCTCGGCGAGCATTTTCGCCTGAAGGTCTTTCAGCGGCTGGCCGGTAAGGATGGTCGCCTCCCACGGCTGGTAATTGCAGCCCGAGGCCGCCCAGCGCGCTGTCTCCATCACGCGGGTGAGGGTTTCCAGATCAACCGGCTTGTCGAGAAAGGTGCGGATCGAGCGGCGGGTTGTGACGGCTTCGGTGACGTTCATTTATTTCCTCTCGTCACCCCCGCGCAGGCGGGGGTCCAGCTAAACTTGCAGCGTTCCAGCTTGAGATAGCTGGATTCCCGCCTGCGCGGGAATGACGGCGATTGGCTCACCGCTTCTTCACGCCCTTCTCATCCTCAAACAATTCCGCGAGCTGTTCCATGATCGTGCCGCCGAGTTGCTCGACGTCCATGATCGTCACCGCGCGGCGATAGTACCGCGTCACATCGTGGCCGATCCCGATCGCGACCAGCTGCACCGGGGAGACCTTCTCGATCCACTCGATCACGCCGCGCAGATGCGCCTCGAGATAGCCGGCAGAGTTCACCGAGAGCGTCGAATCGTCCACCGGCGCGCCGTCGCTGATCACCATCAGGATGCGGCGTTCCTCGGGGCGGTAGAGCAGGCGGCTGTGCGCCCAGATCAGCGCCTCGCCGTCGATGTTCTCTTTCAGCAACCCTTCGCGCATCATCAGCCCGAGATTGCGGCGCGCGCGGCGCCAGGGCTCGTCGGCCTGCTTGTAGATGATGTGGCGCAGGTCATTGAGGCGACCGGGGTTCTGCGGCTTGCCATCGGCGAGCCAGGCCTCGCGGCTCTGCCCGCCCTTCCACGCGCGGGTGGTGAAGCCGAGGATTTCGGTCTTGACCCCGCAGCGCTCAAGCGTGCGCGCCAGAATGTCCGCGCTGATTGCGGCAATGCTGATCGGACGACCGCGCATTGATCCGGAGTTGTCGATCAGCAGGGTGACGATGGTGTCTTTGAACTCGACATCGCGCTCGACCTTGTAGGACAGCGCCGTGCCGGGCGAGATCACAACGCGAGCGAGGCGCGCAGCATCCAGCACGCCCTCCTCCATGTCAAAATCCCAGCTGCGGTTTTGCTGCGCCATCAATCGGCGTTGCAGCCGGTTGGCGAGGCGCGTCACAACGCCCTGCAAGCCGGTCAGCTGACTATCGAGATAGGCGCGCAGCCGGTCGAGTTCCTCGGCATCACACAGATCGGGCGCGGCGACTTCCTCGTCGAAGCGGGTGGTGAAGGCCTTGTAATCGACGCTGGCGGGGACTTCGGCCTGCGGGCGGTTGGGGCGGACGGGGGCGTTGGACGCGTCGCCATCGTCGCTCGGCTCGCCGTCCGACATGTCGCTGTCGGTTTCGCTGTCGGAGCTTTCCTCGCCATCGCCGTCGCCTTCGGCCATCTCGCCGGCCATTTCGGCGGCCTGCGGATCGCCCTCGCTCTGACTGTCGTCCTCGCCCTGGCTGTCATCCTCCGGGCCGTCCTCGTCATCGGGCGAATCGCTGTCGCTTTCGTCGGGCGCGTCGGTCGGTCGGGTGAGGTCGAGTTCGCGCAGCATATCGAGCGCGAGCTTCTGGAATGCTTCCTGATCGCCCAGCTTTTCCGCCAGCGCGCCGAAATCCTTGCCGACTTTCTCCTCAAGGAAATCGCGCACCAGCTCAATCCCGCCTTGCGCGCGCGCGGGCACCGCCTCACCGGTCAGCGCCTCGCGCACCAGCAATGCGAGCGCGGTCTGGAGCGGCACTTCAGCGGAGTTCTGCGCGCGAACGATCTTGTCGGAGGCGGTGCGCATTTCGGTCGCCGCGTCGAGATTGGCCTTGATCCCGCCGAAGCGATTGGCACCTAGCGCCTCGTACCGCACCTGTTCGATCGCGTCATAGCACGCCCGCGCAATGGGTTCAGGCGGCGCGGATTTGGCGTGGAGCGCGGCGTTGTGGTGACGCAGCTTCAGCGCGAACGAATCCGCAAACCCGCGCGCCTCGGTCACTTGATCTTTGGGAAGATCACGCCCCGGCAGCGGCACCCGGAAGCGATTGCCCGCAGCGCCCGGCACATCGGCGCTCCACGCAACCTCGACCTCCGCATCGCGCGCAATCGCCCGCGATGCGCCGGTGAGCGCTTGCTTGAACAGATCGAGCGGGGACTGGTCAGCCACTTCTATCCTTTCGTGCGCTCGCGCGAACTTCCAATTTGCGAGTCCCCGCGAAGGCGGGGACCTCATTCGATTGTAAGCCGCCCTTGCCTCACGAGATCCCCGCCTTCGCGGGGACTCAGGGTTGTTACAAAATGCTCTGACCCGTCTTGGCCCAATCGGCCATGAAGCCTTCGATGCCCTTGTCGGTCAGCACGTGCTTGAACAGGTCGTGGATCACCTTGGGCGGTGCGGTCATCACATCAGCCCCGATCTTGGCGGCCTGCAACACGTGAGTGGTGTGGCGCACCGAAGCGACGAGGATTTCAGTGGCGAAATTGTAGTTGTCATAGATCAGGCGGATGTCCTCGATCAGGTCCATCCCGTCAAAGCCATTATCGTCATGGCGGCCCACGAACGGCGAGATGAAGCTGGCCCCGGCCTTCGCCGCCAGCAGGGCCTGATTGGCCGAGAAGCACAGCGTGACATTGACCATCGTGCCCTCGGACGAAAGCGCCTTGCAGGTCTTGAGGCCATCGACCGTCAGCGGCACCTTGATGCAGACATTGTCCGCGATCTTGCGGAGCACTTCGGCCTCTTTCATCATCATCGCGTGATCCAGCGCCACCACTTCGGCGGACACGGGGCCATCGACGATGCCGCAGATTTCACGGGTGACTTCCATGAAATCCCGCCCGGACTTGGCGATCAGCGAGGGATTGGTGGTCACGCCGTCCAGCAGGCCAGTAGCGGCGAGTTCGCGGATCGGTTCGATCTCGGCGGTGTCGACGAAGAATTTCATGGGTTCACTCCGGCAAATTACGATAGCCAGCGCCATATGGCGGGCCTAGGGGGCGCGCATGACACGATGGCCGATGCGTTTCGGGATGCTGCTTGCCGCCACACTGGCGGCTTGGCAACCATCGAAAGCCCATGCTGCCGATGAAGACGTGCAATTGTGGCAGTTCGTGTTCCTGACGGCCGATCTCGACAAGGACACGCGGCTGACTGTCGATGCCACCCAGCGCTGGCGCGAAGACGCGCGCGGCGGTGATCAGCAGACCATCCGCTTCACCATCGAACAGACCGTTGCGCAGGGCGTGCGTATCGGCGGCGGCGGGGCGTTGTTCGATGCAGGCGGCATGACTGAAATCCGGCCGCACCAGCAGATTGTGCTGGTCCAGGGGCGATTCGAATTTCGCACCCGGTTCGAACAGCGCTTCTTTGACGGCGCGGACCGGGTCGAGCTGCGCCTGCGCCAACGGGTGCAGTATAACCAGCCTCTGCGTGATGGCTGGCGCGCGAGCGTGGGGGGCGAATGGCTCGGTCTCTTGCGGGGGCGCAATGGTGGAGACGGCACCTCGACCGAGCAATGGCGCGCGCAGGCGGGCGTGGCCTACCGCATCAATGAACGGCTGGAAGTGGGCGCGAATTACTGGCTAATCGCTTCTCCGCGTGGTGATCGCCCGGCGCGCTATACGCACGTGCCGCAAACGATGCTCACCTACAGTTTCTAGATCCGGCTGAGCCCGCCGAACACACCGATCAGCATCGGATCGCGCGTGCTTTGCGGGTTGGCGCGGATTGCGGCTTCCTCGCGCGCGATTTCGCCCCAGATGGCGTTGTCCACTTCCCGGCCCAGCCGGTCGGCCACGCCTGCGGCATCCACTCCGGTAAGCGCGCTCAGCGCCTGTCCGATCAGCGGATCGCGGCTCAATCGAATTGCCTCGCCCAGTTCCGGCACCACCGCATCGATTAGAGCCGGGCCGACTTCGCCGCGCAGGTAGCTGCTCGCCGCATCCGGCCCGCCGCGCACCAGCGCGATAGCGTTGTCGAAGCCGATCATCTGGATCGCGTCAGTCACCACCGGCGCCGCGCGGAAACTGGCGTCGATCGCGAAGGCGGCAAAGCGCTCCTCCAGCCGGTCCTTGACCAGCGCCGAGGTGAGGATGCGCGACAGCACATCGCCGCGCGTGCCCATCAGGTTGGCCAGCCCAAGCTGCGCCACCTGCTCGTCCCAGAACCCGCCCGGCGCGGTCAGGCGCGCAAAGGCGTTCTCGGAAGCCAGCAGCAACAACCGCCGCACCGCTTCGACCATCGAAAAGCCGCCGGTGCTCGCGCAGCCCGGGAGCAGCAGCAAGGTCGCGCCGCCCGCGGCTCCGGCGAGCAGACTACGGCGGGTCGGGGTGAAGTTCACGCTTGTCATTTTCTCGGGTCTCCCAGCTTGCCCTTGTCATTTGCCAAGCCCCATATGGCGGCAACATGAACCGCGTCCGCCTGTTAGTTTTGAACGCCGCGCTTGGCCCGCTGGATTACCGGCTGCCTGACGGTGTCAGCGCGCCAGCGGGAAGCGTCGTGATCGCACCACTGGGACCGCGCAAGGTGACAGGGATCGTGTGGGAAGAGGGGCGCCTGCCGGGGGACGAGATCGCCTTCGAACGCCTTCGCCCGATCCTCGAAGTTCTGCCCGTCCCGCCCCTACCCGCGCCGCTCAGGCGGCTGATCGAATGGACGGCGGATTACTACTGCGCGCCGCTGGCAAGCGTCGCGCGCATGGCGCTGTCGAGCGTTGGGGCGCTGGGCGGCCCAGCGACCATGACCGAATACCGGCTGACGGGCGCTGAGGCGTCCGGGAGGCTGACCGCGCAGCGCAGGACCGCGCTGGAGAAGCTCTCAGGCCGGCAAGGCACGATGCGAGAGCTCGCGGCGTTAGCGGGCGTTTCGGAAGGCGTGCTGCGCGGCATGGCGGCGGCTGGGCTGCTGGAGCCGGTGGTGGTCAACGTCGACCGGCCCTACCCGCCTGCCGATCCCGATCATCACCAGCCCGACCTTTCGCCCGATCAGCAGGCGGTCGCGGCGATCTTCACCGACGCCGTCAAGACGCACGCCTTTGCCCCCTTTCTGCTCGACGGGGTGACAGGCTCCGGCAAGACCGAGACCTATTTCGAACCCGTTGCTGAGGCGATCCGATTGGGCAAGCAGGTGTTGGTGCTGCTTCCCGAAATCGCGCTGACCGAGAACTTCCTCAGCCGTTTCGCGAGCCGGTTCGGCGCGGCGCCGGTGCTGTGGCACTCCTCGCTGAAGTCGACCGAGCGCCGCCGCGCCTGGCGCGCCATCGCGGATGGTAGCGCTCAGGTCGTGGTCGGCGCGCGTTCCGCGCTGTTCCTGCCCTATGCCAACTTGGGGCTGATCGTGGTCGATGAAGCGCACGAGATCAGCTTCAAGCAGGATGACGGTGTGCGCTACAACGCCCGCGATGTCTCGGTGATGCGGGCGCGGTTTGAAGGCGTGCCGGTAATCCTCGCCAGCGCCACCCCGGCGCTGGAAAGCCTGCACATGGCGGACATCGGCGTTTACACGAAGCTCGACCTGCCCGCCCGCTTCGGCGGGGCGAGCCTGCCGACGGTGCGGCTCGTCAACCTCACCGAGGAAAAGCCCGGCAGCCAGCGCTGGCTCGCCGGTCCGCTGGTGGAGGGGTTGCGCGACAGGCTGGCCAAGGGCGAGCAATCGCTGCTGTTCCTCAACCGTCGCGGCTATGCCCCGCTCACCCTGTGCCGCAATTGCGGGCACCGGTTCAAATGCCCGTCGTGCAGCGCATGGCTGGTAGAGCACCGCCTCTCCGCTCGCCTTGCCTGCCACCATTGCGGGTTCGAAACGCGGGTGCCCGAAGCCTGCCCCGAATGCGGCGAGAGCGACTGCCTTGTCGCCTGCGGCCCCGGGGTGGAGCGCATCGCCGCCGAAGTTGCCGACCTGTTCCCCGAAGCGCGGGTGGCGGTGGCGACCAGCGACACCCTCAACACCCCCGAACGCGCGGCAGAATTCATCGCGATGGCGGAGGGCCGCGCGATCGACATCATCATCGGCACGCAGCTCGTGACCAAGGGGTTCCACTTCCCCGAACTGACGCTGGTGGGCGTGGTGGATGCCGACTTGGGCCTTGAAGGAGGAGACCTGCGTGCGGGCGAGCGCACCTTCAGCCAGATCGCCCAGGTTGCGGGACGCGCCGGGCGCGGGGCAAAGCCGGGCGAAGTGCTGATCCAGACCCGCCACCCCGATGCCCCCGTCATCGCCGCGCTGGCAGGCGGCGACCGCGATGCTTTCTACGCCGCCGAAACCGCCGGGCGGCGCGATGCGGGCGCCCCGCCGTTCGGGCGCTGGGCGGCGATCATCCTGTCGAGCGAAGACGAGAAGGAAGCGCGCGAGGCTGCGGTGCGGCTGGGCGATGTGCGGCCTCGGCTGGCTGATGTGCAGATCCTCGGCCCCGCCCCTGCCCCCCTCGCCTTGCTGCGCGGACGCTATCGCTATCGCTTCCTAGTGAACGCCAAGCGCAGCGCCAATATTCAAGCCGTCTTGCGCGACTGGATCGGCGCAGTGAACTTCGCCCCCGGGGTGAGGGTGGGGGTCGATATCGATCCGTATTCATTTGTCTGACCCCGTGTGCGTCCCCGCGTAGGCGGGGACCTCAAGCAATTTCTCACCAAACCTCGGGAGACTCCCGCCTTCGCGGGAGCGCGCAGGGAGTTCGTGCGTTGGCGATGATATGACCAACCCCATCCTCGTGCCGATCCTCGGCGACCAGCTTTCCCGCAATCTCTCCAGCCTCGAAGGCCTCACACCCGGCCAAGCCACGATCCTGATCATGGAGGTGTGGGACGAGGCGACCTATGTGAAGCACCACAAGCAGAAGATCGTGCTGATTTTTTCAGCAATGCGCCACTTCGCCGCAGAGCTTCGCGCCGAGGGCTGGGAGGTCGATTACGTCAAGCTGGATGACCCCGCCAACACCGGCAGCTTCACCGGCGAAGTCGCGCGTGCTTGCGAGCGCCACGGCGCTTCGGAAGTCCGCATCACCGAAGCGAGCGAGTGGCGCGTGCAGCAGGCCATCTTGGAATGGGAAGACCGCCTGCCCTGCCCCGTCCGCATCCTGCCCGACACCCGCTTCATCGCCACCCACGCCGAATTCCGCGCCTTTGCTGATGGGCGCAAGCACCTCACCATGGAGTATTTCTACCGCGAGATGCGCCGCAAGACCGGATTGCTGATGCGCAATGACGGCAAGCCCGAAGGTGACCAGTGGAATCTCGACGCCGATAACCGCGAACCGCCCAAGGGTGACATGAAAGCGCCGCCCGCGCCGAAGTTCGCGCCTGACGCGATCACGCAGGAGGTCATCGCGCTGGTCGGTGAGCGCTTCGCCGATCACTTCGGCGATCTGGAACCTTTCGGCTGGCCGGTCACCCGCGCCGAGGCGTTAGAAGCCGCCGAAGCCTTCTTTGCCAAGCGCCTCGATCTGTTCGGCCCCTATCAGGACGCGATGGTCCACGGGAAGGACGACCTCTATCACTCGATGCTCTCGACCAGCCTCAACATCGGGCTGCTCGATCCGCTCGAACTGTGCCGTGCCGCCAAGGCTGCCTATAAATCGGGCAAGGCTCCGTTGAATTCCGTAGAGGGGTTCATCCGCCAGATCATCGGGTGGCGCGAATATGTGCGCGGGTTCTACTGGTACACGATGCCGGGGCTGGCGGACGCCAACGAACTGGCCGCCCACCTCCCGCTCCCCGAGTTCTTTTGGACCGGCAAGACTGACATGCGCTGCCTGTCAGACTGCATCCGCACCACGCGGGAAGATGCGCACGCGCACCATATCCAGCGGCTGATGGTGCTCGGTAATTTCTGCCTGATTGCAGGGATCAATCCGAAGGACGTGCAGGACTGGTATCTCGCCGTCTATGCCGATGCCTTCGACTGGGTCGAGCTGCCCAATGTCTCCGGCATGGTGCTCTACGCTGATGGCGGCAGGCTGGCGACCAAACCCTATGCGGCGAGCGGCAATTACATCAACAAGATGTCCGATTACTGTGGCAAGTGCCGTTACAAGGTTGCGCAGAAGACCGGGCCGAACGCCTGCCCGTTCAACCCGCTCTACTGGCACTTCATGGACCGCAACCGCTCAGCGCTGGAAAGCAATCACCGCATCGGCCGCATCTTCGCCACCTGGGACCGGATGGGTGAGGCGAAGCAGCGTGAATATCTGGAGAGCGCCGAAAAATTCCTCGACTCTCTCGAACCCGCCCGCAAAGGCTGGGCGCGAGCTGAATAGAGGGAGCCGAGACCATGCTGACCATCCACCACCTGCGCCTGTCGCAATCCGAACGCATCGTCTGGCTGGCCGAGGAGCTGGGGCTGGATTACGAGTGCAAGCTCTACACCCGCCGCACCGATAACCGTCTGGCGCCCGATGAATACAAGGCTCTGCACCCGATGGGCATCGCCCCTGTCATTACCGATGGCGACCTCGTGCTGGGCGAAAGCGGCGCGATCATGGATTACATCATCGCCAAGTACGCGCCCGATACGGCGTTTGTGCCGGGCGTCGATCACCCCGACTTTGCCGACCACCTGTTCTACCTCCACTGGGCCAACGCGACCTTCATGACCAACGGCATGATGGCGCTGGTGGCGCAGTTCATGGGCGCGAAGGAGCTCCCGCCCTTCGTGGCGGACCGGGTGCAGAAAGGCTGGGCGATCGTCGAGAAGCGCCTTGGTGAGGCGGAGTATTTCGGCGGATCGCAGCTGACCACCGCCGACATCATGATGGGCTTCCAGCTGACGACGTCGCGCGCGATGAGCGGGATGGCTATTGATGGTATGCCGAACCTGCAAGCATACCTGAAGCGCATCGGCGAGCGGCCCGCGTATCAGGCGGCCATGGCGAAATGCGAGCCGGGGATGCCGCCGAAGCTGGATTGAGGGGGGGGAATCTATTCTCTCCGTCACCCCGGACTTGATCCGGGGCCCCGCTTCTTCAGGCCAGCAGTTGGTCGAAAAGGTCATCCCAATCCGAGTTGGCCTTCTCGACCAACGCAAACTTCCACTCTCGGCGCCAGCGTTTGACGCGCTTCTCGTGAGCAATGGCAGCGTCGATGGAATCGCAACGCTCGGCCCACACCAACCGCGTCAGCCCGTAACGCGCGCAAAAATCCGAGCCGCTGCCCTCGCGATGCTGATACACCCGCGCTGAGAGGTCAGCCGTAATACCAACATACAGCGTGCCGCGATACCGGTCCGCCATGATGTAGACCCAGCCGCCTGACGTTTCGCGATCCATCAGGCCATTGAAAAGAAAGCGGGACCCCGGGTCAAGCCCGGGGCGACGATGGGGTGGGGGCTTTGACCAAACTCCCGTCACCCCGGCCTCCGAGCCGGGGTCCCCTTTAGCACTTGGCGAGAGAATTGGAGTTGACCTTGGCAGCCGTTCTGGCGAGAATTCCGAGTGTTTTCCAACAACCCAAAAGCGCGGACCGACCTTAAATCAGGAACCCTGTATGCCGTCACCGATGAGGCTGGGTGGATTTATTACGGACAGGTCACCGCCGAAAAGATGGTCGGTTTCTTCCGTCGCCGAGATCGTGAAGTGGCCGACTCAACAAACATCTTTGTTTCGAAACTGATGGGGGTGATCACAGTCAGCTATCCGTCCATAACCCGCGCTCTGCGCACCGGTTTGTGGACAAAGCTTGGCCGATTTCAACTGCACACAGCTTTGTTAACCCCAACGCCCACCGTGCAATGGTCAGTGGGCACGCTCGATGTGTCGGTATGGGAAGGTGATGGGGTCGCGCGCATCACTCGGGTGGAAGACCCACTGATCCAGAACTTCGAATTAATGGCTGTTTGGGACGCAGTGGACCACATCCCCGCCCGACTGAGTGCCGATTTCGGTGAAGAGGAACCGGAGTGGCATGTTGGTGGCCCAATTTGGAGGGAGCGCAAAGTGAAAGAGGAAATGGCGAAGCGCTTTCCCGATGCGCCTTGGCATCAGCTACCCGCCGATTGGGTGCCCACCAATATTAAATGAGCCCGCCCCTCAAACCCCCTCCCGCTTCAGCAACTCCGCCTTGATCGCCAACCCATAGGCATACCCCCCCAACGTGCCATCCGCCGCGATCACCCGGTGACACGGGATCAGCACCGCGACATTGTTGGCCCCATTCGCACCCCCGACTGCGCGGCTCGCCTTGGGGTTGCCGAGCGCCGCCGCCAGCTCGCCATAGCTGCGTGTCTCGCCATGCGGGATGCGGCGCAGTTCTTCCCACACGCGCTGCTGAAACGCGGTGCCTTTCACATCGAGCGGGATCGCAGCCGAGCCCGGCCCCGGCTGCTCGACCGCCGCGACTACCTGCGCGAACAGATCGCCGAAGTCCTCACCCGCTGCCAACAGCTCAGCGCGCGGGAACCTTGCCCGCAACTCCGCCTCACGCTCTCCAAAGGCGAGACAGCACACGCCCTTCTCAGTCGCCCCGACCAGCATTGGCCCCAGCGAGGTCGGCAGCACCGCCCAATGCACCACGCGGCCTGCGCCGCCTTTGCTCCAGTCACTCGGCGCCATGCCCAGCTTGCCTTTCGTCTCTGCGTAGAACTGTTTTGACCCGGCATATCCGGCGTTTGACAGGGCTTGTGTCACGGTTTGACCCATGCTGAGCCCGGCGCGCACCCGCTCCTCGCGGATCGCCCGGGCAAAGGCGGCAGGTGACATGCCGACCGTGCGTTTGAACAGGCGTTGGAAGTGCGTGGGCGTGTAGCCGGTGAGATCAGCCAGCGCCTCCAGTGTCATTGCGCCTTCGGCGCGGATCGCAGCAATCGCGGCCAGAACGCAGGCCTCCTCGGCGCTTTGTGTAGCAGGAGAGCAGCGTTTACAAGGCCTTAGACCCACTTTCTCGGCATCAGCAGGGGTCGCATAGAACCGCACATTCTTCCGCAACGGCGCCCGCGCCGGGCAGGACGGGCGGCAATAGATGCCGGTCGAATGGACGCCGGTGACAAATGCCCCGTCAAACCGGCGGTCCTTGGCCAGAGCGATCTGCCAGCGCTCGTCATCGGTTATGTTCTCTAAATGTTTCACGTGAAACACTCTGCCACACACCGCGCGGCCCTGCACCCCCGGGAATTGCGCTCAATGTCGCTTCACCTGTCGCGGGCCGCGAAAAAGCGGCTATATGCGCGTTATGCTTCGCTGTTTGCTCGCCCTCGCCGTGCTCGCCTTTGCCCTGCCCCAGCCAGCTGCTGCCGACCCCGGCGATGTCGATGCGGCGGCGCGCGGTGTGGTGCGGGTGGTGCTCATCGGTGAGGAGAATGGCGAGCCTGTCCCGGTCAGCCACGGCACCGGCTTTGCGGTCTCGGCCACGCGGATCATCACCAATGCTCACGTCGTGAGCGAGGCCGCGCAGGATGATACCTTGCGGATCGGAATCGTCCCGCCCGAGGGCGCCGGCGGAGCGTTTGCGCGGGTGGTTGCGATCAGCCCGCGCAATGATCTCGCGTTGTTGGAAATCGCGCCGAACAGCCTGCGCCTGCCGCCGCTGGCGCTGGCGGGCGGGGCCGGCGGGAACCTGGGTGAGGTTGCCGCAGTCGGCTATCCGATGAACGTCGATTTGGCCCAAGGTCTTGATATAGCGGACATCTTCCGCGCCCAGCCACCAGTCAAATCGCGCGGGTTTCTGTCGGGTGAGCGGCCGTCGCGCCAGTTCGACACGATCCTCCATACCGCGCCGATCGCGCGCGGCAATTCGGGCGGGCCGCTGCTCGATCCGTGCGGGCGGGTGATCGGGGTCAACAGCTTCAGCGCGGATTCGGACAGCGGCGAGGCGGAGTTCTACTTCGCGGTGTCCTTGCGCGAATTGGTGCCGTTCCTGCGCAAGAACGGGGTCGAGCCGGTGACCAACACCCTCCCCTGCCGCTCGATCGACGAGCTGAATGCCGAGGAACGCCAACGGCTCGAGGCGGAACAGTCGCAGGCGCGCCAAAAGCTGGCCGACCGTGCGGAAACCTTGCGCGAAGTGCGCGAAACCGCGCGGCTGACGGCGCAGATGGAGGTGCTCGAAGCGCGCGAGAACCGCATGGCGCTGGCGCTGATTGCGCTGCTGGCTGCGGTCGGCATCGGCTATGCCGCGGCCGTGTGGCGCGGTGACGAGGCCCGGCGCAAGCACGTCATGATTGCGGCGGGTGTGGCGGCCTCGGCGCTGGTGATCGCGCTACTGCTGTGGTTCACCCGCCCCGGCCTCGCCGAGATCGAGGAACGGGTCGCGGCCGCCGTTGCGAATGCAGAGGGCGGTCCGGCGACCAGTGGTCAGGTTGCGGACGACGCCGCCGAGGGTGCGTTGATCTGCACGCTGGTACCGGATCGCAGTCGAGTGACGGCGGCGAAGACCGATGATGTCGCCTTCAGCTGGTCCGCCGATGGCTGCGTCAACGCGCGCACGCAATATGGCCTTGGCACGGGCGGCCAATGGCAGAGAGTCTTCGCTGCGCAGGACGATGCCGCTGTCGCGGTCAACACCTATGACCCCGACACCCGTACCCTGCGCACCGACCGCTATCTGTTGGGGCAGGACGCCCTTGCCGAAGCGCGCGCCGCCCGCGAAGCCTATTCGCCCCCCAGCTGCGGCGTGAGCGATGCAGCGCGCACCTTGGGCGAACAGCAGTCGGCGCTGATCGCCAAACTGCCGGAGCGACCTAACGAGCGGCTGGTCTACTCGTGTACGGCGAAGGCTGCCGCCAAGTGATCCGCGCCACGTCTCTGGCGTTGATCGCCGGAGGCTTGGCGCTGATGTCCGCGGCCGGTTGTACGGCCACCCCACACGCTCCGGCGCCTCGGTCAATGCCAACTTTGGACAGCCACGTCGCTCGCTTTGCGATGGCCTTTTAAGTATGCAGGTGACCAGCCCTGACCGCTGGCGAGGCTGTGCACAGGCACAGCTTTTGTTCGCACCTGCACAATTCCCGCCCCTCCCGGCTTGCACCATCGGGAATCAATTGCTAGGCGCGCGCCAACCTTGAGGGCAGCCCTTGCGCACGCCCCGTTCCCAAGGCCCAAGCAAATTACCTTTTTGAAGCTTCCGAGAGGATTGCACGCGCGTGGATATTTCCGCCGGTATCAAGGCTAGCCTGGCTGGACGCTATGCCTCGGCTCTGTTCGATCTCGCCGCCGAAGGTGGCAAGGTGACGGCTGTCGAGAGCGATCTCGAGACGCTGGGCGCTGCCCTGGCCGAATCGGGCGATCTGACGGCGCTGACCACCAACCCTGAACTTGCCCGCGATGTGCAGGGCAAGGCGATGGCGGCGGTGGCGAAGAAGCTGAAGCTGAGCCCGCTCACCACCAATTTCATCGGCGTGCTGGCTGCCAACCGCCGCCTGGGCAAGCTGCCTGCGATCATCACTGCGTTCAAGGCGATTGCCGCGGCCCAGCGCGGTGAGGTGACCGCGACCGTCACCAGCGCTCACCCGCTGTCGGACGAACAGCTTGCCACCCTTAAGACCAAGCTGACGGCGCGCGAAGGCCGCACCGTCATGCTCACCGCCTCGGTCGACCCCGAACTTCTGGGCGGCCTCGTCGTCACCATCGGCTCGCAGCGCATTGATGCCTCGATCCGCACCCGTCTCAACTCGCTTGCCAAAGCCATGCAGGCTTAAAGGACACTACCCATGCAAATCCGCGCCGCAGAAATCTCGAAGGTCATCAAGGACCAGATCGCCAATTTCGGCACCGAGGCCGAAGTCAGCGAAACCGGCACCGTGCTGTCGGTGGGTGACGGGATCGCCCGCATCCACGGCCTCGACAAGGTGCAGGCCGGCGAGATGGTGGAATTCGCCAACGGGGTGCAGGGCATGGCGCTCAACCTCGAAGCCGACAACGTCGGCGTCGTGATCTTCGGCTCGGACGCCGAGATCAAGGAAGGCGATGTCGTCAAGCGCACCGGCACCATCGTCGACGTGCCGGTCGGCAAGGGCCTGCTCGGCCGCGTGGTCGACGCGCTCGGCAACCCGATCGACGGCAAGGGCCCGATCGTCGCCGAAAAGCGCAGCCGCGTCGAAGTGAAGGCGCCGGGCATCATCCCGCGCGAATCCGTTTCGGAGCCCGTCCAGACCGGCCTCAAGGCGATCGACGCCCTCGTCCCCGTCGGCCGCGGCCAGCGCGAGCTGATCATCGGTGACCGCCAGACCGGCAAGACCGCCGTCGCGATCGACACCTTCATCAACCAGAAGGAAGCCAACCAGGGCGACGACGAGAAGAAGAAGCTCTACTGCGTCTATGTCGCCGTCGGCCAGAAGCGCTCGACCGTGGCGCAGATCGTCAAGCAGCTCGAAGAAAACGGCGCGATGGAATATTCGATCGTGGTCGCCGCGACCGCTTCGGAGCCCGCCCCGCTGCAATATCTCGCGCCCTACACCGGCTGCGCGATGGGTGAGTTCTTCCGCGACAACGGTATGCACGCCGTGATCGTGTATGACGACCTTTCCAAGCAGGCCGTGGCTTACCGCCAGATGTCGCTGCTGCTGCGTCGTCCTCCGGGCCGTGAAGCCTATCCGGGCGACGTGTTCTATCTCCACAGCCGCCTGCTCGAGCGTGCCGCGAAGATGAACGAGGAAAATGGCCACGGTTCGCTGACCGCGCTGCCGATCATCGAAACCCAGGCAGGCGACGTGTCGGCCTACATCCCGACCAACGTGATCTCGATCACCGACGGCCAGATCTTCCTCGAAACCGGCCTGTTCTATCAGGGCATCCGTCCGGCGATTAACGTCGGCCTCTCGGTGAGCCGCGTCGGCGGCGCCGCCCAGACCAAGGCGATGAAGAAGGTTTCGGGCTCGATGAAGCTCGACCTCGCGCAGTACCGCGAAATGGCGGCCTTCGCGCAGTTCGGCTCGGACCTCGACGCCG
>VFQO010000436.1_pt1 | contig 45632 bp, 36 predicted proteins | sample 3512331 | NCBI WGS metagenome assembly VFQO01 (sample SAMN10412371, study PRJNA504923) | tailings metagenome | isolation source: Replicate 3 from Balatoc abandoned mine | place: Philippines: Itogon, Benguet | collected 2017-08-28 | reverse complement strand
CATCCAATAACCTAAAACAAAAAAAACCGCCTCATCTTATTAATGAGACGGCCCCCTCAGACGCAGGAGGAGTACTTATTTATCCCACCAAACACGACCGTTTAAGTCGTCTTTGCCACCCATCCGGGCAACAGCGGCGTTGTAATTTTCACCATTCAAATCCCGCTCCGTCACGACATAGGCCTGTCTACGTGGAATTTGTCCTCCTGGATTGAAGTTCAAAGGAGGAGGAGATAGGGCAGGAAGTCCGGTTCTTCTCCATTCAGCCCAGGCTTCATATCCATAAGAGAACAGGGTGATCCAGCGTTGGGTAGCAATTTGAGTTAACGCATTAGCGGTTTCAAATTTCACCCCTTCATTTTGCAAATAAGCGGCGGCCTGAGCGCCATAGCCATATTGATCCAGTCCGGCGGTTACCCCAGCATTGTAATATTGCTCAGCACTTCCGGTCGTCCATCCACGTGTGATGGCCTCAGCAATGGCCAAATTTACTTGAGACGCTGTCAAGACAAAACCTGGACTGGTTTGCCGACGCATGTTGATTCCAAGGAAGGAAACATCTCCATTAGAGATTCCTCCAGCTGCGGCTTCCAACAAGCCGTAGGGCATTCCAAAGTAATCTTGTTTGAGTAGAGCCTTGTCGGCAAATGTAGCCACGCGTGGGTCTTTCAATTGCTTTAGGGTATTCACCATCTTCTCAGAAACAGTCCAGTCCAAGCGTGTCTGGAAACGGTCTTCCCAAGGATTGTCATTATCTTCCTCAGCCAAGAACTGGTAAACGACATTATCAGCATTGGATGTGATGACGCCATCGGCAAGGGCGGCATTAAACTCGGTTCTTGCCAAAGCAGGATCTACTTTTGACATCCGCAAAGCCATTAACAAACGAATGGAATTGGCAAACTTCTTCCATTTGGTCATGTTCCCTTTCAAGAGGTGATCCCCTGTGACAGCGGCACCTCCATCGATTTGGGCACCCGCTTCCTTCAATTCTTTCAAGAGGTCTTTGTAAATAAACTCTTGCGTGTCATACGAAGGACGGAAATTGTCATTGCCTTTTAGGGCTTGCGTGTAGGGAATATCACCCCACCGGTCGGTCATGTGCCAGAAATAATAGGCTTTCAAGATACGAGCCACCGCAATTTGGTTGTTGTTCGAACCATACGCCGCAACATCCCCTTTGGTAGCAGGATCGGTGTTGAGTTCGATGATCTTCTGAAGGTTGATCAATGGACCCGAGTAGATGCCATTGAAGCTCCATTGGATGGTTTCGTACCGGTCAGCTGAAGTATATTGCTTGTTGGCAATTTGCTGGCTGTACAAGGAGCCTTGTTCGGCAGTAATCAAATCAGCCAATGTACGCTCCGACCGAGTGAGTAGGGAGGAGGCGATAGGCTTCGAAGGGTTGTTTGGATCGACATTCATGTCCCCGAAGTCGGCGGGGTCACAGCTAGCCAATAAAAAGGCAGATACAGCGGCTGTGTATAGAAATTTAATATGTTTCATTGCTTGCAATTGATTAGTCATGAATTAGATACCTAACTTGATGTTAAAGCCCCAAGAACGAGCCGCTGGAAGCTGGCCACCTTCAGACCAAACACTTTCCAATTCGGAAGGATCCAATCCTTTCACAGGTTGTCTCAGAATGAATACGTTCCGGCCTACAGCCCCAACATACAAGGAACGAATTGGTAAGCGACCTTCGAAAACAGACGAAGGAACTTGGTATCCTAGGCTCACCTCACGTAGTTTTGCGTAGGAGGCATCATACAACCAACGCTCATGCAAACGGAATAAAGAGGTCCAATAGATTGGAGCTTCAAGGTAGCGCGTGTTTTCGGTTCCGTCCGCCAATACTCCGTCGGCTTTCATTCCACCACCTTCAGCTACCGAGTTGCGTTGCTCAACCCCTTTGTCATTCAACCCGACGGTTTCAATACCTAATCCAGAATATGCATTGAACATCCGTGAAACAGAGTAGACTTTACCGCCCTTCTGGAAGTCAATGTTGAAGTTCAAAACTAAGTTTTTGTATTTCAATGTATTGACCAAACCACCGGTGAATTCGGGTAAGATAGATCCCAAAACTTGATTGTCATCAAAAGCAAACGTACCATTGGCATTTACAATCGGACGACCATTGTTTGGATTGTCAATGGGGTTACCTTGTGCGTCACGAGCTTGGAAACGTCGGAAACCACGGCCTACCAACAAGCCAAATTCTTCACCTACCCGGGCATTTACGGTAGGTCCAAAGGCAGTAGAAGATCCAGAAACGTTCGTTCCAATACCATATGCCGCAAACGTAGGCAATTGGTAATTATTCAACCCCTCAGCTAACTCTTTGACGATCGTCCGAGCCCGTGCAATGTTGAAGTTGATTTCCCACTCAAAGTTTGATTTCTTAACAGGAATGAAAGTTGCAGCCAATTCTACACCATAGTTGGTGATATTCCCTGCATTAACCAACGCGGTATTGTAACCACTCGTAGAAGGTACCGAAAGTGGAAGGATTTGGTTGATGTTTTCCCGGTTGTAATACGTGAAATCAAATCCAATCCGGTCTTTCAAGAACTTGATCTCCGTTCCTAAGTCATAGGATTTGGATAAAGTAGGCTTCAAGTTCACGTTAGGTAATTGGGAAGGTAAGCTCATGATAGGTAAGCTACCTGCAGCACTTGCCGAATACACCGGATAAATTTGATATGGGTTGGTGTCACTTCCCACGGTCGCCCACGAAGCTTTGATCTTACCAAATGATAAAATTTGCTGATTCTTCATGAATTCAGAGAAGACAAAGCTCGTCGCGATGGAGGGATAAAGATAGGAGTTTGCACCCATTGGTAGGGTAGAAGACCAGTCGTTCCGAACGGTCGCATCCACATACAAAAATCCTTTATATCCGAATGAAGCCAATCCATAAATTGACCGAACTTGACGTTGTGTAGTCCGGTAGTTTACAGCCGGGCGATCTTTAGATGCCGAGATATTATAGAAGTCTGGGATCGAAAGTCCACCATTGGTGCTCATAGCGGTAAACAATCTTTTTTCATCCCGAAGGTTACCCCCAACTGAAAGATCAATGGTTAAATCACCTACACGCTCACGGTAGTCTGCCAAGAATTCATAGTTCCATTCCGTAAAACGGTCATCCGAAGTAAAGAAGCCGTCCTGATTCAAACCACCGGTTGTGATCCGGAAATTATCATTGACATACCGGCTGTTGTTCCGAATCCAACCTTGAACGGATACTTTTGGGCTGAACTGATATTTCAAATTGATATCCCCGTACACCCGATCACGCGCTGCATTATACACGTTCTCGTATACATCATAATACGGGTTATCCCAATAAAGTGGGCGGGTGTTTTCAGGACCATTGATATTCCATGAATTGAAGGTTCCATCTGGATTTTTATAATCCTTCAAGATATCCATATCGATTTGACGCTGGAACCACTGGTTAAATGAACCCGCTAAACCTTGGCCATAACCTTCCAAAGGACGTCCCCGTTGCGCTTCAACCAAATAGTTGATATTCGCTCCGGCTGTCAACTTCTTGGATAGATTGAATGTGGTATTCATGGTAATGAAGTTCCGCTTCAATTGTGTGTTGGGTACAGGTAAAGTACGATCGATGTTGGTGTAAGACAACCGGTATGTTGCGTTTTCTGATCCACCTCCGATGGTCACGTTGTTGTTTAAATCAACGCCCGTTTGGTAGAAGTTCTTCACGTTATTTGGCTGTGGCGACAACGGAACTTCTTTACCAAAGTCTGGGTGTGATGGGAACCAAGAGTAATATGGACGATACAAAGTTCCATCCATTTTTGGTCCCCAGGATTCATCCGCGTAGTATTCCAACATTTTTTGTCCATTGAAAGACGCCCAACTGGCCGGGTGAATGGCAGGATTGTATTCAAAAACATTCCAATCTTGTGAATATCCCCCAGCATATTCATTCTGGTAAGGAGGCAAGTTGTACACATTAGAGAACGTTGTGGCCGAGTTGATGTCAACTTGCATCCGTCCTTTTTTCGATTTCTTACTGTTCAAAACAATCACCCCATCGGCAGCCCGTTGGCCGTAGATAGCGGTGGCAGCAGCCCCCTTCAATACCGAAATGGCTTCGATGTTATCCATGTTGACGGCACTTAAGTCAACTGGAGTTCCATCCAATACATACAATGGAGATGCGTAAATGGATAATCCGGTGGCTCCCCGAATCAATAAGTTGGGCTCGCGGAAAGAGGTAGATGGAGCACCTTGAAGTTTCACCCCAGCCACTTTACCAGATAACGCACTCGCTACATTGGTTTCTTTGGCAAAGGTCAACTTATCGGCCTTTACGGTCTGCATGGCTGTTCCAACCGCCTTCTCTTCTTTTACACGACCCAATGCCGTGACGACCACTTCCTGTAAAACACGATTGTCGGGTGCCAACGTGACGTTGATCACCGACTCATTTCCCACTAAGATTGTTTTGGTTTCAAAGCCGATGAAGCTAAAATCCAAGGTCTTTCCCTTGGCTACAGAAAGACTGTACTTTCCATTTCCGTCTGTCTGAGTACCTGTAGAGGTTCCCTTGATGACAATACTGACTCCTGGTAAAGGACTCCCATCTTCTCCTGATGTGACGGTCCCCGTTACCGCTCCTGTTTGCGCATAGCCAAGCAGGCTTATGCCCAACAAGAGGCAAGCGAGTAAAACTTTTCTCATACCGTAGTTTGTTAGTTAATTTTTGTTAAAACTGCGGTCAATGTAAGATTAAAATTTAATTAAAAAGAATTTTTTTCAAACAAAAATGATCAAATCGTAGTTTTAGGCGTTCAATCTTGATAAAGTATAGTTATAAATAAAATCTATGCAATGTTGTCTTGGCAACTAAAATAAAAAACCTCATGCTGGTGAAAGCATGAGGTTTTTTTCGTGGAAGAAATCCAAAAATTATTGAATGGAAATAGCGTATGGGATTCTGGCTTGAAGGGTTTCGGCTTTCCCAAGGTATTTTACTTCTTTGATGACCGGAGCTAGCATGCCAAAGTATTGGCGTAGCATGGCATCTTCTCCTTTGTTATTGAACTTTTCCATGAACATTTCAAACTCGGATTTTGGGGTTGGATAATACCGTACCCGGTAATCGCCCTCCTTTAATTTCACTTTTTTGGCGGCTAATGCAACGGCATCTTCCAGGCCACCTAATACATCTACGAGTCCATTGGCTTTGGCTTGTTCTCCAGTCCAAACCCGACCACCAGCTAAGGACTTTAACTTTTCGAGTGGCATTTTGCGGCCCTTTGCGGCTTTGGAGGTGAAGGTTTCATAACCTTCGTTGACCGAATTTTGGATGAATTGTTTTTCAACAGGACTCATCTCGCGGGTTAGTGAAGGCGAGTTCGCAAATGCATGGGTTTTTACTCCGTCCATGGTAATTCCCATTTTATCATTCAACAGCTCCTGTGCGTTAAATAGCATGCCAAAGATTCCGATAGATCCTGTTATGGTGGTGGGCTGGGCGATGATGGTATCACATCCCATGGCCATGTAGTATCCTCCTGAGGCGGCCACATCACCCATGGAGGCAAAGACAGGCTTGACTTTTTTGACTAATTCGATTTCTCTCCACATGATGTCGGAGGCCATCGCACTTCCGCCCGGAGAATTAATTCGAAGCACTATCGCTTTTACTTTTTTGTCTTTTCGTGCTTTTCGTAGTTCTTTCACAAAATCATCAGAACCAATGGTACCTTGTGCACTTTTTCCCGACATAATGTCGCCTTCCGATACAATCACAGCAATTCGGTTGTCCCGATTACCTTCCGAATCGGTATTCCCCTCTGTATATTCACTTAGGTTCACAAATGAAATCTTTGCATCTTCTTTTAGCTTCAACGTTTTCCGGAATGCGTCTTCCACTTCGTCCCAGTAGGCGGTATGGGTGATTAATTTGTGCTTCACGGCATCTTGGGGATTTTGAATGACATTTTCATTCAGAAGACGGTTGATTTCAGCCATCTCAATACCACGAGACGTAGCGATGCCCTTGTAAACGTGGTTGCTGATCGAGGCTATGTAAGACAAGGTTTGCTCTTTATTTTCTGGACTCATGTTGGTCCGGATAAAGGGTTCAACCGCACTTTTGTATTCACCAACACGGAAGATCACCGGCTTTACCCCAATTTTTTCAAACATTTTTTGAAAAAAGGTGATTTCTGCACTCATTCCGTTAAATTCTAACCCACCCGCTGGATTCAGGTACGAACGGTCCGCCACCGATGCGAGATATATAGCAGGTTCGGACATCACCTCAGCATAGGTGTAAATGAATTTTTTTGATTTTTTGAATTCTAACAATGCATTCCGAATTTCCTCCAAGGTGGCGTATCCGGCCATGGGATATTCGAGTTTTAAATAGACTCCTTTGATATTGGGATCTTTTGCCGCTTTTTTCAAGGCATTTTTAATGTCGACCAAACCAATCTGTCCACCTCCATCTTCAAAGATTTCTGCGAAAGGATCTTCAGAAGCTGCATTTTCAACAATGGTTTGATTGAGGTCAATCCGTAGAACAGAATTTTCAGCGACTTCTTTTTGGTCAGAGGATGTAGCCGAAAGCGCACTTCCTATGCCTATCAATAAAAAGAAGGATACAATGGTGAATAGAAAGAGGCCGACCAACGTCGCGAGTACAAACTTCAGAAACTGGGCCATGAACGATATAGTTAAGCGTAATGAATCATAAGATTTAACCAAATTTAACATGTTTTTAATCAGTTGCTCAACTAAAGATCGTACGAATGGTGATTTTTTTTCATAAAGGGAGTTTTTCAGGGCTTGGGTCCGTCTTACCTTTGCAATATGAAGACCGACTCCCAAGTAAAGATCCAAATTGCCAATTTTTGTGTCTACCAAGAACGGACACAAGAGGAGGTTCGATCCAAGCTTGCTAGCCTAGGGGTTTTGGGTGAGGAAGCTGAGGAATTGATCGCGTTTTTAATCACCGAAAATTATTTAAACGAAGAGCGGTTTGCCAAAATTTATGCAGGTAGTAAGTTTCGTGTTAATCGATGGGGACGTCGAAAAATTCTGGCATCCCTCAAAACCAAAGGGTTGTCGTCTTATTGCATACAAGTTGGTATGATGGAAATTGACTCAGATGATTATTGGAATGTTTTACTTGCCGAGATTTCGAAGCGGTGTAAACAACCTAGCTTGGCAGAGAAACAACGTGTTTTCCGCGCTTTACTGGCGAAAGGGTTTGAGTTTGATCTGATCGCAGCCGCATGGAACGAGGTTTGGGGGAGGTAGAGAAAAAAGGTTTTATATTTAGCTCATTTCTGGAAGGTGATTTTTAGGATAGGGTAAAAAAAGCTTCCTAGATCTACTAAAATACAGTTTGTTTTTCTAGGAAGCTTTGGCTGAGGATAGTTATTTTCTGATTAATAGTAATCGTTTAGTTAATAGTACTTTTTTCTCATTTTGAATATTCACATAATAAGTTCCTTCTTGCCAATGTGCCGAGTTGACAAATAAGCGTTGACCTGAAATCTTTTCTTTCCATAAAACTTCGCCAGAATTGGAAACAATCACACAATATAATTCTTCATCAGAAATTTGAGGCAAGGATATTTCAAAGTTATCGGATGTTGGATTAGGAAAAACAGTTAAGGTCAAATTTTGTTCTTTCTCTATTTTTTCTAGGGTATCCTCTTGCATAAAAAACATGGAAGAACCCATTGATCCACTTATTCGTCGGCCATCTTGACCTATCATAACTTCTCTAGAAGTGGCTCCAGGAGATGAGATAACTATTCGACCACCTCTATATATCGTAGAGGGGTTTGCAGAAACCCTAATAGTTAATGTATTCCCACTTCTGCTGAGTGAAATCCATGAAGAACTAGTCGAAGCACTAAAAGAGCTTACTCCTGATACAACTATAGTTCTTACCCCTCCATTACTAGTAAATACTGGTACGGGAATTCCTGATAAATTGATGACTGGTCTCGCTTGTGTCGTCCCTGCGGCTTGTGTCACGTTTATGGTTCTATTGTCTGCCCCACTGGAGGAAACGGTTATGACAGCTGATCGAGATGAACTTGAGGTGTTAGCTGCCGCATCAACAACCAAAGTATTTCCGTTTCGTGTCAGTGACAACCAAGAGGCATTTGCGGAAGCGTTAAAACTCGTAACGCCAGATATGGCAATAGTTTGGCGTCCTGCGGTGTTTGTAAAATTAAGACTAGACGTGGACAGTGTTATGACTGGTCTAGCTTGTGTAGCTCCCGCTGGTTGCGCGACATTTATGGTTCTGTTGTCGGCACCGTTTGAGGAAACGGTTATGACGGCTGATCGAGATGAACTTGAGGTGTTGGCAGCCGCATCAATTAACAGGTAGATTCCACTTCGTGTCACAGATAACCATGAAGCATTCGAAGATGCAGTAAAACTAGTTACACCCGATACAGTAACACTTTGCCTACCAGCGGTATTGGAAAAGTTCAGGTTATAGGTGGATAATGTAATAATTGGTCTATTTTGAGTAGCTGATGCGGTTTGTGTCACGTTTATGGTTCTATTGTCTGCCCCATTGGAGGAAACGGTTATGACAGCTGATCGAGATGAACTTGAGGTGTTAGCTGCTACATCAACAGTCAATGTATTCCCATTTCGTGTTAATGATAGCCAAGAGGCATTTGTAGAAGTGCTAAAACTTGTGACGCCAGATATGGTGATATTTTGGCGTCCTGCGGTGTTTGTAAAGTTAAGGCTAGACGTGGACAGTGTTATGACCGGTCTGGCTTGTGCCGTCCCTGCGGCTTGTGTAACGTTTATGGTTCTGTTACTAGCACCGTCTGCGGAAACGGTTATGACAGCTGATCGAGATGAACTTGAGGTGTTGGCTGCCGCATCAATAAGCAGGTAGATTCCACTTCGTGTCACAGATAACCATGAAGCATTTGACGATGCAGTAAAACTAGGTACACCTGATACCGTAATACTCTGCCTACCCGTTGCATTGGTAAAGTTGAGATTGGTGTTGGATAGAGTAATTGTTCGATGAATTGTAAAATTTGTGGCCTGTATTCGTATGCTTTTAAACAAGGTAAATGAATCTCCATCTCTTAAACGACAACTCCTAAAATTATCAGCCCCGCTAGTATAAATATGCACCCAGTCGTCGTTGTGGTCAAAGGTCCCCCTTGGCTTTAATCGTACAATTCCGTTATAACCTAACTTATATGTTTTTCTTCCTACACAAGCCAAATCTTTTTCTACCGACACAACCATGCTAAATTCATCATTTGTATTGTTTTGGATGAAGTATCGGTAGGTTTCAGACCCTCCAAGTGATGACCAATACCGTTCCACACGTATTGTAAATCTGGAGTCGATTTGTTGAATGGGTATTACTCTCCATTGAGCTATTGAGGTTGATAAATGGAGAATGAAAAAAAAAAGAAGTGGCAATCGTAACCTTTTTAAGTACATATAATTTAGTTTTTTTGTTTATTAATTGATTAATAGATAATAAAACAGGGCGTAAAACTATTTAAAATTGGGTTAAAATATTGTTTTTAATAGTTTATAAAATGTAAAGTATTACTTTACATTTTATAAACTATTAATAAATTGAGTTGGGCAATCAATAAAAAAGTCCAGCCGGAATGGCTGGACTTTTCGATTAAAAGGTCATTAACATTACGATCCACACATTTCACACCCCTCAGGATCGTCGAGGGAGCATTGAATCGCGGCCATGTTGTCGGAATCGAAACTGGAAGCCGCTTTGGCTTTGGCTTCATTCTCCCGGGCATAGGCGGCGTAATCCAATGGTTTTTCTTCTACTTTGCTGGTCACGGGTGTCTTTTCAGCCAAGGCTTTCCGATCTACCGTGAACTTTACCGCATCGGTGGCGGCTTTGGTACGGAGGTAATACATTCCGGTTTTAAGACCTGCCTTCCAAGCATAGAAGTGCATGGAGGTCAGCTTCCCAAAGTTTGGATCTTGCATGAAGATGTTCAGCGACTGGCTTTGGCAAATGAATGCACCACGGTCAGCGGCCATGTCTACAATGGTTTTTTGCTTAATTTCCCAGGCGGTCTTGTACAGGTCTTTCAAATTTTGGGGAATTTCAGCGATTTGTTGAACCGAACCATTCGCAGCAATCAGCTTATTTTTCATCGTATCGTTCCATAAGCCAATTTTCACTAAATCATGTAGTAAATGTTTATTAACCACTACAAACTCTCCTGACAACACACGACGAGTATAGATGTTGGAGGTGTAGGGTTCAAAACACTCATTGTTTCCTAAAATTTGGGAAGTGGAGGCCGTTGGCATGGGTGCCAGAAGGAGTGAGTTCCGGACACCATGGGTTTTTACTTGTTCGCGAAGGTTTTCCCAATCCCAGCGCTTTGACGAGGGTGTTACTCCCCACATGTCGAACTGGAAGATACCTTGTGAAATGGGGCTACCCGGGAAGGTTTCGTAGTATCCCTCTTCTTTGGCGAGTTCCATGGAGGTTTCCATGGAGGCAAAGTAGATGGTCTCGAAAATATCTTTATTGAGTTGGCGGGCTTCTTCGGACTCAAATGGCATCCGCAACAACATAAAGGTATCCGCTAAACCTTGTACACCAATCCCAATAGGCCGATGGCGTTTATTGCTTTTTTCGGCCTCTGGAACCGGGTAATAGTTGATATCGATCACCTTATTCAGGTTGCGTGTGATCACTTTGGTGACGTTATAAAGCGCTTGGTGATCGAAGGTATTTAGGCGGGTTTGCTCGTCGGTTTGAATGAACTTGGGTAATGCGATGGACGCTAGGTTACAGACAGCCACTTCATCTGGGGCGGTATACTCCATGATCTCCGTACAGAGGTTGGAGGATTTGATGGTGCCCAGATTTTTTTGGTTTGACTTTTGATTGGCGGCATCCTTGTACAACATGTACGGTGTACCTGTCTCGACTTGTGATTCTAGGATCGCAAACCAGAGATCTTGGGCCTTGATGGTTTTTCGAGCTTTGCCAGCTTGTTCATATTGGGTGTAGAGGCGCTCAAATTCATCACCATAACATTCGCTCAAACCAGGGCATTCGTTCGGGCACATCAACGACCATTCTCCATTGCTCTCGACACGTTTCATGAATAAATCAGGAATCCACATGGCATAGAATAAATCCCGGGCACGAAGTTCCTCTTTTCCATGATTTTTGCGGAGATCCAGAAAATCGAAGACATCCGCATGCCATGGCTCGAGGTAGATCGCGAAGGACCCCTTCCGTTTTCCACCCCCTTGGTCTACGTAGCGCGCTGTGTCATTGAATACCCGAAGCATCGGGACAATTCCGTTGGAGGTACCATTGGTCCCTTTGATGTAGGATCCGGTTGCGCGGATATTGTGGATGGCAAGTCCGATTCCTCCCGCTGATTGAGAGATTTTGGCACATTGCTTCAGCGTGTCATAAATGCCATCAATGCTATCCTCCTTCATGGTCAACAAAAAGCAAGAGGAGAGCTGAGGCTTTGGAGTTCCAGCATTAAACAAGGTGGGTGTGGCATGGGTGAACCAACGCTCAGATAAGAGTTCATAGGTCTCCAATACCTTGTCGATTTGGGCTCCGTGAATACCGACTGCAACGCGCATAAGCATGTGTTGTGGGCGTTCCACGATCCGACCATGCATTTTGAGCAGATACGACTTTTCAAGCGTTTTGTATCCGAAATAATCATAGCCATAATCGCGGTCATAAATGATCGTGGAATCCAATAAGGCGGCGTTCTCTTTGATCACTTGCCAGGTCTCGTGTGAAATCAAGGCCGCGTTCTCACCTGTTTTTGGGTCCTCATAATGGTAGAGCATTTTCATGGTTCCCGAAAACGATTTCAACGTGTTTTTGTGTAGGTTGGAAATCGCGATGCGGGCTGCCAAGGTAGCATAATCAGGATGCTTGGTGGTCATGGAGGCAGCTGTTTCAGCGGCCAAATTATCCAATTCGGAGGTAGTTACCCCATCATAAATACCGGATACTACTTTCATGGCCACTTCAATCGGCTGGACAAAAACAGCGTCCAACCCGTAACACAAACGCTCGATACGAGCGGTGATCTTGTCAAATTTTACCGACTCACGTCGGCCATCTCGTTTAATGACGTACATTGTATAGCAATGGGATTAGCAGTTTGATAAATCGTTTGGGACATCCATGATTCGGAGGTCGTCGAATCACGGTAGGGTAAAATTAGAGAAAAAAGAAAGCCTAAAAAATAGGGGTCAAGGGAACTTTTCATGGTTCCCCAAATAGGTAAAGATGAAGGCTTTATTATCAATATGTTAACGATATGGGGCTTCGAAAAGTGCAAAAAAAAGTTATCCACATAATCTTGGGGATAAGGATTTGCGTTTTCCACACTGTCGGTAGACTTGTGGAAAACGTATCAAATCCCCTGCGAACCACAGATGTGGGCCTTAGCTTGGAGAATCTGTACATTCCAATACTAGCAGATCACCCGCTCCGTATTCAATTTGAACGATTCCATCCTGGGCCACTGCGTTGCTGTTTCCGTTGCGATATCCCAAAATTAGTTTTTCACCATTTAAATTATAAACTAAGTTAGATGTTTGAATATCAGTAGCTTCCCCCACCGGTATTAGAGAGATGGGTGTACCTGCTACATACCACTTTTCATACCGTGCTGGGCGAGGGGAAAGAGGATAGATGCGGGAGAAGTCGTCTAACATAACAATCTTAATCTTTGTTTTGTACCGAACAATGTTGGTGAGGTTCGCCAACGTATGATCTGCCCGCCGGCCAGTAGCCCACACAATATTTACAGCAGGAAATCCCCTCTCAATTAAAAACTCAATCCCTTTTTCTAGGTCAGTTTTATCCTGATTGGGTGTGTGGATAACTTCGATGGGGTACTGTGATTCTTGGATTTGTTCAATATTTAATTCGTCCCGGTCAAAATCACCCAAGAGAACATCTACCTTGATTCCCAACTCCATGACCCGCGGCATAGCACCATCCAATACCACAATAAACGGACTCCATTCCAATAACTCCTGGACAAGCTCCCAGCGGCATGAGGCGCCATTCGCAATCAAAAGAGCAGGCTCTTGTTTTTCTCGAACGATATGGTGTGACGACATTCTTGATCTTTCTTCTGGTTTTGTTCTGTACTACAACCAAGAAACCTAGAAGGTTTCAATTTCCTGTTTTTGTCGTACCTTTGCGACTTCGTTTACTATCCCGACTTGCTCTCATGTCCAAGCCCATCCAATCCGCACTGCTCTCTGTTTTTTACAAAGACGGCCTCGACCGCATCGTTCAATTACTTCATGCACATGGTGTTCAGCTGTACTCCACCGGCGGTACCCAGAAATTCATCGAAGACCTGGGCATTCCTGTAACCCCCGTGGAAGATCTCACCCAATTCCCATCGATCTTCGGTGGGCGTGTCAAAACGCTACATCCACAAGTGATGGGTGGAATCCTCTACCGTCGTGAGGTAGAAGAGGATGTACGTACTGCTCAACAACGCCAAATTCCACCGATTGATCTCGTCGTAGTTGACCTTTACCCCTTTGAAGAAACCGTAGCTTCAGATGCCTCTGAGGAGGATATTATTGAGAAAATCGACATTGGCGGGATTTCCCTCATCCGAGCCGCTGCCAAAAATCATCAGGATGTTGTCATTGTTTCCTCCCGATCCCAATACGATGCCGTGTATGATCTACTGGCTTCCCAAGGGTGCACCACCACTCTGGCCCAACGTAAGCAGTTGGCCATGCAAGCCTTTGGAGTGAGCTCCCATTATGATGCGGCCATTCATGGCTATTTCTCAGGATGGGAAGGAGCAGGAAACTTTAGAGCACAAACCGTAACTCCATTGCGGTATGGAGAAAACCCCCACCAGTCTGCTGTATTCTTCGGTGACCTCAATCAGATGTTTGATCAACTTCACGGAAAGGAGTTGTCCTACAATAATTTAATGGATGTCGATGCCTGCGTTCGATTGGTGGATGAATTCACAGATCTTACCTATGTCATCGTCAAGCACAATAATGCCTGCGGGGTCGCCACCGGCCAAACCGCTCAAGAGGCCTATACTCGGGCGTTGGCATGTGACCCCATTTCGGCTTTCGGCGGTGTCATCATTACCAATGCCCGGGTTGACTTGGCTGTTGCCCAAGAACTACATTCACTATTTTTTGAAATCCTCATTGCACCTTCCTTCGATGCAGATGCCTTGGCTTTGCTTGCTCAGAAAAAAGACAGAAGATTGCTAATTCGAAAGCCCATTCCAACTTCCAAACGGCAATTCCGTTCTCTTTTGAATGGTGTTTTGGAGCAAGATAAAGACCTTTCCACGGAAAAGGCCGATCAATTTCGGGTCGTAACCAACCGCAGACCTTCAGCGCAAGAAATCCTAGATCTTGAATTTGCCTTAAAAGTCTGCAAACACCTGAAGTCCAATAATGTGGTCTTGGCCAAAGATGGACAATTGGTCGCCTCTGGCGTTGGACAAACCTCTCGAGTGGATGCCCTTAAACAGGCTATTGAAAAAGCACAATCCTTGGGTTTATCACTTGAAGGCGCTGTTATGGCCTCCGAAGCCTTTTTCCCTTTCCCAGATTGTGTGGAAATCGCAGACCAAGCCGGTATCAAGGCAGTCGTTCAGCCCGGTGGGTCCATCCGAGATCAGCTGTCCATTGATTATTGCAATGCCCATGATCTAGCCATGGTCATGACAGGGGTTCGCCATTTCTTGCATTAAGTCCGATTTTTCCTATCTTGCTCCATCCTAACTAATGGAGCAAGTTTTTATGGAACTAATATCATGGGGCGCCGCCCAGCGTGTCACAGGAAGCAAGCACCTCCTCAAAACCGCCAAGGGACATCAAGTCCTGCTCGATTGTGGCTTATTTCAAGGAATAGGAACCACACCTCTCAATCAATCTTTTGGCTTTGACCCAGCCGAAGTCGATGCCGTCCTGCTTTCTCATGCGCACATTGACCACACAGGATTACTTCCCCGCTTGGTAAAAAAAGGTTTTAACGGCCCAATTTATTCGACACCTGCCACCAAAAGTCTATGTGAAATCATGCTGCTCGATTCGGCCATGATTCAAGAACGCGACTTAGCACGTGTCAACGAACGTCGGAAAAAAAGAAATGAACCGGTTCTTGAGGAATTATATGATGTACAAGATGTACAAAAAACTTTGAAGCTATTCAAAACGGTGGCGTATCATCATGCCTTTTCACTTTTTGATGAGCTAACGATTCGGTATTTCGAAGCCGGGCATATTTTGGGAAGTGCGGGCATTCACATCGAATGGAGAAATCAACAAGCCCAAACGAAATCGTTGTTTTTTACAGGCGATATTGGACGGGCCGGTGATAAAATTCTTCGCTCTCCCGAACCCTTTCCTCCAAGTCATTACATTTTGATGGAGTCTACATATGGGAATAGATTGCATACACCTGCCCCCGACTTAGAAGGAAACCTTCTTCAAATTGTGCGCGAAACCTGCGTTGAACGCGGTGGAAAGGTGATTATTCCAGCCTTTGCCGTTGACCGCACCCAAGAATTGGTCTATGCCCTGGATCGTTTGCATCATGCGGGCCTACTCCCTCCAATTCCTGTTTTCGTGGATAGCCCACTGTCGGTGAAGGCCACTTCGGTGGTGCGTAAACATGAGGAGGAATACAATCAAGACATGACAGAATACATCCGACGGGACGGAGACGCATTTGGATTTGATCAATTAACCTACGTGACCGAAGTAGAGGACTCCAAGGCCTTGAATCACATTAACCGGCCTTGTGTGATTATTTCTTCTTCCGGAATGGCCGAAGCAGGCCGAGTGAAACACCACATAGCCAATCAAGTCGGTAATCCAGATAATACGATTTTGATGGTGGGCTATTGCTCTCCGAATACGCTCGGACATCAGTTGAAGTCGGGTGCAGAGATCGTCAGGATTTTTGGAGAGGACTTTCCCGTACGTGCCAAAATTAAATCACTGGAAGGATTTTCAGCCCACGCGGATTATGAAGAGATGCTAGCCTACCTAGGTTGTCAAAATCCAAAGGACGTCCAAACCGTTTTTTTGGTCCATGGGGAGGTCGAGGCCCAGACCTTTTTTAAAGAAAAGTTACATGAAGCAGGGTTCTCTCAGGTAGAAATTCCCGTACAAGGGCAGTCCTTTCTATTGTGAGGATTATTGGCTGCGTAACCGCCGAAGAGCCTCGTTGGAGAAGACAAAGTCATCAACTTCTTGGGGGGTCGACTCAAGAATCGTTTGGCTATTCCCTTCCCAAACTTTCTTTCCTTTGTGCAGGAAAAGAATGTAGTCACCTATGGTTAAGACCGAGTTCATGTCATGGGTAATGATGACCGTAGTGGTTTTGAATTCTTCGGTAATTTCTTTGATCAACTGGTCGATCTTGATGGAGGTGAGAGGGTCAAGGCCGGAATTAGGTTCATCCACAAAAAGATATTGCGGATTCATGACAATTGCTCGAGCAATTCCGACACGTTTTTTCATGCCGCCCGATATTTCGGAGGGCATTCGATTCCCAGTGCCTTGCAGTCCCACTCGCTCCAAGCAGAACTCCACACGGTCTCGTTTTTCAGCCTCCGACCAAGAGGTTAGCATATCGAGTGGAAACTGGATGTTTTGATGGACCGTTTGGGAGTCAAACAAAGCACCGCCCTGAAATAAAACGCCCATTTCGCGTCGAATGTCTTTACGTTCAACCTCCGAAGTACCCAAAAAAGGTCTACGATCAAATAGGACTTGGCCTTTTTCTGGGTGTACGAGGTCTAACATGCATTTCATCAAGACAGACTTCCCTGTGCCACTCGCACCAATTACCAAACTGGTTTTTCCCGATTCAAATGTAGCCGAAACATCCAGAAGGACATCACGTCCGTTAAATGCTTTGGAGATATGTTGGATTTCGATCATGGCTCGATTAGGTCAGTAATTCAGCTAATAGATAATCAGCGACCAAAACGGCTATACAACTATTGGTTACGGCCGCGGTACTCGATTTCCCCACTTCCAATGCCCCACCCGTCGTGTAGTATCCTTTGTAGGAAGAAATAGAAGCGATCAGAAAGCCAAAAACTAAGGCTTTGATGATGGCAATAAATACATTAAAAGGAATGAAGGAATATCGAATCCCGTAAATGTACTCTTCTGGGGTTAAAATTCCGGTAAGACTGGCCGCTAGATACCCTCCAAAAATGCCGAGAAATCCTGACAGAATCGCCAATAAGGGAAAGGTGAAAACGGCGGCTGCAATTTTGGGGAGAACCAAATACGAGGCTGAGTTAATTCCCATAACCTCCAAGGCATCGATTTGCTCGGTGATGCGCATGGTACCCAATTCGGAAGCGATGTTGGAGCCAACCTTACCAGCTAAAACAACACACATGAACGTTGAGGAGAGCTCCAATAGAGTCATGTCCCGCACAATATTACTCACGATGTACACCGGAATGATGGGACTGACAAGATTGGCGTAGGTTTGCACGCAGGTAACGGCACCGATAAACAAAGCTACAATGGCGATGATGAGGATCGAATGCACACCAATTTGTAAACATTCGTCCATAAATCGTTTCCAATACACCGCAAAAACTTCCCGCCGGGTAAAGAGTTTCCCCATAAAGAGAAAGTACTTGCCAAGGATTTTAAGCATGGTAGCTGATAATTTGTCGATATTTGCAAAAATACAAATTTAAACGCGTTGACTGGCGCAAGTAAGGAAATATATGCGAAAATTGGTCGTCATTTCGGGGGGGAGTCGGGGGATCGGACTGGCCTTGGCCCATCGTTTTGCTCGAGAGGGTTATGCGCTTGCCTTTTCGGGGCGAAATCCTGAGTCGCTACAGAGGGCCGAACTGGAATTAGCTAAGTACGGGGTTCCACTATACCCATTTGCAGGAGATATGGGGGATCCAGAGGTTGTAATCGCCTGGACCGACGCCCTTCAGCGGCTTGAGGAAGAATTAAGTGTCGTGATTTTAAACGCGGGGAAATTTCAAGTGGGAGGATTTCTAGAGGAAACCTGGACCGATTTTCGATCCCTCATGGCCTTAAATCTGGAAAGTGCCTACCTTCTCGCCAAAGCACTGGTGCCGACGTTCATTAAAAAACGAAGTGGCCATATTTTCGTGATGGGTTCCATCGCCGGTATCATGGCCCATCCACAAAGTGCAGGATACACGATTTCCAAATTTGCACTTCAGGGATTGACGAAAGTACTACGTGAGACCCTAAAGCCTCATGGGGTTCGGGTCACAGGCGTTTTACCGGGAGGAACCTACACCCAAAGTTGGGACAATGTACCTGTTTCTCCGGAACGATTAATGCCGGTAGAAGATATTGCGGAGCTGGTCTGGTCTGCCTTTCAGGTATCCCGTCGGAGTGTTGTCGAAGAAATTATCGTTCGTCCCCAGCTAGGCGATGTCTTGGATTTGGGTTGACGCGTAGCATTTTGTAATTTGCGCCGTTTTTGAACTAATTTAACTACACCGTTTACATGGAATTACTACAAGAAGTAGCCAATATCTCAGGAAAACCAGGTCTTTATCGCATTGTTAAGCCCGGTCGGGCTGGGGTAATCGTGGAAACCTTGGATGCGCAAAAGAAAAAAGAACTCATTCCTGTCAATGCCAAAGTATCGGTGTTGAAAGATATTTCCATTTACACTGAACAATACGATAAGTCGGTTCCTTTGGCAGATTTGTTCTTAAAAATTCGTGAATTATTTGGTGCGCAGGTGGAGATGGACGTGAAGTCGGCCAATGCCACTGAATTATTCGATTTTATGGCAAAAATTCTTCCAGATTTTGATCGGGAACGCGTTTACAGCTCCGATGTGAAAAAAATCATCCAGTGGTATAATATTTTATCGGTGGAATTGCCGGGTCTGTTTGAGGCCCCTACGGCGGAATCAGAAGAGGCTTAAGTCGTGTGAATTTGTTCCTTGCTACCAACCCAAAACTTTTGGGTTGGTTTTTTTGTGCCCTCACCGTATTTTACTACCTGAATGGCAGGATAATTAAATGATATAATTATCCCAATAGAAAATAGGATAAAAAAGAAAAAATAAAGAAATTCACCCAAACTTTAATCTGGACTCTGGATGTCGATCAAAAAGCTTAAAAAAGAAACCGAAGAAACTATTAAAATTCAACCACGACCACAGCAGCAGCCTATTTTATTTGAAATAGCTTGGGAGGTGTGCAACCAAGTCGGAGGTATTTATACCGTCATTCGCTCGAAGGTTCCTTCTATGGTCGAGGAATGGGGGGATCATTACTGTCTGATAGGGCCATACTTTGCACAAACTGCTTCAATTGAATTTGAGCCCCAACCACACGATGAGTCTGTTTTCTCTCAAGTGGCGGCCAATTTACGAGCGGAGGGGCTGCCTGTTCATTATGGACGATGGTTGGTCACCGGCCGTCCACGCATCATTTTAGTTGATTTAGACGCCATGATGAATCAGGTGGACGTGCTTAAGTTTAAGCTTTGGGAGAACCACCAAATCTCCACACTGCAAGCCGAGCCTTTAGTTGATAAAGTTATTGCGTTTGGAGAATTGGTGCGACGCTACTTGCACGCATTTGCTGACATTCAAGGCAAAAAGCAGGAAATTGTGGCTCATTTTCACGAATGGATGGCCTCGACCGCCTTATTGGACCTTCGAAAAGCCCAGGCCCCGATTGCCACCGTCTTCACTACCCACGCCACCATGCTAGGTCGGTACATAGCTGGAAACGTGAATGATTTTTATGATCAACTAGCAGGATACAAATGGGATGTCGAAGCTCGCCACTATGGGATTGAAGCCCAAGCGGGCATCGAGCGAGCCTCCGCCCAGCTATGTCATGTACTGACGACGGTCAGTGATGTAACGGCACGCGAGTGTGAGGTGTTTTTTGGTCGAACGTGCGATCTGATTCTCCCCAATGGTTTGAACATTACCCGGTTTGCCGCGACGCACGAATTTCAAAATCTTCACCTGAAATACAAACAAAAAATCCATCAATTTGTGATGGGACACTTTTTTCAGAGTTATTCCTGGGATCTCGACAATACCCTATTCTTTTTTACCTCAGGACGGTATGAATTCAAAAATAAAGGATACGATATCACCTTAGAGGCATTGCGGCGTTTGAATTTTAAGATTGTACAAGCAGGTTTGGATACGACGGTGGTGATGTTCATCATTACCCGAAATCCCGTGTATTCTATCAATCCCGAAGTTTTACAGTCTCGGGCTGTCATGGAGGAAATACGCGAAACGGTGGAGTCCATTGAAAAGCAGATCGGGGAACACCTCTTCTATGCCTCGGCAGCCAATGAAGACACCACATTGCCGGACTTAAATGAGTTTGTGGATGATTATTGGCGCCTTCGACTTCGTCGGACCATTCAGACTTGGCGGACCAAAAAATTGCCAGAAACCGTCACCCACCTTCTCAAAGCACCCGATGATATCACGAATTTCTTTGATCGGACCAACCTCAGAAATCATGAGCAGGATCGAGTGAAGTTTGTTTACCATCCTGACTTTATTTCACCCACCAATCCTCTTTTTGGAATGGAATACAGTCAGTTCGTTCGGGGGTGCCACTTGGGGGTTTTTCCTAGCTATTACGAGCCTTGGGGATATACTCCCCTGGAATGTGTCGTTCGAGGTATCCCGACCGTCACCAGTGACCTTTCTGGATTTGGCGATTTTATGATGCAATTGATGAAAGATCATGAAAACGTCGGAGTCTATGTCGTGGAACGGAAGAATAAATCCTTTGAACAAGCCGCCGAGCAATTAGCCGACATGCTCTTTAAATTCGTAACGATGAATCGAAGAGACCGAATCATGCAACGAAATCGAGTCGAAAATATATCAGACGTTTTTGATTGGTCCAACCTAAGGTCTTATTATGATACGGCCCATGACTTAGCCCTGAAAAGAAAGGGAATTGTCAGGGGATAAGTGCAAATTCTTTTGAATTTAATTTATTGATTTTTAAGTGTTTATAATTTAATTGTCTAGTTTCATATTGAAATTAGACAATTTTCTTAATTTTACGTTTTTGTTTCACTCAAACGCTAAAGAATGACGGTTGCACTATACGTGTTGATGGGGTATTTGTTGGGTTCGATCCCAACAGCTGTGTGGTATGGAAGAGTGTTTCATGGCATTGACATTCGGAAATCGGGTAGTGGAAATGCGGGTGCGACCAATTCGTTACGGGTTCTAGGCAAAAAGGCGGGTATGGTTGTGTTGGTCATCGACATTCTCAAGGGATTCGGGGCTGTATTTTTGGCACAACAAACCGACATTGATTTTCCACAGTTGTCTTATTGGGTTGGAATTGTCGCGGTGGTGGGGCATTTATTCCCCCTCTGGGCACAATTTCGAGGAGGAAAGGGGGTGGCTACTTCCTTGGGGGTCATCTTGGCCTTGTTCCCTGCTGGTGCGTTGGGAGCTATTCTTGTTTTTCTGGTGGTCACAAAAGCCACGAAATATGTGTCACTGGCTTCGTTATCCGGCCCGGCGGCTTTTATTGTGGCTACTATTTTAATGAAACCACAGGAAATGGAATCTCTTCTTTTTTTCGGAGCTGCCTTGTGGATGTTGTTAATCTGGACGCATCGACAAAATATTCAACGGTTGATTCGTGGTCAAGAGTCGAAGCTGGGGCAAGGGGCTAAGCCCGTGCCAGAAATGGCGGAGAGCGAGGATAAGTAAAAATAGTTTTGGATAAATTTTGGGTAAAATAAAAAAAAACCTAATTTTGCCACCTGATTAGATCAAACGGGCATAGTTTAAGGGTAGAACTACGGTCTCCAAAACCGTCGGTCTGGGTTCGAATCCTGGTGCCCGTGCACAAAGTTCCGAGCAAACGATCCCGTTCTCTCGGAACTTTTGAGTTTTTAACCGAACAAATCCTAAATACATGGAGAAGCTTTCGCAGTTTTTTAAGGAGTCTTGGCACGAGGTTAGCCAAGAGGTTACTTGGCCAAAATGGAGTGAATTACAATCCAGCGCCACACTCGTATTGGTTGCTTCGATCATTTTCGCTTTGGTCGTTGGCCTTTTTGATTTTGGCATCGACAATGCTTTAAAATTATTGTACCAATCGTTCTAAGGAACCCAAGATCCCTATAAGTATGAGTGAAATCAATTGGTACGTAGTACGGGCCGTTTCGGGTCAAGAAAAAAAGATTAAATCCTACATCGAGAACGAGGCGGCTCGTCAGAAGCTAACGGATTTGATACCGCAAGTGTTGATTCCCTCAGAGAAGATCGTAGAAGTGCGGAATGGGAAGAAATACGTTCGGGAGAAAAACTTTTTTCCGGGGTATATCATCGTCAACGCAGATCTTAAAAACGGGGAAGTCATGCACTTGATCAAGAGTATGCCCGGTGTCATCGGCTTTTTGGGAAAACGTATGGAAAGTACGACAAATACCGAACCGTTACGTCAGTCTGAGATCAACAGGATCCTCGGTATCCAAGAAGAGATTCAAGAAGAAACCATTGATTCTGCCATGGTATTCTATGTGGGTGAAAGTGTGAAAGTGATCGATGGTCCTTTCGCCAGCTTTGAAGGCACCGTGGAGGAAATCTTTGATGAGAAGAAAAAACTCAATGTGAGTGTGAAGATCTTCGGTCGCTCAACGCCAGTCGAGTTAAGCTACGTTCAAGTCGAAAAAGTATAAAGCGCGCATCAAATGCCGATCGCCCAGATCCCTACCCATTCGGTAGGGATTTTTGTTTTTCTTGGTATGTCAAGGTGTACCTCTCGCAAGACTTGGGGTGGTGTGTTTTCTTCAAATGTGAGGCATTGAAATTCAATCGATTGAATTTTAATCATTTATCCATTTATTTCGGTAATTCATTTGTAATCAACAAATAATCTATCTACCTTTGCAGCCCTGATTGTCATGCATAGGGCGATCAGCGAAGTTTCACGTATCCTTCTTGTCTCAACAGAGCGCTTCCCTGGAAGATAGGTGGAATTTTGGAGAAACGAATAAGCCTGTAGCAGCCAGCAGCTCATTGTGACTAGGTTGTGGTGTTTCTAAAGGTCATTCGTACATTATTCGTGTTTCTCAACTATTTAAACGTTTTAGAACAATGGCGAAAGAAATCGCAGGTTATTTAAAGTTACAAGCGAAAGGTGGCCAAGCCAACCCAGCACCTCCGATCGGTCCTGCATTAGGTTCGAAAGGGATTAACATCATGGAGTTCTGTAAGCAGTTCAATGCAAGAACCCAAGATAAAATGGGCCAGGTTGTACCGGTCTTGATTACGTACTACACCGACAAGTCGTTTGAGTTCGTAATTAAAACCCCTCCTGCCGCGGTACTTTTGATTGATGCAGCGAAGGTAAAGAAAGGATCTGACCAACCAAACCGGAACAAAATTGGATCGGTAACGTGGGATCAGGTACGGGCGATTGCCGAGACGAAGATGCCAGATTTGAACTGTTTTACCATTGAGTCGGCCATGAAAATGATCGCAGGTACTGCAGCCAATATGGGGATTCGGATCACAGGGGACGCTCCTTTCTGAGACGTAGCAAGGTAAATTATTTTTTCATGGGAGTTGCTTTACGGCAACGTTATTACCAAAACAATTTGTAATACAATGGCAAAATTGACCAAAAAGCGGAAAGAGGCCTTGGCCAAATTCGATGCAACCAAAACCTACTCGTTGGCTGATGCCGCGGCGGTGTTGAAAGAAATTTCCTACACCAAGTTTGATGCTTCGGTTGATATCGATGTACGTTTAGGTGTTGATCCGCGGAAAGCAGACCAAATGGTCCGGGGTGTTGTAGCCTTACCACACGGAACCGGTAAAACCGTTCGGGTCTTGGTATTGTGTACACCGGACAAAGAAGCTGAAGCGAAGGAAGCAGGTGCTGACTACGTAGGCTTGGATGATTTCATTACCAAAATTGAACAAGGTTGGACCGATATCGACGTCATCATCACGATGCCAACGGTTATGGCGAAACTTGGACGTTTAGGTCGTGTGTTAGGTCCACGTGGATTGATGCCAAACCCTAAATCAGGTACCGTTACGCTCGAAGTGGGCAAAGCAGTTCGTGAGGTGAAAGCTGGTAAAATTGACTTTAAAGTTGATAAAACAGGTATCATTCACGCTGGAATTGGTAAAGTATCGTTCACTCCTCAGCAAATTGCTGAAAATGCGATCGAGTTGATTCAGACTTTGATCAAGTTGAAGCCTTCTACTGCGAAAGGAACTTACGTAAAAACCATTTCATTGTCTAGCACGATGAGCCCGGGTGTACAGATTGACAAAACAACCATTAATGGATTGTAATCATGACAAGAGAAGAAAAAGGCATAATCATTGAAGAACTCAAGGACAAATTTTTGTCCACTCCGTACTTCTACGTCATCGATGCAAGCGGTATGTCGGTTGCCAAAACCAACAAACTTCGTCGTTTGTGTTTCGAACGTGGTATTGAGTACGTAGTGGTAAAAAATACCTTGATTGCTAAAGCACTCGAGGCCCTTGATACCGACTATTCCTCATTCGACGGAACCGTTTTGAAAGGATTCTCCGGGGTGTTGTTCCACCCTGAATCTGGAAAAGCTCCAGCCAAATTGTTGAAAGATTTCTTGAAAGAAAACAAGGAATCCTTGAAACTCAAAGGCGCCTCGATTGATGGTGGTTTGTACATCGGACACGATCAGTTGGACACATTGGAGAAAATCAAGTCCAAAGAGGAAGTCATCGGAGAGATCATTGGTCTACTCCAGTCTCCAGCAAAGAACGTTATCGGTGCTTTGCAGAGCGGTGGCCAAAACTTGGCGGGTATTCTCAAAACGCTTTCCGAAAAGGACGCAGCGTAATTTTTATTCCCCTAGTCAGGTGGGTTGCCTGATTAGACAACAACAATTTTTTCAATTAGTATTCACTTTTTAATTCAATAAAAAAATGGCGGATTTAAAAGCATTTGCTGAACAACTAGTAAACTTGACCGTTAAAGAAGTTAACGAGCTTGCTCAAATTTTGAAAGACGAGTATGGTATCGAGCCTGCCGCTGCTGGTGCTGTAATGGTAGCTGGTCCTGCTGCTGAAGTTGAGGCCGTTGCTGAGAAAACTTCTTTCGACGTAATCTTGAAATCAGGTGGTGCTAACAAACTTCAAGTTGTGAAGTTGGTGAAAGACCTAGCTGGTTTAGGTTTGAAAGAAGCTAAAGAACTAGTTGACGGTGCTCCAAAGCCAGTTAAAGAAGGTATTGCAAAAGACGAAGCAGAAGCTTTGAAAAAGCAATTAGAAGAAGCTGGTGCAGAAGTAGAATTGAAATAATTCTTCCTCGATCGCACAGATCTACAACCACCCCATATCCAACGATGTGGGGTGGTTTTGTTTTGAAATCAAGTCATTTCTCGCATCTGAGGCTTAAATAATTCCCCATCTACCCCCAAACAAGCCGTAAGATACCCTCCAGTTTGATAAATACTTTATTTTTCTGGTTAAATATCAGGTATTTAGCTGAAAATATCCTAACTTTGCGAGTTCGAATGCCTTTTGCCTAAAAAGCCATTCCCATTCCACGAATGTGCAATCCGAGACACAACTGTTTTTCGTAGGGCAGTTGCCAGAGGGGTTCACATATCTTCACTACGGCATTTTTCTTAACATTAAAACTTTTACAACCTTGAGTTTATCAGAAAACGGTAGAAAGAGCTTTGCCAGCGTACGTCCCGTTCTCGAGTATCCTGATTTTTTGGATATTCAGCTGAAATCGTTTGAGGAATTTTTTCAGATTGACACTCCAGCCGAAAGCCGTCGGGCCGAAGGTCTGTATCAAGTGTTTATGGATAACTTCCCCATTTCAGATTCACGGGAGAATTACAAGTTGGAATTCGTGGATTACACCATCGATCCTCCGAAATATTCGGTGGATGAGAGTATCGACCGTGGATTGACCTATTCGGTGCCTTTGAAAGCGAAATTGAAATTGACGTGTAATGATGAAGACAACGAAGATTTCGAAACCATCGAGCAGGAAGTTTTTTTAGGAAATATACCTTACATGACAGAGCGGGGCTCTTTTGTGATCAATGGGGCTGAGCGTGTCATTGTTTCGCAATTGCACCGGTCACCTGGGGTTTTCTTTTCTATGAGCAAGCACACCAACGGAACTAAATTGTATTCCGCACGTGTGATTCCGATGAAAGGTTCTTGGATCGAGTTTTCGACCGATGTAAACAATATCATGTATGCGTACATCGACCGGAAAAAGAAATTCCCCGTCACGACGCTTCTTCGTGCTATTGGTTTTGGCTCAGACAAAGAAATTTTGAATCTATTCGAACTTTCCGAAGAGGTAGAAGCCAACCGCGAAAGTCTTCAAAAAATGGTGGGCCGTCGTTTGGCTGCTCGGGTTTTGAAGTCATGGACTGAAGACTTCGTGGATGAAGATACAGGTGAAGTAGTTTCCATCGACCGGAACGAGGTGATCTTGGAGCGTGACGAAGAAATTACCCAGGATTCCATCGAAATTATTTTAGATACAGAGCAAAAGTCGGTGATTGTCCACCGCGAAGATACCAATGTAGCTGAGTATAACATCATTTATACAACCCTACAAAAAGATACATCCAACTCAGAGAAGGAAGCTGTCGAGCAAATTTATCGTCAACTTCGTAACTCTGAAGCACCCGATGAAGCCACAGCCCGCGAAATTATTCAAGGCTTGTTCTTCTCCGATAAACGGTATGACCTCGGGGAGGTTGGCCGCTACCGGATCAACACCAAGTTGAACTTAGAAACGGATCTCGATAAGCGCGTCTTAACAACGGAGGATATCATTTCGATCGTTAAATACTTGATCGGTTTGATCAATGCCAAAGCCATGGTCGATGATATCGATCACTTGTCAAACCGTCGTGTTCGGACTGTAGGAGAGCAGCTTTCTAGCCAGTTTGGGGTAGGCTTAGCCCGGATGGCCCGGACGATCAAAGAGCGGATGAACGTTCGCGATAATGAAGACTTTAAGCCCGTTGACCTGATCAATGCTCGGACGTTGTCTTCCGTCATTAACTCGTTCTTCGGTACCAACCAGTTGTCTCAGTTTATGGATCAAACCAATCCATTGGCCGAGATCACGCACAAACGCCGGATGTCTGCCTTAGGGCCTGGAGGTCTTTCCCGCGAACGAGCTGGATTTGAGGTTCGTGACGTTCACTACACCCACTATGGTCGTTTGTGTACCATCGAAACTCCTGAAGGACCTAACATCGGTCTAATTTCCTCACTTTGTACGTTTGCCAAAATCAATTCCATGGGCTTCATCGAAACCCCGTATCTGGAAGTGAAAGATGGTAAGTTATCCGGTGAGATCATCTACTTGACCGCAGAAGAAGAAGACGGTAAAAACATTGCCATGGCCGTTCCGTTCGTGGATGAAAAGGGAGATTTTACCGTGGATTCTTTGAAGTGCCGATTTGAAGGTGACTTCCCGATGAAGAATCCAACAGAAATTGATTTCATGGATATTGCACCCAACCAGATTGTTTCGGTTGCTGCTTCTATGATTCCTTTCTTGGAGCATGATGATGCGAACCGGGCCTTGATGGGCTCGAACATGCAACGCCAAGCGGTTCCATTGTTGCGTCCCGAAGCTCCGGTAGTTGGAACAGGACTAGAAGGCCGGATTGCCAAAGACTCTCGCACCATGGTGGTTGCCGAAGGCGATGGTGTGATTGAATATGTTGATGCCAACAAAATTCAAGTACGGTACGATTGGACAGAGGATCAAATGTTGGTCAATTTCGAAACCAACTTGAAAACCTACAGTCTCATCAAATTCCGTCGGACCAACCAAGATACGTGCATCAACCTTCGTCCGATTGTATTAAAAGGACAGCGGGTAAAGAAAGGCCAAGTATTAGTGGAAGGATACGCCACCCAAGGTGGTGAATTGGCTCTTGGCCGTAACCTGCTCGTTGCATTCATGCCTTGGCAGGGATATAACTTTGAGGATGCGATTGTAATCAATGAGCGTGTGGTGCGTGAAGATATCTTTACTTCCATTCACATTGAAGAATTTGACCTGGAGGTACGTGATACCAAGCGTGGAGAAGAAGAGTTGACTGCCGAAATTCCGAACGTTTCTGAAGAAATGGTGAAGAATTTGGATGAAAACGGTATTGTCCGTGTGGGTACCCACATCAAAGAAGGAGATATCCTCATCGGAAAGATTACACCAAAAGGTGAATCGGATCCAACTCCAGAAGAAAAACTATTGCGTGCCATCTTTGGTGACAAAGCTGGTGATGTAAAAGATGCGTCCAAAAAAGCATCTCCTTCATTGCGGGGCGTTGTGATTCAAACCAAACTTTTCTCGCGTCCTTCGAAAGAAGAGCGTGCTAAGCACAAGGAGGAAGTGAAGCGTTTGATGGCGAAGCACAGCAAGTCGATCTTAGCCCTCCGCGCTGAGATGATCAATAAGATGGTGGAATTATTGGATGGGAAGACATCACAAGGGGTGAAACATAAATTCTCCGGAAACGATGAACTGATTTCGAAAGGAATGAAATTCAACCGTTCCAACATCACCAACAACTTGTTCCCAGATAAAAACCCATACGTTGACGAAAGCACCTATAACGTACCTGAGGAGGCTAACCTATTTGATGGTCTTTATTTAGAAGGTTGGACAGAGGACGCCCATACCAATGAGTTATTGGTGAAATTGGTGAAAAATTACCTTTCGAAGCGTAGTGAGTTGATTGGTATCTACAAGCGGGAACGTTTTGTACTTGAAGTAGGTGACGAATTGCCAGCAGGTATCGTAAAACTAGCCAAAGTATACATCGCGAAAAAGCGTAAGCTGAAAGTGGGTGATAAAATGGCGGGTCGTCACGGTAACAAAGGTATTGTCGCGAAAATCGTCCGGGAAGAGGATATGCCGTTCTTGGAAGATGGTACACCGATGGATATCGTATTGAACCCACTTGGGGTACCTTCTCGGATGAACATCGGACAGCTGTATGAAACCGTGCTTGGTTGGGCCGGTAAAAAATTGGGCCGGAAATACGCGACCCCAATTTTTGATGGTGCTTCAGCTGAGCAAGTTACGAGCGAATTACAAGACGCTGGTCTTCCAGAGTTTGGCCGTACACAACTTTATAATGGATTATCTGGCGAGCCTTTTGATCAAAAAGTAACCGTCGGGGTCATTTATATGTTGAAACTCGGTCACTTGGTCGACGATAAAATGCACGCCCGGTCTATCGGACCTTACTCGCTTATTACGCAGCAACCATTGGGTGGTAAAGCTCAATTTGGAGGTCAGCGTTTTGGAGAAATGGAGGTTTGGGCGTTGGAGGCCTTCGGAGCTTCTCACGTGCTTCGGGAAATCCTAACGGTGAAGTCGGATGACGTCATCGGTCGGGCCAAAGCGTATGAAGCCATTGTGAAAGGAGAGAACCTACCTAAGCCCAATATTCCTGAATCATTCAATGTATTGATTCATGAATTACGTGGTTTGGCATTGGAAATCACGATGGAATAACCCTCCATCGGTTGACGGGATTCGGGGGCGAAAGCCCCCACACAGCATTCTTTTTACTATTTGAAAATTCTTGGCAATGTCGTTAAAGAAAAACAAAAAATTAAGCAGCGACTTCAGTAGCATCACCATCAGTTTGGCTTCTCCTGAATCTATTCTGGATAGCTCTTTTGGCGAGGTGACGCAACCCGAGACCATCAACTACCGGACATACAAGCCGGAAATGGGTGGTTTATTCTGTGAGCGGATCTTCGGTCCGGTAAAAGACTGGGAGTGTCACTGCGGAAAATATAAGCGAATTCGCTACAAAGGCATCATCTGTGACCGATGCGGTGTCGAGGTAACCGAGAAAAAAGTACGTCGCGAGCGTATGGGCCACATCGAATTGGTGGTTCCTGTTGCTCACATTTGGTACTTCCGTAGTTTACCCAACAAAATTGGGTATCTTCTTGGTTTATCAACTAAAAAATTGGATCAGATCATCTACTACGAGCGGTATGTGGTCATCAACGCCGGGATCAAAAAAGAAGATAATATCTCGTACATGGACTTCCTAACCGAGGAAGAGTACCTCGATATTATTGACAAATTACCGCGTGAAAACCAAATGCTACCAGACGATGATCCCAACAAGTTCATCGCAAAAATGGGAGCCGAGGCCCTGGAAATGTTGCTTTCACGTTTGGATCTAGATACCTTATCCTACGAGCTACGCGACCAAGCCCATAAAGATAACGCGCAGCAACGCCGTGCGGAGGCCTTGAAGCGACTGAAAGTTGTGGAGGCCTTCCGTGATGCCAATACCCGGGTGTTGAATAAACCTGAGTGGATGGTGATCAAAATGGTGCCGGTTATTCCACCAGAACTTCGCCCGCTTGTTCCATTGGATGGAGGTCGTTTCGCCACGTCCGATTTGAATGATTTATACCGTCGGGTGATCATCCGGAATAACCGTTTGAAGCGTCTGTTGGAGATCAAAGCTCCGGAAGTAATCCTCCGTAACGAAAAACGGATGTTGCAGGAAGCTGTCGATTCCTTATTCGATAACTCTCGGAAAGTAAATGCCGTCCGTTCGGATGGAAATCGGGCCTTAAAATCCCTTTCTGATATGTTGAAAGGGAAGCAAGGACGTTTCCGCCAGAACCTATTAGGTAAGCGGGTTGACTATTCAGGTCGTTCGGTTATCGTCGTAGGTCCTGAATTGAAACTACACGAGTGTGGACTTCCAAAAGACATGGCGGCTGAATTATTCAAGCCGTTTATCATCCGGAAATTGATTGAGCGGGGTATTGTTAAAACCGTGAAGTCAGCCAAGAAGATTGTGGATCGCAAAGACGCAGTCATTTGGGATATTTTGGAAAACGTTTTGAAAGGCCATCCTGTCCTTCTAAACCGTGCCCCAACACTTCACCGTTTAGGTATCCAGGCCTTCCAGCCGAAATTGGTGGAAGGTAAGGCTATACAGCTTCACCCGTTGGTGTGTACTGCCTTTAACGCTGACTTTGACGGTGACCAGATGGCGGTGCACGTTCCGCTAGGCCATGAGGCTATCATGGAGGCGTCGGTATTGATGTTGGCTTCGCACAATATTCTAAACCCAGCCAACGGTGCCCCAATTACGGTTCCTTCTCAGGACATGGTACTCGGTTTGTATTATGTATCCAAAGGAAAACGGTCGACGCCAGAGGAACCTGTTGCCGGCGAAGGAAAAGTATTCTATTCGGCAGAAGAAGTCATCATCGCGTTGAACGAAGGTTCGATCTCCAAACATGCCTACATTAAGTGTAAGGTTAAAGTGAAGACGGAATCAGGAGAGTTGGAGGAACAATTGATTGAAACCGTTGCCGGACGTATTCTCTTCAATGAGTGTGTTCCAGAACAGGTGGGTTACATCAATAAGTTGTTGACGAAAAAAGAGTTGCAAAAAATCATTGGCCAGGTATTCAAAGAAGTTTCTTTTGCCCGGACTGCGCAATTCTTGGATGACATCAAAACCTTAGGGTATCAGTCGGCCTTCAAAGGTGGACTATCCATTGGTTTGGGTGATATCATGATCCCTGAAGAAAAGGATGCCTTGATCGAAAAAGCTCGTCTGGAAGTAGAAGAAATCAAGAGCAATTACATGTTTGGTATCATTACCGAGCGGGAGCGTTACAACCAAACCATTGATGTTTGGACACGCGTAAACACGCGCTTGAGAGAAACCTTGCTTCGCCAGTTGGAAAACGATCGCCAAGGATTTAACCCAGTCTACATGATGATGCATTCAGGAGCCCGTGGTTCGCAAGAGCAGATTCGTCAGTTGGGTGGTATGCGGGGTCTAATGGCCAAGCCACAAAAGAACATCGCAGGATCGGTTGGTGAAATCATCGAAAACCCGATCTTATCGAACTTCAAAGAAGGTTTGGACGTATTGGAGTACTTTATCTCCACCCACGGTGCCCGGAAAGGTCTTGCCGATACCGCTTTGAAAACAGCCGATGCTGGGTACTTGACACGTCGTCTTCATGATGTAGCTCAAGATGTGGTGATCAATGAGGTGGATTGTGGAACTCTTCGTGGAATTCAAGTTTCTGCATTGAAAGAAAACGAAGATATCATTGAGCCATTATCTGAGCGGATCCTAGGCCGTACCTCCGTGTACGATATCATTGACCCGTTGACCAAAGAGTTGATCGTGGCTGCGGGTGAAGAAATCACAGAGGAAATTGCGTATCAAATTGATAATACAGCGATTGAAACGGTTGAAATTCGCTCGGCTCTCACCTGTGAAACCGAAGTGGGCATTTGTTCTAAATGTTACGGTCGTAACTTAGCTACCGGTCGCATGGTTGAGCAAGGTGAGGCGGTAGGTGTAATTGCCTCCCAATCCATCGGAGAGCCAGGTACACAGCTTACTCTACGTACATTCCACACGGGGGGTACAGCGATGAACGTTTCCGTTGAAGCCAAAATCAAGGCGAAATTTGCGGGTAAAACGAAATTCATCGATATTAAAACAGTTGATTCTGTTGATAAAGAAGGAGAGCCAATTCAAGTCGTAATCGGTCGTCGAGGTGAAGTTCAGATTTTGGATGATAGCAACCAAGTGTTGATTAGCAATATTATTCCATATGGTGCAACTTTGAAAGTAATGGATCAACAAGCCATTACCAAAGACGATGAAATCTGTAACTGGGATCAGTTCAACGCCGTTATCTTGTCTGAGTTTGACGGTACTGTTCAGTACGATAGTATCGAAGAAGGTGTTACCTACAAAGAAGAGGCCGATGAACAAACAGGCTTTAAAGATAAGGTAATCACCGATTCAAAAGACCGGACCAAGAACCCATCCATCATCATTCGTTCAAACAACGATGAAAAAGCGTATAACTTACCGGTTAGTGCGCGTGTGATGGTTGAAGATGGACAGTCGATCAAAGCAGGACAAGTCCTTGCCAAGATTCCACGGGCGATCAATATGAACCGAGATATTACCGGTGGTTTGCCGCGGGTAACCGAGCTCTTCGAAGCACGTAACCCATCCAATCCTGCCGTTGTTTCGGAAATTGATGGTGTTGTTTCCTTCGGTGCTATCAAACGGGGTAACCGGGAGATTATGGTCGAGGCAAAAGATGGTACTAAAATGAAATACATGGTATCGCTTTCTAAATTGATCTTGGTACAGGATGGTGACTTCGTTCGGGCAGGTGAACCCTTATCCGACGGTGCCATTACACCTTCTGACATCCTTCGGATCAAAGGACCAACCGCTGTACAAGAATATCTTGTAAACGAAACACAAGCTGTTTACCGCCAGCAAGGGGTGAAAATTTCTGACAAACATATTGAGGTGATCGTGCGTCAAATGATGCAGAAAGTCGAAATCTTGGATGCAGGGGACACATTATTCCTTGAAATGCAATCGGTAGATAAGTGGTCATTCCGAGTAGAAAATGATCGGATCTTGGATAAAAAAGTAGTCGAAGATGCGGGTGCCTCGGATAAATACAAACCAGGTCAAATCATCACCAATCGCGAGTTCAAAGAGGAAAATAGCCGCTTGAAGCGTGAGGACTTACCATTGATGCAAGTACGTGATGCCAAAGCAGCGGTTTCTCAACCGATCTTACAAGGTATTACCACCGCGTCTTTGGGTACCAAATCCTTCATTTCAGCTGCATCCTTCCAAGAGACCACCAAGGTGCTTTCAGAAGCCGCCGTACGTGGAAAACGCGATATGCTCGAAGGCTTAAAAGAGAACGTGATTGTTGGACACCTGATTCCAGCGGGAACAGGTCGCAAAGAGTATCAGTCCTACGTAGTTGGACCTAAAGGAGAACTCAAAGCGACATCCGAGAAGCAAATGATCGAAAATGCACCTTTCAGAAAGAAAGAGTACGTATAACGTCCAAATCTTCTTGCACATAAAAATAGGCCATCCAAAAGGGTGGCCTATTTTGTTAGGGCGGTAGGTAAATGATAATTTTATCGGTATTTACTTATTTTTTATGTGTTTCCCTCGTACCTGATGGCTTGATGGATGCGCCATCATGTGGGTGCTTTTTGGCAAAAAAACAAAGAAGTGTAGGGATTACCTAATGTCTTTTGGATGCAAATGTTGAGAGGCCGTTGAGTTGAGGGAGCGAATGAGTAAAATGACGGTAGATCGACATCGAACCCTAAATTAATCAAGGATTTTGATGGTTCGGCTCTATTGAATTTCAAAAAAAGGCCCAAAAAGTAATGTACTTCTTGGGCCTTTTTAGGGAAAGGGTAATCGGCTTAGATCAGGACACTTGCATCCATCATTTCGCGTACTGCCTGGGCAATTCCGGTGGGGTCAAAGCCACATTCTCGGTGCAATTCAATTTGTTCACCATGTTCAACATAGCGGTCGGGTATTCCAAGTCGTTTGACTTGAGCAGCGTATCCGTGGTCGGCCATGAATTCAAGCACAGCACTTCCCATGCCACCTTGAACACATCCATCCTCCACGGTGATAACACGTTTGAATCGACTGAAAACCTCATGCAGCATTTCTTCGTCCAATGGCTTGACAAATCGAATGTCGTAATGAGCAATCGATTTATCTGTGAGGGCCGTTAAGGCTTCCGTTACGTAGTTTCCGACATGTCCGAGGGAGAGAATGGCTAAATCGTCACCATCTTGAATTTTCCGGCCTTTACCGATTTCCAATGCTTCAAAAGGTGTCCGCCAATCGACCATCACTCCATTACCCCTTGGGTACCGGATGGTGGCAGCTTGCTTGGACTTTTGGAAGGAGGGAAGTTGGAATGTGTACATCAAGTTCCGAAGTTCTTGTTCATTCATTGGAGCGGCTACCACCATATTGGGAATGCAACGCATGTAGGCCACGTCGTATGCTCCGTGATGGGTGGGTCCATCGGCACCTGCAAATCCTGCACGATCCAGGCAGAAGATTACAGGGAGGTCTTGCATACAAACATCATGAATGACTTGATCATAGGCACGTTGCATGAAAGTGGAATAGATATTGCAATAGACAGCCAGACCTCGGGTAGCCATACCGGCTGAGAAGGTAACGGCATGTTGTTCAGCAATTCCCACATCGAATGCTCGCTCTGGCATGGCTTTCATGAGAATGTTCATCGAGGAGCCCGACGGCATCGCAGGGGTTACACCTACAACGTCTTGATTTAGCTGAGCTAGTTCCACCAAGGTATGTCCAAATACATCTTGGTATTTAGGGGGAGTTGGACCGTTGGATGGACTTTTCTTAATTTCACCTGTTACTTTATCGAATAAACCGGGTGCGTGCCACTTGGTTTGGTCTTTTTCAGCAGGTGCATAGCCTTTGCCTTTTTTGGTCAGAATGTGAAGGATTTTAGGACCTGGGATGTCTTTCAAATCATTTAATACGTGCACTAGATGATCAATATCATGACCATCAATAGGACCAAAATAACGTAAGTGTAGCGCTTCAAAGAAATTGGAATTGGATAAAAGGGCACCCTTCAAAGCGTTTTCGACTTTGGCTACCACCTCACGAGCACTTTTACCAAAGGTGCTCATTTTACCTAAGAGGTTCCACACGTCATCCTTGACCTTATTGTATGTATGTGATGTGGTGATGTCGGTCAAATATTCTTTTAAGGCACCTACATTGGGATCGATGGACATGCAATTGTCGTTCAAGACAATCAGTAAATTAGCATCTTTGAGGGAACCTGCGTGATTCATACCTTCGAAAGCTAAACCGGCGGTTAAGGCACCATCCCCAATGACGGCAATGTGTTGTCTGGATTTTTCCTGATGATACAGGGAGCCAATTGCCATACCCAGAGCAGCGGATATTGAGGTTGACGAGTGGCCAACGCCAAAGGCATCGTAAGGACTTTCTTTTCTTTTGGGAAAACCTGATAAACCACCGTATACCCGATTCGTATGGAATTGGTCACGGCGCCCTGTCAATATTTTATGTCCATAAGCTTGATGACCCACATCCCAAATGAGTTGATCGTCCGGGGTATTGAATACATAATGCAAGGCTACGGTTAGCTCCACTACCCCCAAGCTAGAGGCAAAATGACCACCATGTAGCGACACTGTATCAATAATATATTGTCTTAATTGATCGCATAGAGCGGGAAGTTGCTCATTGGAAAGCTTTTTCAGATCTTCGGGAAAATGAATATCACGAAGAAGATCACCAGGAGTAATGAGCGATTGCGACATACGTAGATTTTAGTTTGTCCTAAGTAAACAGCTTAGGGTTTAAATTGTTTCCTTGTATTTTACAGGGATTTGTGATATATACGTAAAAGGATGGGAAGCTAGCTAAAAAGCAGATAAACTCACCCATTAATCTTTTCTTTGACTTGCGAGATAAAGCTTATGTTTTTCGTCTTTGGAAAGACTTTCATAACCTGACTTACTTATTTTATCCAGTATGGAATCTACTTCATCTTGATCAGGAAAAGGAGATTTTTCATTGAATAGACTGTTGATTCGGCGATTTGAAACGAATGATTTTTCGGTTTTTCGGGTAGCAGGTTTTCGCTTGAATACACGTAAAAATGCATGAAAGGGATAGGCGAGATCGATGCCACGTTTAAGGAGGCTAACATACCCGAATCCAACTAACGCTCCACCTGCATGTGAAAGTCCCGAGCTGGCATCCAAAAAAGAAAATAAAAGCGCTGCCCAAGCCAAGTATTTAAGTTTTACGGCAAATCGTTGGAAAAAGAAAAACTCGTAGTCAGGAATCAAGGTGGCGGCGGCAAACATGACCGCATAAATGGCAGCGGACGATCCGATAAGGCGGGGTTGTACTTGTCCTATATCGTTGTATTGAAGCAAGTTATAAACAGATAGGTACAAAACACCGCTAATGATTCCACCTAGGAAATAAATGGATTTAAATTTTCCGACCCCGATGAAATCTTGCAGCAGAGTCCCGAACCAGTATAAGGCAATGAGATTGAACAGGATGTGAAATACCCCAGTATGAACAAACATGTAGGACACCAAAGTCCAGGGCTTCAAAATAAAATCATGGATGGGAGCTGAAAGTTCCAGCCACCGAAGCATGTAAGCATAGCTGGCTTGTCCATCATCAGAGAAGGAAGCCAGTAGGCGAAAGAAGAATAAGAAGGCAAATACCAATACATTCACCAGGATGATTTGGGTCACGGCCTGTGATTTATTGGAGAAAATACCTTTCATTTCATCGAATACATTACGCATGCGCGAATAGATTTATCGGTATAAATCCCTTTTTTTGAATCCAAAAAATTGCAATAGGATGAATCCAGCAATCAACCCCCCGACATGAGCAAAGTGGGCAACACCAGATTGGGTTTGTGTGGACCCCAAATATAACTCATACAAACCATAAAACGTTACAAAGTATTTTGCTTTTATTGGAAAAGGGATGAAGAGCAAATAGAGTTCGATATTTGGGAAAAGCATTCCAAAGGCAATTAATAGCCCAAAAACGGCACCTGAGGCACCAATCATTGGTGTACTGGCCATGTACCAATAGGGTTCGGAGTCGACCCCTAGTGTTTGCATTTCGAGGGAATTGATCCCGGCGTACAGCAGGGCGGCGCCGATTCCGGTAAAGAGATAATATTGAAGAAAACGTTGGGATCCCATGTAGTATTCAATATTGGAACCAAAAATAAAGAGGGCGAACATGTTTCCAAGAAGGTGAGAAAACCCGCCATGAAAGAACATGTAGGTTAATGGTTGCCAGATTTTAAAATTAGGATTTAGTAAGTCCTCATTTCCAATCAAGATCGGGTTGAAAAAGGCGAAGGTTTGTAGCCAGAAATCTTCCGATAGGATAGAAGTCAGGAAAAATAAGCCGATATTCAAAATCAGCAAGCGTTTTACATTTAATGCGAGGGAATACATCATGATATTATAGGCCCTGGATGAGGGCAATTAATCGATTCGCTTCAACCATCGAGACGATGGGTTCGCCACCAGGTGTATAATTGGGTACGGGCGTTTCGAAAAGTTGATGAACAAGTAAATTTATTTCGATCGGCGACAAAGGTCCAATGTATTTGTGGGAGGATCGTCGAGCGAAGGATCGAGCTAAGTTCTCCCATTGGTCTAAACGAAGAGTTGCCTCGTTTTCTTTGAACTGATGGATTAAACCTTCAAAAATTTCGGCTTCATTTTCCTCCTTTACTTCAGGGGGGACACCATTTAGCTTAACGGTGTAAGGACCAAACTCTTCAAAATCAAAACCGAGTGCACCGAGCATTTCTTGGAATTCAAAGGCAAAAGTAAAGTCGGCTGGCTGAAGAGTCAGTACTTTGGGAAACAACAATTGCTGGGAGGTACCTTGGTGGTTTTTTAGGCTTGCGTAATATTTTTCGTACAAAATTCGTTCGTAGGCACCTCGTTGATGGACTAGCAATAGGCCGCTTTTGAGAGGAACAGCAATGATTTGGTTTTGTATTTGAAAACCTTGAATGTGGTCGAGCTCAGAGAGTTCAATTTGGCCAGCAGGCCGCTGATTGGCTTTGGAGCCAAGGGTCACAGGCGCTGATGGGTCGGGAAGGCCTTCAAACAAGGCTTCCCATCCATCGGGACGATTGGACTTCGAGGGAAATTGAACGGAAGAAGGACCTCGGGTTTCAAAGGAATCCATGGAGGCACGAGACGGAAGGGTTTGAAACGACGTTTCTGGACCCGAGGTAGTCAAATTACCAAAATTGATATCCGATTCAAAATCCAACGAAGGAGAAAGATTGTATACCCCAAGTGCTTGCCGGACTGCCGAGCGAATGATGGCGTAAATGGCTTTTTCATCGTCAAATTTAACTTCCGTTTTGGTTGGATGGATGTTAATGTCGATATGCGAAGGGTCAATTTCGATAAAAAGCACGTAAAAAGGGGAAGCACCCTCCGGTATCGTCGACTCGTACGCACTCACCACAGCGTGGTGTAAGTAACCATGCCGGATGTAGCGATTATTGACAAAAAAGAATTGTTCTCCCCGAGTCTTTTTGGCAGATTCCGGCTTTCCCACATAGCCCTTCACCGATACAAAGGGTGTTTCTTCTTGGCATTTGGCTAATTGTTCTCGGTAATTTTTACCAAAGATATCCACAATTCGTTTGCTGAGTTTGCCAGCAGGAAGAACAAATATTTCGTGTTCATTATGATGCAACGAAAATTGAACTTCTGGGTGGGCAAGTGCTATCCTTTGGAATTCATCTAGGATATGTTTCATTTCCACCGCATTTGTCTTTAAGAAGTTGCGTCGCGCTGGAACATTAAAAAACAAGTTTTTAACCGAGATGGATGTGCCGGTTCGAGTGGCGATGGGTTCTTGTTCTTTCACTTGAGACCCTTCGATCCGAATGAACGTCCCCATTTCGTCGAAGGACCGTGCCGACTTTAGTTCCACTTGGGCGACGGCTGCGATGGACGCAAGGGCTTCTCCACGGAAACCCATGGTTCGGATCGAAAACAAATCCTCAGATTTGCTGATTTTTGAGGTGGCGTGCCGCTCAAAACTCATTCGTGCATCGGTGGGAGACATGCCAATGCCATCGTCGATGACTTGAATGAGGGTTCTCCCGGCATCTTTGACGATCAATTGAATGTAGGTACTTTGGGCATCAATGGCATTTTCCAATAATTCCTTCACTACCGAGGCAGGCCTTTGAACCACCTCACCGGCGGCAATTTGATTGGCGATGGCATCGGATAGCAAGTGAATGATATCATGCATGGAACGGTCAGTTTGATTGGCTAAAGGCGCTTTTAACAAGGAAAACGTGCTTTAAATTTACAAAAAATCCCCGATTTTTGTTCAAGATTCTCCGTGTATTCCCGCCAATTCAAATAATTCTCGTATCCGTGGGCTGTCTGAGAATGAAATTTGGAGTATTTTGGCATCCTCATCGGATTCATCAGTCCATTTCCAGTCCTCGGCAATTGCCTCTAGTAGATCGAGAATGGTGAAGATTTTTTGTTGATTTCGCTCTTTTTGAAGCCAGTATTCTGAGTTAGAAATGTGGATATGGATTGATCTTTCGGGTAACCAGCTTAGGTCGCTGAGCAGATCATCAACTTCCTCGAGGGTAAATCCAAAGTCGTCTGGGTATTCAACTAATTCAGCGAGGTGGCCATAAAAGTCGCGTAACGTAGTACATTGATCACCTTGAAGGATGCGCGCAGAACTAGGAGGTAAGCCGATAGAGAGAGAGCCCATGGGAATAAAAAGATTAATCTAAAGTTAATGGATCAAAGATACAAAAGACAAAGCATATGAATGTCGATGCGCAATTGAAAGCCTGGGTGGAGGATCTTTATTTCATCACAGAAACCGATGAACCGTGGGAAATGATGTATTTATCGCCCGAATCCTGTGATGTTTCCTATTGGATCGCTCGCGGTTACCAGGAAATTGATTGGGCGTTGTTTTGGAAGCCCTTGACCGAGGAGCAGGATTGGTATGAGGAGGTGGAAAAAACACAGGCGGAGCGTTATCGGACGTGGGTAGTTGGTCTTGAGGAGAACTCGGCGGAATGGTTTGTTGTTCGAAAGGGGGACATTCAAAAGGAGTGGATGGTGGTTTTTCAACTTCTGAATGGCCAAGTTATAGGATGTAGGACCCAGGGAATTGAAACGTGAGAAGACTATTTAGTGCCGTTTTGGGCGGTTGGTTGCTTGTAGGATGTGCCGTTGAAATGCCCATACCCCAAGCAGAGGAAGCCATTTTTAATAATCCATTACAAGCAGGAGAAAAGGAGTCCGCCTATCTTTTACGAAAGTCGAGTTATACCGTGACCTATCATGCGGGATTGCGTCGAGCCATTTCTGCCTCGTGGATTTTACGCAAACAGGACATAGGATCTGCGGAAAGGCAGAACCAATTTCGGCCTGATCTCACACTTCCGGAAGGTTGGACAATTGTCCGGACGAGTGACTACACGGGTTCAGGCATGGATCGTGGTCATTTGTGTCCATCGGCGGATCGAACGGCAACCGAGGAGATCAATCAAGAAACCTTTTTAATGACCAACATAGTACCCCAGTCACCGCAGTTGAATCGGGGAGCTTGGGCTAATCTGGAGGAATATGCTCGCGATTTAGCACGGGCAGGTTATGTAGTGCATCAATGGGTTGGAGTTTACGGTGAAGGGGGTGAGGGAAGTCAGGGAACGAAAAAAACGATAGGCCCCGGAATTCAAGTTCCTGGACGGCTTTTCAAGATGATTTGGGCGATTCCTGAGGGGGAAAACTGGGCTTCTGTCCGGGCCGTCCGTTTGGTGGCTGATTTTCCTAACGCAGATAGTCGGGTGAGCGGGTATGACTGGGTTCGGTATTTAACGAGCTGGGAAGAGTTATCCAAAAGGTGGAATTTTGGCCGCTTGGGAGAGGGGTTGGACTCTCGATTTCTGAACTATTGGAATGGAGATTGGTGGGACTACCGGCAGTCACCCGTTCGGGTAGTTACGCCTTGTGAGACGTATCAAGGAAAAGTTCTGTTTTTAGGTCCAGAGGGAGGGTGTTTTTATCGAGCTGAAGGAGGACGTAAAGTGTATGTGGAGGCAAGTCGTTGCCAGTGTGAAACTTCCCTATAATTTTGCAGGTGAACCTATTGTTTTTTAGTTCTTTATGCCTAACTTTGCAGCCCCAAAGAATGAACTTTTGGCCGCCCGTGCCAAAAGAGTTGATAATCAAGTTGGTGTAAAATTGTAATTCCGAACAATTTTATTGGGTCAGATTGGCTCCATCATCTTTAAAGTAGATTTGGCAGGCTGTGGTTGTTGGTTGGGGAGCGGCCATTGGTGATGTCAGAAGCAAAGTTTTCACTTTCTTAACATTTGAATCATTGTGGATCAATTAAGTTACAAAACAATTTCGGCCAACAGAGGCACGATTGAAAAGGAGTGGGTTGTTATTGATGCGACGGACAAGGTATTGGGTCGTTTATCGAGCCAGATTGTCAACATCCTTCGTGGAAAGCATAAGCCTTCCTTTACGCCGAATGCCGATTGTGGTGATAATGTTATCATCATCAATGCGGAGAAAATCCGTTTAACGGGCAAAAAGATGACGGACAAGCAGTATGTACGTCACACAGGGTATCCAGGTGGACAGCGTTTTGCTACTCCCCGGATTTTGATGGCCAAAGATCCTCGTCGGGTATTGGAGATTGCAATCAAAGGTATGTTGCCGAAAAGCCGTTTAGGTAGCCGTCAGTTTACCAACTTGTATGTGTACGCTGGATCTGAGCATCCGCATGCGGCACAGCAACCCAAGACGATTGAGTTGTCTTGATAAATCATCTCATTTTTCCATTGCTTTAATTCGTTTACAATATTATGCAAGTTATCAACGCATTAGGTAGAAGAAAGACAGCCGTCGCGCGTATCTATATGAAGCCCGGAAACGGAGATGTGACGATCAACGGCCGGACCCTAGTGGAATATTTCCCTACCGAAGTACTTCAAATCATTTTGAACCAACCGTTCACCATTTCCGAGAATTTGGGCAAGTTTGATGTCAAAGTCAATGTCCGCGGCGGTGGTATTGCCGGTCAAGCGGAAGCAATCCGGATGGCTATTTCTCGGGCATTGTGTGAGTCCGATGAGACGAACCGTCCTGTATTGAAGAAAGAAGGATTCTTAACACGTGATTCACGTATGGTTGAGCGTAAGAAATACGGTCGCGCCAAAGCACGTAAGAGATTCCAGTTCTCAAAACGTTAATTTTCCGAGGTTCAGGTGGCTCTATTCAGCCGCCTGAATTTCTTTATATGGTCCAGACAGTACTTAATCGTTGCCGATGTATTGTGCTGCCTATTTTTTCATCTATTATTAAAACAATTCAATGGCACAAATTCAGTACAAAGACCTCCTAGATGCCGGGGTACACTTTGGTCACTTGACCCGGAAATGGGATCCACGCATGGCTCCTTACATCTTCATGGAGAAGAATGGCATCCACATCATCGATTTGAATAAAACGTTGGTGAGCTTGGAGCAAGCGCAGAACTACGCGAAAAGCATCTCGCGCTCTGGCCGTAAAATCATGTTTGTTGCAACCAAGAAACAAGCTCAAGAAATTGTTTCTGAAGAAGCAAAACGTTTGAAAATGCCTTTCGTAACCGAGCGTTGGTTAGGAGGTATGTTGACCAACTTCGCGACGATCAAAAAATCGTTGAAGAAATTGAACAACATCGAGCGTATGTTGAAAGACGAAAACACAGCGGGCAACCTTGCCAAGCGTGAGTTGTTGATGCTCGAGCGTGACCGTGTAAAATTAGAGCGTTTGTTAGGTGGCGTAGCAGATCTAGCTAAATTACCTGCCGCTTTATTTGTAGTCGATATTAAGCGTGAGCATTTGGCAATAGCAGAAGCAAAACGTTTGGGTATTCCGGTAATCGCTATGTGTGATACCAACTCAAATCCTGAAGCCGTCGACTTCCCAATTCCTGCCAACGACGATGCCTACAAATCTGTTGAATTGGTTACCTTGGCGATCGGCCGGGCAATCGAAGAAGGTTTGATGGAACGTAAGTCTGACAAAGAATCAGAAGAGATGCAAAAAGCTGAAGACGCGAAACGCGCTGCCGACAAAGGTACTGCCGTAGAAGAAGCTCCAGCTGCTGACGCTGAAAACTAATTGTATCGGAGGGCTTTGCAGCCATCGATCATGTATGCAGCCCGAAGCCTTGCTTTGGGCTGTTTATTTTGAACATTTTTTTTACACTTTTAATACGATAAAAAATGACTATTACAGCTGCAGACGTAAACAAACTACGTCAACAGACAGGAGCCGGTATGATGGACTGTAAAAAAGCCCTTACCGAAGCTGAAGGTGATTTTGAAAAAGCAGTCGAGATTCTTCGTAAGGCTGGCCAAAAAGTGGCAGCTAAGCGGGCAGATAATGAGACGTCTGAAGGCGTTATTTTAGTACATACTAACGAAGCTGGAAGCGTAGCTAAGGTTTTGGCAATCGCTTGTGAAACTGAGCCAGTTTCCAAAGTAGAAAGCTTCCGGACTTTGGCCGATGCTGTTTTGGCAGTTGCTGTAGCTCAAGATGTGAAGTCGTCAGAAGAATTATTAGCCGCTTCCATGGACAATGGCCAGTCGGTAGCTGAAAACATCACAGAGTTAGTTGGTAAAATCGGCGAGAAAATCGTAATCGCTTCATTCTTCCATGTTGAAGGAGAACGCGTAGCCACCTATATCCACAGCAACGCGAAAGCTGCAGGTGTTGTTTCTTTCGGAAATGTACAAGGAATTGACGTTTCTGAAGTAGGAAAGGACATCGGTATGCAGATCGTGTCCATGAAACCAGTTGGTTTGGACAAAGACGACGTGGACCCTGCTGTCGTTCAAAAAGAAATCGAAATTGGAATGGAAGTGGCTCGCCAAGAAGGTAAGCCAGAAGCCATGTTGGAGAAAATCGCCATGGGTAAATTGGGTAAATTCTACAAAGAAAATACCTTATTGAACCAAGAGTTTGTAAAAGATAACTCCTTGACCATCGCTCAATTGTTGGAGAAAACGCAGAAAGGTTTGACCATCAATTCCTTCAAGCGGGTTGTGATTGGATAATTTATCTTCATCCTTTTTGAAGCGATAAATCACTACGGGCCACGATTTTTCGTGGCCCGTAGTGATTTAACCCAAGGGTAATTTAAAAATCGCCTTCTTCGGATTCTTCTACTCTCCGATTTTGTATTAAAAAATGCAGCCAAACTCCAAATTCCAAGAAAAATAGACTGGAGAACAAACCAATAATCCAAGATCTTGGAGCTTTGAAAAAGATATCGCAGGCAATGATGATGGTTATAAATGACCAGAACAGAATGCCCAGCAATGCGGGTTTCACCCACGGCTTTGGGCGATTTATTATGCCGTAAAGACCCCAAAGACTAAGTATTTGAGATGTGATGAAAAGGGTTATTTTGAAAGTATTTCCGTGAACCCATTCCCTTTCGACCCAACCCCACTTCGCAAACATTTTGGTCAGAAACAAGACCAAAAATAGATAATATACCACTTTAAATAGCCAAGAAAACATTTTTCAATGTGCTTAGATTGTTTTTGACTTCTTGTCATTAAGATTTTTTGTTGATTCGGATGTGGCTGTAGATCACGCCGAATAGCAAGGTGCCGAATCCTAATCCTCCGATGATACCTGCGACGATGTTTCTTTTCTCTAAAGTGTCATGTCGGCAGATCAATTGAAAACCACTCCAAATGACGATTATCCATAGCCAATATGTTTTTCGTAGGAGCTAAAATAGGCTTTTAGCTATTTGTTGAAACATTTGTTTTGGTTATTTGAAGAAGCAAGCAAGACTTTTCTTTAAAAAAAAACAAATTAATTAGATTAAATATATTAAAAAAATGATTTTGATAGCATAGAATAATAAAATTTGAGATTAAGTAAATTCGAATAGAGTCAATACAATACTAAATATTCAAGTTTTTAATTCTCTTATAATGGAGTAGAATTATGAATTATGAATTATGAATTATGAATTATGAATTATGAATTATGAATTATGAATTA
>VFQO010000435.1_pt1 | contig 45671 bp, 43 predicted proteins | sample 3512331 | NCBI WGS metagenome assembly VFQO01 (sample SAMN10412371, study PRJNA504923) | tailings metagenome | isolation source: Replicate 3 from Balatoc abandoned mine | place: Philippines: Itogon, Benguet | collected 2017-08-28 | reverse complement strand
AGTAACAACTTTCAGGCAAAAAGGCAACCTTTTTCTGTTATATTTATCAAGAAATATTACATTTTTAGGTTGACGAAATGACATTTTTTTATTAAATACATAACTTAAATATTAACTTTTCATGAGTTTTATTTAGGCTCATTATTTATAGATAGGTGATTAAATGCTTAAAAATACGTTTCTTTATTCTTTCCTTATGGCAACAACCATTTTAAGTAATTCTGGCATAGCTTCACTTATTGAAGAACAAAAGGAAGGGAATCCTCAAAGCTGTATGACGATTGTTTCTTCGCCAGAAGAACAAGCTGCGATTAACAAAGCTCAAATTAAAGCTTCGGAAGATATTGGAGCATTTCTTGGCGCCTGCGTACCTCAGATGCGTCACCTAATGACTTGGATTAAGGGTTCCAACGCTGAAAGTTCACCATCTTTAACAATCCAATCTATGATCACATCGTCTACTCAAGATCCAGAGTCAATAATTGCGAATTTTAAACAGAGTGTACAAGATACCATAAATAAACTCGTGCAGAATGGGTTGTACCTTACAGAGAATCATACAGCAGAGCTTAATATTAAAAAGATGGGTGACCTTAGTGCTCACAGCATCTTAGCCTCTTTACTCGCGCGCATTTATGAAATAGAATTATCTTTGGAAAAAGCTTTCCCCCCTTTTGCCCCCCACACCCTGGAATTAAGTCCTTACTACAAACTTCATAAAACATTTCAAAAAGAAAAAAGCAGCTTAGAAAAATTACAGCAAGAGAGAGAAATATATGATTTTCCACAAGAAACAAGCCTTTCTCCAAAAGATCCGTTAGCGGGATTAATATCCGAATTAGAAAAAAAGTTTCAAAATGCGCAGAATGGTTTGAAAAGGCTTACCGTTGTATTATCGACAGATGTCATGCAAGACTTTTCATCCCCTGAGCCAGAGGAATCAAGCGATCTTCTGATCAGCCCACGAAGTAACTCTTCTCCTCAAAGGTCACTTCCTGCAGAACCCCTATCACCTCGCACAATAGGTAGTCCACGCATTGCATCGCAAGATCAAGATAGTGTGATATCAACATCATCTACACCTGGTAGTGTTCTAAAAAGAAGTAGGTCAAAGTCTGCAATGTCATCTTCGACTTCTTCCATAGCTTCTTCTTCAGCACCCTCTTCTCCTAACCTTCCGGTTAAGGCTAAGAAAATTGGTCGCTCGGAATCAATTGGGATGCAACTTATTGCACCTAAAGCATTACAACAATCCCCTAAATTTGCGAGCCGAGCAGAAAGCATATCTTCTTCAGATTTAGAGGAGCGATCAGACTCTCCTAATAAAAAATCAAAATCTGGTATTTTTAAGAGTCTAAAACAATCTTTTACTAAAAAAAGAAATAGCTCAGAGGAAAGCTCTAGTTCTCCTTCAGGAAACACGCTTTCTTCATCTCCTCCTCAGGGTAAATAGAACTTATTTTTTATGAGAAAAGCCTCCCATGAAAAAGTGGTGTATTAAGATATATCCTTGTAGCAAGAGGCCAAGAATGAAGGTTAAGGGTGTAACTGCATGAAGTTGCTTACGTTGTGAGAAGCAAAGTTTCTAAACTTTCTTTGTTGCTAATGCAAACTTAGGGAATGCGGAATGTGCTTAAATTCAGACGTTTTAATAAGCTCGATGTGGGAAATAGTCACGGAATGCATGTGCCCCTGTATATTGTGCGTCCAAAAATCAAGAAACTTATAAAGTTCAGGAAAATTGGGGGACAAATCATACTCTTGCCAAATAAATGTTTGTAAGATTTCTGGATAATCTGGAAGATGATACAGGATCTCAGCTGTTGTCAGGCGGTAGTTCTTTAGTTGAAGGACAAGATGGTTCATTATGCACCTCCATGCTTTCCTCTCTACACTTCTAGAATGACATAAAATGTTAAAAATTTTATTAAAATTTAGGCGGCAGCAATGGCTGAAATCTGGCCAGGAAATTGTATTGTGATCACACCACCTATATTGCACATAAGCATTGAGGTTTGATCCAGAGCACACTCTTCCCCAATCAAAACCGTTGGCACACCCGGAACCCACGCTTCAATTGCTGGAACACATTCTGTATCAACGCCAAGTGTCTCTGCAGCTAGGATCGTGCATGTTTCAAAACTTTCAACATTGACGAAAGGAATAGCGCTACTAATATTTCCGACCATTCCTTCGCCAGCAATCGTTGTCCCAATAATTGTCATAGGACTTGGTGCCGCACCGGCTACACACATGACCATTGCTTCTGTCACAACTAAAGTTGCCATTTTCCTCTCTTATTCTTCAAGTCGACGCCACGTCCGACGCTTAATAAGCCCCATTAGAACAGTAAAAATTAAAAGATAGGTTAACACTTTTACGCCTAAATGTTTTCGCTCTTCCATTTCAGGCTCTGAAGCCCAGGCTAAGAAAGTCACGACATCATGGGCCATTTGATTAACATTGGCGGGCGTTCCATCCGCATACTGAACAAGGTCATTCGAAAGCGGTGGTGCCATAGCAATTTGATGTCCGCTGAAATAAAAATTATAGTACATTCCAGGCGCTAATTGAATGGTGGAAGGCGGATTGGTATAGCCCGTTAATAAAGCTTTAATATACTGAGGTCCATCCTTTCTAGCCTTAACAATGAGCGAAAGATCAGGCGGATTGGCCCCATTATTAGCCGCACGTGCAGCCTTTTCATTGATGAAAGGATTAGGAAAATAATCTGATGGTTTTCCCGCTCTTTTAATTGGATTACCTTCATCATCAAAACCGTCTTGAACTTCTTTTTGAGCCGCAATGGCTTTAATTTTAGCCTCGCTAAATCCTAAGGCTTTTAGATGACGATAACTGATATGGCTTAAGCCATGGCATGTTGAGCAAACTTGTTGATAAACTTGAAATCCTCGTTGAAGTTCAGCCCGATCATAGGTTCCAAATAGTTTTGTAAAACTCCATTTATTTTCTGGAACTGGTACTTTTTGATTTGCACAAGGTTCATCACTCACTAAAAAATTTAAAAGAATGATTAAAAAATCTCTGAAAAAGCGATTTCTCATGATTGGCCTCCTCCTGATGGCTGAGATCGTAATGGTTTCTGTTGAAGACTCTCAGGCAATGGAAGAGGACGCTCAATACGATTTAGAAGAGGTACAAACAGGAGAAAATGAAGAAAATAATAAACTGTTGCCACTCTTCCAAGAATCAACGGCAAACCTTCAGGTTTTTGTGAGCCCACCCAACCTAAGGTTAAACAAGCGAGCACCAAAACCCAAAATAAGATTTTATATATCGGCCTGAAACGTGCACTTCTGACAGGCGAACGATCTAACCAAGGCATTAAAGTCAGAACAAAGATCGCACTAAACATAAGAATAACACCACCTAACTTGTCTGGTACCGAGCGTAAAATGGCATAATAAGGTAAAAAGTACCATTCAGGGACAATGTGTTCAGGCGTGACTAAAGGGTCAGCAGGGATATAATTATCTGGCTCCCCAAAGAAGTTCGGTGCAAAGAAAACAAATGAGCCCCAGATAAGTAATAAAACACCCAAGCCTAAAAGATCTTTGACTGTGTAATACGGATGAAAAGGGATTTTATCGCCAGGTTTCTTGGCCTCAATACCAAGCGGGTTATTTGAGCCGTATTGATGAAGCGCAATAAGATGCAGAAAAACCACGCCAACAATTAAAAAGGGGAAAAGATAATGTAATGCGAAAAAACGATTTAAGGTAGGATTTGCGACTGAGAAACCTCCCCATAACCAGGTTACAATAGGATCCCCAATAATAGGAATAGCAGAAAAAAGATTTGTAATAACGGTTGCGCCCCAATAACTCATCTGTCCCCATGGCAGAACATAACCCATGAAGGCCGTTGCCATCATCAGAAGAAAGATAACCACACCTAAAATCCATAAAAGTTCTCGTGGCGCTTTGTAAGACCCATAATAAAGTCCTCGAAACATGTGAATGTAAACGACAATAAAAAATATTGAGGCTCCATTCATATGAATATATCGAATCAGCCAGCCATAATTAACTTCGCGCATAATACGTTCCACACTCGCAAAAGCGTGATCAACATGAGGCGTATAAAACATGGCAAGGAAAATGCCCGTTAGAATCATTATCAACAACACAATGCCGGCGAGTGATCCAAAGTTCCACCAATAGTTAAGATTCCGTGGTGTGGGATAATCGACAAGCTCTTTATTAATAAACGTAAAGACAGGTAAACGCTCGTCTACCCATGCAATAAAACCCGTTTTTTGTTTTTCTGATGAAGGCATTGACATAAGATTCTCCTACCCAACTCTTAACGTTGTTTCATTTAAAAACGTATAAGGGGGCACTTCTAAATTACGTGGTGCTGGACCGCCTCTCACGCGCCCAGAGATATCGTAAACAGAACCATGACAAGGACAGTACCATCCGCCGTATTGTCCACGATTATCGCTTGGTTTCTGGCCAGATGGAACACATCCTAGATGCGTGCATACACCCACAACAATAAGCCATTTCGGATGTTGTTTAAAACGCTCAGCGTCTGACTGAGGATCGGCTAAATCCTTAAGGTTCACATCCTTGGCTGCTTGGATTTCTTGAGGTGTTCGATGACGAATAAACAAAGGGCGACCTCGCCACATTACTGTAATGGCCTGTCCTTCTTTGATAGGTTTAAGGTCAATCTCAATAGAGGCAAGAGCTAATACATCTGCAGCAGGATTCATGCTTTTAACCAAAGGCCAAACAAAACTTGCCCCGCCAACCACGCCGACGGCACTACTTGCGAGAATAAGAAAATCTCGTCGTGATTTATGAACACGTTCGGGTTGTTCTATGTCAGGTTTTAAAGCTTCATCATTATGCATGCGACCCCCTTTGTGGTGGCAGATTCCTCTCTTTGCCTGAGTAGATCTATAAGACAATCGGCGCATTTGAGCAACATGAATAAAAAAAAGCCGGCGCTCTTAGAACGCCGACTTTATTGGGTTCCAGCGAAAGTTAGGGGAGGGAATTGATAATCGCTAGAACCATACAAGCCTTTTTCAAGGCTTATATCTTTGAAACAAAATTTTCATTTAATAAATTCATAGAAGCATAGATGATTTTCTTTGTCATCTAAAAAATGGAAAATAATTTAGAATTTCTATGCCAATATTAATCCATTTAAATTTATGATTTTTTTCTCGAAAAAGCAATTTACCTTAAATTACCAACTCTTTAGGGGAAAATTATAGTGATTTTAAACTTTATAAATAAAAAAGGTTCCAACGAAAGTAAGGGGGGAGAAAGTGAATCGTTGGAACCTTAACCGCCACGTTTGTGACGCTAACCTGAAAAGAATAAATTTTAAAATTCTTTTTAGATCTTAATTATTATATAAGCATATAAAATATCATTTGTCATCTAAAAAATAGATGTATGGGCGAAAAATATTTTTTATTAATGAATTTCAACTTCTTGCAAATTCATTTAGATGACAATAGTGTCGATTAGTCTATGTTTTTAATAACTTTTTTAAGATAATCACGAAAAGAAGTTATGCGTTTAGAATTCACGAAATTCTTATGGTATATGTAATATATTTCAATAGTGTAACCTTCTATTTCAGGCAAAACCTCAACAAGATTAGACTCTTGCATACCAGGGAAATTTGAATTTAAAGCAATGATTCCAAGCCCATATTCTGCAGCTTTTTTTAAACCAATACTCGAATTAACTTGTAAGAATGGTTTACGAGTATTTTGAGGAGAGCAACCAAGATTTAAGTGCCAATCAACATTGCCAAGCGAACTCTTTCGAGATGTAGAAAATATTATAAGTCTATGATGATCCAAATCTTGCGGAGTTCTTGGTACTCCAAATTCTTTCAAGTATTCTTTACTTGCATATAGTTTTAGGGGATAAGATACTAAATAATCTTGAATTAAATCAGATGCATCATGAATAAAAGGAGCAATTGCAACGTCGGCATCCGAGTTTTCTAAATTGATAGCAACATCATTATATCCTTCCAAGATAAAACTCATTTTTGGATATAACTTAAGGAATCCTGGCAAGACATCAACAAGCCAAACGCTGACATTCCCAATACTTGCTATTACTTTTAGACTACCTTGAGGTTCCTTATTATAATCTTCAATTGCAAGCGTTGTAAGATTTTCAATCTCAAGTATTTTTTTTGAAGAGTCAAAAAGAATCTGTCCTGAGTCTGTTAAAATTACGCCTTTAGCCCCACCAGGCCTAATAAATAGTTGCGTATTTAAATCTTCCTCTAACAGTGAAATCGAACGACTAATAGCGGATTGTGCTATTTTAAGATTCAAGGCAGCACCAGAAATGCTTCCATGCTTTGCAACCTGATAAAATACTTTTAGCTTTTCTAGATCCACAGCAACTCTATTATTAAAGATTCTTAATTTATCTACTCTTATTCAGAAATCTATACAATAAAAGATGCAACTAACTTTATTTTTTAGCAATAATTAACGTAAAATTAGGGTATATAAGGTTGTACTCGAAACATGTTTTCTTCATATAAGTAACTCCCAAAAAAATTTATTTAATGAAAGGTGTTTTATCCAAATAAATACTTTCAACTAAGCATTCATTGCTATGATTTTTTACTTGTGCAAGAAAAAAATATAATATATACCCACCATTTTTAACTAAAAAGTAATTAACATCTCTTAACCTATTGCGCATTTTCTTGATCAATGCAAGTCATAATTTTCCTTTACTATTTAAAAAATCTGTCAAAAACTGAAGATTTATCACTAATGGTTATGAACGTTTCCTCTTTATATAGTTTAAACCCTACATTATTTTATTCTAAAAAATTTTTTAACTTTTAAATTCAATACTTTCACCTTCAAAAGCTAGCATAGCAGCAAAAACTAAAGACATTGACTTCTCATACTTTTTTCTTTAAGTTAAAAATTTTTCCAATGAAGCATATTTCAATAATAAGAAAAATTATTTCCAGACTCATCTTTATTGAATTAGTGTTTTTAGGCATGGTTCTCACACCCGAGGTAACTTATTCTTCAGATTCTGAAGCACCAGCTCCTAAAAAAAGACCCATATTCCATGAAAATGATGAACTAAATGCGGGCATGACTGTTCCAAAGCAAGGCCGGCGCCCTTTATATCGCAAAGCTCAAAAGCTTAATCTGCTGATTCAGCTGCTTCCTCAGGAGATGATAGTACATGTTACAAACTTTCTGACCATTAAGGAGGGGATTAAGTTTGCATCAACATGTAAGTTTTTAGATAATATCTTGGTGATTTGGGAAAAATATGCGCAACGACTCCCAGGATATGAATGGTGTCTTAAAGAAGCACCCAAACTTAATAGCAGACAAATACTTCCTTATCTTTCTGAGATCCACACGACAATAGAAAAGATCCCTTATAAGTTAATTTCACGATTTTGTAATCCTCTAATCAATTATTCTGATATCACCAAAAGTGGGTGTGAAGGGATTATCGAGATTGTCGATCTACTACAACGAAAGACATGAAAGCGCCACTTATCACTGGATGAAAGGAAAGGGCTTTCTGCCTTTTGAAAGTTTAGCAAAAGGAAAAGCCGCTTCTCCATGTTCAATCACTGCAAATGGTCGAGTTACCGTAGGTTCATCACAAGACTCTGAAAGAAAAGAGAAGCCTGTTATATGGGACGCTACTGGAAAAATTCACCCTTTAACGCTCCTTCCAGGAACAATACAAGGAAACGCTGATCGGGTGAGCCCAAATGGCCGTGTTATTAGAGGTCAAATTAGTGATGGTGTTTTGACAAAAACTGTCGTTTGGAAATTAAATGATGTATTTGAATGTAAAGAACCACCTCAAATTCTTAGCTACAATGAGGAACAACTTGGTCAATTTTTGATAACAGAGATTAGTGAAGAAGGTCGCGTTATTGTTGGAACAATTGAAGACGCAAATAATTTAGAAACAGCGTTTAAGTGGACTCGTGATGAGGGTGTAAAACTTTTTAATTTTGATCCAGAATATCCGAATAGTCGTGCTCATTTTATAACTGCTGATGGCACAAAAATTATTGGTGAGGTTATGAATGAAGAACAAGATCGAAAGCCTGTTATTTGGGATAGAGAAACTCAACGTTTAACGTTTTTTAAAAGTCTCAAGCGCAGAAATCTAATACATTTGGAAAGAATGAGCGCAGACGCCACAGTCGTTGTGGGTCTTTGCAACACATCAACTTTTATATGGACTCCTTACACAGGAAAGATGCCTTTACAAGACTTTATAAACTTTTCTAACAAAGCAGCAAATCACTTTTCGCTTATCCCTTCTGTCGTAAATTTTGATGGTGCAATAGTAAGTGGTACATTTGGATCCTATCTTAGAGCAGATGATCGTCCAGGCTTTAATCCAAAGTCCGCTTTCTGGCAAGCCTACATACCGCATATTCCTACCTTTATTAAAGAAGGTCTTCCGCTTAATTTTCTGAAGAAACGACATCAAGATAATATTAATGCAGGTTTTAATGACCTTATGGATGTTGATCAATCAGAAGAAAGTGAAGTTTCAGAAGATGAAGGAAGCTTGATGTCTAACGATGAGGAATGATTCAAGCTTTTTAAAAGAAGAAAATTAATCCTATGAAAATGGTTTTAGCCAGTGCTTAACTTTTTTAAATATGAGTTTTGCCTAAAAACACCTTATGCATCTCAGCCAAGTTTTATCTTCCAGTTTTTTTTCAGCTCCTGATAGTAAGAGTTATTTTCGGCTTCTCTCCATCTTTCATAAAATATTTGAGCGCTTTTTTCTTTTAAAGGATTAGGATCTCCTTTGGGTAATTCTTTCCCCGTTTGTTGATCATATTTTCTTCCTGTCCTATGGTTTGCGTATCTTCGTGCTCTTGTGTATCCCATTTGTAGAAATTTGCGCGCCATATCAGCGCCAACAAAATCTGCCTTTTCAAGATAGTCGTTGAATAATTGATAAATCTTAGCACTACTTTCTTCTGCTATTTCTGGTGTTTTAAATCGCCAAAATGGGAGTATTTCTGATTTATAAGGTTGACAAATAAGGACGCCTTGCTCTCCTTTTCCAACATGATAGCTCTCTGGATGTAGCCTGTAATCAATATCATTATACCATGCATAAGTAGGTTTGATCTTTTGCCACCTTTCATCCCTTTGCTGCTTGCTTGAGAGTTTATAACTCATGATTCTTACGCATTTTACGTTTAACAGAAAGCGGATTTGGGACGTGCTGCTTACTTTTTGATCCTTTTTCTTTAGTCTTTATTGCTTGCTGTTTTTCTTCGGCTGTTAAATTTTCCCATACTTCTTGGGGTAGATACCGTGTTGTCTTATTTGCTTTAATAGCTTTAGTTTTGTCTGCTGTTTCCCATTTTTGAGATGTCCAATCCTGAAGATTTTTTTGTGCTTGTGTTTTCCTTCCTGGATGTTTGTAGCCACCTTTGTGCTTTTCATATTCATGTTTTAATAATTGAGATTTTCTTGCAGACCATTCTCCAGGCTTTCCTCCTTTTGAGCTGCTTTTTATCTCTTCTTTAAGCTTAAAACGAAGCTTGGGATCCGTATAATCTTGAGCATAATTTTCAATTGATTTACGCGCCATAATAACTCCTTTATTTTCTAAGATTAAAGGCTATTCAGGCTTAGCGTAAAATTTAAAAATCGTTATTTATTCGCCTTATCAAAATAAATGAAGCTATGAACGATTCTTACCTGTCATCTTATATATTTCAACAGCTTGCTAATACTCGCTTTAAACGATTGTTAATGATTTTATTTTAATATTAAAGAAATAATTTCAATTAAGTTAGATTTTAAATGCAAGAACATAAAACCCTTGTAGAGGCTTTAAAACACGCAGCTTTTCATAGTAGAGAAAAGATTTATTATGTTGAAAAAGACATGACGATTTCTAAGTCGTGGTCTTATAAGGAATTGTGGGAAAAAGCAAATAGTATCGCCTTAAAGTTACATACCCTTGGTGTTCAACAAAATGAGAATATTATCTTACTTTACAGTCCAGGCTTAGAATTTATCGCTGCTTTTTTTGCAGTTCTTCTGGTAGGTGCTGTTCCGATCCCTACTTATCCTCCCTTCGCTCAATCAAGCTTGTTAAGATTATTAGGCATCACTGCAAGATCAAAAGCTAATATTGTCTTAATTGATCGCCCAGTGCATTTCCTCAATTTGAAAAATAAACTCTCTAGCAATCGTCTTTTAAAGCCTTTATTTAAGTTTTTCTTTAAAAAAATGATTGTCGCTGATGACTATCTCTCACAAATAAAAGATCTGAAATTTATCAATACTGAAGACATTTCTGTCAGCGGAAAAGTGGCGCCTTCTTTACTTATACAACCAGAGGATATAGCTCTTGTGCAATTTACTTCTGGTTCCATAAGTGAGCCAAAAGGCGTTATTTTAACTCATCATAACCTGATCGCTAATATTCGTCAAATGGTACTCCTTTTTAACCTAAATCAGGGGGCAAAGATTTTTTCTTGGGTACCACAATATCATGATATGGGGCTTATTGGATGTATCCTAATGGGCGTCTATACACAGTGTAGCCTTTATATGACGTCTCCCATCAACTTTATTAGGCAACCTTTATTCTGGTTGCAATCCATGAGTAAGTTTAAAATTACTCATTCATGTGCACCTAATTTTGCTTATGATTTATGCGTCAATCGCTATGATCAAAATGGCGTAAAGAATTTAGATCTAAGTTCTATCAAGATCTTAATCAACGGTGCAGAACCTATTAAGATATCAACATTAACACGCTTTTTTGAGAAGTTTTCTCCTTATAACCTCTCTAAAAAAACTGTTATTCCCGCTTATGGATTAGCTGAAGCTTCTCTTCTTGTGTCAAGCAATATCCAGCATGAACCTCTTAACATCCAAGTTGATAGAGAAAGTTTTAAATCTAATAAATTAATTCTTAGCCGCAATCAGAAAAATTCTGTTCCACTTATAAGTTGTGGATCTATTTTAAATAATTTAGACGTACAAATTTTTGATCCAGAAACGCATAGGGTGCTTAAAGAACTTGAAGTCGGAGAAATTCTTATTGCTGGCGATTCAGTAACACAAGGATACTTAGGAGTCCCAGAACTGAATCAAGAATTATATGTTAAGTCTATCGCAGGGAAGCATCCTGCTTACTTACGAACAGGAGATTTAGGATTCAAATATAAAGATCAATTATTTATCACGGGTCGAAAAAAGGATCTTATTATTTATTATGGCAAGAACTTTTATCCTCAAGACATTGAGCGTATTTCTGAAGAATCTTGTTCTTTCATACGAAAAGGTTGCTCTGCTGCTTTCAATTTAGATAAAAAGTCTCAGATAATCCTCGTTTCTGAGCTCAAACAAGAGGTTAATCCGAATCTATATTCTTCTATTGCAGATCAAATACGAAAAGATGTTTTAAAAATGTTGGATATACCTCTCTCTCAGGTTGTTCTCATTTCCTCTGCGAGCCTTCCCAAAACAACAAGTGGCAAGATCCAACGACAATTAACAAAACAAAAATTCTTAAAACATGAATTGGAGATCTTAAATGCGCAATAATAAAGATAGATCTTTATCCATTATCAGTGTTGATGAGATCAAGAAATTATTGATAGAGTCCCTTCTGAATTTGGACAACATTGATCCTAAACTTAACTTAGACGAAGAGACAGCTACTGCACTTTTTTCTCAACTAGATTCCCTTAATGTTGAAGTGTTCTTAAGTAATGTTGAAGATAAATTAATAAACATTTATCCAATTATGCTTGAGGTAAAAGATTTAAGGGAAAACCCCTCTTTATCTGGTTTTGCAAACTTCATCATTTATAAAATCCATCAACAACAAGAGAAATAATATGGATATATTTTCTAAATGTATTGAACAAAACTATGGCTATTTTTATGAAGTCCGTCATTTTAAAGAGATGAATCCCAAATTATCTCTTGTTATGACTGAGAATGGTCTGCGTACCTATTATAAAGATAAACCAGTCATTGCATGGTCTTATAATAACTATTTAGGCTTATCGAATCATCCATCAAACAGAGAAATTGAAAAATATGCCATTCAAGAAAACAGTTCTAATTATCCTATGGGATCTCGTTTTTTAACAGGGAATAGCCAAGATTTAGAGAACCTCGAACTTACTTTTTCTTCTTTTGTTGAGAAGGAACAAGCCATGTTATGTGCAACAGGGTATTTAGCCGCTGTTGGCGTTATTCCTGCCTTAGCGCGTGAAGGTGATATTATCGTCATAGATGCCGAAGCGCATGCTTGCCTATTTGATGGCGCACGGATTGCCGTTGCTAATGGCGCGAAATTGCTTCTCTTTAAACATAATGATCTAGAAAGCCTTGAAAATAAGTTAAAAATTGCAAAAGAACAAAGATCCGGTGGAATATTAATTATCACGGATGGTATTTTTAGTATGAAAGGTGATATGGCGCCCTTAAAAGATATAATTCATTTAAAGAAAAAATATGAAGCTCGCTTGTTTGTAGATGATGCCCATGGTGGTGGCGTCATGGGCGAACAAGGAAGGGGAACATCTCATTTTCTTAAAGTCAGTCAAGACGTTGATCTACTCATGTATATTTTTTCCAAAGCCTTTGGCTCTATTGGGGGAATTATTTGTGGCAATGCTTCTATCATTAGTTATTTAAGGTTTAATTCTAGGACGAATATATTTTCTCACAATATGACCTCAATTCATGCCCGTAAAACTTTAAACTCTCTATATCTTCTTCAAAGCACCCCATCTCTTTTAGAAGATCTTTGTAAAAACACTTACTTACTCCAAAAAATGCTTCAAGAAAATGGGTTTAACATTGGAACAACGAACAGCCCAATTACGCCTATTTTCCTGCGTAACACGCTTGGGATTCCTGATATCGAATATCTTTATAAAGTTGTCATGTCTTTGCGAGAACAACATGGCGTGTTTGTCTCTGGCGTTACCTATCCAGCAGTGCCAAAAGGGATAAATCTATTACGCTTAATTCCAACCTCAAACCACACAGAAGAAGAAATCAAGAAAACCGTTTTTGCTCTGCAAGAAGTTCTGGCCCTTTGCTGAAAAAGAAAATCTAACCCCCTTCTCAGAAAGATTTTATTAACTTTTCACTGATAAGCTGACTTAAGTTATAAACTTTCTAATAAGAAAAGATACGAAAGAAAAAAATGAAAAAACATTACCTAATCATCAGTTCTATTTGGGCGTTAGCTTCTATGGACGCTTACTCTGTCGTAACCACAAACAAAGGACCTAATGCACCCGACATTGCTTCCTATGTTAAAGAAAGCCAAGAGCAAATTAAAAACCAACAGGATCAATTGAATCAACTTGGCGTTGCAAAAGGACATGATGAAAATGTGAATAAAGTTCTCATTCAAGCTTCTCAAGCCCTTGATACAGCAAGCACAAATTTAAAGCAACTTGATGCCGTTAAGAAACTTCCCCGTGCAATATCTTCTCAAATAGCAATAGCTCAAGGTTATATCTCAGCGGCAGAAAATGTTAATGTTTCAGCACCTAAAAGCTATCCTGAGCGGTGTTTAGTCCTTACTTTAGATAAAAAAGGCCGTGAAAAGGCCATGAAAGAAGGCTTAAATGAAAAAATCGGTTTTATTGAGACATTCGGCGGTCCAAATACCTGGGTTTTAACAACTGTTAATCCTACTGCAAAAGATGGTGTTGATCGTCATCATTTGGATGCGAAAGTTGGTATGATTGGCTCTTCAGACCCCAGCTCTGGGATGCTTGTCCGTGGTCGTACACCTAAGGATATGATTGTTCATGGATGGGTCAATAAAGAAGGAAAAGTTATGTGCGTTTCTAAAGCAACCAGCGGGAAACTTGTTAGTAACTAAGCCTATCAAGTAATTATTTTAAAAGCCTCTCTTCTAGAGAGGTTTTTATCTTTTTTAAGATAATTTTTATCCCTAGTAAGCTTCTAGAAATGGTGGGCGATGAGGGATTTGAACCCCCGACCCTCTCGGTGTAAACGAGACGCTCTCCCGCTGAGCTAATCGCCCTAAATCGGCCTCACCATACCGAAAACTTATGCAAGATGAAAGAAGAATATTGCGTCAGACGTATATTTTTCTGTTTTTGATAACAAACTTATTTAGAAGCAATTGCTAATAAGCCAACAGATTCAATTGATTTTATTTAGTTACTTGCAATCCGTTAATGTATAATCTTATTAAAAAGATTGAAGTCTTACCTATATCAATCCTTTGTCTTCTAAAAGGGTTTTCAATTCTCCTGAATCGTACATTTCACGTATAATATCTGCGCCACCAATAAATTCCCCTTGAATGTAAAGCTGAGGAATCGTTGGCCAATTTGTGAAATCTTTTATTCCTTGACGTATCTCTTGATCTTCAAGCACGTTAACATCATAAAATTCTACCCCTAAACGGGTTAAAATCTGTGCAACCACTCCTGAAAACCCACACAAAGGGGCTTTTTTCGTCCCTTTCATATAGAGAACGACAGGATATGTTTTAAGATGATCTTGAATCGTTTCAAAGATGGCTGTCATCTCTTTCTCCTTTTGGTACTTGTGTTTTAAGACTTAAAGCATGGAGTTCCGACCCCATCTTTCCTTGAAGAGCCTCATACACCATTTGATGTTGTTGTATTTTCGTTTTTCCTTGAAAAGAAGAAGAGGTTATAATTGCTGCATAGTGATCTTGATCTTCAACAAGGGATTTTAATTGTACATCAGCATCAGGAATGCCTTGTTTAATTAAAACTATAATGTCTTTCGCACTCATTGGCATGCAGCATCCTCTTTATCTTCTGAAAACTTGCCAAAAATAACGCCTTTTCCCATAAAAAGCAAGGTATGTCCTGAGGCACATAATCATAAAAACTAGCATTGCCTAGCAAAGATTAAACATATGGAAATTAATTTCTTATTAACCATTTATCCGCAAAATAAATATAAAAATGAATATTTTTCAATTATTTATAAAATTTTTAAATATTTTTTTTTGGCGTTTACCGCTTTTTAATCAAATTGCTTTTAAATTAAAAGTAGACAGTAAAAAAGTAGAACAGGAGCCCTATTAAGGGTTGCCATATAACAAGGGAGATAATGATGAGAGAAAGTATACAGCATGTTATAGATAATGTCCGCCCTCCACGCGTACAAATTACTTATGATGTTGAAATAGGCAATGCCGTTGAATCACGCGAACTACCATTCGTGCTTGGACTAATGGCTGATTTATCAGGCGCCTCTGAAGTTGCGCGTCCTCCCTTAAAAGAACGCAAATTTGTTGATATCGCAAGCGATATGATCCCAGACGTCATGGCTTCCATCCGCCCAAGAGTAAACATTTTAGTCCCTAACAAGCTTGGTGGAGATGCTAAAGAACTTAATGTTGATCTAACATTCTTGTCTATGGACGACTTTGAGCCTCTTCAAATTGTTAACCAAACACCCGCTCTTAATGATCTTTATACAACAAGAACACGCCTTAATGATTTGCTTGGAAAATTAGAAGGTAATGAAGCCCTCAATAAGGCGATGGATGAAATTATGACCAATAAAGGCACTAGCACAGACGTGCCAAGCTTGGTTCAATCTACGCAAATGGTCAGAGATCCTTCTCAAGAAAACTATGCTGGTGTCTTAATTAACGAATTTATTACACTTGTTAGCACAACAGATAAGATGCCTGCAGATTGTGTGGCTCTGGTTCAACAACGAATTGCAGAACTTGACTCAACAGTTGGTTCTCAGCTCAATGAAATCCTCCACCATTCTGATTATCAAAAACTCGAAGGAAGCTGGAGAGGTTTATGGCTTTTGATGACAACTACGACTCAGAATGCTCATATCAAGATTCGTCTTCTTAATGTCACTAAAACAGAACTTATTCTTGACTTAGAAAAAGCTTGTGAATTTGATCAAAGCCATTTGTTTAAGAAAGTTTATGAAGAAGAATACGGTACTTTTGGTGGTTCTCCTTATTCTTTCTTAATGGGCGATTTTGAATTTGGTCGTAACCCACAAGAAACCGAGTTACTAACAAAGATTTCTCAAGTAGCAGCAGCAGCTCATGCGCCTTTCATTGCAGCTGCAAATCCAAATCTCTTTGACCTCATTAGCTTTTCTGAGCTAGGACACCCAAGAGATCTTTCCCGCATTTTTGACTCTACAGAGCTTGGAAAATGGGCTTCCTTCCGTGAAACAGAAGATTCACGTTATGTTGGTCTTACCCTTCCTCATATCTTGATGCGTCTTCCTTATGGCGGTGAAAATGGTCAAATGGTAATGGGACTAAACTTTATCGAAGATGTTGATGGCACTGATAACTCTAAATTTTGTTGGGGTAACTCAGCTTGGGGTCTTGCTCAAAGAATTCTTCATGCAGCTACAGAATATGGTTGGCCAGCAGCAATTCGCGGTGTTGAAGGTGGTGGTATGGTTGAAGATCTACCTTACTATACATTCAAGACTACAGATGGTGATATTGCTCTCAAATGTCCAACTGAGATCTCAATTACAGATCGTCGTGAGAAAGAGCTAAGTGACCTTGGATTTATCGGCTTGGTGCACTGTAAGAATCGCGATTACGCTGCTTTCTTCGGTTCACAAACATGCCAGAAACCTAAGCTTTATAACTTAGACGAAGCGAATTCAAATGCGCGACTTTCTGCAAGATTGTCTTACATTTTAGCAGCTTCAAGATTTGCTCACTACATTAAGGTGATTATGCGGGATAAGGTCGGTAGTTTCATGTCTCGAGCAGATGTTGAAACCTATCTGAATAACTGGATTGCTTCTTACGTCCTTTTAACAGATGAAGCAAGCCAACCAGTGAAAGCACGTTATCCATTACGCGAAGCACGTGTTGATGTTTATGATGTTCCTGGGCAACCTGGAAGTTATAGAGCCGTTGTTTTCTTAAGACCTCATTTCCAAATGGAAGATTTAACAGCCTCCATTCGTCTTGTGGCTGCTTTACCAAAGCGGGCTGCAGGTTGAGGATAAAGAAAAAGTTTAAAAATAGAAAAGAAAGAATTTATAGGAGGTAATAATGATAAACGGACTAGGAAACTTCTCAAGCACTTCAGTGTCTGCAGAGAATTGGGCAAAAGGATCTCTTCAACCAGATCAAATGGTGCCTTCAGAAGCTTATCGTAATGTGACAGCAACGCCAGAGTTCATGATTAAAATTGATGGTGTTGATACAAAATCGACATTAGAAAATTTTACAGACCATGTTCAATTGTTCCACTTTAACTATCGCCTCAGCCGTCTTACAAACCCTAACGCTGCTGACCAACTTTACACCTCAGCACGCGTTGTGATTGAAGATCCTGTGATGGTTATTCCAAATGGTAATTTCGCCCCCATCATTATGAATAAGCTAATGAAAGGCGACAAAATTGAGACAATCCATATCGCTCGTTTAGCAAACATTGCTCAAGTGAATGTTATTGTCCAAGAACTAACTTTTACGAATAGCTACTTCCAAACTTACGAACCAAAGTATGATACTGTTGTCGTAACCTTTAGACCTGCAACAATTGAGAATAAAATTAATAGTTATGATCAAGCAGGAACAAATACTGGTTCAACTTCAGTTAAGTTTGATTTTACAACAGGACAACTCACATAATTTTATAATGAGTAAACGTTATAATTTAGAACAATCTACGGTACAAGCAGGGGCTCTAGCGCCTCTGTTTGATCGTTTAACAGATCTTGAACCTCACTTAGTTTCAGAGCCAAGTTCATATCAAATTCTGACACCTACAGAATTAAAAGAATCTGTGCAACGTGAGCTTGAACTGGTTCTTAATACCCGCCCAACAGTCCAACGCCCCCCCGAAGATGGGCATGGCGAATTTATTTCTGATTTTGCGCTTCCTCAATTTTTTGGATTAAGAGATTTCTCGTGGTTTGATGGAGCAAGCGATACGGGAAGACGTTCTATTGGAACAGAAATAGAGCGTGTAGTAACCTATTATGAACCACGCCTTAAAAATGTAAAAGTCCGTGTTAGTAAACATCCTCAAGATCCTTTAGCACTTGTTGCTGAAATCGCAGGAGATTTAAAAATTGGCGAAATTTTAGAACGTTTTACATTCCCTATCACGATCCATAATTTGCTTCAACGGGACAAATCTTAATTTCCAAATGTCCTTCTAAAGAAAAAGAAGAACATTATTTTTAAAATAACTCATTTCTGTTAGACTTAGACTTATTATGAGCTTATTTTCTCTTAAATCCAACTTTCAACCCGCTGGCGATCAACCTGAAGCCATTCAGCAATTATTTGAAGGGCTTCAGAAGAATGAGCGTAACCAGGTGCTACTTGGTGTTACAGGCTCAGGGAAAACATTTACAATGGCGCACGTCATTGCAAAAAGTAATCGTCCAGCTCTTGTACTCGCCCCGAATAAAACACTTGCGGCCCAGCTTTATGGAGAAATGAAAGAATTTTTTCCCGATAATGCCGTTGAATATTTCGTTTCTTATTATGACTATTATCAACCAGAAGCTTATGTTCCTCGCTCAGATACTTATATTGAGAAAGAAGCGACCATTAACGAGCAAATCGATCGGATGCGTCACTCTGCAACACGCGCTCTTCTTGAAAGACGCGATGTCATCATCGTTGCAAGCGTATCCTGCATTTATGGTATTGGAGCTGTCGAAGATTATGGCAAAATGATTGTTACACTACGCCCCCATGACACCATCGATCAACGTACTTTATTACAGCATCTTGTTGAGCTTCAATATAAACGAAACGACATTAATTTTCAGCGCGGAACCTTTCGCGTAAGTGGAGATACGCTTGAGATCTTTCCATCTCACCTTGAAGATCGAGCGTGGCGACTTTCTCTTTTTGGAGATGAAATTGAAGAAATTCGCGAGATTGATCCGCTCACAGGCGAGAAGATTGGGTCTCTTTCTGAGATAAGGATCTTCGCTAATAGTCACTATGTCACACCTAAACCAACGATTATGCAGGCGATTAAGAAAATTCAAGCAGAACTAAAAGAACGATTGGTTGAATTTGAGCAACAAGGAAAGCTTCTAGAAGCTCAAAGAATCCGAGAAAGAACGATTTTTGACCTTGAAATGCTTGAAACAACAGGATTCTGCTCAGGAATTGAAAATTATTCTCGATATCTTACAGGCCGTCAACCTGGTGACCCTCCGCCAACATTATTTGAATACTTACCTCATGATGCCCTTTTAGTTGTCGATGAAAGCCACGTTGCTGTTCCTCAGCTTAAGGGGATGTATCGAGGAGATTCTGTACGAAAAGGAACGCTTGCTGAGTATGGTTTCAGGCTTCCTTCTTGTCGCGACAATCGGCCTTTAAAATTTGAAGAATGGGACGCCATGCGTCCTCAGACAGTCTTTGTTTCCGCAACGCCTGGTCCTTGGGAACTAGAACAAACGCAAGGAACGTTTATTGAGCAAATTATTCGCCCCACGGGTTTGATTGATCCCATCTGTGTGGTTAGACCTACAACACATCAAGTGGATGACCTTATCTCAGAATGTGTTGACGTTGCTAAAAGAGGCTACCGTTCCTTAGTCACAACCTTAACAAAGAAAATGGCCGAAGCTTTAGCTGAATACTTAACAGAAGCAGGGCTTAAAGCGCGTTATCTTCATTCGGACATTGACACTCTTGAGCGTATAGAAATTATCCGAGATTTGCGATTAGGGCTTTTTGATGTTTTAATTGGCATTAACCTTTTGCGAGAAGGGCTTGATATTCCAGAATGTGCGCTTGTCGCTATATTGGATGCTGACAAAGAAGGCTATTTACGTTCAAAAACATCGCTCATTCAGACGATAGGACGTGCCGCTCGTAATGTCGATGGACGAGCCATTTTGTATGCCGATAAAATGACTGGCTCTTTAATCGCAGCGCTTGAAGAAAGCGGCAGGCGACGTGAAAAACAACAGGCTTATAATGTTCAACATGGGATCACGCCTGAAAGCGTTAAGAAATCGATTGGCGATGTTCTCTCCAGTGTTTATGAGCGTGACCATACGACCATTACTCTGCGCGAGGAAACGCAACATCTTGTGGGTAAAGATCTGAAAAAATATAAGAAAGAACTCGAAAAGCGCATGCTGCTTAATGCGGCTAATCTTGAGTTTGAGGAAGCCGCAAGACTAAGAGATGAACTTCGCGCATTAGAAGCTCGTGAGTTAGAATTAAGCTAGTTTTAGATTCTTTTAATTATTAACCTTTCGCATTATAAGAGAAAAATTATTGCCTCTTTAAACTAGCATTTAAGTTACAATAAAAATATTATTCTTACAACTAATAGATAAATATACTAAATAACAATCCTATAACAATGAATCTTAAATAGTATATTTATAAATACTTAATTATTTTACTTAGAAATAATATTGTTTCTTTTTATGTCAATATTATTATTTCAAGTCTTTGATTTTTAAAAGTATATAAAAGTATTGACACAACTGTTTTTATCCATAAAATGGGGTTCGTAAAAAGTTTAATTGAAAGGAGAGCGCGTGTTTATTCAAACAGAAGAAACGCCTAATCCAGCAACACTTAAGTTCCTTCCAGGACGTACTGTTTTGGAAAGTGGAACGGCAGACTTTCCCACAAAAGAGAGTGCAGAAAGGTGCGCTCTTGCAAAGACGCTTTTTACAATTAAGGGCATTTCAGGCGTTTTTTTCGGTTCTGATTTTATTACACTTACAAAATTAGATCAGTACGATTGGCTTGTCTTGAAACCCAAAATCCTTGGCTTTATCATGGAATATTTTATGCACCATGAAAAAGTCGAGATACACTTAGAAACAACCTCAACCTCTTCTGAAGAAGATAACGACGTTGTGAAAGAGATTAAGGAAATTCTTGATGGACGCATTCGTCCAGCTGTCGCCATGGATGGCGGCGATATTGTTTTTAATCGTTTTGAAAATGGTATTGTTTACCTTGAAATGCAAGGTGCTTGTTCAGGTTGTCCAAGTTCAACCGCGACGCTTAAGACAGGAATTGAGAATATGCTCAAACACTATATTCCCGAAGTTCAAGAAGTTCGTGCTGCCAACGAATAACTCTCTTTAACTATTTAACTAAAATTGAGAATAAAAAGATGAAAAAAGCTCCTCAAAAAGTATTCAAGTATTTCTTTGATCGAAGTTTTATTATTGCTGTAAATACAATGGTGGTTGCTCTTTATACTAGTTTTTTCGTTTTATCACCTGAAAAATTAAATCCTATAAACAAAAAATTATCCTCAAATAATGCTGAAAAGCCGGCTTCTACAGTTCAAGATAAGCCCATCTCTTTGACGAAGATAGGCAATGTCTCTGAAGACCGTGTTGCTGAAGATTATTTCAACAGATCTACATCCAGCATGCCTGCCCTTACTGAATCAGCGGCAGTTCCTCGTGTCTTTGCAGCTTATCTTCCAGCTGAACTTGGCGGCATTACAAACATCAAAAATAAACAGGAAATATTTGTTCAAACTCTCTTACCTCATATTTTAAAGCATAATGAGGATATTCTCGCTGATAGAACCTACCTTTTACGGTTAAGAAGAATGGTTGATAGCGGAAATACTTTAAGTTTTGAGCAACGCTTATGGCTGCAAGATCTTGCTAAACGTTATAATGTTAAACGTGTTTCTTTTGAAGAACTTTTAAAACGTGTGGATATTATTCCACCGTCACTTGCGCTAGGGCAAGCCGTTGTTGAAAGTGGTTGGGGCGTATGTAAATACGCACGCAAGCAGAATTCTCCTTTTGGCTTAATGAAAGATAAGAAACATCTCCTGACGTTTGATTCTCTTTCTGAAGGTGTAAAAACTTATATGGACACTCTCAACAAACATCCAGCCTATGATTCTCTTCGTCGTATTCGCGCACAACAACGGCATGAAGGAACGCTGCCCTGTAGCTTAAAGCTAGCAGATGGTCTTCTTTATTATTCAACAAGGCGGCATGCTTATACACGTCAATTAAAGCAAATTATTGATGTTCACTGCTTTAAAAAATATGATTGCGCTCGTCTCGCCACTGATTTGAGATCTTGACAAACAATCTGATTCATCTCTCTATAAAGGGATTTAAGAAAAGGTTGTCCCAGGAATGAAGTCATTCTCTTCAGAATTTTTACAAGCATCATATGCGCGTGGTTTTATCCATCAAGGCACTGATCTCGAAGGTCTTGATCAACTGCTCAATAAACAAATTGTGGTAGCGTATCTTGGTTTTGATGCAACGGCGAAAAGTCTGCATGTCGGTAATCTTGTTCAAATTATGCGTCTACGCCTTCTCCAACGCTCAGGACATAGGCCAATTGTTCTAATGGGAGGCGGTACAACCCGCATCGGCGATCCATCGGGAAAAGACGAAATGCGCCAATTTCTTGATGAAAATAAAATTCAAGAAAACCTTCAGAGCATTAAAAAGATTTTTGCTAAATATCTTCACTTTGGCGATGGTACAACAGATGCTCTTATGGTGAATAATGCAGACTGGCTTAATGAATTAAATTATCTTGATTTCCTTAGAGATTATGGACGTCATTTTTCAATTAATCGAATGCTCACCTTTGACAGCATACGTCAACGTCTTGAAAGAGAGCAATCTTTAAGTTTTCTCGAATTTAACTATATGATCTTACAAGCGTATGACTTTCTTGAATTGAACCGTCGCTATGATGTTCGAATGCAAATGGGGGGTGCTGATCAATGGGGAAATATTATTAGCGGCGTTGATCTTACTCGTCGTTTTACTCAACAAGAAACCTTTGGCTTAACCTCCCCTTTGATTACAACATCGTCAGGTGCTAAGATGGGAAAAACTGCTCAAGGAGCCGTTTGGCTTGAAGACAGTTTACTGTCATCGTATGACTTTTGGCAGTATTGGCGCAACACAGCCGATGACGATGTTGGCCGTTTCTTACGTCTCTTTACAGACTTGCCTATTCCTGAAATCGAGCGCCTTGAAGCTCTTAAAGGCTCAGAAATAAATGAAGCTAAAAAGATTCTAGCTGATGAAGCTACACGACTTTGCCATGGAGAGAATGCCGTTTCAGACGCCCGCAAGACAGCTGAAAACCTTTTTGAGAATCCTGAGGGAAATGTTGCTAATTCGGCGCTTACTACTGTTTTTATTGAAAAAAGCCAACTTCTTCAAGGACTTCCCATTTATGAAGCTTTTCGTCTAACAGGTCTGTCTGAAAGTAACGGAGATGCACGTCGCCTTATTCGAGGTGGTGGCGCGCGTTTAGATGATGAGGCTATCTCTGATGAAGCTCTTTTATTGAATCTCAATAGTTTTAAAGACAAAGATTATCTTAAACTTTCAGCAGGCAAAAAACGACACGCTCTTTTAAAACTTCAGTAACGGTAAAAGAAGCGAATTTTCAAGAGCACAACCTTGACATCTATCAGATTACAACGTTTAATTAAAAGATGAAAAAACAAAAGAAATTTAATAAACGTAATGAAAATTCTTGTCGCTGTTAAACGGGTGGTTGATTACAACGTTAAAGTTCGTGTGAAGTCTGATCAAACAGACGTTGAACTCAATAACGTTAAAATGAGCATAAATCCTTTTGATGAAATTGCCGTTGAAGAAGGTGTGCGATTACGCGAGGCAGGCATTGCTTCTGAACTTATCGCTGTTTCAATGGGATCTTCTGCATGCCAAGATGTGTTGCGATCTGCTATGGCTTTAGGCGCCGACCGTGGCATTCTTGTTGAAACAGAACAACCTCTTGAGCCTTTAGCTGTTGCTAAAATCCTTAAAATTATTTCAGAACGTGAAAAGCCTGATCTTGTCATATTAGGTAAACAAGCTATTGATGATGACTGTAATCAAACAGGTCAAATGCTTGCAGCCTTATTAGGATGGTCTCAAGGCACTTTTGTTTCTGAACTTAAGCTTGAAAATAATCATGCCATTGTCATGCGCGAAGTTGATGGTGGTTTAGAAAATTTGAAGCTTAAACTTCCCGCTATTATTACAACAGATCTTCGGTTGAATACACCGCGTTATCCTAAGCTTCCGAATATTATGAAAGCAAAACAAAAGCCCTTGGATACACTTAAAGTCAAGGACTTAGGAGTTGATACTACACCACGCCATAAAATGCTTAAGGTATCTGAACCTTCCAAGCGTAAAACCGGCATTAAAGTTAGGGATATACAAGACTTAGTTGAACGTCTTACAAATGAAGCAAAGGTAATCTAAATGAGCGTTCTCGTTATTGCTGAACATGATACTCGAGTTTTAAAGTCTTCTACTTTGAATACAATTGCTGCAGCTCAAAAAATTTCAAATAATGTTGATGTTTTGGTTGCTGGGTCTAAAATTGATTCTATTGCAAAAGAAGTTGCTTCTCTTGAAAGTGTTGAGCGCGTTCTCTATGCAGACTATGTTGACCTTGCACAAAACCTTGCTGAACCCCTTGCCGAGCTTATTGCAACACTTGGTAAAAACTATACACATATCCTTGCGCCAGCCTCTGCGTTTGGAAAGAACTGTTTACCTCGTGCAGCTGCTCTTTTAGATGTTGCACAACTTTCAGATATTGTTGCGATTGAAAGCACAGATACCTTTATTCGGCCTATTTATGCAGGAAATGCATTGGCGACTGTAAAATCTAACGATCCTATTAAGGTCATCACTGTTAGAACAACATCTTTTTCACCCGTGCCGAAAGGATCTAACACAGCCAAAATTGAGACCATAACAACTTCTTTTACAACTACAGATCTTTCTTCTTTTGTAGAGCGACTTGAAGTGCCCTCAGAAAGGCCAGAATTAACTTCTGCAAGGGTAGTTGTCTCCGGAGGCAGAGCTTTAGGCAGCAAAGAGAATTTCGCGCTTGTAGAGCAACTTGCGGACAAATTGAACGCTGCTATTGGCGCTTCACGTGCAGCCGTTGATGCAGGCTTTGCCCCGAATGATTATCAAGTCGGTCAAACCGGAAAAATTGTTGCCCCAGATCTTTATATTGCTCTTGGAATTTCTGGCGCTATTCAACACTTAGCTGGAATGAAAGAAAGTAAAGTGATTGTCGCGATCAACAAAGATGAAGAAGCCCCCATTTTTCAAGTCGCTGACTATGGCCTTGTAGGGGATATCTTTGAACTTGTTCCTCAATTGATTAGTGCTTTAGACTCTCAATAATCTATGAAATAGTTTAGTGGTAATCAACAATTTCGAGATCATGCGCTCCAACACCTGTCTCCCATGTGAAGCAAATACGCCATTGATCATTTACGCGTAAACTTATCTGTCCTTTACGTTCCCCCTTTAAAATCTCAAGCTTGGCTCCAGAGTTCAATTTTTGTCTTAAATTATAAATACTTGAAGATTTATTAAGTGCTTGCATAATCTCGTGAGCTCCCGGAAATTGTGTATCATCTCTTTGTTCCCAAATTTGGTGCGCAACATTTCGATTTTTAAATGATTTAATAGCAGAAGTCTGCGTTGAAGAACTACTTTCTTCCGCTACAGCCTTCTTAACTTTATCTTGCACACTTTCCTGAGGTTGAAGCTGAATTGAGCTTTTGGAACTAGATGAAGAGGCTTGTGTTTCTAACTTTATTCTTGTTTGAGAACTGTTTGATGACTCACTTGGCCGTTCGTTTTGCTCGCTTCCAACATCTCGATATAAAGATTTTAAATTTTCATGTTTATAGTTAGGTCCAAAAAATACAGGCATTTCCTGGCTCGATGTGGCTTGATTTTGTCTACTCTTTCTTAAAGCGCAAAGTTCATCTTCAATTTTTTTTGCTTCAACAGAAAATTGAGAAACAAGATTTTTAAATGAACTTAACGCATTTCTTACTTTTAAAATTTTTCCATCCAAATTTTGATCTTCTATAAGTAAAATTGTGCGCTTATAAACTTCTTCAATAATGCGCGCGCGTGTATCAAGTTCATCTAATTTTTCAAACCCCTCAGAATATTTTGAAATACGTGCCCAGGTCGTTTGGTAGAGATAATCATAACCTTGACGCGTATGTGTAAGAGATAGCAAGTATTTAGCTATAATCTGTTTCTTCACTACTCTTTTAAATTCCTTGCGCTTTTCCTCGCTAAAGTCCTTAAGATACTTATTTAATAATGGAAGATACTCTTCAGGACAAGACTGCTTTAAAAAGACAATCATTTGCTTTACTAAAGTTAATAATTCAGGATTTTCTTTTGACTTTTGTAGATGATTATACGCCCTTAGAAAGGCTAACAATTCTCTTTCAGAGCATATATAGTTTATGCTTAATCCACGTTCTTCTGTTGCTCTGAGCAAACTAACAAAGAAATCTATCAAGGTTTTTTTTAGCTGAATCCAATTCTTTTGTTCAGCTTCAAACACAGCTTCGTAACAAAGAAACCCTAAAGGTTTAATCGGTAATGAAGAAGCATATTTTTTAAAAGTTTTATAATCACTTTGCGAATAACTGTTAATGGCGACTATTTCATTTAAATATTCTTTTGTTAGTAGTAAATTTTTCCCAATCCTTGGAACCATGCCAAGACATTCGTCCCAAGATGCACTTAATGCATGTTCTGAGAATTCAACAAGGCGCTCATAACAATGTGTTTGAGCACTTATAAGTGTTAAATTAATATAGTCGATTGTCTTTAAGGGCTGAGAAAAAGCTTGTTCAATCACATCTTTATAAAGAGAAACAAACTGTTCAGGAATCAAACCTTGTTTTCTGAAAAGATCTTGAGTATTCGAGGCTTGAAGGTAATTACATAAAAGTGCTCTAAGCCCCTCTCTTATATCATCGGGACGATAATGACTTGCTTCTAAAAAATTTTGCTTTGCCTTTCTTAAATTCGCACGAAATAAATAAAACCTTGCCGCTTCAGAGTAAAAATAAAAATAGCTCATTGCCCGTATATTAGGCGCAAAATCGTCAGTTAGATAGGGAGCAAAAATATCCTTATTTCCATAAAATTGTATTTTTGCCTTTATAGGGTCTAAACCTGTAAAATCAGTATAATTTGTTAAACACATACTTATAAATTTTAAAACATTGTAACGAACATCAGCCTGTGCGTCAGACGAACTAGTCAATAATTTTTGTCTCACTTCTGCTAAAGTTGATTCATCCTTACTTTTTTTAGTACTTACTGCAACAATACTATTTTTTTTAAGATCATCTTCGTGACGGAAATTTTCCGATGCAATTATCTGTTGAAAACAACATAATGCTAAGGTGATATAAATTCTTAAGTAATAAAGCATATTTATGTTCTCCAACAACTTTTTATACCAAAATGTCAAATGTTTAACATTTTTTTTATGAATCAAGCAACAAAAAAGACCTGAGTGAAAGGTAAAGTAAATATGACTACAAAACATGGGATGACTCTTTTTTACTTTTAAAGTAAGATGTAGATACAATAATTTAGGTTTTGACCATGACAACTGAACTTTTGAATCTTCCCTTTGAAGAAGCTATGCGCGAATTAGAAACAATCGTGCGTAAGCTTGAAGAAGGACGTCTACCACTTGATGAGGCGATTAAAAATTATGAGCGCGGCGCTGTTTTGCGCACGCATTGCGAGAATCTTTTGAAAGAAGCTAAATTAAAAGTTGATCAAATTGTCATCTCGCCCGATGGATCGCCCTCCTTAGAACGCTCCCCTCTTGAGGATGAGATGTAAACTAAGAGTGCCATATGGAAGAGCTAACTTTATTGCTTCAAGAAGCACGCCTTAAAGTTGATGAATGTCTGAAAAATACCATTGTTGCATTTCGGGGTAATGCACCACCCCGCCTTTATGAAGCGATGGAATATAGTGTCCTTTCCCCCGGAAAACGCTTTCGAAGCTTTTTATTGCTAGAGTTTGGACAAGCGTTTCAAGTTCCTGAAAAACACCTTCTTCAGGTCGCTATGACTATTGAATTTGTGAATGCTTATTCTCTGGTTCATGATGATCTTCCCTGCATGGATGATGCTAACTTAAGACGAGGACAACCAACGACTCATCTTAAATTTGACGAAGCAACAGCGCTTCTTGCAGGAAATTCTCTCCTTACAGCAGCGTTTGAAATGTTGGGTAGCGAAGAGACTCATCCAGATCCAACTATACGCCTACGCTTAATTAAAGGGCTTGCAGGAGCCTGTGGCTCTCAAGGGATGATGGGTGGACAAATGCTGGATCTTTTAGGTGAAACGACTCACTTTAATTTAGATGAAATTAAACATATGCAATCGCTTAAAACAGGTGCCCTCCTGAGTTTTTCTTGTAAGGCTGCCGCAATCCTTGCCAGACAAGAGCCCCATATTCTAAATGAAGTCCGTCGTTTTGGTACTCACATTGGTTTAGCTTTTCAAATTACAGATGATTTGCTTGATGTGGAAGGATCAGAAGAAAAAATAGGAAAACCAACAGGCATCGATCAACGTTCTAACAAGACAACTTTTGTTTCTCTTCTCGGTGTTAAAGAAGCACGCTTATGCGCTAAGCAAGAAGTTGAAAAGGCTTTGAATGCCCTTCGCAAAATCGGTTTACCTTTTGCAAAACTTGAGAAAGCGACACTTTCACTTTTAATCCGTAATTCCTAAACTAGCCTTTTAAACGCGCTTTTGATCCAAGCTCTATACACCATAAGCTAATGTATAAGGTGTTGATATCACGCTAAGCTCGTCTAAATCTCAACTACTTCTAGTTAATTTATTAACTACTTTAGTTCTTTGAGTGTCTTTTTGACATCTTTTGCAATTTGCTCAGCTGCACCAGTTGTGCGATCTCTATTTTTAACAAAGTCTGATTTTTCACTGTAATCTCTATCACCTTTTAAGATACCAGCTTTCTTTTGATCTTCAATTCTTTGTGATTCACCAGGATAGACAGTAATAGGTTTTTTTTGTTTTTCATCTTCTTGTGGTGAGCTATAGCAAGAAGATGCAAGAACTATAGAACCCAGTATTATGAATTTTTTCATCGTAACACTCCTTATCGTTAATCATTAAAATTAAGAGAATAATTAGATGATTAAAACCAGTTTAAAGACATCAAATGATTAAATTGGGCATATATTCCTATAACTTAAAATGAATCCATTCCTATAAAGTTAAGTCCAAACAATTGGATATAAATAAAAAATATTTTTCTCCTTCTAAATTTTCTTAATAAGCGACAATTTAACTAGTTCAACTCTTTTAAACTTAAATTCACTCTCCTAATTCTCTATAATAAGATTATTAAACTAATATCAACATTGCGAATAACAGTCTTAGTCCCAAAGTGTAAGAGAGAAAAAAATGGGGATTGAAGTTCTAAACAAAGATACTCAGCTTGTCCACGAATGGCTTAATGATATTAGGGATGTAACTGGTTTAGCTGATAAAGAACAAGCACTTGCTTCACTTAGAGCGGTCCTTCAAGAGCTTCGCGATAATTTAAAGATTGATGATTTAGCTCACTTTTCGGCACAATTACCTATTTTTATTAGAGGACTTTTATTTGAAAACTGGGAACCAACAGGCGAACCTCTTAAAGAAAGACATAAAGAAGACTTTTTAAACTCTGTACAAAGAGTTTTGGAAGATCTGGGACACAAAGAAATAGAGCCTGGATTAGCAGCAAGAGGCGTTTTCAACGCAATAGAAAGCCAAATTTCTCAAAACGACGTTGATAAGTTATTTAATATTGTTTCAAAAGGTGTTTGGGAAGTTTGGAAGTCTTGAGTGCTTTCCGCGACATCGGTGTACTTTTCCTGAACTTTACAAAGTGACGCAATCCCTTGCTGTGCTTAATTCCTAAGCAGCCCTTAAAGTCTGTTGTGCGGCAAGCATTCCTTCTAACCAGTGAATGTCATAATCTCCAGCAATGACTGTAGGATGGTTCACGAGTTGTTGATGTAACGCTAAATTCGTCTGAATCCCGCCAATGACATACTCTTGAAGAGCGCGTCTTAGGCGCATCAAACAAGCTTGACGATTCTCACCGTAGACTATGAGTTTTGATACCAAGCTATCATAATGAGGAGGAACTGTGTAGCCATTGTAAAGGTGGCTATCAACACGTACATGAAGACCGCCTGGTGCATGGTAATTTGTGATTTTTCCAGGGCTTGGGACAAAGGTTTCAGGATCTTCAGCATTGATACGACACTCAATTGCGTGCCCTTTAAATTGGATATCTTCTTGTTTTAAAGTGAGTTTTTCGCCAGCTGCAACTTTGATTTGTTCACAGACAAGATCAACACCTGTAATCATTTCAGTAATTGGATGTTCAACTTGAAGACGCGTGTTGGTTTCTATGAAATAGAACTCCCCTTTTTCATACAAAAACTCGAATGTCCCCACGCCTCGATAACCCATCGCGCTTACAGCTTTAGCAACGAGTGTGCCAAGTTCGTGACGCTGTTGAGGCGTAATCGCAGGAGAGTTTGCTTCCTCCCATACTTTTTGGTGGCGCCGCTGAATAGAACAGTCACGCTCGCCCAAATGAATCGCATTACCATAATTATCGGCAAGGACTTGAATCTCAATATGACGAGGCGTTTCAAGGTATTTTTCCATAAATACTTGTTCATTACCAAAATTTGCTTTGGCTTCACTACGCGCAATCGCAAGAGCTTCAGGTATATCTTCTAGACGACGCACAACTTGCATCCCTTTACCACCACCTCCTCCTGCTGCCTTAATTAGCACAGGAAGACCAATTTTTTCTGCAAAAGTTAAACCTTCTTCATCCGAGGAAATAGGACCATCTGATCCAGGAACAACCGGAATACCAAGCGCTTTGACAGCATTCTTGGCAGTGATTTTATCCCCCATAATGCGGGTGTGTTCAGCACTTGGACCTATGAAAGTAAACCCGTGTTCTTCAACCATCTGAGCAAACTCATAATTTTCTGATAGAAAACCAACGCCTGGATGTATTGCATCAACATTTGCAACCGTTGCGGCTGAGATAATTGCTGGCATATTCAGATAGCTTCCTTTCGCAGGTGCAGGCCCAATACAAAGGCTTTCATCCGCTAATCGAACATGCATCGAATTGGCATCAGCAGTTGAATGAATCGCAACAGTCCCAATACCCATCTCACGGCATGCTCTTAAAACGCGCAGAGCTATTTCACCACGATTTGCAATCAAGATTTTTTTAAACATTTGGTTTACTCAATGATTAATAACGGTTGATCAAATTCAACAGGTTCGCCATCACTAAACAAAATTTGGTTTACGGTCCCCTCTTTAGGTGCCTTAATTTGATTCATAACTTTCATAGCTTCAATAATAAGAAGTGTCTGACCTTGAGTAACTTTCGCCCCAATTTTCACAAAAGGTTCTGCATCTGGTGTAGAAGCCGCATAAGCCGTTCCAACCATAGGGGCTTTTACAGTGCCTGGATGACGGCTGATATCAACGTGGGCAGCTTCTTGCACGTTCGGGGTTGTCATTTGAACGCTCGGGGCAGGCACAAAAGAAGGTGTTTCAACTGTCGCAATCGTTGTTAAGTTTCTCGCAACTCTTACGCGGCAATTTTCTTGCTCAACTTCGATCTCTGAAAGGCCTGTCTCATTAAGGATTTCTGCAAGTTTACGAACAGTTTTTTCATCAAAAGATAACGTGTTTGCCATGCATTTCTCTCGTGTACAAAATTATTAACTTGATGGCGTTATACCACGGACTGAATCAAAAAGCCAAACAGTATCGACAAAATGTGGAAAACATTGAATTAACTTATTAAAAAATAACAATTTTATTTTCTAATTTTCAAACTCTACTAAATCCAATGCCTCAACCCATAAAAAAAACATTTTAATGCTTTTTTCAGGAAAAAGATTTTGAACAATACTTTGATAAATAGACATTTCTTTTTTGTCTTGTGACGATAAATTGCCGGGAAGCATGCCGCCTGTTTTATAAACAACAACGTGCACAACTTGTTCAAGAACAACAATTCTATCGATCACACCTGTGACTTGCTTCCCTTGATAATAGCCAGCAAAAGGAAGTTCTGCATAGGCTGTTGAAACAAATAGATATTTCAAATTTTGATGATTTAATACATTTTTTGCAATTTTATATAATTGCTCAAATAAATTCCTAGGAACAAAAGAATAAAATTGTTTAAAAATTTTTTGAGCTTCATTGTCGTAACTCTGAAGTAAACCAAGAGGAAGATGTTTCAGAAGCTTGCGAAGGATAACTCTTTGAAGTTCCTCATCTGTGTATTCTGTTTTAAAAAGATTTTCTTCAATAAGATGAATCATTAGATTCTCTGAAAGCTCTTCTTGTACAGGCGGCCTTTGCAAATATTCCGGTAATGAATACTTTTGATTTATCGAAGCACTACTCTTATTTAAAGATAGGTCACGTTCCGTTTGACATGGCTTATAAAGCTTTAAGCCTTGGCCCTTAAGAAAATCTTCTTTAAATTCTATTTTTTGGGATATAGGTTCCAAAACTTTTGACAAGACATCATACCAAGAATCAGTTGCTGCAGTTCTTGATTTTACACCAGCAATATAGAGATGTTCTTCAGCCCTTGTCATTGCTACGTAAAGAAGCCGCCAATATTCATCCAATTGTTCAGCTTGTAGGGTTTCTTTGATTTTCTTTAAATGGTGAGGCAATTCATCATGAGAAGATGCCCATAACAATAAAGTATCTGGTTCTTCTTGCCATAAAAACTTATCTCGCCATGTAGGTTTTGTTGTGGTTTCAGCCAAGATGACGATGGGTGCTTGTAGACCTTTGGCACCATGAACAGTCATCACACGAACACCTCCATTTGCTTTGGAAAAATCTCTTTTTACTTGGATATCGACGGTTTTCAACCAGCTTAAAAATCCTTGCATTGAAGCACATTGTGTTTTCTCATATTCTAGGCAAAGCGTTAAAAATTCTTCTATTGCATCAAGACATTCATCTCCAAGTCGCGCATGAAATTTTTTCCGTCCTTCTAAGCGATTGAGAAGGTCAGCATACAAAGCAAAAGGACCAACGTAATCAACTTTATTTCTGAGGTCCAAAAGGAAATCTAAGTGCATTTGATATTGTGGAAATTGCTGAAGTCGAGCCCATAACGTCTCACCTTGACGATTATACGCTAAATTAAATAAATCCTCTTCTGTCAGAGCTATAAGTGGGCTCTTAAGAACGCATGCAAGATTTAAATCATCCTCTGGAAGCAGTAAAAATTCGCCTAAAGCAATTAAATCTTGAATAACAATTTCATTCAAAAGCGTTAAGCGATCTGGGCCTGCGACAGGGATTCCTTGCGCCTTTAAAGCTGAAATTAAAGACGCCATTAAAGAGCCCCTTTCACGAAGAAGAATTAAGACATCTGAAGCTTCTACAGGACGTCCTTGCATTTCCAAATAAAGTTTTTGGTCAAGCCATGTTTTAATCTTTTGAGCGAGACACATGCTCAATTGCTCGCGTCCGTTTATTTCCTTATTATAAACCTCGATCAGTGGCCAGAGTTCAACCGTTCCGCCTTTCTTTTCATAATGACTTACATGTAAAATCTCTTCATCGATTGCATTAATAGAAGTCTTTATTTCTTCAAAAGAGCATACCGCATTCACGACCTCTAAAATAACAGGAGTAGATCTAAAAGATTTTTCAAGAGAAAGTGTACAAAAGTTCTTTTGTGCTTCTTGGATTCTATGTTGGTAGAAAATGTTTTTCTTTTTAAAGATGGTTGGAGACGTGCCTTGAAAACTGTAAATTGATTGTTTTGGGTCTCCAACGGCAAATAAAGTCCGGCTTACAGATCGAGCACTTTCTCCTGCATAAAATTCTTCTGTTAAAGCATGAATGATTTCCCATTGAGTATCATTTGTATCTTGGGCTTCATCAACTAAAATATGGTTTATTCCTCCATCAAGTTTATAGAGAACCCAAGCCGCTAATTCAGGATGGGTTAAAAGAAATTTTGTTTTATGAATAAGATCATTATAATCGAGACTATGTTGAGCAATTTTTTGACGTTCATAATTTTCTAAAATGGCCGCACCTAAGTCATATAAAGCTTTTGTCATTTTCATGTTGGACAAGCTTTTTTGCTTTTGGACGACTTCCCACAAGAACTGAGCTTCTTTTATCAAACATTCTAAAATAGATGGATAAGTTTGGGAAACAGACTTAGAAACTAAATTCTTACGAATATCGCCTTCTAAAGTTAAAAAGTGACTCGCATAAGAATTAAAGTTTTCTAAGGTGGGAACTTCTTTTAAATAAATCCAAGCCTGTATCGCCTTTCCTCGCGCAATGTCGGCCTTTCCCCCTTCCATTAGACAATCGCTGGCATTTCGGATATCTAATGTTCGTTCTTTTTGAACTTCATAAAACAGTTTTATATAGTCTTCAGTTTTCTCGGACTGAAGACATCCAAAAATTTCTTCTAATCCATAATAAGCTGCTTCATCCCGTTTTCTTAAAATCTTTTGAAGTCTTTCAGGCCGCCCAATTAAGTCTTCAATTATTTCGGTAAAAGTTGAAACATGGCAGCGCTCTGTTAAAAGTGTAATAGATTCCTTTAAAGAAGAAAAAGTTGCAGAAAAAGTTAGTGCCTCTTCGACGGCATTCTTTAAAAGTTCTTGGCTTTCATGTTCTGCCAAAATCCTAAAAAAAGGTGTGATACCAGCTTCCACTGGAAATTGCGCCAATAAGGACTGACAAAAACTATGAATTGTCGTAATGCGTACCCCGGGTGTAACGTCAATAAGACTTACGAAAATAGAGCGTGCTTTTTCTTTCTGATCCTGTGAAGGAATGGCTCCTAAAAAATCAGTGAGTTTTTCATTAAGACTTGCTTCAGAACACGTCGCCCACTCCAGCGTATATTGTAGAAGACGCTCTTTCATTTCTGCCGCGGCTGCTTTTGTAAAAGTAAGACAAAGAATTTTCTGCGGCTCTTCTCCTGCCAACAAAAGCATAAGAATTCTATCTGTAAGAATTTTAGTTTTACCTGTTCCAGCAGATGCCGAAACCCAAACATTCATCTCTGGGTTAAGAGCTAGATGTCGCGAATTAAGGCTTTGAGTTAACGCCGTTGCCATTCTTGAATCCTTGAGAGGTGATGATAAGGTGAAAATGTCGGCGCAATTTCAGGGTCAGGACAAGATGGATAAGATGTTTGAGGATTATCATAATGAATAATCATATCTTGAAGTCTCTTGAGTGATTTTTCAATAAGATCTTTATCTGAAAGATCTAGAAGTGTGCCAGGAGGCTGCCCCCCTGATAAATGCATATATCGCATCATGACCTCAGAATGTGCCTTTACTCCCTCAAAGCCACCTTTTTGTAAAATAGCTGCTTCAAGGGGAAGCTGTGGCATGATGCCTTGCTCGATTTCTTTTCGCAGCGGAAGACGTCCTGTTTTATAATCGATCACGCAGGCAACACCATCTGCATTAATATCAATTCTATCTGCAGTTGCCTTTAACTTAAACAGTTTATAAGGTCCTTCGAGAAAAAGCTCGCCTTGCACCTCAACAAGCGTTCTAGCAGGCTCTAAAGCTCTCTCTACGTTTAGAAACCATGTGATTAATTGATTAAAACGTGTCCACCAGAATGAAGAAACAATAGGGTGATTTAATGACTCTCCAAAAATATTCTTTCCCAGATTACAAAGCATTTCATAAGCTTGCGGATCTTTAATGTCATGACCTTGCGTAAAGAATTCTTCAAGAATTTTGTGAATCATAACACCAAATAAAGCCGGCCCCAGAGAAGGCTCTAAGGAGAGCAACGGCTTCAAATTTAAAATTTCACGCGCATAAATAGAATAAGGATCTCGAATCCAAGTTTCAATCTGTGTTACGCTCAACGTTCGAGGTCGTGCTTCAAGAGGAGGACAAGGTGCAGGACGAGACAATATTGTTTGTTTAGAGGAAGTATCTAATAATGACGCCCATTGTTTATAAATTGGTGACAATAAGTATTCTTCATAGTCGCCTTTTGCTTTAAGTTTTGCCGTTAAAGCTAACCACCACCTTGACGCTGTTTCAAGTTGTCCTTCTTCTCGTATTGCCCTTGTTAAAATAATTTCAGGTGCTCTCAAAAGATTGCACCATAAACGCTTTTTTATCTGATACCATGTCGTTCTTGTTTGAAGTCCTAAAATACCCCGCATATGATCATTTATCCAAGAACTTTGAAGATAGTGGCCAGGCCAATTTTTCTCATTCATGCCACCAACAATCATACAATCAACTGCTTGTAATTGAGCCTCTAAAGGACCCCAGATATAGAGCCTTGGATGCGTTCCATAGTGAGGCCTAAGAGTCACTTGAGTAAGTAACTTTTTTAAAATAAAATGGTAATCTGAACCTTTGATAGTGAAATTAGTTAAAGAGCTCTCCAGTCCTTTAAGATGCTCGGTAAATTCTTGGTATCCTCTTTGTTGTTCGAGAGAATTTTGCGCTAAAATTTCAATAAATTCCAGATGAGCTCTAAGTAACTCTTTTAATAAAATATTTTTTTGTGAAAGCAAATGCTTCAGAGGAACGGACCACTCCTTTAGAGCATTTAGAAAAGTATGAATTTCGGTCCCTCTTGGCACATCATGCAAGAGATAGGATATGTTCGTTACAAATAATTTTCCTCGTAAATACTGTAATTCAAGTTTACTAACAAATTTTTTATAACTTTGGGCTGTATAAGGATGTTTAAGTAAACTTAAAAGAGAGATATTTTCGAACTCTTTTAGAACACCTTCTAAAGATAATCTTAAAAATGTTCCCAATGGTGTATCATATAAACTTTGACCATAAGAATCATCAGCTTTAAGATCCCAACGAGAAAGCTCTAAACTGACGCGTTGTGCGAGAGAACGTGACGGCGTTACTAGCGCTATAGTTTTGTGAGGTTTTTCAAGATGTTCGCGCATCAAAATTGCAATGACTCTAGCTTCTTCTTCAAGTGAAGAAAACTCTCCTAACTGTAGTTTTTGGGTACTCTTCTCAGATTTATCTGAAAATATAGATGTAATTGTTTCTTCAGACACCTCAAAATATTGGTCTGAATATACTTTTCCTTTAGGAAGTTGTTCAATAAGATTGTTTAAGCGCGCTAGAATAGGAAAATGCGTATCAAGTCCAGCAGCTATAACAGCTGTTTGTGGAGGCATCAATTTCCATGCGTCAATTTGCGCCTGAAGCACGTGCATAAAATAAACACATGGATCGCTGCGACCTAATTTTTTTAGTAAAATAGGCCACTCATTTTTTAGCACTTCTAAATACTTTAAATTCTGTTGCCAATGAACCGCAAATTCTTCGGGAACTAATTTATTAATTCTCTCTAAAGAAATTTCTGAGAGAATAAATTCATCGTATAAATCTGCTAAAGATTCTGCGAAATGAATAGCTTGAGACTCTTCTTGCACATGCGATTTCAACAGATGAATAAAATGCAATTCGCGTTCGAAATGCGAGATGGGAAGAGGCAACGCTGAGGAAGTGCCATTTTTTTGAAATGCCCAATCTTTTAATGTGCTGATGTGAGGTAAGATAAATGTCTTATGCGGAGACAAGTGATGTAATTCTTCAATAAATTGTCGCTTTGCACGACGGGAGGGAAGCAAAATAATCGCTTTTGACAGTTGCAAAGGATCTTCGGCACACATCTGATACAGAAGAGATGCAAGATGTTTTAGCGGCGCATCCTGAAAAGTAAGTGGCATTTGACGCTTATTCATCCAATATGATCTTCTCCAAACGGCTTTCCCAGTTTCCAAAAGGGGTCAAAAATAATTCTCGGATTTTACCATCATTTGTTAGGTTTAGTGAGATTTTAAGATAATCCTTAAGATTGAAAGTTCTCCCTAGCCTTTCAGGCCATTCAATAAGAGAAATCCCTTGTGCAAAAGCTTCTTCAATACCTAAATCCCAAATTTCATCTTTAGATTTAAGACGATAGAGATCAAAATGCCAAATTGCGCCAATAGAAGCTTCATAAATTTCTACGAGTGTAAAAGTAGGACTTGGCACAATCATCTCATCATACGTAAGCGCTCGGATAAAAGCACGTGCAAACTCAGTTTTTCCTGCTCCTAAATCTCCTTCTAATAAAATCACGTCTTTTGGCATAGAAAGTCTTGTAATATCTTGAGCAATTTTTTTTGTTCTTTGAAGGTTTGGTAAAAGAAAACTTTTCATTATTCACTTACCACCCTTCAATAATCACAAAAGCTAACGCTTCAGTAAGCGTATCAGATAAACTTAAATGGACACGTTTTTCTTGTGATCCTGCCAAACGATGGTCCAAAATTCCTTGCGCTGTTCCATAAAGGCGTAAATGTGGTTGACCTGAACTGTTATTGTAAACTTCAATTTCAGTTAACTTAATTCCTTGAGAAAAGCCTGTTCCTAACGCCTTCACAAAAGCTTCTTTTGCCGCAAACCTTTTCGCCAATGAGGCCGCAGAATTGGATAACGCTAAAGCTGTGGTGATTTCATGAGGTGTAAAGACACGCTCTAAAAACCGTTCTTTATGACGGTGTAGTAATGCCTCTATACGTTTAATTTCTATAAGGTCCGTGCCTATACCAAGAATCAATTTAAACCTTAAATGTTAAGATAATTTATTTATTATTATCATAAAATGATCTCAAGGTCATTATCGATGCTCTTGCAGAATTTGATCGATTTTATGATAAAAAACCTACAAGATCGTGTACTTCTTTCAGTGTCGCCTGGGCCTTCTCAGCTGCCTTCTGTTGCCCTGAGCGTAAGAGAATTTCAAGTTCTTGTTTATCTTGTAACCACCTTTTAGTCTCTTCACGGATGGGACCTAAAATTGAGATTATCAGTTCTGAGAGTTGCGGTTTAAAGGCAGAGAACAAAGAGCCCTTAAATTCCAGTAAAACTTTCTCTACGGAACAATTCGCCAACGCTGCATAAATGGTGACTAAGTTTTGTGCTTCAGGACGGTTTGCGAACTCTTCCACACTTTCTGGTAAAGGTTCTGGATCAGTTTTGGCTTTACGTATCTTCTGATTTATTTCTTCATCACTATCCATCATATTAATACGAGAAAGATCTGACGGATCGGATTTGCTCATCTTTTTTGTTCCATCTCTTAAACTCATAACACGCGGCGCTATTCCCAATATTTGCGGTTCAGGGAGTGTAAAAAAGTCTTGGTTATAGGCTCGATTAAATGCCCCTGCAATGTCTCGTGCGAGTTCTAGATGTTGTTTTTGATCTTCTCCGACAGGCACATGAGTTGTTTGATAAAGCAAGATATCAGCTGCTTGTAATACAGGGTAAGAATACAGTCCCAAGGCTGCTTGTTCGCGTTGCTTACCAGCTTTATCTTTAAATTGCGTCATTCGGTTAAGCCACCCCAAAGGCGTTAAGCAACTTAGGATCCACGCTAGTTCGGCATGTTGCGGAACCTGGCTTTGAACAAAGATGATGGATTTTTGCGGATCTATCCCGCACGCAAGATAAGTGGCTGCTACCTCAAGTATACGTGATTTCAGCGAGAAAGGATCTTGAGGAATTGTAATTGCGTGCAGATCAACGATACAAAAAAGTGCCTCACCTTCACTTTGTAAAGGAATCCAATTTTTAATAGCACCGAGATAATTCCCTAAAGTTAGATTTCCGGAAGGTTGAATGCCTGAAAAAATACGCTTCATCCCTCTTCTCCCAATTTTGCTTTCTTAAATTTTTTTCTGGCTTCAATTAGATTTAAAGCACCCGTGATTTGAGCAAAAGCAATAAAGCTTATAATTCCTCCCCCGACTAAATAAATTAAAGCAAGTATTTTATCTGATTTTGTTCCCTGCAAAAGAGGTTCAACAAGTGACCTTAATGCAAATAAAGTGATGCTTGTTAATCCACTTGCGATAAGCATTCTTGGAATAAAATGCTTAATACGATCATTTAAATGAAATTGCTTACGTTGCTGCAATTTGTATACAAGAAAAGCGACATTGATCCATGAAGATACTGCAGTTGCAATGCCAATACCAACATGACCATAAGAACGCACTAAGCATAAAGCTAGAACAAGATTCGTCATAATTCCTATCGCTGCTGCAACAAAAGGAATGAAAGTATTTTCCCGCGCAAAGAAAGTAGACGAAAATACTTTAATCAAAATATAAGCTGGGAGACCCATTGCCAAAGCCATAAGAACATACGCTGTCTGCATGGTCGCATAAGAAGAAAAATGACCATGTTCAAATAAAACATGGATAAGTGGTTTTGCTAATAAGATAAGCCCTATCATTGCAGGAAAGGTTAAGAGCAAGGAATATTCTAAGGCTAAGTTTTGACTTTGCTCGGCTTTTTCATATTCTTGAGCTCGAATTTGCTTTGACAAGAGAGGAAGCAAAGCTGTCCCTACAGCTGTCCCTAAAATACTAATTGGCAGCTGCACAAGGCGATCAGCATAATGAATAAAAGAGACACCTCCGGCAGGAAGAAAAGTTGCGATCAAAAGATCAAGTAATAAGCTAATCTGAACAACACCAGAACCCGCTAAAGCTGGCATTAGCAACTTAAAGAATTTTTTGACGCGTGACGTAAATTGCGGGCGTGAAAAGTTCAAAACTATATGATTCTTAAATGACGGAATTAACACCCATAAAAATTGGACAATTCCACAAGCAAGAACACCAAAAGAAAAAGCATATCCATGCGTCGTTAATCCAAATCCAGTCAGTAAATAAACCATAGCTATAATCACAATATTTCCAACCATAGGCGAAGAAGCAACAGCAGCAAATTTATCAAGAGAGTTTAAAATACCGCTATACAAGGCTGTTAGAGACATGAAAAAGATAAAGGGAAAGGTAATTCGCGTAAATTGAACCGCGAGTTCAAAACGTTCTGGTGTTTTTGAAAAGCCATGGGCAACAACGGCTAAAATCTCAGGCATAAAAATTTCGACGACACCTACAAGAATTAGTAAGATGACAAGCAAAACCATCAAGATTTCTTCGGCAAATTGACGAGCTTCTTCTTTGCCTTTGGTCGCTAAAATTCCTGAAATCATCGGAACAAAAGCAGCATTGAAGGCACCTTCTGCAAGAATTTTTCGAAATATTGAAGGGAATTTAAGAGCTAATACAAAGGCATCCGCGACAAAACTTGCCCCTAAAAAACGTGCCATTAAAATTTCACGCACAAAGCCAAAAATACGGCTTCCCATTGTAAATCCACCAATTGTGGCAATAGAGCGCACAAGATTCATTTTATTCGGCCCTTTTCTTGTGGTTATTAACTTGTCATATCATATTTTTTAGGTGAGTCCCAACGTTTTGTAAAAACAGAAAATTTGTTCTTTATAAATTATCTTTAAAAATTTTTTCTTGTTAAATATTTTGTAATATCTTTGAGAGAAAAGGCTTTTGAGAGGAGAGCTGCAACGCCATAACTTACGCCTCCCAAGAGGATCAGAATAATTAAACTTATTGCTTTATAACCGTGACAAGAATAACATTTAAAACTCCAATCAAGTAATTTAATCGTGATTCCCATCATTGCAGTTGCAAAAATAATCCTTGGAAGACGTGCTTTTAAACGCGCATCAAATTTTAATAAACTTTCTTTACTCAGTATTCTCAACAAATAAATAACATTAACCCAAGCAGCCAACGCTGTTGATAAGGCGATTCCTACATGTTTCAAGGGAACGATTAACATAAGATTACAGAAAACATTTACACTTAAGGATAAGAAAGCTGCTTTCAAAGGTGTGCGCGTATCCAATTTTGCAAAGAAAACCGTCGATAATATCTTAATCAAGATATAGGCGGGTAGCCCCAAAACAAATGCAACCAATACTTTAGACGTTTCTAATGCTTCATAAGCCCCAAAATGGTTCCGCTCAAAAAGGACAGAGATGATCGGATGTGCAAGCACCATTAATGCAATTGCTGCAGGCAAAGTTAGAATAAGAGAATATTCTAAAGCTCTATTTTGGGTATAATTTGCTGCCTCCATCTCGCCTCGTTGAAGATGCTTAGCAGTTAAAGGTAATAAAGCTGTACTCATCGCAATCCCAATTAAACTCAGAGGTAGTTGGTTTAGACGATCAGCAAAAAATAAGAAAGAAACTGCTCCTGTTGGAAGAAAAGAAGCAATCATAACATCAAAAAATAAATTGATTTGAACAACCCCCGCACTTATGGCGCCAGGAATCATTGTTTGTAATAATTTTTTAACCACTGGCGTGACTTTTGGACGCACCCACTTCAAATGAACGCCATTTACATAAGCTGAGTAGTAAAGCCATAGATATTGGCCAAGTCCAGCGATCATAACGGCCCACACAAGTCCCTGGCCTGTGGTTTCAAAATCTTTATTAAAGGATAGAAGGGCTGTGATCATAGTGATATTTAAAAGAATAGGGGCTGCTGCTGCAGAAGAAAAACGTCCTAGTGAATTTAAAATACCCCCTAAACAAGCGCTAAGTGAAATAAAAAGAATATAAGGGAAAGTAATGCGAGTGAAATTGATGGCGTATTGTAAACGCTCAGGTGTGTCTTTAAAACCAGGGGCAAGACCATAGATAAGCCAAGGTAAAGTCACTTCGACAAACGCCACAAATAAGAGCAGCGTTAGAAGAAGAACAGCAATAATTTGCTCAGCATACCTTGTTGCTTTTTCTAGTCCTTCGCTAGCATAGAGGCGCGCAAATAAAGGAACGAAAGCCGCATTGAAAGCCCCTTCCGCAAAAAGCCGTCTGAAAAAATTAGGAAACTTAAAAGCCACAAAAAATGCATCCGCAATCGGACCTGCACCCAAAAATGAAGCAATCAGAATATCCCGCGCAAATCCTAAAATTCGGCTGATGGCTGTAAGACCAGCAATCGTTGTCACTGAACGTAATAACTGCATTTAGATCTCGATGCTTCTCGTAAAAATAATTTGAACTCTTGTGTTATATAAATTGATTGAGTTCTTGTGAAATAAAAAATTTTAAATTTACTTCAAAGAGTCATTTATTTTCAAGAATATTCCAGCTAATTCTTTCAGCTCTCTATTTTTTAATAGCTGTTTTTGTACTTAACTCTTTAAGCACTTAAGACCTAAAGATTAATCATCAGCATCAAGAAAAATAATCATTTCTAATGATGTTTTTTATAGCCTTCCTTCTCGAGCCAGTCTTCACCTCGACCAATTGCTGTAAAATAACTTCTCAAATATTTCACATATCGCTTTCCGTACCCACTACCTTTTTGATGGCTTCTAAAAATACCGAATGTCTCTCTTTTCCCATGGATTATTGCATAAATCGGATAATGGGAACTTCCTGTCTTATCATCAACACTGTCTTCACCATTGATCCCTTTCCATACACTAATAATATCATTGTAGGTCACGGTTTGAAACGTTTGGGGACCAAATAAATCTCAAATCTTTTTCCCATATTCATTTACAATCCTCTTCTCTTCCTCTATCTCTTTTGTACTTGTAGCCGTTGGAGAAGAAGCAGGCACCTGTTTTGTATGAACATTGTTTTTCTTGTTTTTCTTCGAGTAGTTCAAATATGATTTTATATCTTCTTCAAGAGGATCTTGCACAGTAGACGAATTTGGAGCGTTATCAAAATCTTCTGGAACCGTTATAAAAGAAGCTGGTTGCTCTTCTTGAGTCGAAGGTGAGGTTGAACTTTGCACACCTGAACTCTCGGAAGGAACGTCATTCTCTGTTGCCATCTGCATTTCAGAAAGAGCGTCTTCTTTTTTTGTTGATACAGTTTCACTATCTAAAAGCGAGTCAAGAGAGATGTTATTTTGATGATTCTTTTTCATAGCTTTTTGTTGCTTTACTCTTTCCCTTCGTTTTTTATTCTTCTCGGTGTTCTTACCTGTTGATTGAAAAGGTTGAGTGGGTGATTCATATAACTTATTTACTGTAAAAAATTCTGACAAAGGTTGTAACGAAAATTTGTTTTACTTAGAGTATTAAACATAAGTTGGCCTATTTGTTGGTCGATCTCCTGTTTTGTAAAAAACTCTTTAAGCGTTACGCCCAAAGACTCTTGCCTTTTTTTCCTAAATAAATAAGAAAATTTTTATTTTCTACTAAAAGTTTGGGATCGCTTACATCAAACCGTAAGCAATTTTTACGATCAAAAAATTTTACCAAAGTTGGTGTAAGCCCTAAGAGAGTAAGTGTTTTTACCGATAACTGCTCAGTTAAAGGGCGTGGATCTTTTTTCAACATATGTTCAAAACACATACGAACAATTTCTAAGCGAAATTCATTGGCCAAATTCGAATTTCTATTTATTGCATCGTCTTTAACTTCAGTCATTTCTCTTCCCGTAAACTGTCCCTGACCAATATCCACTCTCGTTCTGACGATCATCCCAAAATAAGCCAACAAGGCCTCTTGAAGGTAATATTCAAAACTTTTTTCTCCAGTTAACATTTGAAGTGTCAATTTCATAAATTCATTAGCACTAACAGCTCTTCGGTTAATATGGCTAAACAAGTGGTCACTAAGTGTCATATTATTAAAAGAATTACGTATTACATATTCAGCATTGTCAGCTTCAAAATCTGCATAGGCACTTGCTGCTTCAAAAGTAAAATACAAAGGATGATTTTTATAAGTCTCGCTTGAAAAATTTGGGTATAAATTAGCTAACCAGTGACTACAAGGTGAAAAAGTATTTTTATCCTCCTTTATTAGATTTTCAAGTGACTCAGGATTATCAAAACTTATATCAAATTCTTTATTTGAAGGTACATAATCTGAGGCCAGAGGGGATCTTTTTAGAACCTCTTCTCATTGATCTGACGTAAAAAGAGAAGAACTACCTAAAAAAAGCATGTTCATATCTAACTATAGAATTTCTAGGCCTTGTATCTAGTCCAAACCTCCAATACAATCAATGGATGCCTTTCGATTCTTCCTAAGTCCCTACCTCGACGGGGACGACAATTGGATGGTTGCATCTCGCTCATCATCGTTGTCACGCTGCACTTTTCGCACACGTTTAGGACTCGAAAGCTCTGTTCTTTTCGGTTCCCGCACAGGCAGGAATCCATCTACAAAAGTGAAAAGCTTCTCCAAGTTTTAAGCACCGTTGCTTCTTCACTCTTTCACTATACCTTTCACATACGCTTTGTTCTTCATTGCGATAAGCAAGGTTAGTATTTTCTTTACGCTGTCAAACATCCATTAGGTCTTCCTGGTGTCTCATGGCATCGTCAGGTTGCCTGAGATCCTCGGCACAAGACCGAGGATGACGAAGAGAGGCATCATTTTATTTCTCTTGTCACCAATCACTCTTTATTGTCTTCAACCACTCCTGGATCCCCGCTTTCGCGGGAATGACAACAGAGTGGTTGCCTGTTCCTATTGTCACTCATCAACGTTTTCCAGCCCTCGTCAGCGAGCTTTCTTCGTCCCCAACCTTTGATCATCCAGGGTCTTATGGCTATTCTCATCAGGAATCATCCTTGCCAACGATTCTCCTGCCTAACCTTGGTTATCCCAGACCTCGAGCCCAATAATAAGCGAGAGATCCCAACCATCGTCTTTCTCGGGGCTTGTTCCGAGAATATCAAGCAACAGATAGGCCTTGCCTATCACCAATCGTTCCCTCTCGACGCTTCCTGGATCCCCGCTTTCGCGAGGATGACATCAGAAAGGTTTCAAACTCCTTCT
>VFQO010000434.1_pt1 | contig 45945 bp, 43 predicted proteins | sample 3512331 | NCBI WGS metagenome assembly VFQO01 (sample SAMN10412371, study PRJNA504923) | tailings metagenome | isolation source: Replicate 3 from Balatoc abandoned mine | place: Philippines: Itogon, Benguet | collected 2017-08-28 | reverse complement strand
GCCATGGCGCCGCCGCTCGCGATCGACGGGCAGGTGACCTATGCCGACGGCACCGCCTCGACCATCCCGCAGATGGCCGAAGACGTCGCCGCCTTCCTGACCTGGACCGCCGAACCTTCGCTGGTGGCCCGCAAGCAGACCGGCTGGGCGGTGCTCGGCTTCCTGCTGTTCGCCACGGCGCTGGCCTTCCTGTCCTACAAGCAGGTATGGGCCGGCATGAAGCCCAAGAAGAAGTAAGCGTCTTCCAACGAAACGCCGATGCGCCCCGTCATCCCTTGCGGATGGCGGGGCGCTCTGCTTTCTAGGGCGCGAAAGGGGCCAGCATCCGTCATGACGCCGCATCTCTCCCGCGAGGACCTGAAAGCGCTGGTGCGCACCGTGCCGGACTTTCCGCATCCGGGCATCCAGTTCCGCGACATCACCACGCTGATCGGCCACCATCAGGGCATGGCGGCGAGCGTGCACCATCTTGCCGGACTCGCCGGTGCGGCGGGCGCGCACAAGATCGCCGGAATGGAAGCGCGCGGCTTCATCTTCGGCGCGGCGGTGGCGGTGCAGCTCGGCGTCGGCTTCGTCCCCGTGCGCAAGCCCGGCAAGCTGCCGATCGACACCATCGGCATCGACTATGCACTCGAGTACGGAACCGACCGGCTGGAGATGGACCCGGGCGCTGTCCTGCCGGGGCAGAAGGTGGTGATCGTCGATGATCTGATTGCCACCGGCGGCACCGCGCTCGCCTCGGCGCAGCTCCTGCGCAAGGCTGGTGCGGTGATCAGCCATGCCCTGTTCGTGATCGACCTGCCCGATCTCGGCGGCGCGGCCCGGCTGCGCGAGGAGGGTATCGAAGTGCACGCGCTGATGGAATTCGAGGGCGACTGACGCGTCTCCTCGCGCGCGGCGGGAACGGGCCTGAGCGCCGGGGCGTTGGGTGCTTTGACTTGTCCTTGCGCGAACGCCTCGTCTAAGGTCGCTGGCGCGCAAATGGCGCTGTCGCAACGCCAATTCTGGCAGGGGAGCTACCGGAACCACCAATGGCCACGGGTCTGACCCTATTCACGCTGGTGGCGCTCCCCTTTGTTGCCGGACTGCTGATCGCGCTGGTCGCCGGCGGATCGCGGCTGCTCCATTCGGGCATTGCCGGAGCGGCAAGCGCGGGAGGCCTCGCGCTGCTGGCGAGCCTTGCCGGGCCGGTGATCGGCGGGGAAGTGCCGTCCGCCTCGGTCAGCTGGGTGCCGTCCCTCGGGCTTGATCTGACACTGATGGTCGATGGCCTCGGGCTGATGTTCGCAGGGCTGATCCTCGGCATCGGGCTGCTGGTGGTGATTTTTGCCCATTTCTACCTCTACAAGGGCGAGGCGACCGGGCGGTTCTTCGCCAGCCTTATGCTGTTCCAGGGCGCGATGCTGGGCATCGTGCTGGCGGGCAATGTGCTGTTGTTGCTGGTGTTCTGGGAGCTGACCAGCCTGTCATCCTTCCTGCTGATCGGGTTCTGGCAGCACAAGGCCGAAGGGCGGCAGGGTGCGCGCATGGCGCTGGCGGTGACCGGCGGCGGGGGCCTCGCGCTGATCGGGGGGATGGTGCTGCTCGGGCTGGCGGCTGGGTCGTTCGACCTTGCGACCATCCTCGCGCGGGGCGAGCAGGTGCAGGCCTCGCCGCTCTATCCCGTTCTGCTCGGCCTGATCCTGCTGGGCTGTTTCACCAAGTCGGCGCAGTTCCCGTTCCATTTCTGGCTCCCCCACGCGATGGCCGCACCCACGCCGGTGAGCGCCTATCTCCACTCGGCGACGATGGTGAAGGCGGGCGTGTTCCTGCTGGCGCGGTTGTGGCCGGTGCTGGCGGGGACGGAAGCCTACACGGTGATCGTCACTAGCGTGGGTCTCGTCACCATGGTGTTTGCCGCGGTGGTGGCGCTGTTCCGGCACGATCTGAAGTCGATCCTCGCCTATTCCACCATCAGCCAGCTCGGCCTGCTGGTGATGCTGCTCGGCTTCAGCCTGAAGATGGCGGCGCTCGCCGCGGTGCTGCACATCCTCAACCACGCCGCCTTCAAGGCCGCGCTGTTCATGGCAGCGGGGATTGTCGATCACGAGACCGGCACGCGCGACATCCGGCGGCTGGGCGGGCTGGCCAAGGCGATGCCGGTGACGGCGGTGATCGCGACCATCGCGGCCGCCTCGATGGCGGGCCTGCCGCCGCTGGGCGGGTTCATCTCGAAGGAGATGATGCTCTACGAAACCCCGCACGTCGCTCTGTTCGGCCTGCCGTGGCTGGTGCCGGTGCTGGCGACCATCGGCGCGACCTTCTCGGTCGGCTATTCGCTGCGACTGGCAGGCCATCTGTTCTTCGGGGCTCCGCGCGATCCCGAGCCCTTCGCCCGCGCGCATGATCCGGCTGCCGGAATGTGGGCGCCTTCCGCGCTATTGACGGTGCTGGCGGTGCTGCTCGGCCTTGTCCCGATGACGCTGGCCGCGCCGCTGGTGGGCGCGGTGACAGGGGCAGTGACCGGCGCGCCGGCGCCCGAATTCGACCTCGCACTGTGGCACGGGGTCAACCTCGCGCTGATCCTCAGCACGCTGGCCGTGGCGGGCGGGGCGCTGCTGCTGTGGCGCCATGCGGGCCTGCTGCGCGCATGGGAGCGCGCCGGGCACCTTGATGCCAAGCGGATGTTCGAGACCGTGCTGCGCTATGCCGATGCCCGCGTTCGCAAGGCGATGGTTGCCGTCCACACGCCCTCGCTCCAGCGGATGGTGCTGGCGAGTTTCGCGGTGATTGTCCTTCTGATCATCGACGGCGCACTGGCAGGCGGGCTCTTCACCGGAGCCCGGCCCGGCATCCCGGCCTCGGCGCCGGCGATCATCGCATGGGCGCTGCTGGTTGCGGCGACGGCCGCGGTGGTCAACGACGCGCGACAGCGCTTCCGGGTGCTGATCTACATCAGCGTGATCGGCATCGTCATCAGCCTCGCCTTCGTGCGCTTCTCCGCACCCGATCTGGCCCTCACCCAGATCTCGGTCGAGGTGGTGACCGTCCTGCTGCTGCTGCTCGCGCTCAATCTGCTGCCCAAGGCTCCGCCGATGCTGTCCTCGCCTGCGCGCAAGTGGCGCGACGGGGCGCTGGCAGTGACGGGGGGCGTGCTGATGGGCGGGATTTCCTGGGCGATGCTGACCCGCGATCCGGGGGCGAGCATTTCGGCCTACCATATCGCCAATGCCAAGCCGGGCGGGGGCGGGACCAACGTCGTCAACGTGATCCTCGTCGATTTCCGCGCTTTCGACACGCTGGGCGAGATCATCGTGCTGGGGATCGCGGGGCTTGCGATCTTCGCGCTGCTCGAAGGCACCGCGCGCGGCGCGGCGGGCGCGCGGCTGGCGCGCTGGCAGGAAGACATGCCGCATTCGCCCGAGCGCCACCCGATGATGCTGGTGATGGCGAGCCGCATCGCCCTGCCGCTGACCCTGACCGTGGGTATCTACCTGTTCCTGCGCGGCCACAACCAGCCGGGCGGCGGGTTCATCGCCGCACTGGTCGTGGCAATCGCCTTCCTGCTGCAATACCTCGCCGCCGGACATGACTGGACGGACCGTCGGCGGCGCTTCGGCGAGCACCAGATGATTGCGCTCGGCGTGCTGGTGGCGATGGCGACGGGACTGGGCGCGATGGCCTTCGGTGCGCCGTTCCTGACCTCGACCTTCGACTATTTCTCGCTCCCGCTGATCGGCAAGTTCGAACTCGCTAGTGCGATGCTGTTCGATACCGGCGTGTTCCTGACAGTGTTCGGCGCGGTGATGCTGGCGCTGGCGCAGCTCAGCCAGATCGCCCGGCGCGCCGCCCGCGCCCATGCGGCGCAGCGCGCTGTTGAGGCGCAGGAGCGCGCGCCATGACCTACGAATTCCTCGTCTCGAGCGCGATCGGCGTGCTGGTGGCGGGCGCGATCTTCCTGGCCTTGCGCGCGCGCACCTTCCAGGTCGTGCTCGGCCTCACGCTCTTGTCCTATGCGGTCAACCTGTTCCTGTTCGCGAGCGGACGGCTGGTGCTGAACCGCCCGCCGATCTGGGACAAGGCGGTCACCGAATACACCGATCCCCTGCCGCAGGCGCTGGTGCTGACCGCAATCGTGATCACCTTCGGCATGACCGCCTTCATCGTGATCCTCGCGCTCAGGAGCTTCCTCGAGACCGGCAGCGACCATGTCGATGGCGACAATGTGCCGAGTGACGAGAGCGACGGGGAGAAGGGCGAGTGAACTGGCTCGATCATCTCCCGATCCTTCCGGTGGCGATTCCCGCACTGGCCGCGCCGCTGACGCTGCTGGCGATGCGTCGCCACCCGGGCGTGGGCATCACCCTTGCCTTTGCCTCCTGCGGCGCGATGCTGGCCTGCGCGCTGGCGCTGCTGGCAGGCGCGGGGGACGGGGCAATCATGGTCTATGCACTGGGCGACTGGCCTGCGCCTTTCGGCATCGTGCTGGTGGCCGACCGGTTGGCGGCGATCATGCTGACCCTTGCAGCGAGCCTCGCGCTGATTGCACTGCTCCACGCCGTGATCACGGGGATCGACCGCAAGGGCTGGCATTTCCATCCCCTGTTCCAGTTCCAGCTGATGGGCCTCAACGGAGCCTTTCTGACCGGCGACCTGTTCAACCTCTTCGTGTTCTTCGAGGTGCTGCTGATTGCCTCCTATGGCCTGCTGCTGCACGGACAGGGGCCGGCGCGGCTCAAGGCCGGGGTGCAGTATGTGGTGGTCAACCTCGTCGGTTCTTCGCTGTTCCTGATCGCGCTGGGGCTGCTCTATGCGCTCACCGGCACGCTCAACATGGCCGACCTCGGCGTCAGGGTGGCGCAGATCGCGCCCGAGGATCAGGGCCTGCTGCGCATTGCCGCGCTGTTGCTCGCCAGCGTCTTCGCCATCAAGGCGGCGGTGGTGCCGCTGCACCTCTGGCTGCCGCGCACCTATGATGTCGCGACCCCTGCCGTGGCGGGCCTGTTCGCGATCATGACCAAGGTGGGCGTCTATTCGCTGATCCGGGTGGTGCCGCAGGTGTTCGGCGATGATGCAGGCGCCGCGGCCTGGGTGCCCGCGCCGTTCCTGATGCCGGCCGCGCTGGTGACGGCTGCGGTCGGCTTTGCCGGGGTGTTCACCGCGCGCAGCCTCTCGGAACAGGCGAGCTATGCCATCATCGGTTCGACCGGCACGTTGCTGATCGCGGTGGCGGGCTGGCAGGAGGCGATGCTGGGCGCGGCGCTCTACTACCTCGTCCATTCGACCATTGCGGGCGCCGCGCTGTTCCTTGTTGCCGACGTGGTGGCGCGGCGGCGTGCCGGCGCGGCCGACAATTGCAGTCCCGGCACCGACTTCGCCAGCCGGCAGCAGGTTGGCCTGCTGTTCATGGCCGCCGCCATCGCTGCGACCGGCCTGCCGCCGCTCTCGGGCTTCATCGGCAAGCTGCTGATCCTCAAGTCGGTGACGGCGCTGCCCGACTGGGGCTGGGCGTGGGGCGTGATCCTCGTCACGACCCTGTTCGGGGTGATCGGCTTTGCGCGCGCGGGGAGCGCGGTGTTCTGGAAAGCCGGTGAAGGCGAGGTCGCTCCTGCCCCCGCGCCCCGCGCCGACATGATCGCACCGGCCATCGCGCTGGCGCTGCTCGCGGCGCTTGCCGCAGGAGCAGGCTGGGCGAGCGCCTACGGGAATGCCGCGGCGGCGCAGGTGCTCGACCGCGAGAGCACCGCGCGCGCCGTGCTGGGAGAGCGGCAGCCATGATGAACCGCATCCTCCCCCATCCGGGTCTTTCGGCGCTGCTCGTCATCGTCTGGGTGGTGATGGTCAATGATCTGACCTTCGGCGCGCTGTTCCTCGGTCTGGTTGTGGGCCTTGCCGTGCCCAAGTTCACCGATGCCTACTGGCCGGCCCGCCCGCGCATAAACTTCCTTGCGGGCATCGCCTATGTGGGGCTCGTCCTGTGGGATATCATCGTCGCCAATTTCCAGGTCGCGGCGATCATCCTGTTCCGGCCCAACAGCGATCTTCGCCCCGCGTGGCTGGCTATCCCGCTGGAGCTCGACACGCCCGAGGCGATCACCGTGTTTGCCGGGACGATCAGCCTCACCCCCGGCACGGTCTCGGTCGATGTTTCGGCCTGCGGCACCTATCTGCTGGTCCACGCGCTCGACGCGCCCGATCCCGCTGCCGAGATCGCCCGCGCCAAGGCGCGCTACGAGGCCCGTCTGAAGAGGATCTTCGCATGATCGCATGGGCTCTCGGCATCGGCTTCACCGCGCTTGGCCTTGCGCTGGCGCTCAACCTGTGGCGGCTGATCAAGGGGCCGGACGTGGCCGACCGCATTCTTGCGCTCGACACCATGGTGATCAACGCGATCGGCATCATCGTCCTCGGCGGGATCGCGGACGGATCGGGCACCGCGTTCGAGGCGGCGATGCTGCTGGCACTGGTCGGCTTTGTCGGCACGGTCGCCTATGCCAAGTTCCTGCTGCGCGGAGACATCATCGAATGAGCGCGGGCTTCTCCTTCGGCGACATCCTCGCCAGCGCGCTGATCGTGCTGGGGGCCAGCTTCGCGCTGATCGGCAGCTGGGGGCTGGTGCGCCTGCCCTCGCTGATGGAGCGGCTGCACGGGCCGACCAAGGCGAGCACGCTGGGTCTGGGGGCGATGCTGGTGGGATCGATCGTGTGGTTCCAGCTGGTCAAGGGCGAGTGGACCACGCACGAGCTGCTGGTGTCGTTGTTCCTGTTCGTCACCGCGCCGATCACCGCGAACATGATCGCCAAGGTCCACCTCCACCGGCTGCGACTGGGCGAACAGGCCGGCCCCGCCGGCCCGCCTGCAACCCCCGGAGCGGAAAGCGACTGGGCGACCTACGAGGCCCCGCACGCAGGCACGCCCGGCTTTTTCTCGGAGGATTAGCGCGTTGCCCTCTCGCGCACCTTTGCGGGCGCCCGGTTTCGATGTAACTATGCACCATGGATGAGGAAAACGGGGCAATGACGAGCGATGGCGGGGAAGCTCCTGCAGCGCCGAACCCGTCAGTTTTCCTGAGCTATTCGCGCACCGATCTGGAGCGCGCGCGCCCCGTCATCGCACTGCTGGAGGCGGCCGGGTTCGACCTGTGGTGGGACGGCCGGCTGGAGGGCGGCGAGAACTATCTCGCCACCACGGAAGACCGGCTCGAATCCGCCGACTGTGTGATGGTGCTCTGGTCGCAGACCTCGGTTGCCTCGCACTGGGTGCGCGACGAGGCGCAGCGCGGACGCGAGCGCGGGTGTCTGGTGCCGCTGTCGCTCGATGGCACCATGGCCCCGCTCGGTTTCCGCCAGTTCCAGTTGCTCGACATATCCGCATGGCAGGGCGATCCCGGCGATGCGCTGGCCGGACGGATCCTTGCGGCGGTGCGTGCCCGGACCGGGCAGGGCAATGCCGTCAATGAACCGCCTGTGCCCTTCGTGGTGCCGCCCCCCGCCGCCCCGCCGGTAACCGGTCTTGCCGTCTCGCGCCGCAACTTGATCATCGGCGGAGCCACGCTGGCGGGCGGGGCGGGGCTTGTCGGGTTGTGGCAGTCGGGCCTGCTGGGCATGGGCGAGGCCGAGGCAATCTCGATGGTGGTGCTGCCTTTCCGCAACCTCACCGGCGATGTCAGCAAGGCGTGGTTTTCCAACGGCCTCTCCAACGAGCTGCGTTCGGTGCTGGTGCGCAATCCCCGGCTGAAGGTCGCTGCGCCCACCTCCTCGGGAGCGATCGAGGGGGAGGACGAATTCGCCATCGGCCGCAAGCTCGGGGTCGATCACATCCTGCGCGGCTCGGTGCAGCGCGACGAGACCCGGATGCGGGTCTCGGCCGAACTGGTGCGGATCGATGGCGGGCTGGTGCGCTGGGGCCAGACCTATGACCGGACGCTGGAAGACGTTTTCGCGCTCCAGTCGGAAATCGCCGAGGCTGTTGCTCTTTCGCTCGTCGCCGAGACCGTCGGCGAAAGCGAGGCGCGCAGCAGTCTCGCGGCGCAGCAGGTGGTCGGCGGGACGAAGGATGTCGCCGCCTACGAGGCCTTCCTGCGCGGCCATGCGCTCTACGATCTGTCCGCCGGCAACGAGACCGATCGCGACGCCCTGGCCCAGTTCGACGCGGCAATCACGATCGACTCCGGCTATGCCATGGCCCACGCGATGCGTTCGACCATGCTGGCGGGCATCGCCAACACCGAGAGCGATTCGGGCGAGGTCGGGCGGCTCTATGCAGAAGCGATAGCGGCGGCAGAGCGCGCGATTGCGCTCGAGGATCGTCTGGCGCAGGGGCACCTTGCGCTCGGCTTCGCGCTCAACAACGGCCAACTGCGCCGCGCGGCGGCGATGCCGCATTACCGCGCGGCTGAAAAGCTCGCCCCCGGCGATGCCGATGTGCTGCGGCAGGCGGCGACGTTCTATGCCTATGGGGACGAGCACGCCCGAGCTGCCGACATGATCGGGCGGGTGATCGAGCTTGATCCCCTCAACGCCCGCGCTTTCCGGTCGGCGGGCTTCATTGCCCTGTTCGCGCATGACTATCCCGTCGTCATCACCCAGATGCAGCGCGCTCTGGCGCTCAATCCGAGCCTTGCGAGCGCCAAGTATGCGATTGCCATCGCGCTCTTGATGCAGGGCGATACGGCGGGCGCGCTGTCCGCTGCGAAAGAAGAGCGGGTGGAGCAGTTCGCGCTCACGCTGACTGCGATCATCGCCCATCGGCTGGGCGATACCGCGCAGGCGGACGCGGCCTATGCCAGGCTGCTGGCCGAATTCGGCAAGGCGGCGCTCTACCAGCAGGTGCAGGTACTCGCGCAGCGGGGCCGAACCGCCGAGGCCCTCGAACGGCTCGAAGAGGCCTATGCCAAGCGTGATCCGGGGATGCTGCTGGCCTCCAACGACCCCCTGCTCGATCCGTTGCGCAGTGCGCCCGAGTTTGGGGAATTGCTTTCCCGGCTGGCATCGTGATACGTTGTTAAGGTCCGAAATGGGACCAAGAGGGGGAATTGCACATGAAGAAGATTGTGACCTTCGGGGTGTTCGCCGCCACCGCGCTGACGCTGGCTGCCTGCAGCGGCAATAGCGCGCCCGAGCCGGAAGCCGAACCGGCCGCCACCGAAACCGCTCCGGCCGCCGACGCCACCGCCACCGACGACGAGGCGGCGCTGCAGGCCGCGACCGACGGGGCTACGGGGACCGATCAGAACAACAATCCTGTCGGCCCGGCCGCTCCGGCCGCTCCGGCTGCGCCGGCTGACGGCGCAGCGGCTCCGGCCGCCGAGTAATCGCGTAATGCGGGTGTGGCCCGGCCCCTGGCCGGGCCCGCCTTGCCGCCCCGGCGCTCAGCGCGGGGAGATCGGGGCCTCCCGCCCTGCCATCACATTGTTGATCCATTCGACCATCTTCGACACGCGGGTATAGCGGGTCGGGACGCGGGTGCGGCCGCATTCGGTCCCGGCGCTCACGATACCGATGATCGCCGCCCGTCCTTCGTAGCTCACCAGCGGGCCGCCGCTGTCGCCGTCGCAGGCCTGCGACCGGTCGGGAGCGCTGGCGCAGATGATCGTGCCCAGCAGAAAGCCCGTAATCCCGTTGCGGGTTTCGCATTTCGCCACTTCCTCCAGCGCCAGCTTGGCCACCTTGAGTTGCGCGCTCGACTGGCCCCGGAAGGTGGTATCGCCCCAACCGAACACATAGGCCGCATCGCCGGCCCGCAGGGTGCGCTGCCGGCTCGTGGTGCCTTCAATCTCGATCGGCTTGATCGTGTGGGGCGTGCCGACCGTTACCCGGCGGCGCGTTTCCAGCTCCAGCAGCGCAATATCGTGCGTGCTGCTTTTCTTGTGATAGCGCGGGTGGGCAAAGACACGCCGGATGCTGTGCTCGACGCCGTCCCGCGCACGAATGTCGAGAACGCCGAGCCGGACCCGGTATCCCGGGGTCAGCGTCAGGCGGCGATCTCCGTCGATCACGCAATGTGCGGCCGTGAGGACCCAGCCCTCGCGGATCAGCGCGCCGCCACATTCCACCCGATCGGCGAAGTCCAGATTGCGCCGGTTCATCCTTTCCGGCCGCCATAGCAGCGCCTGCCATGGCGCTTCACCGGCAAGGGCAAGCCGGCCGAAGGTGATGCCGCCGATCGGCAAATCGCAGACCCTGTCGCTGAAGGTCATGCCCCTGAAGGCGACTTCGGATGAGCGGCAGCGCCGGGCCTCGGCCTCCTCGCCCGCCTCGCGCTGGCGGCGGTCGATCTCGGCCAGTTCCTCGGCGCTCAGCGGCGGTCCGTAGCGGATATCGACCGGCACCATCGGCACATTGGGATCGTTCATGGCATACATATCGAGCCTGTCGCAGCTGAGCGCCCGCCCGAGGTCGCAGGCCCTCGCCAGCGCGGCATAGCCGCGCGTCAGATCCTGCGGGACATCGTCTCCGGCAAGCAACAGGTCGCTGATCCTGTGGCAATCTTCGGCCTCGCCGGCCGCGCAGCCCAGATCGAGCCAGTGCATCGCCTGCGCGTGCTGTTCGGGCGTTTCCGGGTGCAGCGCAAAGGCTGCATCGTCGCAGGCCTCGGTCTGACCGCTCTCGCACGCGCCGCTCAGCAGTTGCAGCGCCTCCGCCGGCGAGTAGAGCAATGAGCCTTGGGATGTATAGAGCCGTCCCAGCGCAATGCAGTCGGACTGCGCGTCGCTGCGGCAGCTTTCGGCCAGCTGCGGCCGGGAGCGGATCTCGGCAGGGGTGCTGCACGAGGCGCTGCTGAGCGCGCAGGCGCGGTCAAACGCCGCCAGTGCTGCCTCGCGCCTTTCGGGCGGTCCGCTGCCCTGTTCGAACAGCAGTCTGGCCAGGTCTTCGCACAGATAGGGAATTCCGGCCCGGCAGCCGGTATCGGCCATCTCCACCGCCAGGGCGGTGCGCACCGGGGTTTCCCGCTGCAGCTCTGTCAGGATCCGCCCGCAGGCTAACCCGTCACCGGCCCGGCACTGGCCTTCGAGCAGGCGCAGCCCCTCGGCACGGTCCCGGGGATCGGCGCTGCCCACCAGCGCGGAGCCCAGCGCACGGCACGCGCTTGCGTTGCCTTTGGCGCAGACCGTGCGGCGCAGCACGTTGGCAGCCTTTCTGTCGCCGTCGGAGCGGTTGTTGCCCTTGTCGATCGCGTCGGCTTGCTCGGCGCAGGCCTCGAGATTGCCCAGCCTGCAGGCACGCCCGAGCACCAGCGTCCCGTTTGCAAGCACGTCGGGGGCCATGGTCGAACGGAACAGCTGGCCGAGCGCAAGGCAGCCGGCGGCCTCGGCCCCGTCGCACGCCTGCCGCAGCAGCAGCTCGGCCACCGGGCGGTTCTGCGGCCGGCCTTCGCCCAGCATGAAAGCCCGCCCGAGCGCGGTGCAGCCGGCCAGATCGCCGGCGTTGCACGCCGCCTCGGCCGTGTCGGCAAGGGCTGTCTCGGCAGCGATCTGTTCCGCCGGCTTGTCGCGGCGGAAGGGTTTGACGACATCGCCTTCGGGAAGCTCGTCATATCCGTGGGGGATCAGTTCCTGTGCTGCGGCGGGCGTCGCCAGCGTCAGTCCCACCAACACGGCCAACCAAACGGCAATCCGACCAGGCATCGACCCGTCCCCCCGCCAGCATTTCCCCTTCGGGATAATGCGCTTTTCCCGCTGGAGCGTCAAACAGTTGCTTTGCGTGCTTGTAAGCAGGCGTGCGAGCGCGTTAGAGACTTGCCGCGAAGGCGGCCCCGGCCGGCGAGGAGACGATCTGCCCATGCCCTCCATGCCCAGTGCGGCCCCTGATTTCCTGTCCGGCGCGGGCAGCTGGCAGCCCCATCTTGCGCTGGGCATCACCGGCCATCGCGCCACCAATCCTTCCTTTTCAGCCCATGCCGGCGCGATCGAGTCCGCGCTGGAGCAGCTGTTCGCGCGGATCGACGCGATCACCGCTGCCTTGCCGGGGCCGCGCGGGGCCTTGCGGCTACACAGTCTGCTGGTCGACGGCACCGATCAGGTCGCTGCCCGGCTGGGCCTGGCGCGCGGCTGGGAGCTGGTCGTGCCGCTGCCCTTCGGGGCGGAGCTCAATCTCGCGATCAACGCCCATCCCGGCACGCCGGAAGATGCTGCTGCCCTGTGCCGCGGGGAAGTGGCGGCCGATCCCGCCGTCGAGGCGCGGGCCGAAGCGATCCGCGCGATCACCGCGCGCGCGCACCTGTTCGAACTCGCCGATCATGATGCCGAGGTCGAGGCGCTGTGGCTCGCCAGCCTCGCTGACCCCGGCAACGCCGCCGCCGCCCGTGCCTTCGAGGCGCTGGCCTCGGACAGTGTCGCACTCGCCGGACGGGTGATGATCGAGCGCACCGATCTGGTGGTTGCGGTGTGGGACGGGAAGGTGGCCAACCTGCCCGGCGGCACCGGCCACACCGTCACCGCTGCGCTGGCGATGGGCACGCCGGTGCTGCTGATCGATCCCGCGGCGCCCGAGGGCTGGTCGATATTCACCCGACCCGAGGAGCTCGGCCATCTCGCCGCTCGCACCCGCGATGCCGCGCCCGATGATGCTCTGCTGGAGGCGATCATCCGTGCCGCCGTGCTGGCCGAGGGGTGGCAGCCGGCGCTGCTCGGGCGCGAGGTGTGGCACGCTCGCAGCAGCCGCGCTTTCGGATTCTACCGCCGGATCGAGCGACTGTTCGGCGGCGGTGGCGGCGCGTTCGGCTCGCTCAGGGTCGATTACGAGGCGCCCGATGCGATAGCCACCGGCAGCGCCGCCGGGTTGTTGCAGGCAGCGGCCGCCATGCCGGAAGGCGATGCCTGTGTCACCGGGCGGCTGCGCGACGAGGTGCTGCCGATGTTCGCCTGGGCCGATGGCATCGCCAGCCGCCTGGCCGATGCCTATCGCAGCGGGATGTGCGTCAATTTCGTGCTCGCCGCGCTCGCGGTGATCGTCGGGCTGGCCTACCTGCCTGCCGGGCTCAGCGAGACCAAGTGGGCCTTCGCCGCGGTCGAACTGCTGCTGCTGGTCGGCATCCTTGCCCTCACGGCGGCCGGATCGCGGCTCGGCTGGCACCGGCGCTGGTTCGAGCTGCGGCGCGTTGCCGAATATCTGCGTCACGCGCCGGGGCTGCTGCTGCTCGGCGTCGCCCGCCCGACCGGTCGCTGGCCGCGCAAGGGGGGCGGCGGGGCGCGGGCCGAGTGGCCCGAGCACGTCGCGCGCCATGCCCTGCGCTCGGTCGGCCTGCCGCGGGTGCGCCTCACCCGCGACTATCTGCGCGAGGGGCTGGCCGGCGTGGTGCTGCCGCATGTCAGCGCCCAGCGCGCCTATCACGAGGCCAAGGCGCACAGGCTGGAGACCGTCCACCACCGGCTCGACAAGGCGGCCGAGGTCTGCTTCGCTCTCGCGGTCGCCTCGGTGCTGGGCTATCTCCTGTGCAAGCTCGGCGGGACGGCCGGGATATTGCCGAAAGAGCTTTCGGCGGGCGTGTCGCCGCTCTTCACCTTCCTCGGCGTTGCGTTCCCGACGCTCGGCGCGAACCTTGCGGGCATCCGCTATTTCGGCGATTTCGAGCGCTTCGGAGCGATTTCGCGGGTGGCGGCAGAGAAGCTGCGCGAGATCGAGGTGCGCATGAACTTGCTGCTGGCGGGCGAGACAAGCGCGCTGACCTATGCCGCCGCGGCCGACCTGATGCATGCGCTGGACGAGGCCGTGGTCGACGAAATCGAGAGCTGGCAGTCGGTGTTCGGCGCCAAGCACCTCGCGCTGCCTGCCTGAGGCGGGGGCCTTGACGAAGGAGGGGGAGATGCGGGCCAGAAACGACATTTCCGGGATCGCCGCGCGCCGCGCTCATGGCCGTTGCGCCCGTTCCCTGCGGTGCAGCGGTTGAAGTGACCGCCTCCCGCCCTGCCCTGATGTTCGGCCTGCTGCTGGCGCTCATTGGCTGTGGCGAACCGGCCAGGGCGCCGGCGGCACCAATGCGCGCCGATGATGTGATCATGTTCCCGCAGGAGCCATCGGTGGTGGCCGTCGACCTCGGGATCGACCTCGCCGGGCTGGAGCGCGAGCTTGAGGCCGACATCCCCCGGCAGTTGTGGTCGATATCGCGCAAGGGCGAGCTGTGCGTGCCGCCGCGCAAGGTCGATCTCGCGCTGTTCAAGGTCAAAACGCCCCGGATCAAGTGCGACATCGACGGCGAGGTGCGGCGCGGCAAGGTGCGGCTGGCCGGACGCGGGCGCGAACTGGTGCTGCGCCTGCCGATCACCACCACGCTGGTGGCGAGCGACATCGGCGGGATATTGAAGCGTGAAACCGCGACCGCCGCGCTCGATCTGCGGCTCGGCATGACTTTCGATCTCACCCGCGACTGGCAGCTGCGCGGCGATGTCGCGGTGGATTATGTCTGGTCGCGCGAGCCGGGGATCGATTTTCTCGGACGGCGCATCGTGCTCACCGACAAGGCCGACGAGAAGCTGGGTCCGCTCAAGGCGCGGATCGCCGCCCGGCTCGAACGCGCGCTGGCCGAGGTGAAGGTGCGCGCGGCGGCCGAGCGCGGCTGGCGCGCGGCGCATACCGTGCTCGAACTCAACCGCGCGAATCCCGCCGTCTGGGGACGCATCACGCCGAAGCGGTTCCACTATGGCGGCTACCGCATCGCAGGCCAGCGGATGGTGCTGTCGCTGGGGCTCGAAGGCCAGCTTGAAACCTTCGTCGGAACGCGTCCCGAAGCGCCCGAACCCGGCCCGCTGCCGCCGGTCGAGCGGCTCGATCTCAAGGGCGGGGAGGCGATCCTCAAGGTCCCGGTCGTCGCCGACTATGCGGTGCTCGAACCCGTGCTCGCCCGTGCACTGGCGAAGCGTGCGGCCCGGCCTTTCGTGCTCGGCAAGTACGGCACGGTCAAGGCGCGCTTCAGCGATGTGGTGGTCTACGGCACGAGCGCGAACCGCATCGCGGTCGGCGTGACCTTCGATGCCAGCTCGGACCTGACCTTGTGGCACCGCGCCAGGGGACGGCTGTGGCTCACCGGCAGGCCGGTCAATGCGCCCAATTCGCGCGCCGTCTCCTTTGCCGAGGTGACGATTGCCGGGGAGACCGACATGATCGGCGAGGAACTGCTGCTGGCGTTGGCCAATTCGGGCGAGTTCAAGGGCATCATCGCCGAAGCGCTGGCGCAGAATTTCGAGCGCGATTTCGCCAGCCTCAAGGCCAAGATCGACCGCGCGGTGGCGCGGCGCAAGGACGGGCCGGTGGATTACTCGGTCCGGATCGACCGGATCAGCACTGGGCGCCTGCGCGCGCATGGGCAGGGGCTCTACCTGCCGGTGGAAATGCGCGCGCGGATCGATGCCGAACTGGTGAAGATGGAACCGCGCCGGTAGCCCCGTGCATGCTAGGGGCGAAGGCGCGAAGTGCCTCCGCAGGCGAGGGACGACGGGCCTTGGGAAAGCTTGCGCAGATTGCCCGGCGTGTCTCCGAACCACATGCGGAACGAGCGGCCGAAGCTCGACATGTCGCTGAAGCCCAAAGCTTCGGCCACTTCGGACAGGGACAGCGTGGTATCGCCGATCAGCGCCAGGGCGCGGGTCTTGCGCTCCTCCTCGACCAGCTTGTGATAGCTCGTGTTCTGCCGCGCCAGCGACCTCACGATGGTGCGGGTGGACATGCCCAGATGCACCGCCGCCTGCTTGAGCCGCGGCACGCGGTGCATCCGGGACAGATGATCGACAATGAAATCGCGCAGCGGATCGCCAGCTGCGACACCCCCGGCCTCGTTTTCGAGGGCCGCGATCTTGGCTTTCGCCACGTCCCACACCAGCGGATCATGGTGCGGGTTGAGCTGGTGCAGCCAGGCCTTGGGGAACCGCAGGGTTTCAGCTCCCGCCGCCGGTTCGATCGGGCAGCCGAAGGCGGCCAGCGCGTCCTGTGCCTGCGGCAGGTCACGCAGCTGCGTGGCAATGCGCAGACCTTCGAGCTTTTCGCCGCGATAGACGGACAGCGAGCGTTGCAGCTTGGCGAGCGCGCAAATCGCAAAGGCGCCGAACAGATCGCCCATCGGCAAGGCGGGGCGCATCGCGATGGCGACTTCCCCGTTTTCTTCGCTGATGTCGAGGCAGATCCACAGGTTGCGCAACGCAAGGCCGCGGGCGACCAGCAGGATCGCGCTGCCGAGGTCAGGGCCGTGCAGCACTGCGAGTTCGCCGGCGAGGCTCAGCGCCGGCCTCGCCTTGGTCAGCATAGATTGGACGATGGCGAAGACATCGGCGTTGTCGACGATGTTGCCCATGATGCGGACATCGTCCGCGCGCGAGACCATGGCCGGGAGCGGGCCGCTCTCGCCCGCCAGCGTGGTGCCGTCGCGCAGCCATTCGGGCCAGCCGAGCCATTCGCCAATATGCAGCAGGGTGGCGGTCGGCACCCGCGTCGCGGCGCGCGCGCCCATCAGCGCGATCGCGGCTTCGGCGTCAGCACGGGCGGGTCCCTGCGCACCGGCGCGTGCACCGGACCCGGACTGCAGCGATCTTTCGTCGACCACATTCATGCTGAACTTTCCGCCCCACGCCACGGAAAGCGCAAAGCTATGCAGAAATCACCCTGAGGGCAAGAATATAAGCGGGCGCAGCCATTGCGGCATGGCGCGATTTGTCCATCGCTTGGCCGCGAATGACAATGGAATGCAGGTGCTTTCTTACCCACTATCCCGGATGGATCGATGATGGCGGGTTTCTTCGCCGCCGCTGCTTATTGAGGGGGGATTACCGACATGCACACCATCGCGAAGATCGCTGCGCCCGGAATGCTGATTGTGCTGGCTGCTTGCGGCGGCGGCACGCCCGAGGCAGCTGAAGCGCCCGAGGCCGCCCCGACCGAACAGGCTGCCGCAGCACCCGGCGATGGCGACAGCCAGGGCGATGCCAAGGTCGCGGGCACCAACTACAACGCTACCGCGCAGATTCCCTGCGCCGGATACAAGGGCGCGGCCGCCGGCATGTGCGATGCGGGCGTGATCCGCAACGGCGCCGACGGGACGACGGTCGAGGTGACGCTGGCCGACGGCACCAAGCGCGCGATCTTCTTCAACCCTGATGGCAGCTTCCTGAGCTTCAGCACCGCCGAAGCGGACGGCACCGCCGCGATGGCGATCAGCTCGGAGAAGAAGGGCGATGTGACGACCGCCAAGCTCGGCACAGAAACCTACGAGATTCCCGACGCCTTCGTGCTCGGCGGCTGAGCGTGGCGCGCAAGCGCGACAGGCGCGGGAGGGGATAGGCAGCCATGGACTTCATGAAGCTGCTGAAGTCGCTCGAAGAGCTGCTTTACGAAGTCATGGTGATGCTGGTGTTCTTCCCGCGCACCCTTTACCTGACGATCCGGCACCCGCAGCGGATGATGGACTATGCCGACACCGAGCTCGGCGATGTGCAGTCCGAGCAATACAGCGACACGCTCAGCCCGCCGCTGTTCCTGATGATCTGCCTCGGCCTCAGCCATTTGATCGAGCTGGCCTTGCCCGTTTCGGACATCGGGAAACTCCCGGCTTTCCTTCAGGATACCCAGAACCTGCTCATGTTCCGGGTGTTCATGTTCAGTCTCCTGCCGCTCGTCCTGTCGCTGCGGCTGCTGAGCAAGCTCGGCATCGCGCTCGACCGTGAAACCCTGCGCCCGATATTCTACAGCCAGTGCTTCGTGACCGCGCCGATGACCCTGTTGGTCGGGACGGTGGGGGTGCTGTGGCAGATCGGCGACGCGGCCACGGTGCAGACCGCGCAGGTCGTCTTTGCCGGCGGGGGTCTATGGTACCTGTGGCAGCAGATGCTGTGGTTCCGGACCAAGCTGGGCATCGGCTACGCGGCGGCCTTGGCCAACGCGGTGGGGGCGACTTTGGCGGCGGTGTTCCTGATCATCTTGACCTTGCTGATCATCGGCTTTGCCATGGCCAAGGAGATAGCGACATGACCCCCGAGGCTAAACGGCTCGGTCTGGCGATTGCGGTCGTGGCGGTGTGGGCGGCGATCACGATGGTGGTGCCCACGCTGCTGCTCGACGGCAAGACCACACTGCAGGAGCTGATCACGAAGAACCTCGCCTGGGGCGTGGCCGGCGCGGCGGCATTTCTGCTGGTGGCCGTGCGGCTGGCGGGCTGGCGCGACATGGGCTTTCTCGCGCCCTCCCCGCCGGGGTGGTGGAAGCTGCTGTGGCTGCCCGCCCTCTACCTCGCCGGGCTTGCGGCCGTCGGCGTGACCACCGGCAAGCTCGAGGCGGGCGCGGTGACGATGGTGCTGATCAACACCGCGATGGTGGGCTTCAGCGAGGAGCTGGCATTCCGCGGGGTGCTGTGGGGCGCGGCGCGAAGGGCCTTGCCGTTCTGGGGCGGGTTCCTGCTGGTTTCCGCCGCCTTCGGATCGGTGCACGTCTTCAACGCGATCCTGACCGGCGAGCTGGCAGGCGCCGGGGTGCAGGCGCTCAATGCCTTCATGAGCGGCTGCGCCTATCTCGCCATCCGCATCCGGACCCGTTCGATCATCCCGATCATGGTGATCCACGCCTTGTGGGATTTCACGGTGTTTCTGGTCGGCAGCGGCGGGAGTGGCAAGGCTGCTCCGCCTGTGGACGTGACCGAGCAGCTGACCTTCGGCCTGATCCTCACCGGTCCGCTGTTCCTCTACGGTTTGTGGCTGGTGCGCAGCGAAACCCTGCGCGCAGGCTGGCGCGATGACGGGCAGAGCGCGGGCTGAGGGCCGCCACATGGCGCGAAACGACCAAAGGGTGGCCTGAAATGTCCAATGCCTTTGAAGGACTTGTATGTCACCTTCCTGACCTGAGACGTGGAATTGATTGAGGGGGATGCGATGATGAAACTTGCAAGCAAGATGTGCGCGTTGCTGGCGACGGCAGCGATGGTAGTGGCCCCGGTCGCGGCCGTGGCCAAGACGCCGCCTTCGGTGCGCGATCTGGTCGGCGCCAAGGGTTCGAGCGGGAATGACCAGCTCGAATATCGCGGCTTCCACATGATTTCGGGCCACGCCGAATACGACAGCAAGATCACCTACTGGTGGAACGGCAACACCAAGGAATGCATCAAGGTCGTGACCTATGACGGCAACTTCCAGTCGATCGACCAGACCACCAATGCCGACTGCAACCAGAAGGGCGGCAGCGGCGACAAGACGGCGGCGATTGCGGTCGGCGCGGCGGCGTTGCTCGGGATTGCGGCGCTGGCCAGCAAGTCGCACCACCGCGGCGATGCCGACTATGACGAACGCGGCACCTCCGAGTTCGAACGCGGCCACCGCGACGGGCTCTACGGGCAGGCCTATCACAACTACAGCCGCTCGGATGCCTATTCCAACGGCTATGACAGCGGCGTGCGCGAGCGCGAGCACCAGACCAGCTATCGTGGCGGGTATCGTGGCGGCGGCGGCTACAGCGCCTATGCCGAGTTCAACGATCTCCAGGGCCAGGAACGCAACTACGCCACCGGTCAGCTGTCGAGCCGCGGCTTCATGCAGCTCGACAACAAGAAGACCGATCAGGGCCGCTACATGACCTACTGGCGCGCGAGTTCGAAGCAGTGCCTCGTGGTCAATTCGCGCAACGGCTACATCTATTCGATCGAGAGCGTCTCGCCGCGCACCTGCCGCGACTGAGCGTTCTTCCGAGAGAATGACGGCTCGAGGTCCAGCGCACGGCGCATGACGCGAGGCGGCTGACCGGGGTGTATGAGGCAGGCCCGGCCAGCCGCAGTCTTCCGGCGCGTCAGGCGCAAGGGCTTGCTCGGGGAGGGCGCGATGAAGTCACTGCTTGCATCGGCTGCTGCAATTTCGCTGCTGCTCCAGCCGGTTTCGGTCGCTCTGGCGCGTTCGGGCGCGCGTTCGGAACCGCAAAGCCCTGCCTGGGGCGTTGATCGCGACGGGCTTTCGCCGACGGTGCGCCCGGGCGACGACTTCTACCGCTATGTCAACGAAGGCTGGCTCAAGACCGCCAGGCCGCCCGAGGGCGTTCCCTATGTCGACGCCTCGGTCGAGGTCTACCTCGCCACCGAGCAGCGCGTAGCGGCGCTGATCGCGATGGCGCGCGAGAGCACCGACGCGCCGGGCAGTCCGGAACAGATGATCGGCGATTTCCACCGCTCGCACGCCGACATCGAGCGCCGCAATGCGCTCGGCATCACCCCGATTGCCAGCACGCTCGCGATCATCGGCGGCACGCAGGATCGCGCCGGGTTCGCCCGGATCATGGCCTATCCGTGGATGGACGGCTTCATCGGCGGGGGCGTGGTTGCCGATGTCGATGATCCGGCCCGCCAGATCGCCGCGATCGGTGCCAGCGGGCTGACCATGCCCTCGCGCGATTACTACCTCACCGACGCGGAGCCCTATATCGGCCACCGGCAGGCACTGCGCGACTACATCGCCGACTCGTTCCGCCGCGCCGGAGTCGACGATCCCGATGGCCGTGCGCAGGCCGTGCTGGCGCTCGAGATCGCCATTGCCGGAAAGCACTGGAGCCTCGCCCAGACCCGCGATGTGGTGCGGATGAACACCGTCATGTCGCCGGCCGAGCTCAAGGCCTACGCACCCGGCTTCGAATGGGACGCCTTCCTCGCCGAACAGGGCTTCGCCGGCCAGCAGCGGATCAAGGTGCTGACCGACAGCGCGGTGAAGGACATGGCGCAGCTGTTCGCCGCCACCCCGGTGCGCGACCTGCAATCCTTCCTGATGTTCAAGACCCTCGATGCCTGGGCGTCCTCGCTGTCGGAACCCTGGGTGCAGGCGCATTTCGACTTCCACAGCAAGCGCCTGCAATCCGTCCCCCAGCGCCGCGCCGCCGAGTTCGAGAGCATCGCCGCCGTCAACGCCGTGCTGGGCGAGGAGATCGGGCGGCTCTACGTCGCCAACCACTTCGGCGCGGCAGACAGGGCCAAGGTTGCCGAGATGGTCGGCTATCTGCGCGCCACCTATGCCGCGCGGATCGCTGAGCTCGACTGGATGGACGAGCCGACCCGCGCCGAGGCGCTGCGCAAGCTCGAGCGGATCACCACCAAGATCGGCTTTCCCGAACGCTGGCATGATCGCTCAGGCGTCAGGATCGCGCCCGATGATCTGGTCGGCAACCGGTGGCGCCTGCAGCAATGGGCGCACAAGGACAGCCTGAAAAAGCTGGAGGAAGGCACGCGCGCCTGGGAATTTCCCTATTCCCCGCACGAGATCAACGCCGGCTACAGCCCTTCGGCCAATACGATCATCTTCCCGGCCGGGATCCTGCAGCCGCCGTTTTACGATCCCAAGGCCGACATTGCGGTCAATTTCGGTTCGATCGCGGCGGTGATCGGCCATGAAATCGGCCATGGCTTCGACGATCAGGGCAGCCGTCAGGACGGTGACGGCAAATTGCGCAACTGGTGGACCGATGCCAGCCGCGCCGAGTTCGAGAAGCGCACAGCCGGGCTGGTCGAACAGTTCAACGGCTACGAGCCGCTGCCCGGCCTTGCCCTCAACGGCCGCCAGAACCTCGGCGAGAACATCGGCGATCTCGGCGGCCTGTCGGTCGCCTATGCCGCCTATCGCGCCTACGTGGCCGACAAGCAGGGCGGCAAGGCGCCGGTGATCGACGGCTTCACCGGCGATCAGCGCTTCTTCCTCGCGTGGGGCCAGCTGTGGCGCAACATCACCGGCGAGGCCGAAATCCGCCGCAAGGTGCTGACCGATGTCCATTCGCCGGGCGAATTCCGGGTCAACGGCGTCGTGCGCAATGTCGATGCCTGGTACGAGGCCTTCGGGGTCAAGCCGGGCGACAGGCTGTACCTGCCGCCCGATCAGCGGGTGCGGATCTGGTGAGGGGCGCGCCGGGCGCAGTTTCAATCAACGACAAGGGGGATCATGTCATGACCGACCACGCCGAACCGGTGCCGCTGTGGCTGCGCATCCTGCAGTTCCCGCCGATCAGGCTGTTCCTGCTCGGCTATCCGCTGTTTTATTGTCTCGGCTTCAGCAATGCTTTCCTTGAGCTGTCCGCGGGCAATCACGTGCTGGCAAGCTTCGGTGTGGCCGGCATGGTCGCTCTGGCGATGTGGATCTATGTCGGCTTCGGGCGGTTCATCGAGCGCCGCGAGGTCAGTGATCTGGCACTCAATCCGGGCCTCAAGGAACTGGCCATCGGCCTCGTGGTCGGGGCCGGGCTCTACACCCTCGGCGTGCTGGTGCTGATCGTGCTCGGCTACGGGCGGATCGAGGGCATGAACCCGGTGGTGGTGATGATCCCCGCGCTCTATCAGGCGTGCAGCGCGGGCTTTCTGGAGGAACTGCTGTTCCGCGGCGCGCTGTACCGGATCGTGGAGGAATGGCTTGGCAGCTGGATTTCGGTGGTGATCTCCTCGGTGGTGTTCGGTTTTGTCCACCTGATGAACCCGGACGCGACGCTGACCGGGGCGATCTTCATCAGCATCGAGGCCGGGCTGCTGCTGGCGGCGGCCTATATGCTGACCCGGCGGCTGTGGCTGGGCATCGGCTTCCACATCGCGTGGAACTACACCCAGTCGGCGGTGTTCGGCGGGGTGGTCTCGGGCAGCATCGCGCAACCCGGGCTGTTCAAGACGGTGTTCACCGGCCCCGATCTGGTGACCGGCGGCGGCTTCGGGCTCGAAGCGAGCCTCATTCCCTGCATCATCGCCACCAGCACCGGGGCGTTCCTTGCCTACAAGGCGGTGCAGGCCGGCCATGTGGTGCTGCCGTTCTGGAGCAAGCCGAAGGTCGCGGAAGTGGAGCGGGTAGCGGGAATCGAACCCGCATAGCCAGCTTGGAAGGCTGGAGCTTTACCACTAAGCTATACCCGCCCGGGCTCCGGAAGCTGCCCATGCCACCGAAGGCGCGGGTGCGTCAATAAGCTCTCACGCTATCCGCTTGTACCCACCGCCATGTTGTCGATCAGGCGCGTCCCGCCGATCCGCGCCGCGACCAGCAGGCGCGCCGGGGCCTCGCCGAGCGCGGCGAGCGGGGCGAGGCTGGTGCTATCTGCAAGCACGGCATAGTCCACGCTGGAGAAGCCTGCGCCAATCAGCGCGGATTCGAGCTTTGCCAGCGCTTCGGGCACATTCGCGCCGCCAGCGATTGCCGCAATCGCGGCCTGCATCGCGCGGGGCAGGGCGGCGGCCTGTTCGCGCTGTTCGGGCGAGAGGTAGCGGTTGCGGCTGCTCATCGCCAACCCATCCGTCTCGCGCACGGTCGGCACGCCGATGATGTTGCCGACGTGCGGCAAGGTCAGATCGAGATCGCGCGCCATCGCCCGGATCACCGCGAGCTGCTGGAAGTCCTTCTCTCCGAAGAAGGCCATGTCGGGCTGCACCTGGTTGAACAGCTTGCACACCACCGTCGCCACCCCGTCGAAATGGCCGGGGCGGGCCGCGCCGCACAGGCCCTCGCTCACGCCCGCAACGCCGATATTGGTGACGAAGCCCGCCGGATACATTTCCTCGACCGTCGGTGCCCACAGCAGCGCGACCCCTTCGGCCTCCAGCATCGCCGCATCGGCCGCCAGCTGGCGGGGATAGGCGTCCAGATCCTCGCTCGGGCCGAACTGCTTGGGGTTGACGAAGATCGAGGCGATGACGTGATCGGCCTCGGCCCGCGCGCGGCGCACCAGCGTCAGGTGGCCTTCGTGGAGCGCGCCCATGGTCGGCACCAGTGCGATCCTGCCGCCGCCCTGCTGGCGCAGGGCCGCTACCGCATTTCTCAACACATCGCGCGTCGTCGCAATTTGCACGAGGCTTCCCCTGCCGATAGAACCGCTCCGCTCCCTAGCCGTGCGCTCGCGCCTTTCAAAGCGCCCCCGCAGGCGGCACCACGAACAAGAGGTTTTCAAGCACCATGGCCACCACTGCCCCCCAGCGGCGGATCCCCGGCAAGGCCCATCGCATCGTCTTTGCCAACGAGAAGGGCGGCACCGGCAAATCGACCACCGCAGTGCATGTCGCTGTGGCGCTGGCCTATCTCGGCGCGCGGGTGGCTGCGATCGATCTCGATCCGCGCCAGCGCACCATGCACCGCTATATCGAGAACCGCCTCGCGACGCTGGAAAAGCGCCAGCTGACCTTGCCGACCCCCGATTGCGAGGTGTTCCGCGGGGAAAGCGAGGCTGAGTTGCTGGCCATGATCAGCCGGCTCGAGGCGACCAGCGATTTCCTCATTATCGACAACCCGGGGCGCGACGATCCCTTCGCCCGCACCGCGGTGGAGAACGCCGACACGCTGGTCACCCCGATGAACGACAGCTTCGTCGATTTCGACCTCATCGGCCAGGTCGATGCCGAGACCTTCAAGGTGCGCAAGCTTTCCTTCTTCGCGGAACTGATCTGGGAAGCGCGGCTCAAGCGCAGCCGCATGACGATCGAGCAGCAGCGCCCGGAGATGGACTGGATCGTGGTGCGCAACCGCACCGGCCATGTCGAGGCGCGCAACATGGCGCGTCTGCACAAGGCGCTCACCGAAATGGCCAAGCGGGTCGGTTTCCGGGTGACGCAGGGGCTTTCGGAGCGCGTGATCTATCGCGAGCTGTTCCCCTCGGGCCTGACCTTGCTCGACAAGGGCCATCTGGGCGAGCTTGGCACCAGTCACCTGGTCGCGCGGCAGGAGTTGCGCAGTCTGGTGAAGGCGCTGGCCCTGCCCGATTTCGAGCGCGCCCAGAGCGAGCTGGAACTGGTCTGACGGCGTGCTGCGCTATCTTCTCCTTGCCGCGGCGGTCTGCATCTTCTGGCGCTGGGCCTTCGGCAAGTGGCCGTGGGAATACCTGCGCCCCGCTCCGACCCGCAGCCAGGCGGTGTTTCGCGCGCGCAAGCTGCTCGGGATCGAGGCCGGGGCGAGCCGCGAGGAGATCATCGCCGCGCACCGCCGCCTGACGACGCTGGTCCACCCTGACAAGGGCGGCACCAATGCGGCGATGCAGGAAGCCAATGCGGCGCGCGACCTGCTGCTCGATGAACTGCCCTCGCCGGGTGCGGGCGGAGACGGGGCCTCCTGAGGGTTGCTGCGTAGCATCGCGGGATTGACACAATCGCGCGGCAGGGGTTTGGCGTCAGCAGGGTCAATCCGCGGGAATGATTTGGCAGCTCCAGCTGTTTTGCAGGACAGGTGTCCGGATCATTCCCTGACAACAAGACCATCCCTTCCGGCCGCCGCGATCCCGCGTGATCGTGCTGCCCGAACCCTTGCAAGGAGTGCCTCTCGTCATGCAACATCACTTCCACCCCACCGTGCTGCGCGAATACGACATTCGCGGGATCATTGGCGAAACGCTGGGTGCGGATGATGCGCGCGCGATCGGGCGCGCGTTCGGCACGCTGCTGCGCGAGGCGGGAGGCAAGACGGTGGCGGTGGGCTATGACGGCCGCGTCAGTTCGCCGATGCTGGAGCACGCGCTGGTCGAAGGGCTCACCGCGAGCGGGTGCGACGTGGTGCGGATCGGGCTCGGGGCTACCCCGATGCTCTACTACGCCGAAGCCTCAAGCGAACAGGTGGATGGCGGCATTCAGATAACTGGCAGCCACAATCCCCCCAATTACAATGGCTTCAAGATGGTGTTTCTCGGCCGGCCGTTCTTCGGCGCCGATATCCAGAAGCTCGGGAAACTGGCAGCAGACGGGGCGTTCGCCAGCGGAGTGGGCACTGTGACCACGAAGGACATCCTGGGCGAGTATGTCGAGCGCCTGCTCGAGGGTCTGGCCGGTATCGAGCCCGGCAAGCTCGAATCCCTGCGCGTCGGCTGGGATGCCGGCAACGGCGCCGCCGGCCCCGCGCTCGAAGCGCTGGCCGCCCGCCTGCCGGGGGAACATCATCTGCTGTTTACCGAAGTCGATGGACATTTTCCCAACCACCATCCTGATCCGACCGTGGAGGCCAATCTCGCCGATTTGCGTGCCCTCGTCGCTGACAAGCAGCTCGATTTCGGAGTGGCTTTCGACGGGGACGGGGATCGGATCGGCGCGATCGACGGCACCGGCCGGGTGATCTGGGGCGATCAGCTGCTGATGATCTACGCCGAGGACGTGCTCAAGACCCGCCCGAATGCTTGCGTTATCGCCGATGTGAAGGCCAGCCGCGCGCTGTTCGACCGCGTGGCGGAGCTGGGCGGGCAGCCGCTGATGTGGAAGACCGGCCATTCGCTGATCAAGTCCAAAATGAAGGAAACCGGCGCGCCGCTGGCCGGCGAGATGAGCGGCCACGTGTTCTTCGCCGACACCTATTACGGCTTCGACGATGCGCTCTATGCTGGTGTCCGGCTGCTGGCGGCGGCGGCGCGGCTGGGCAAGTCGGTGACGACCTTGCGCGGCGAGATTCCGCCGATGCTGAACACGCCGGAAATGCGCTTCCAGGTCGACGAGACCCGCAAGTTCGCCGCGATGGAGGAAATCGCCGGACGCCTCACCACCGATCCCGGCCCCGAGGTCGAGAGCGTCAACACCACCGACGGCGTGCGGGTGAACACCGCCGACGGCTGGTGGCTGCTGCGCGCCTCGAACACGCAGGACGTGCTGGTCGCCCGCGCCGAGAGCGACAGCGAGGCTGGCCTCGAACGCCTGCTCGCACAGATCGACGCCCAGCTTGCGGCATCGGGGCTGGAACGCGGAGAAAGCGTCGGGCATTAAGGCGCCCTGATCTTCAGGGGAGCATCGCCATGATTCGCCGCCGTATTTTCGCCGCCACCACCGCGCTCGCCGCGCTGGCGCTGGCCCCGCAGCCGCTCGCCGCGCAGGAGGCCGCGCCGCAAGCGCCGGCCGCGATGGGCAACATGTTCGGCACGGCGGAACCGCTCACCGCCGAGCAGGAGGCGCGCTTGCCGGCGGCCGAACAGGTCGTCGCCCGCATCTTCCCGCCCGGCACCTATGCCCGGATGATGAACGACACGATGAAGCCGATGATGGACAACATCATGGGCTCGTTCATGGATGTGCCGATGTCCGAGATCGCCAAGCTCAGCGGGCTGCCCGCCGAGCAGCTGCCGGCGATGGGCGAGGGCAGCTTGCGCGAGGTCATGGCGATCCTCGATCCTGCCTTCGAGGAGCGCACGCGGCTGATGTCGGGCGTGACGATGCAGCTGGTCTCCGACATGATGGTGGAGGTAGAGCCTTCGTATCGCGCCGGCCTCGCACGGGCCTATGCAACCCGCTTCACCGAAGCCGAGCTGGCCGACATGGCCGCCTATTTCTCCACGCCGACGGGGGCTCGCTATGCGGCGGAGTCCATGCTCATCAACACCGACCCGCAGGTCATGTCGACCATGAACGAGATGGTGCCGACGATGATGCGGCTGATGCCCGAGATGATGGCCAAGGCCAAGGAGGCCGAAGCGAAGCTCCCGCCGCGCCGCAGCTTCTCCGATCTGACGCCTGCCGAGCAGACCCGCCTCGCCGAGGTGCTGGGGACGAGCGTCGAGGCATTGCGGGAAAGCGAGCCCGAGGGGCGCGACACCAAAAGCAACTGATCGCGCTTGCAGCCGCGCCCACGGCGCGCCACCTGTGCGGCTGTGACCGAGTTTGCCCTCCCGCCCGAAATTGCCGACTGGTTCGCGCAGCGCGGCTGGCGGGTGCGGCGGCATCAGCTGCAGATGCTGGAGAAGGCGCGCGCCGGTCGCCATGCGCTGCTGGTGGCCGATACCGGCGCGGGCAAGACGCTCGCGGGGTTCCTGCCGACCCTGTGCGACTTTGCGCCCTCCGCCGGGCCGCCGCCGCCTGACGGCCTGCACACGCTCTACGTCTCGCCGCTGAAGGCGCTGGCGCAGGATGTGAAGCGCAACCTGCTCACCCCCGTCGAGGACATCTGCCTGCCCATCCGGGTCGAGACCCGCAGCGGCGACACGCCTTCCGACCGCAAGAAGCGCCAGCGTGAACGCCCGCCGCATATCCTGCTGACCACGCCGGAATCGCTCTCCCTGCTGCTCTCCTACCCCGAAAGCGCGGAACTGTTCGCGGGGCTGAAGCGCATCGTCATCGACGAGATCCACGCCTTCGCCACCGACAAGCGCGGCGATCTGCTGGCGCTGTCGCTGGCGCGGCTGCATACGCTCGCCCCCGGGGCGCAGAGGGTCGCGCTCTCGGCGACGCTCGCTGCCCCACGCGACTTTCAGGAGTGGCTAGCCCCGCAATCGGGCGCGGATGGCGAGATTGCCGCCGCCGACCTTGTCATCGGCGAGGCAGGCGCGGAGCCGGAGGTCGAGATCCTCCTGCCGCAGGAGGAGCGCGTCCCCTGGGGCGGGCATGCCGGGCGCTGGGCGGTCCCGCAGCTTTATGAGGCGATCAAGGCCAACCGCACCACGCTGATCTTCACCAACACCCGCTTCCTCGCCGAATTCATCTTCCAGTGCCTGTGGGAGGAGAACGAGGCGCATCTGCCCATCGGCATCCACCACGGCAGCCTTTCCACCGAGGCGCGGCGCAAGGTCGAGGAGGCGATGGCGCGGGGTGAACTGCGCGCGCTGGTGTGCACCGCGAGCCTCGATCTCGGGATCGACTGGGGGGACATCGACCTCGTCGTGCAGATGGGTGCGCCCAAGGGCTCGTCACGCCTGCTCCAGCGGATCGGGCGGGCAGGGCACCGTCTGGACACGCCCAGCCGTGCGGTGCTGGTCCCGGGCAACCGCTTCGAATTCCTCGAGGCGATGGCCGCCAAGGACGCGGTCGACGAAGGCCAGCGCGACGGCGAGGCCTTCCGCCCCGGCAGCCTCGACGTGCTCGCCCAGCACGTGATGGCCTGCGCCTGCGCGGGGCCGTTCCACGAGGACGCGCTGCTGGCTGAGGTGAGGAGCGCGTTGGCCTATAGCTGGGTGGACGCGGCGACCTTCGCCCGCGTGCTCGGCTTCGTCTCCAACGGCGGCTATGCGCTGAAGGCCTATGACCGGTTCCAGCGGATCGTTCGCGACCGGTCAGGCGTCTGGCGCCTAGCCCACCCCAATCAGGCGCAGCGCCACCGGATGAACGCCGGGATCATCGTCGATAGCGAGATGCTCACCGTGCGCTTCAGGAACGGCCGCAGCCTCGGCAAGGTCGAGGAACGCTTTGCCGCCCAGCTTTCGCCGGGGGACACCTTCTTCTTCGCCGGCATGAGCCTTGAGGTCGAAGGCGTGAAGGACATGGATGTGACTGTCCGTGCGGCCAAGAAATCCGCTACCATCCCGAGTTACGGCGGCCTCAGGATGCCGCTCACGACGCATCTTTCCAGCCGCGTTCAGGCGATGCTGGCCGACCGCGCGGGCTGGGGTCGCTTTCCCGACGATGTGCGCGAATGGCTGGAGATGCAGGACTGGCGCTCGCGGCTTCCTGCCCCCGGCGAGCTGCTGGTCGAAAGCTTCCCCCACGCCGGCAAGCACTACACCGCCTATTACACCTTCGAGGGCTGGAACGCGAACCAGAGCCTCGGCATGCTGATCACCCGGCGGATGGAGGATCGCGGGCTGCTGCCGGGCGGGTTCGTCGCGAACGACTATTGCCTTGCGGTGTGGGGGCTGAAGCCCGTCTCCGACCCTGCCCCCTTGTTGTCGCCCGACATTCTGACGGGCGAATTCGTGGAGTGGGTCACCGAAAGCCACCTGCTGCGCCGTGCCTTCCGCGAGGTGGCGGTGATCTCAGGGCTGGTCGAGCGGCAGCATCCCGGCCAGCGCAAGAGCGGCAAGCAGGTCACCTTCTCCACCGATCTGATCTACGATGTGCTGCGCAAATACGAGCCCGATCACGTGCTGATAGAAGCCGCCTGGGCCGATGCGCGGGCGCGGATGACGGACGTGGGCCGGCTGGCGGATCTGCTCGAACGCTCGGAGCGCGAACTCGTGCATGTCGAACTGGAGCGGGTCTCCCCGCTCGCCGTTCCGGTGATGACCATGATCGGCCGCGAGGCGGTGCCGCAGGGGGCGGTGGATGACGAGTTGCTGCTTGAAGCCGAAGGGCTGATCGCTGCCGCGATGCGCCCCGACGAACCGCGCGAGGGTGACTGATGTTCACGAAATGTTTCACGTGAAACATCGGCACCCCGAGGCGGAACTGGACGCAGAAATGGTGCTGCGCCCCGTTCCGGTCGGCAATGACCCGGCGATGACCCTTCGATGATCCGGTAACGCCTCGTCAGCAGCCTCAGCTGCCGAAGTCGCGGTACTGGTGGTTGCCGACGAAGGCGAAGCCCTTGGCGCCCTCCTCGCGCATCAGGGCGATGGTGCGGGCTGCGGCATCGTAGCTGGCCGCAGCGTCGGGGGCGAAGCGCAGCAGCGCCTGGTCCCCGCGCTTGCTTGCGGCGGCGACCTGCGCGCGCAGAGCCTCGGGCGAGACTTGCGCGCCGTTCCACGAGACCCGGTCGGCGGCGTCGATCGCGATGGTGTTCTCGGCCAGCACCGGCAACACGGGTTCGGACCGCTCGCTCGGCAGGTCGACGGGGGTGACGTGGACGGGCGCGGGGATGGCGAGGATCAGCATGATCAGCAGCACCAGCAGCACGTCGATGAAGGGGGTGACGTTCATCTCGCCCATCGGGCGGGGGCGGGGAGCGTAGAGGTTGGGGCGGGTCACGGCATGGGGCATGGTCGCGTCTCCTTGAGCCAGGGGGCGCGAAGGGGCCGCGCCCGCTGCGGGAGCGTTTCTAACCCACAATCAAGAAGTTGCCTAACGCGTACCGGTATGCGCAGTGCAACCGGATGTGCGTGCCACACGAAAGCGAAAGGGGCGCTGCGATCGCTCGCAACGCCCCTTCGATGATGGTGCAACGCCCCGTCAATGACCGGGAGATGACCTGCCAATCCGCGTTTACTTGCCGAACTGGCGGTACTTCTCGTTGCCGACGAAGCCGAACTTGGTCACGCCCGAGGTCTTGATGATCTGCAGCACCTTGGCCGAGATGTCATAGCTCGCGAGCGGTTCCGGCTCGAATTGCAGTTCCGGCTCGACCGACATGCGGGTGGTTTCGCTCAGCAGGGTCACCAGCTGGCCCGAATCCACCGGAGTGCCATTCCACAGGATCTGGTCGGCCTGAGTCAGGATCAGCTTGTTCTTGACCGGATCGACGACAATGTCCTGCGGCGGCGGATTGCCCTGCGGGAGATCGATGTCGACCGAGTGGGTCGCCACCGGAATGGTGATGATGAACATGATCAGCAGAACGAGCAGAACGTCGATCAGCGGCGTCATGTTCATGTCCATCATAGGTTGGCCGTCGAGTTTGCCTCCGGACATGCCCATGTCAGTTACTCCTCTTCCTCAGGCTCAGATGCCGGGCTCGACCGGGTTCGAGATGAACCCGACGGTCGGATAGCCGGCGGCCTGCACGTTGTAGATCGTACCCGCAACGCAGCGCCACGGCGCGTTCACGTCGGCGCGGATGTGGACCTGCGGGATCTTCTCGGGATCGGCCATGATCGCTTCAGCGCCGCCCGCGGCCTTCACGATCGCATCGAGGCGGTTGAACGCCTCGTCGTACAGCTCTTCGGAGGTCACCGGGGTGATGTTGTTGAAGTAGACCCGGCATTCCCCGCTGCGCGAGGCGCCTTCGAAGCCCGGTTCCCCGGCGCTGCGACCGGCGGCATCGGTGGTGCTGACGGTGAGCTGAAGGTTTTCCACCTTGTTCTTCGATTCAACCGATTCGAAGACAGGGATCTTCAGCTTCTCGATCGTCTGGATCGCCACCGGAACCGCGATGAGGAAGATGATCAGGAGCACCAGCATCACGTCCACCAGCGGCGTGGTGTTGATGTCGGACATGGGGGTATCGCCCCCGCCTCCCGTCGAAATCGCCATTGTGAATTCCTACCTTGTCAAAGCAATGACTGCATCAGTTCGCCCGAAGGCGACCCGGCTGTGTCACCCTGCCGTGGCGGGGCTGGCAGCCGGGAAGCGGCGGGAGGGCTGTGTCAGCCGGACCCGCCGCCCTGCGGCAATGGCGATCAGGCCTTGGTGGCCGGGGCATTGGCCGGCTTGGCAGCGGGCTTGGCAGCCGGAGCAGCCGTCACCGCCGGCTTCACCGCGCCGTTCGAGTTGATGTAGGCGAGGATGTCGGTCGAGAAACCGCCCAGCAGCTCGGCAATGCGACGGTTGCGCGACTGCAGCCAGTTGAACGCGAGCACCGCGGGCACCGCCACGAGCAGACCGATCGCGGTCATGATCAGCGCTTCACCGACCGGGCCGGCGACCTTGTCGATCGAGGCCGAGCCTTCGATGCCGATGTTGATCAGCGCGCGGTAGATCCCGATCACGGTGCCGAGCAGACCGACGAACGGCGCGGTCGCACCGACGGTGGCGAGGAACGGCAGGCCGCCCGCGAGCACCGCGTTGATCGAATCTTCCGAACGCTGCAGCGAACCGTGCATGTAGTCATGCGATTCGAGGCTGTCGGTCATCTTGCCGTGGTCTTCCTGGGCCTTGACGGCGTCGTCGGCGAGCTGGCGCCATGCGCTGTCCTTCTCCAGCTTGGTCGCGCCTTCCTTGAGGCTGGCGGCACGCCAGAACTGGTTCTGGACGACGCTGTACTGCTTCATGATCTTGTTCTGCTCGAAGAGCTTGGTGAACATGATGTAGAAGGTGCCGACCGACATGATGATCATCACGGCAAGGATCGACCAGGCGACCGGGCCGCCTTCCTTCATGGCTTCCATGAAGCCGAACTGGTTCTTGGGCGCTTCGCCAGCGGCGGCGGCAAGGATGTAAAGGTTCATTGCGAGTAGTCCTCTTGAAAGAATGTTCCTGGTGGCTCCGGCCTTGCTGGAAGGCCGGCGCCGGATTGATCCGTCAGTTCAAACGATAGGTAATGCGCGTCGAATAGCTGCCGCTGGTCGGGTTGCCGGCATCGTCAAGCGCCGGCTCGAACCGGGCGTAACGCTCCATCCCCGCACATGCGGCTGAATCAAGGATGTCCGAGCCGCTCGAAGCGGTGACCGAACAGCCGGTGGCACGCCCGTCGGGAGTGACGGTGACGCGCACGCCCACGGTGCCCTCGATTTCTTCGCGCAGGGCGCGGGCAGGATAGTTTTCCTGAATGCGCGCAGCCCAGCTGCGTTCGTTCTTCGTGCGCGCACCACGGGCCTTGGACGGCGCAGGCGGAGCGGGCGGCGGACCGGCCGGTGCCGGCGGCGGAATCCGCAGGGCCGGCGGAGACGGCGGCGGAATGGTCGGCTGCGTCTGGATCGGCGGCGGAGCCGGCGCGATGCTGATCGGCGGCGGAGGCGCAACCGGCGGCGGCGGAGCCGTGTTTTCCTGCGGTGGCGGCGGCTCGTCCGGTTCTTCCGGCGGCGGCGGCTCTTCGATGTCGACGGTGGTGACCCGCTCGATCTCTTTCTTGATGGCGTTGATCGCAAGGCCGATGACCATAACCGCCCCGATGCCACCGACGATCGCTAGCGCGATGATCAATGCGACGAGCTTGGTGCCGGTCAATCCTTGTTGTTGGCTAGCGTAGGACATCCAGCGCTTTCTCTCCAATTGCGAGCCGGACGGGTTCGCCCATCCGGCACAATTCCCGCTCGCCGGCCAAACCTGCCGACGAACAGATCCCTAGAATTTCGGTCCTCCCACGCCGGGAAATCGGACGGCAGGTGCGGGCACCTTGCGCGACTGTCCAACCCCGACTGGCAAGCCCTGAACATGATTCGCAAAAGCGCAAATCCGTGCAGAGCACAACCTTTCTGCCCGCACGGGTAGTGTCCCCAAACCCGTCCGGCCAGTCCTCGGGGCTTTAACGGGCAACCCCTACCCAATCAAACGCTTTATCGGTTCAGCGCGGATTCACTGCGCGCAATGTCCTTTCAGGGCTGCTAGGATACAGGCAATTTCCGGTCAGGTGCAGGGTGTGATGCAGCAACAGGTTAATCGAAATTTAAGACCTTTTTTCAAGTGCCTGACAGCGGCGGCCGTCGCCGTCGCGGGGCTGGCGGCGGGGCCTTTTCCCGTTCTGGGGCAAGCGCTTCCTGCAACCGTCGCGACTCCGCTTTCAGGGCCGACCTATGCCGATCTGGCGAGCCTTGCCGACGCTTCAGACCTCGTGATCCGTGCAAAGATTCGCAAACAGACCCTGCTCAAGCCCGAGCGTGCGCCCGGCCTCGCCGCCGGATTCGCGCGGCTTTACATCGAGGCCGATACCCTTGCGCTGATTGCCGGGCGCAGCACCGTGGGCGGGAGCCTTGCCTATCTTGTCGACGTGCCGCTCGATGCGAGGGGCAAGGTGCCCAAGCTCAAGAATCGCGAGATGCTGCTGTTTGCCGACGCGGTGCCGGGGCGGCCGGGAGAAGTGCAGCTGGTGGCGCCCGGTGCGCAGCAGGCCTTCACCCCCGAGCTCGAAGCGCGCTTGCGCCCGATCCTCACCGAGCTCTACGCGCCCGAAGCCCCGGCGCGGATTACCGGGATCAGCGATGCGCTGGCGGTGCCCGGCACGCTGGCGGGCGAATCGGAGACGCAGATCTTCCTCGCCACCGAGGACCGCTCGCCGGTCTCGATCACCATCCTGCGCCGTCCGGGCCAGCAGGTGCAGTGGGGCGTTTCGTGGGGCGAGATCATCGATTCGGCGGCGCGCCCGCCAAGCCCTGAGACGCTGCGCTGGTATCGCCTCGCCTGCGCGCTGCCCGCCCAGCTGCCGTCCAATGCCAACCTCGCGCGCGATCCTGCGGCGCGGCGGCTGGCGGCGGGGGACTATGCCTTCGTGCTGGAGCAGCTCGGGGCGTGCGAACGGCGGATCACGCAGGGCGCTTGACCGCGCGGCGCTGACAGTTAAGCGGCATCTCCGTTATTCATGGAGACCCGCTTGACCACCACCGCATCCGCTCCCTTGCGCATCGCTATCGCCGGTCTCGGCACCGTCGGCGCGGGCGTGATCCGGCTGCTGGCGACCAACGCCGGGCTGATTGCAATGCGCGCCGGGCGGCGAATCGAGGTGGTGGCGGTCTCGGCGCGCGATCGCGGCAAGGATCGCGGCGTGGATATCGCGCCTTTTGCGTGGGAAGACGACATGACCGCGCTCGCCCGGCGCGAGGATGTGGACGTGGTGGTCGAGCTGGTCGGCGGCTCGGACGGCCCGGCGCTGGCGCTGTCGCGCGCGGCATTGGGGGCGGGCAAGGGCCTCGTCACGGCCAACAAGGCAATGATCGCGCATCACGGGCTGGAGCTGGCGCAGCTGGCCGAAGCCAACAATGCCGCCCTCAAGTTCGAAGCGGCGGTCGCGGGCGGCATCCCGGTGATCAAGGGCCTGCGCGAAGGCACCAGCGCCAATGCGCTGACCAAGGTCTACGGCATCCTCAACGGCACCTGCAATTACATCCTCTCGACCATGGAGCGCACCGGCGCGGACTTCGGCGAGGTGCTGGCCGAGGCGCAAAGGCTCGGCTTTGCCGAGGCTGATCCGGCGTTCGACATCGAGGGCGTGGATGCCGCGCACAAGCTCGCGATCCTTGCCAGCATCGGCTTCGGCACGCAGGTGGACTTCGCGGGCGTGCGGGTCAGTGGCATCACGCAGGTGCGCGCCGCCGACATCGCGCAGGCCGACGCGCTGGGCTTCGTGATCCGCCTGATCGGCGAGGCCGACGTCGAGGAAACCCCTGAAGGAGCGCGCCTGCTCCAGCGCGTGCGGCCTTGCCTCGTCGCCAAGGGCCACCCGCTGAGCGCTGTGGACGGCCCGACCAACGCGGTCGTGGCCGAGGGCAACTTCTCCGGCCGCCTGCTGTTCCAGGGCGCGGGCGCCGGCGACGGGCCGACCGCGAGCGCCGTGGCGGCCGACCTCATCGACATTGCCCGCGACGAAGTGGGCGCGCCCTTCTCGATTCCCGTCGCCCAGCTTGCCGCGCTGCCGCCCGCCGAGCCCGGCCACAGACCTGCGCGCACCTATATCCGCTTCATGGTGAAAGACCGTCCCGGCGTGCTGGCCGAGATCACCGCCGCGCTGCGTGACGGCGACGTCTCGATCGAGAGCCTAATCCAGCAGGGCCGCTCGCAAAGCGGGGGCGAGGTGATGGTGGCGATGGTCACGCACGAAGGGCCTGAGCGCTGCGTCGCCAAGGCGCTGGCGCTGCTCGAAGGCTCGGAGAGCCTCGCGGGCGAGCCGCTGGTGCTGCCGATTCTGCCGAACTAGCCCTCGGGCGCAGGCTGCGGCGCGTCCGGCAAGCCCAGTTCCGCCTCCACCCGCTGCCGCGCCTGCGCGTCGAGCGGGGCCATGTCGTCCTCGACCGGCTTCAGCCCCTGCGCCACCCGTTCTGCGTCCGAGCCTTCGGGCGGCGGCGGGATGGCCTCGACATCGACGATCAGCGCCGGGTCCTTCGGGCAGGGCGGAATGAAGCACATGCCTGCGAAGGTGGCCGGGCCGCGGAAGATGCCCCGCCCGGCGACATCGGGCGGCGGAATGGTGTTTGCCCCCTGGGTGCGTTCGGCATAGTCCTTGAGCCACGCCTCGCGGCTGCCGCTGTAAAGCTGTTCGGTCGGCACGGCCAACTCGCGGCACACCACGATTTCGCCCGCCACAACGCCGGCCTCGCGTCGTTCCTCGCACTCCCTGACGATGGCGGCACTGGCCGCTTCGCTGGTTGCGGGCGGGGCGAGAATGTCGATGCTCTGCGGCGGCTCGGCGGTGGTGGGCGCATCGGGGCCGAGGTCGATCGGCACGCGCACCGGCTCGGGGGGCGGCTTGGCCTGAGCCGCCAGCAGGAGCCCCGCGACAAGGCCTTGCGCGATCACTGGGTGTCCTCAGCCCTTTTTCTTCTTGTCCGGGCGCGGCGGCACGGTGGTCTTGATACCGGCCGCCTCGCGCCGCGCCTTTTCCTCCTCCTCGGACAGCTCGGCGTCTTCGTTGAGCGGCGGCAGGCCGCGCGCGATGCGGTCGGCGTCGGAGCCGGCGGGAGCCTTGGGCAGGGCCTCGACATCGATGAACACCGCTGGCGGCGGCACCCCGCCAAAGCCGATGCCCTTGCCGTTGTCGGGAATGCCGAACATGTCGGGCGGGGGCGGGGTGCCCTTGAAGGCGGTTTCCTCGGCGTAGCGTTTCTGGCTCGCCGCACGGTCTCCGGTCAGCGCCGAATTGTCCACCGCGACCTCCCGGCACACCACGATTTCGCCGCTGATCGTGCCCGCATCGGCACGGTCGACACATTCCTTGGCCTGCGCCTGGTTGACCTCGGCGCGCGGTACGGTGACCATCAGGTTGATGCGCGGGCGCGGCGGCACATCCAGCGTGGCGGGAGGATCGGCCGGCGGTGTCGTGGGGGTGTAATCCTGCGCGGCCAGAGGCATGGCTGCAAGCACCGCAGCGGACAGGGCCAAAGCCGTCAGGGTGATACGAAAACCCGACACGGCGGGCATGGCATTGCTCGACAAACCCGTCTCCATCCGCTTAAGCGCCGGGGCGATACATGGTCTGGTAGCGACCTGCGGTGGCACCAGAGCGATAAGGGGCTGAATTACACATGAACTCGCCGAACGATACCCACGAGGATGCCGCCAAGCAAGCTGCCGCGGACAATGCGATCCAGCGCGTGCTGGTGCTGGAGATGGTGCGCGTCACCGAAGCGGCGGCGATCGCGGCGGCGCAGCTGATCGGTCGCGGCGACGAGAAGGCGGCTGACGCAGCGGCGGTCGCGGCGATGCGCAAGGCCTTCGACAACCTCTATATCGACGGCACCGTGGTGATCGGCGAGGGCGAGCGGGACGAGGCCCCGATGCTGTTCATCGGCGAGAAGGTGGGGATGGGCAAGGGCCCGAAGATCGACATCGCGCTCGACCCGCTCGAAGGCACCACCATCACCGCCAAGGCGGGGCCGAATGCGCTTGCGGTGCTGGCGGCGGCTGAAGAAGGGTGTCTGCTCAATGCGCCCGACACCTATATGGACAAGATCGCGGTCGGCCCGGGCTATCCCGAAGGCATCATCGACCTCGCCAAGTCGCCGACCGAGAACGTCAGAGCGGTGGCGGCGGCCAAGGGCTGCGATCCGGCGCAGATCAATGTCTGCGTGCTCGACCGCCCGCGCCATGCCGAGCTGATCGCCGAACTGCGCGCGCTGGGCTGCGGGGTGGTGCTGATCGGCGACGGCGACGTGGCCGGGGTGATCGCGGTGACCGACGAGGAAACCACGGTCGATCTCTACATGGGCCAGGGCGGCGCGCCCGAGGGTGTGCTTGCGGCGGCGGCGCTGCGCTGCGTCGGCGGGCAGTTCAACGGCCGGCTGGTGTTCCGCAACGAGGACGAGAAGGCCCGCGCGCGCAAGTGGGGCATCACCGATCTCGACCGCATCTACAAGCTTGAGGATCTGGCCAAGGGCGACTGCATCTTCGCCGCGACCGGCGTGACCAGCGGCTCGCTGCTCGACGGCGTGAAGCGCCGCCGCAAGCCGACCGGCGAGGTCTACATGACCACCGAAAGCGTGGTGATGCGCGCCTCGTCAGGCACGGTGCGCTGGATCCGGGGCGAACACCGGATCGCCTGACCCCGCGTGCAGACGCTTGCGCTCATCATCCTGATTGCGGCGGGCGGGTGGCTGGTCGCGGTCGGCGGGATGATGGCGCTGCGGCCGGAGCGTGCGCTGCAAATTCTCAGCCTCACCGCCACCTCGCAGCGGGTCAACCTGTCCGAACAGATCCCCCGTCTGCTGGCCGGCGCGGCGATGGCGGTACGCGCCGATGTCTCGAAGCTGCCCGAACTGTTCACGCTGGCCGGCTGGTTCATCGCCGGCACCTCGGTGCTGCTGATGGTGATCCCGCTGGCGTGGCACAATGGCTATGCGGTGTGGTGGGCAAAGCGCATTCCGCCCGCCGCCGTGCGCTTCATCGCGCCGTTTTCGATCCTTGGGGGGATCGGTCTGGTCTATGCCGCCTGGTAAGGGCCGCGATCAGTAATTCCACTGCGCCTGCACGCGCAGGATCTGCCCTTCCGCCTGACCGAAGCGGCGCTCGTCGGCTTCCTTGCGCGAGGCCCAGCCGTAGGTCGCGGTGATCTCGAGCGCGGGATCCAGCTGGAACTCGAATCCCAGTTCCAGCTCCTCGGTCTCCAGCCGCGGCGCATTGACCGCCGCCTTGAAGCCACCGCGGTAATATTGCCAGCGCGCGAAGGGGTAGAACGGCCCGATCGGGGATTCGTCGATCTTGGCCATCGCCTGCACATAGCCCCCTCGTACCGGGCGCTGCTCGATCCGGCCGGTGGCGGGATCGAATTCGGGACCCGTGCCCCAGTTCCATTCGCCCTGGATGCCGAACGGCTGCGGGTAGAGGATGGCGTGGATGCCGACGCGGTTGTCCTTGAAGCCGGCCGGGCTGACCCCGCCGGTGCGCACTTCCGGACGGATGGTATTGCGCATGATCGCGCCGCCGATCTCGAACACCTGTCCGCCGAGGCCGAGTCCGTCGAGCTCGAACGGCCAGGTCGCAAGGCCCACCAGCATCACGTCATTATCGGTCTCGGTGCGGTTGAGGCCCTGGCCGTTGAACACGCCGAAGCCGAAGGCGCCGTAATTGCCGAAAAGCTTCTGCCCGTCGGCGGCGAGGCGATCCCAGATCTTCTGCACGCGCGGCGGGGTGTAATAGGCGACGATCCCGAGATCGCGCTCGCCCGGGGCGGCGGTGTTGATCGCGTCGGTACGATCCAGTGCAAGACGGTTGGAGGAGGACTGCATGTTCTCCCAGCCGTAAGGCACCTTGGACTGGCCGAGGCGGATGCGAAAGCTCTTGTCGCCGGTCGGGAAGACGTCGGCATACATGTCGCGCAAGCTGACCGTGCCTTCGCGCCGCTCGCCGACCGACTGGTTCGACACCGCGGCGGCGAAATCGGGCTGGAAGTAGAGCGAGACGTGCTCGTTGAGATCGCCCTGAATGATCATGCGCAAGCGGCGGAAGCTGAAGTTGCTGTCGCCGTTCAGGGCACTGTCGTGGATCGAACGCAGGCGCGACACTCCGGCGGGCGCGTCGGCATCGCCCGAAACGATCTGGTTGAAGCGAAGCTGGGTATAGCCGCGCAGGCGCAGCTTCTCGTACCATGCCTTGCTCCTGGGCGCGGTGGCGACAGCGACCGGCGGAGCGGCTTGCGCAGGCGCGGCGGCGGCCATCGCGGGCATGGCGGTCACCACCGGAACCGGCGAGCCCGCGGGCGCGGCGGCCTGCGCCGTCACCGGCACGGGGGCAGGGGCCGCTTGTGCCGCCTGCAACGCGCTCACCATCGCCTTCAGCTCGTCGATCTGGCGCTGGAGATCGGCGATGGTCTGCGCCTGACCGGCGTCTTCGGCTGCGGCGGGCGCGGCGTTCTGGGCGAGGGCCGGGGTGCTGACGCCGGCCAGCAGGGCGGCGGCGAGAAGGGCGATGGCCGAGCCACCGGATACAGAGGGCATGAGATTTCGCCTGCAAGAAGTCGGCCGGGTGTGACCGTTTGCAGGCGCCTCTATGTTTGTTGCATGTCACATTTGTGACATTTGCGACAACGATTTCCGCCCCCCCGGCCTGGCCCGTTGCCCGCCGCACGCTTCCGTTTGCGCTGCGGCACCTGACGACAACCGGGCCTCGCGCGTTGCAATTCCATGACGCGGCGCTAGGCGGGCCTTACCACCTGCCTTCGGGGATTCGCGCGCCATGAAGATCATGTCCGGCAATTCGAACCTGCCGCTTGCCCGGGCCATTGCGGCCTATCTCGAAATCCCGCTCACCGATGCCAGCGTGCGCCGGTTCGCCGACGAGGAAGTCTTCGTCGAGATCCACGAGAACGTCCGCGGCGAGGACGTGTTCGTCGTCCAGCCGACCAGCTTTCCGGCCAATGACAACCTGATGGAACTGCTGATCTGCATCGACGCGCTGCGCCGCGCCTCGGCCAAGCGGATCACGGCGGTGGTCCCCTATTTCGGCTACGCCCGGCAGGACCGCAAACCCGGCCCGCGCACGCCGATCTCGGCCAAGCTGGTCGCCAACCTCATCACCGAAGCCGGGGCCGACCGCGTGCTGGCGGTGGATCTCCACGCCGGCCAGATCCAGGGCTTTTTCGACATCCCGACCGACAATCTCTATGCCGCCCCTGTGATGGCGGCGGACATCCAGGCGCGTTACGGCGATCAGGATCTGATGGTCGTCTCGCCCGATGTCGGCGGCGTGGTGCGCGCCCGCGCGCTCGCCAAGCGGCTCGACAATGCCCCGCTGGCGATCGTCGACAAGCGCCGTGACCGTCCGGGCGAGAGCGAAGTCATGAACATCATCGGCGACGTTTCGGGCCGCCACTGCATCCTGATCGACGACATCATCGATTCGGGCGGCACGCTGTGCAACGCCGCCGAGGCGCTGCTGGCGAATGGGGCCAAGTCGGTCGCCGCCTACATCACCCACGGCGTGCTCTCGGGCGGGGCGGTGGCGCGCATCAACGGCTCGGCCCTGAAGGAGCTGGTGATCACCGATTCGATCCGCCCGACCGAAGCTGCCGAAGCCTCCGACCGCATCCGCGTGCTCACCATCGCCCCGCTCGTGGGCGAGGCGATCCGCCGGATCGCGGATGAGAGCAGCGTGAGCAGCCTGTTTGATTAAGGGCAGACAATCGGCGCCGCAGGCGCCGCAAGGGCGACTGCCCGCCCGCAGCGACGCTGGCGCAGCCAGCGTGAGCGAGGATTTCGCGCGCCCGGACGGGCGTGCGGAACAACAAAAATGACCGATAAAGACCTCGCCCTCGCCCTGCGCCTTGCCGATGCGGCTGGCGCGGCCATTCGCCCCCTGTTTCGCGGGGCATGGAGCCACGAGCGCAAGGCCGACCGCTCCTTCGTTACCGAGGCTGACCGCGCCGCCGAGGCCGCGATGCGCGCCCTGATTGAAGCGGAATTCCCTGCCGACGGCATCATCGGCGAGGAATACGGCACCCGCAACGAAGGCGCGGGGCGGCAGTGGGTACTCGATCCGATCGACGGCACCACCAGCTTCATCGCCGGTCGCCCGATCTTCGGCACCCTGATCGCACTGCTGCAGGACGGCTGGCCGGTGCTCGGCATCATCGACCAGCCGGTCGCGGGCGAGCGCTGGGTGGGCGCCATCGGCCAGCCGACGCTGTTCAACGGCAAGCCCGCGACGGCGCGACCCTTGAAGGAACTGTCCGACGCGGTGCTCGCCACCACCAGCCCGCACCTGTTCACCAACGAGGAGGCCGACGCCTTCATGTCGGTCGCCAAGACGGTGGCCGAGAAGAAGATCGTGTTCGGCGGGGACTGCTACAATTACGGCCTGGTCGCGAGCGGCCATATCGACGTGGTGATCGAGGCCGGGCTGAAGCTCTATGATTACGCCGCGCTGGTCCCGGTCGTAGAGGGCGCGGGCGGGATGATGGCCGACTGGCAGGGCAATCCGCTCGATGCGGGCAGCGACGGCACGGTGATCGCGCTGGGCGATCCGGCGCGGCTCGAGGATGTGCTGGAGGCGATGGGGTAGGGGCGGCCACCCCCAAACCCCTTGCCTTTCGCCCCTCTCCCGTCTAGGCGCGCGCACTTAACTGACACGAATCAATCAGCCAGCCTGGCGACAAGGGCTGCCAGGGCCGGTTCCGACGTGTCTCGATAAGGAGATGAAAATGCCCAAGCTGAAGACCAAGAGCGGTGTGAAGAAGCGCTTCAAGATCACCGCCACCGGCAAGGTCAAGCACGGCGTCGCTGGCAAGCGTCACCGCCTGATCAGCCACAACGCCAAGTATATCCGCACCAACCGCGGCACCTCGGTCCTGTCGGCCAACGATACGCCGACGATCAAGAAGTGGGCGCCCTACGGGCTGGATTGATGCGACGGGCCTTGTGCCCCGCGTCCTCAAGATAAGGATATACTGATATGCCTCGCATCAAACGCGGTGTTACCACCCGCGCCAAGCACAAGCGGATTCTCGACCAGGCCAAGGGCTATCGCGGTCGCCGCAAGAACACCATCCGCATCGCCCGTCAGGCGGTCGAGAAGGCCGGGCAGTACGCCTACCGCGACCGCAAGGTGAAGAAGCGGAACTTCCGGGCCCTGTGGATCCAGCGCATCAATGCGGCTGTCCGCATGGAAGGCCTGACCTATTCGCAGTTCATGCACGGCATCAAGCTGGCCGGCATCGAGCTCGACCGCAAGGCGATGGCCGATCTGGCCATGAACGAAGGCGGTGCCTTCAAGGCCGTGATCGCCCAGGCGAAGGCGGCTCTGCCGGCCTAAGCGCTACGGGTTCACGCCCGGCACGAAATTGCGGGGCGGGTGTCTGCGGACACCCGCCCTTTTTCGTGCGCGCTTGTAGGAATTCGCCACAAGCCTTGTATAACCGCGTCATCTGCGTTTATCTGCAGACATGGGGGATAAACGTTCGCAAAGTGTGCAGGGTGCCGCAGCCGCGCCCGTGCCTTACCGGCTTACGGCCGAATTCCGCGAAGCCCCGGCGGCCTTCGACGGCTGCTTCACGACGTTCTATCACCTCGCGCTCGACATGCCTGCCGGTGATGCGCGGCTGACCGACTATCTCCAGCCCGAATGGGGCAATATCCGCTTCTTCTGCGGCAGCACGCCCGAGGCGGCGATCGGCGGCACGCAGGTGTCGGGCGCGCCGTTCGTCGGCACCGGGCCGAGCTCGCTGCCGTGCCGCTTCACGTTGGGGCCGGTGCGGATGTGGGGTGTGGGCTTCCTGCCGCTCGGCTGGGCGCGGTTCTTCGATGCCGATGCGAGCACCTGTGCCAACATCATCTGCGACGGGGCCCAACATCCGGCCTTTGCCCGCTTCGCCGGCCTGACCGACACCCTGTGCGACCCCGAAGCCACGCTCGACGAGCAATATGCCGCGATTGTCGCCGCGATGACCAAGGCGATGCGCCCGACCCGCGATGATACGCGCATCACCCGCGTCCACGCCGCGCTGGTGAGCGGCGACCATGCCTCGGTGCATGATCTTGCCGATGCCTGCGCGATGAGCATCCGCACGCTGGAGCGGGTGTGCATGCGTTACTTCGGGTTCTCGCCCAAGCTGCTGATGCGCCGCCAGCGCTTCATGCGCAGCCTTACCACCTTCATGCTCCAGCGCGGGCGGCGCTGGACCGAGGCGATGGACGATCACTATCATGACCAGGCCCAGTTCACCCGCGAGTTCCGCGAGTTCATGACCATGAACCCGAGCGAGTATGCCGCGCTCGATCACCCGATCCTGACCTCGTTCATGGAAGCCCGCGCGCGGGTGTGGGGCAGTGCCGCCCAGACCCTCGATCCCCCAAGCGAACATTCCTGAGGGACGTTGTCCTGTCGACTAACCACCGTGTTGCGCGACGGGGGGATTGCAAGCAGGGCATCCCTAAGCGCATGGTGCAGGAAGGGTCGCGACGGGAGAGAGCCAGGAAATGCACGCAGCTTCCGGCAATTCGGTCAACCTGCGCTTCGTGCTGCCGACCGAACCGCTGCGCCCCTTCGTCACCACCTATTACTGCACCGATGCGGTGTGTTCCCCGCGCGAGCCGTGGCTGGAGGACTATCTCCATCCCGAATGGGCCAACCTGCGCTTCCTGTCGCAGACCGAGGCCCATTCGGTGATCGGCACGGGCGAGCCGCTGCGCTGTCCCGATTTCGCGGTGACCGGGCCCACCAGCCGCGCGGCGCGGTTCCGCCTGCGTTCGGGGCGAAGCTGGGGGATCGGCCTGCTGCCCTCGGGCTGGGCGGCGCTGTTCGCTGCGAAGGCGGGCGATTATGCCGACCGGATCGTCGACGGGATGGCCGATCCGGTGTTTGCCGGGCTGGTCCCGCTGGCGCGGGCGCTGGCGGCGAGCGATGGCGATTATGCCGCCGAACTCGAACTGATCGAGCAGCATATGGCAGCTCTGTTTGCTGCCGCCCAGCCGGTCGATCCGGCGATCGACGCGCTGACGGCGGCGCTGCTCGATCCCGAACTGGTGGTGGTGGTCGATCTGGCGGAGCGGCTGGGGATGAATGTCCGCTCGCTCGAACGTCTGTCGCGCCGCGCTTTCGGCTTTCCGCCCAAGCTGCTGCTGCGCCGCCAGCGGTTCCTGCGCAGTCTGGCGCGCTTCATGCTCGATCCCTCGCTCAAGTGGATCGGCACGCTCGATGCGCATTACCATGACCAGTCGCATTTCGTGCGCGACTTCCGCCGCTTCATGGGGATGAGCCCTTCGGCCTATGCCCATCTCGACAAGCCGTTTCTGGTTGCGGCGGCGCGGGCGCGCATGGCGGTGGCGGGAGAAGCGGTGCAGGGGCTGCATCGCCCGGCTGGTTGATCGGGGGCGGGCACCACTGCCGCTTTGCAAATCCCGCGATTTGCCGCTAGCGGGCGGCGGCGAAATCCCTGCGGGCAGAACATCCGAAAAGCCATGACCGACATCACATCCCAGACTGAGGCCGCGCTCGCCGCGATTGCGGCGGCGACCACGCTTGATGCGCTTGAGGCCGAGCGGCTCGAAACGCTCGGCAAGAAGGGCTGGGTGAGCCTCGCCCTCAAGACGCTGGGCGGCATGAGCCCCGAGGAGCGCACCGCCGCGGCGCCCGCGATCCAGTCGGCCCGCGCCAGCATTGCCGAAGCGCTCGATGCGAAGAAGGCTGCGCTGGAAGCCGCCGCGCTGGAAGAGCAGCTGGCGCGCGAGACGGTGGACCTGACCCTGCCCGCGCCGGCTGCGCCCAAGGGTTCGGTGCACCCCGTCAGCCAGGTGATGGACGAACTGGCGGAGATCTTCGCGGACCTCGGCTTTGCGGTCGCCACCGGCCCCGAGATCGAGGATGACTGGCACAACTTCACCGCGCTCAATATGGACGAGACCCACCCGGCGCGGGCGATGCATGACACGTTCTATTTCCCGGACAAGACGTCTGAAGGAAAGGACGTGCTGCTGCGCACCCATACTTCGCCCGTCCAGATCCGCTCGATGCTCGATCAGGGCGCGCCGATCCGCATCATTGCCCCGGGCCGGGTCTATCGCTCCGACAGCGACGCGACCCACACGCCGATGTTCCACCAGGTCGAAGGTCTCGTCATCGACAAGGACATCCACCTCGGCCACCTCAAGTGGACGCTGGAGACCTTCTTCA
>VFQO010000432.1_pt1 | contig 46063 bp, 39 predicted proteins | sample 3512331 | NCBI WGS metagenome assembly VFQO01 (sample SAMN10412371, study PRJNA504923) | tailings metagenome | isolation source: Replicate 3 from Balatoc abandoned mine | place: Philippines: Itogon, Benguet | collected 2017-08-28 | reverse complement strand
CTTCACGGTCGCCTGAATCATAATCGCTACCTCAAATCAATGGGTCCTGACCCTAGGCGCAGTTGGATGAGGGGTCTGCGAGCCACAGGCTCGCGCGGTCGCGTTGCGACCGCAACCCCTCACCCAGCTTCGACTAGGCAGCAAGCTGCCAAGTCTCCACATCCCTCTCCCGCAAGGGGAGAGGGAAAATATTACAAACCCGGATCGACCCCGGTCAGGTCGATCGATCGCGCCCAAAGCTCGCGCGCCAGCTTCGGATCGCGCGCGGTGCGCGTTGCGCGCGCCGGACCCGAGCGCCCCGATATCTCGCCCAGCCCCTGCGGCCCCAGATAGTCGCCGCCCTGCACATGCGCACCGGTCGCCGCCTGCAGCGTCGGCCAGGCGCCCTGCGCCGCGCTGTTGAAAAAGGGCGCCGCGAGCGGGGTCATCGTGCGCAAGGGGAACGGCAAATGCCGCGTCAGTTCGGTGAGCGCGACCCCCGGGTGGCAGCCGATCGCCTGCGTCGAGCGCCCCGCCGCGCCCAGCCGCCGGTCGAGTTCAAACATATGGAGCAAATTCGCGAGTTTGCTCGCCTGATAACGCGGCCATTTATGATAGCTGCGGCTCGCCGACAGGTCGCTGAAATCGATCGACCCGTCCTTGTGCGCGATGCTCGACGTGATGACGATGCGGTCGTCGACATGACGATGGATCAGCCCGGTGAAGGCAAAGGTGCCGAGGTGGTTGACCCCGAATTGCAACTCATAGCCCTGTTCGGTCAGCGTCTTCGGTGGGATCATCACCCCGGCATTGTTGATCAGGACGTCGACCCGCGGCCCCGCCAGCACCGCCTTTGCGGCCTCCTTCACCTGATCGAGGTCGGCGAGGTCGAGCGGCTGGAACGCCAGCTCGGCGGCGGGCACATCGGCGCGAATGCGGTGCATCGCTGCCTCGGCCTTGCCCGCATCGCGGCACGCCAGCACGACATGGCCCCCGCGCGCCGCGAGCACGCGCGCGGTCTCGAACCCCAGCCCGGCATTGGCCCCGGTGACGAGGAAGCGGCGGCCCGTCTGCGCGCCGACATCGTCGGCCGTGAAACCCTTGCTCATCGCCGTCTCCCTCTCAAGGATATCGGTCAGACCAGTTGCATTTGAGCGACCGGGGCAAAGCTGGTCCGATGGAGCGGCGTAGGACCCTGCTGGCGCAGCGCCGCGAGATGCTGGGCGGTACCATAGCCCATGTTCGTTTCCCAGCCAAAGCCCGGAAAGTCGCGCGCCGCCGCGACCATGAAGCGGTCGCGATGTTCCTTGGCGAGGATCGACGCCGCCGAAATGCACGCATGCGACGCGTCGCCGCCGATGATCGCGCGCGCGGTATAGCGCCAGCGGGGAAGCCGGTTGCCGTCGACCAATATTTCCGATGGCTCGATCCCCAGCGCCTCGACCGCGCGCGTCATCGCGAGGAAGGTCGCCTGAAGGATGTTGATGCCGTCGATCTCGGCGACGCTCGCTTCGCCGACGCCCCAGCGACAGCGCGCCTTGATCTCGATTTCAAGTGCGGCGCGGCGTTTTGCGGTCAGCTTCTTGCTGTCATCGAGCCCCGCGATCCCGCCCTCGCAGAGCAGCACCGCCGCCGCGACGACCGGTCCCGCGAGCGGCCCGCGCCCGGCCTCATCGACCCCTACGATCATATGCGCCAGGGCGGATAGCGGCGATATTTGCCCGCCTGATACAGGCACAGCCGGTTGCCCGCGGGATCGGTCAGCCGCGCCTCGCGCCAGCCCCATTCCTCGTCGGCGGGCATCTGGTCGAAACGCACCCCGCGCCGCGCGAGGTAGGCGACCCAGGCGTCGAGCGCCCCGCTTTCCAGATAGATGGTCGCCCCGCCTGCTTCGCCATCGCCGACGTGGATCGAAAAGGTCACGCCATTGATCGCCTCGAAGCGCGCATAACCATTGTCGGGGCTGTCGACGATCTGCGTCAGCCCCATCTGCTTGTAGAAAGCGACCGACACCGCATAATCCTGCGCCGGCAAGGTGATCTGGTTCAGCGCCGGGCCAGTGAACAGTCCGTCGTTGCGCACCGCCTGCTGCCCCATCGGGCCATGCCCCTGCCCCAGTCCCGGCGCGTCGAGCAGCGACAGCCGCACGAAATCGCGCGCACGCGCCACCGCGGGTTCGAGCGGCATGCCCTGCGCCAGCCCGGTCGCGATCGCGCTCGCCAGCGTGCAGCCGGTGCCATGGGTGCTGCGCGTGTCGATCCGCGGCGCCTCCCACAGCGCGATCGTGCCATGTTCGGTGACCAGCCGGTCGGTGATCGTCTCGCCCGCGCCGTGCCCGCCCTTGACCAGCACCGCGGCATTGACCTTTTGCGCATAGGCGACCGCCTCGCCCTCGATCGCGTCGTCGGCGAGATTCACCCGGCCGCACAGCGCGGCGAGTTCGGGCAGGTTCGGGGTCACGACGGTGCTCAGATTGGCGAGCAATTCCATCGCATCGATCGTCTTCGGATCGGCAAGCCGGGCGCCGCTGGTCGCGATCATCACGGGGTCGAAGACGAAGGCTTCGCCATAGACGCCCGAGATCATCTCCTCGGCGACCGCCATCGCATTGTCGGCGCCGCCGAGCATCCCGATCTTGACCGCATCGACCCCGATATCCTCGGCGACGACGCGCATCTGCTGCACCACCATGTCGGCCGGGATCGCATGGATATCCTCGACCCCCAGCGTGTTCTGCGCCGTGATCGCGGTGATCGAGGTCATCGCATGGCCGCCGAGCATCGTGACCGTCTTGATGTCGGCCTGAATCCCCGCGCCGCCCCCGCTATCGGAGCCGGCGATGATCAGGACGCGTGCAGTCAAGCCTTATGCTTTCGCACCGTCGAGCCCGGATATTTCGCGAGAATCGCGCCTTCGCGCAGCGGGCGGTCGAGCAGGTCGCCACCGCAATTGGGGCATTGTTCGTCCATCCGGTCGGCGCAATTCGCGCAAAAGGTGCATTCCATCGAACAGATGAAGGCACCGTGCATGTTCGCGGGCAGGTCGCGGCCGCATTTTTCGCAATCGGGACGCATTTCCAACATTGTCTAAACTTCCTTCAAATCCGTTCGTGCTCAGCTTGTCGAAGCACCGTTCTTGTCTTCATGCGTCGCTAGAAGAAAACACGGCCCTTCGACAAGCTCAGGGCGAACGGAGGGTTATAAATTCATTGCGCCGCGACGCGAACGGCATCGCAGATCATGTCGACGACCTGCTCGACCTGCGCCGCGTCATCGCCTTCGGCCATGACGCGGATCAGCGGTTCGGTGCCCGAGGCGCGGATGACGAGGCGCCCGCGCCCGGCCAGCGCCGCCTCGCCCTCGGCGATCGCCGCCTGGACCTGCGCATCCTCGAGCGGCGCACCGCCCGCAAAGCGGACATTCTTCAACAGCTGCGGCACCGGGTCGAACTGGTGGAGCAATTCGCTCGCCGGCTTGCCCGACGCGACCAGTTCGGCGAGAACCTGGAGCCCCGCCAGCGTGCCGTCGCCGGTCGTCGCATGGTCCGACAATATCATATGCCCCGACTGCTCGCCGCCGACGTTGAAACCGCCCGTCTTCATACGTTCGAGGACATAGCGGTCGCCGACCTTGGTGCGTTCGAGCGTCAGCCCCTGCCCCTCGAGGAAACGTTCGAGCCCGAGGTTCGACATCACCGTCGCGACGACGCCGCCGCCCTTCAGCCGCCCCTGCCGCGCCCAGCTCGCGCCGATCAGCGCCATGATCTGGTCGCCATCGACGATCGCGCCCTTTTCGTCGACGACGATCAGCCGGTCGGCGTCGCCGTCGAGCGCGATGCCGATGTCGGCACCGCTCGCGACGACCGTCTCCTGCAACAATCCCGGCGCGGTCGAGCCGCATTTGTCGTTGATGTTGATCCCGTTCGGGGTGACCCCGATCGCGACGACATCGGCGCCCAGCTCCCAGAACACCGTCGGCGCGCTGTTATATGCGGCGCCATTGGCGCAATCGAGCACGATCTTCAGCCCGTCGAGCCGCACCGATTCGGGCAGGCTCTGCTTCACCGCATGGATATAGCGGCCGCGCGCGTCGTCGATGCGCTTGGCGCGGCCGATCTGCGCGGGTTCGGCGAGCTTCGGCTCGCTTGCAAGCAGCAATTCGATCTGCGCTTCGTCGGCGTCGGACAGCTTGTAACCGTCGGGGCCGAACAGCTTGATGCCATTGTCATGGAACGGATTATGGCTCGCCGACAACATCACGCCCAGGTCGGCGCGCATCGAGCGCGTCAGCATCGCGATCGCCGGGGTCGGCATCGGGCCGACCTGAACCACGTCCATGCCGACGCTGGTGAAGCCCGCGACCAGGGCATTTTCGAGCATATAGCCCGAAAGCCGCGTGTCCTTGCCGATCACCACCCGGTGCTTGTGCTGCCCGCGCAGGAAATGCGCGCCCGCCGCCATGCCGACGCGCATCGCGACCTCGACCGTCATCGGGATCTGGTTGGTCAGTCCGCGGATGCCGTCGGTGCCGAAAAACTTGCGCATGCAACCTCCGCCAAATAAGCCGGGTGAAGCCCACCCCGGCAATCCTGGGACGGCAGTAGGTCACCCGTTTTTTGTTGGCAAGCTGAGCGGCGCTCCCAGGGGGAATTTGAACTTGAAATCGGCATGGATCATCCTCGGTTCGCTGATTGCGGGCATGTTGCTCGGAATCGCGATCGAAAGCGTCTCGATGGACGCCGCCACCGTATCGCTGCCCTATGTCGAGCCGATCGGGCTGCTGTGGCTCAACGCGCTCAAGATGACGATCGTCCCGCTCGTCGTCGCGCTTCTGATCACCGGGATCACCGCGACCGCCGACGCGGCGCGCGCGGGCCGGCTCGCGGCGCGCTCGGTGATGACTTTCCTTGCCGCGATCTTCCTCTCGGGGTTGATGTCGATCCTGATGACCCCGCTGCTGCTGCGGCTGTTTCCGCTGTCGTCCGGCGCGGCAGAGGCGCTACGCCACGGCCTTGGCGGCACCCACGAAGCGGGGCCATCGCCGACCTTCGGCGACTTCCTGCTCTCGTTGATCCCGACCAATCCGATCGCCGCGGCCGCCGAAACTGCGATCCTGCCGCTGATCGTCTTCACCACCATCTTCGCCTTCGCGATCACCAAGCTCGAAGCGCCGCAGCGCGCGACGCTGTCGGGGCTGTTCAAGGCGCTCGGCGATGCGATGCTGATTGTCATCGGCTGGGTGCTCGCGCTCGCGCCGATCGGCGTCTTTGCCTTGGGCTATGCCCTCGCGGTCAAGGCGGGGGTCGCGGCCTTCGGCGGGCTGATCCATTATGTGCTGATCCTGATGGGGATCGGCGTCAGCTGTATCATCCTCGGGCTGCTGCTCGCCTGGCTCGTCGTCGGCATCTCGCTGCCGCGCTTCGTCCGCGCGATGGTGCCGACACTCGCGGTCGCGATCAGCACCCAAAGCTCGCTCGCCAGCCTGCCCGCGATGCTCAAATCGTCGGCCGAACTCGGCGTCGACCCCAAGAAGGCCGACGTCGTGCTGCCGCTCGCGGTCGCACTCTTCCGCTTCACCAGCCCGGCGATGAACCTGGCGGTCGTCATCTATGTCGCCTGGCTGTTCGGCATCGAACTGACGCCATGGGAAATGGCGGTCGGCCTCGGCGTCGCGATGGCCGCGGCGCTGTCGTCGGTCAGCCTGCCGGGATCGATCAGCTTCGTGACCTCGATCGCCCCGATCGCGGTGTCGATGGGGGTGCCCGTCGCGCCGCTCGGGCTGCTCGTCGCGGTCGAGACCTTCCCCGACATCTTCCGGACACTCGGCAATGTTATCGGCGATGTCGCCGCCACCAAATATGCCGCCGACGGCGTCGGCGACGAAAAGATAGCAGGAGAGACGCCATGAAATATCGCAAGCTCGGCCACGGCCTCGAGGTTTCCGCCATCGGCATCGGCTGCATGCCGATGATCAAGGGCGGCAACATCCTCTATGGCGAAGCCGCCGACCTCGATGAATCGACGCGGACGATCCACCGTGCGATCGACCTGGGCGTCACCTTCTTCGACACCGCGCAAATCTACGGCCCGTTCAGCAACGAGGAGCTGCTCGGCGAGGCGATCAAGGGCAAGCGCGACGGCCTCGTCATCGCGACCAAATTCGGCTTCAGGTTCGACGGCCAGCAGATCGTCGGCGTCGACGGCTCGCCCGCCAACGCGCGCAGGGCGTGCGAAGGTTCGCTCCAGCGGCTCGGCATCGACACGATCGACCTTTTCTACCAGCACCGCGTCGACCCCTCGATCCCGATCGAGGAAGTCGTCGGCGGGATGATGGAACTGGTGAACGAGGGCAAGGTCCGCCACATCGCGCTGTCCGAAGCCGGCCCCGAAACGATCCGCCGCGCCGCGAAAGCCGCGCCGATCACCGCATTGCAGAGCGAATATTCGATCTGGGAACGCGATGTGGAGGAGGAAATCCTGTCCGCCTGCCGCGAGAACGGCATCGGCTTCGTCCCCTACTCGCCGCTCGGCCGCGGCTTCCTCGCGGGCGCAGTGCGCAGCCGCGACGAGCTTCCCGCCAACGACTGGCGCCGCAACGACCCGCGCTATTCCGAGGAGAATTTCCCCGCCAACCTCGCGATCGTCGATGCGATCGGCGCGGTCGCCGACAAGCATGGCGTGTCGAAGGCGCAGGTCGCGCTCGCCTGGCTGCTCGCGCAGGGCGACGACATCGTCCCCATCCCGGGCACCAAGCGCCGCGCGACGATGGAGGACAGCGTCGTCGCCGCCGAGGTGACGCTCGACGCCGACGACCTCGCCGCGATCGAAGCCGCCGCACCGATGGGCGGCACCAGCGGGCCGCGTTATGGCGAAATGGGCATGCGGATGGTGCGGCTCTAACATCTCGTCATTGCGAGGAGCGAAGCGACGAAGCAATCCAGAGCTTGCGGCAACCGCTCTGGATTGCTTCGCTTCGCCCGCAATGACGAGTTTCAATCGCGGGCCGCGATCCCCTCCACCTTCTCGGTCAGCGCATCAATCTTGTGGTGCAGCCGCATGATCTCCAGCTCGGCGCGCAGGTTGATCTCGTAATCCAGCCCCGCCGCGATGCGATCCTTCGCCGACGCGCGGTTCTGGCTCATCATGATGATCGGCGCCTGGATCGCCGCCAGCGTCGACAGCATCAGGTTCAGAAAGATGAAGGGATAGGGATCGAATGCCATCCCCCATCGCGCCAGCACGTCCGAATTGAGCAGCATCCAGCCGAGCAACACCGCGGTGAAGGCGATGATGAAACCCCACGATCCGCCGACCGCGGCCACCCTGTCGGACAGGCGTGCGCCGAACCCCGCCTCGGCATCGTCGAGGTCGGCGGCGTCGCGGCTGATCAGCTGACGCCCGGCAATCGCCTCGATCACGCGCCGCTCGTCGCCGTCGAGTTCGTCGAGCGGACGCCCGAGCAGGCGCAGCGACAGGTCCGCGATATGCGCCTGCTCGTTCATCGGGTCATCCGACCCAGCGCCAGATGCCTGCGACCATATAGCCGAGCGCCCCATGCGCCCACGTCGCCGCAAGCCACAGCACGATCCCGCCGAACAAGGCATGCGGACGCGGGATCGCGTCCAGCCACGACGCCCGCCCGCTCAACTGCCGGGCAAAGGGCACAAAGCTCGTCCGCGCCGCCCAGTGGCGCCACGCGTCGCCCATCAGCCGCGCCTTCTTGACATCCTGCCCCGCCGAACCGGCGAGCGCGAGAAAGGCGATGATCGCCGACAGGACGATCTGCCCCGGCGTCGGCACGACCAGCGCATGCGCCAGCGCCCACAGGCTGAAACCCCACATCATCGGGTGCCGCGTGATCGCGAACACCCCGCGCGGCGCGGCCTGTGCCGCCGCCGCCGCATTCGGCGCAGGCATCGCCGGATTGCCGATCAGCGACCCCATGAACAGGATGCTCGCCACCAGCACGAGCGCGCTGGCAAAGGCCCACAACCCGTCGCCGACCGTCCACAGCGGCGGTTCGGGCGGCATGCCGCGCCACGCCTGCACCAGCAGAACGAAGGTCGCGATCGCGACGATCGAATAGACGATCAGGAACGCCCTTTCGCCCATCCGCCCCGCCAGCGGCGCGCGCAGCGGGTGCGAGAGGGCGAAATGGGTGCCGACGAACAGCGCGCCCGTGGTGATCAACAGCGTCATCGGTTGCATGGAGCTCTCCCTCTCCTCTTCCCCGGTCCGCCGCTTGTCCTCAGGTGCGGGCCCTACCTGTCATATGCCTTGGGCAGATTGCCTTCCTGCGGGGTCAGATAGCGTTCGCGCAGGCGGTCCTGCCGCGTGACGAGCGACTGCGCCTTGCCGTCGATCCACACCGACACCGGGCGGCTGCCGAGTTCGAGCGGATCATTGTCCCAGATCACGACGTCGCCGACGCGGCCAGCGCGCAGCGAGCCGATCGTCGCATCCATGCCGACCGCGCGCGCGGGGGCGCTGCTGATCGAGGCAAAGGCCTGATCCCAGCTCATCCCGCTCGCACCCGGCAGCTTCGCCAGCCCGACGAGATTGCCCGCATATTGCGTCGCATAGCCCATCTTGTGCGCGTCATCGTCGTCGAACACCCCGACCGACACCGGCACCCCGGCGGCGGCGAGCCGTCCGGCGTTCGACTGCGTCGCGCCCAATTGCTCGAAATTGCCCGGCAGGTCGGTCAGCGGCGAGACGAGTACCGGCACCCGCGCCGCGGCAATGTCGTTCGCGACCAGCCAGCCCTCGGTCGCACCGACCAGCGCCAGCTTCAGCGCCGGGAACTCGGTCTTGAGCTTGAGCACGTTGAGGATGTCGGTCGCGCGGTCGACGCGCACGAACAGGGGCGTCGTGCCGTCGATCACGCGCACCAGCGCCTCGGCGTCGGCGCGCTGGATCAGCGCGTCGCTGCCCCATTCGGCAAGTGTTGCGGGGTTGCGCGCATAGTTGCGCGCCGCAAGCAATTGTTCGCGGAACAGCAGGAACAGCGCGGCGCGGCTGCCGCCCGCGGTCGCCGAGCCGTCCTCGCCGAACGCGACGAATTGCAGCGCGCGCGGCTTGGTCACCATGTCGTTGTCGTCGGCCAGGTCGACCACCGCGCCTTGCCCCGCGAACAGCCCGCCGCTGCCGCCCGGCGCGACGATCGCGCGGGTGACGCCATTGGCGCGGTTGACCGCGATCGGCGATCCCATCGGGTTCAGCGCCGGCGCGATGTCGAGCCCCGCAGAAAAGCGCGACTTGCCCGCCGACCGGTCGTTGGTGCCGTTCACGGCGTCGACCTCGGTCAGCCCGACACGGCTGAACGCCGCGACGATGCCGGGGGTGACCCAGCGCCCGCCCGCGTCGACGCGGTCGACGCCCGCCGGCACCGTCACGCCCGCGCCCGCGGCGACGACCTTGCCGCCGCGCACGACGACGGTGCCGCCGTCGATCGGCGCGCTGCCGTCGCCGATGACGAGCTTGGCATTGACGATCGCGACGTCCTGCGCGTGGGCGGGGGCCGCGATCAGCGCGGCGGCGGAAAGAAGGAGCGCGCGCATCATTTCACATCCCCTTCGCCCGGCTGGCCGAGCTCGAAATCGCTCACCGGCCGCAGCTTCGGATTCATTGCATCAAACATCATCGCGCCGTCGATCCACACTTTCTCGGGCCGCGTATAGGCGCTGAACGGATTGCCGTTCCACAGCACGACGTCGGCCATCTTGCCGGGCTTGAGGCTGCCCGTCCTTTCGCCGATGCCCAGCGCCTTGGCGGGATTGTACGACAGCCAGGTCCACGCCTGTTCGTCGCTGATCTGCATGCCCATCCGGCGACCCGAGGCGAGCGCCTTCGCCGCTTCCTGGTTCAGCCGCTGGATCTGGTTGGCGTCGTCCGAATGGACGATCGTGCAGGCACCCGCCTTGTACACCAGCGGGATATTCTCGGGCACGCTGTCATAGGCTTCCATCTTGAAGCCCCACCAGTCGGCCCACATCGCCGAGCAGATGCCTTCCTTGGCGAGCATGTCGGCGATCTTGTAGCTTTCGACCGCATGGTGAAAGGTCGAGACCTTGTAGCCGAATTCCTTCGACATATCGATCACCAGCGCCATTTCGTCGGCGCGGTAGCAATGGTTGTGTACCAGGATCTCGCCCGACAGCACACCCGCAAGCGTTTCCATCGCGAGGTCGCGGTCGACGACCTTTCCGTCGTCCATCTTCTTCTTGTACGCCGCCGCCTTCTGCCAGGTCGCGCGGTTGACCGCGAAATTGCCCATGCGGGTCGAAGGCATGCGGCCCTTGCTGCCATAGACGCGCTTCGGATTCTCGCCGCACGCCATTTTCAGGCCATAGGGCGCGCCGGGGAACTTCATCCCCTGCACGGTGCGCGACGGCACATTCTTGAGCGTAATCGAGCGCCCGCCCATCAGGTTGGCGCTGCCGGGCAGGATCTGGAGCGACGTCACGCCGCCGTTCGCCAGCGCGCGGCTGAAACCCGGGTCCTGCGGCCAGACGCTATGTTCGGACCAGACTTCGGGCGTGGTCGGCGACGTCGCCTCGTTGCCGTCCGAATGCGCCTCGACGCTAGGGCTGGGATAGTCGCCGAGGTGGCTGTGGATGTCGATGATCCCGGGGGTGAGATATTTGCCGGTGCCGTCGACGACATCGGCGTCGGTCGGCAGTTCCATGTCGGGGCCGCCGACACGGTCGACCTTGCCGCTCGACAGGACGATCGACCCATTGTCGATCCGCCCGCCCTCGCCGTCGAAGATGGTGACGTTCCGCACGACGGTCAGCCGCGTCGGATAGCCCTTGTACGTCGACGGATAGGGATCCTTGTTGAACTTCACCGGCTTTTCGGCGGCGGGCTTGCTGCTCGCCGTCTCCACCTCGCCGCTGTTCGCGGTGCAACCCGCGAACGCCAGCGACACCGCGGCCAGAAGGCCGGCTTTCACGCCCCGGATCATCGATTACGCCCCCTTGGCTTCGGGATGGACGCCGGCCGCCTGCGGCTCGGCGAGTTCCTTCTGGCCCGCAAGGTCATCGGCATCGCGCAGCGTGTCGAGGTGCATCAGCTTTCTGATCAGCGGCGATACGACGATCACGAGGATGCCGAAGCCGACCGCCCACAGGCCGATCGTGCCATAGACGTCGAGGACGAGCGCCTTGCCCGCACCCTCGCCGCTTGCCTTTTCGGAGCCCGTCGCCGCCGCGATCAGGCCGGCGGCGAAATTGCCGGTCGCCGATGCGAAGAACCAGGTGCCCATGATCAACGACGCCATATGCGCCGGCGCCAGCCGGTTCATCGCGCTCAGGCCCACGGGCGACAGGCAGAGTTCGCCGGTCGTGTGGAAGAGATAGATCAGGAAGATGAAGAGTACCGGGGTGGCATTTTCCATGCCGACCGCCGCCGCGCCCCATTTCAGCGCATAGAAGCCGAGCCCGAGCTGGAGCATCGCGAGGCCGAACTTGACCGGGGTCGAGGGCTCCATGCCCTTGCGCCCGAGCCAGGTCCACAGTCCCGCGAACAGCGGCGCGAGCAGGACGATATAGATGGCGTTGACCGACTGGAACACTGATGCCGGCACCCCGCCGCGATCGACATAGCGATCGGTGAACAGGTTGAGCGATGAGCCCGCCTGTTCGAACAGCGCCCAGAACAGGATCGAACCGAGGATCAGGAACATCGCGGCAAAGATGCGGTCGCGGTCTTCGGGCGGCAGCTTGATGACCGCGGTGCCGATGACATAGGCCACGAGGATCGCGCCCGAAATGCCGAGCAGCGTGCCGACGATCGCCTGATGCTGGACCATCCACCAGCAAACGACGACCGCGATCAGGCCCACGAGGTAAAGCAGCCATTCGAACTTCACGCCGAACTTCTTCTCGGCCAGCAGCGCCGGATTCTCGGGCTCGCCGCGGCCGAGCAGCAGCGGCTTGAAGATCACGAAGACGATCAGGCCGGCGAGCATGCCGAAGCCGGCGGCGCCAAAGCCATAGGCCCAGCCATAAACCTCGCCCAGATAGCCGCAGAGCAGCGAACCGAGCGCGGCACCAAGGTTAATCCCCATGTAGAAGATCGTGTAGGCACCGTCGCGGCGCACGTCGGTGCGCGGATAGAGCTGGCCGACGATCACCGAGATATTGGCCTTCAGGAAGCCCGAGCCGACGATGATGAAGGCCAGCGCGAGCCAGAAGATGTTGAGGCTGGCGGCATCCTGCCCGCCATTGCCCTCGAATCCCATCAGGAAGTGGCCGAAGGTCAGCAATATGGCGCCGTAGAGCACCGCCTTTCGCTGTCCCAGCCATTTGTCCGCCAGATAACCGCCGAGCACCGGGGTGATATAGACCAGCGCGGTATAGGCGCCATAGATCACGCCCGCTTCGCCGTCCGAGAACAGCCAGTGCTTGGTCAGGTAGAAAATCAGGAGCGCGCGCATCCCGTAATAGGAAAAACGCTCCCACATTTCGGCGAAGAACAGAACAAACAGGCCCTTCGGATGGCCGAGAAACGTCCCGGCAGCATCCCCGTGCTGGGCATAGGCTTTGGTCATGGCGACCCTTCCCTGGGTATGATGTTGGTCCCGAAAACGGGACAGATGGACGTAACACTAGCGTCAAAATTGCGTATGGGAAGAATCTAATTGCGCGTGAAACCATCACAATCGGGCCGGATATTGTTGCGAATCGTTCGCAACACTTGCAACCGCGCGCCGGAAAGGCCACATGCGGCGCCATGTTCAACGACACCTCCTCGCTCCGCTCGCACCTCGCCACCCGCCGCTCGGGCAAAGCCCGCGACATGGTCGCGCCCGGCCCCGATGACGCGCAATTGCGCGACATCATCGCGCTCGCGCTGCGCACCCCCGACCATGGCAAGCTCGCCCCCTGGCGCATCGTCACCGTCGCAGACGACCAGCGCGAGGCCCTCGCGACCCTGCTCAAGACGGCATGGGTGAAGGAGAACCCCGGCGCGGCCGGCCTCGACCTGTCGGCGCTCGATCAGTTCGCGCATCAGGCGCCGACGCTGCTCGTCCTCCTCTCGACCCCCGTCCCCGGCGCCAAGATCCCCGTCTGGGAGCAGCAGATGTCGGCGGGCGCGGTCGGCATGAACCTGCTCCACGCCGCGCATGCGCACGGATTCGTCGGCAGCTGGCTCACCGGCTGGGCCGCCTACAGCCCCGACGTCGCGGCGGCCTTCGGCGCGGGCGAAGGGGACTCGGTCGTCGGCTATTTCTTCATCGGCACCACCGGCGCGCCGCTCTCCGAACGCCCCCGCCCCGAATATGACGACGTGATCCGTAGCTGGGACATTTAATTTCAAGCGCCGCGCCGCAACGCTAATATAGTGATTTGACTGTGCTGCTGTCTTATGGCATTAAGGCGGCATGCTCGATCAGTCCAAACCCGTGTACCAGCGTCTGCGCGATGTCATCGCCAACGCGATCCTCGACGGCCATTTCAACGACGGCGACATGCTCCCATCGGTGCGCAGCCTCGCCGCCGACGAGGGCGCCAACCCGCTGACCGTCGCGAAGGCCTATCAGACCTTTCAGGACGAGGGGCTGGTTACGGTGAAGCGCGGGGTCGGCATGTTCGTCGCCGACGGCGCGACCGAGCGGCTGCGCACGCTGATGCGCGAAGATTTCCTCGCCAATGTCTGGCCCCCCGTCGCCGACCAGATGCGCCGCATCGGCCTCGATGCACGGACGCTGCTGGATCTGACCGAGGCATGAAGCCAGCTCGTGAGTATGGGCTTCGAAACTTGAAGTAAGGTTAGCGCACCTCACGTTTGGCTTCGTCGGCCTGCAACGCACAGTCGCCCAGTGAAGGACTTCCCATAATTTCGGTGAGTTCACGACAGATCACGGTGATTTTTTGCCCTTTAGCTAGCGACGCAGCGTGGTGCGCGTCGCCTTCTACCAAGCGTATCATTGCATCCGAAAAACGGTCAGAAGTTTTGAGGCGAATAACGGGGTTGTCTGAGAAATCCAAATCGATAGACTCGATTTCTCCCGTGACCGCCAGCACTCTGTTGCCATAGCGATCCTGTGCCGCCGCTTCGTTCGCTTCGTAGGCCTGCTGCAACTCGGTGGCAGTGACCGGCAACGCCGATGATTGCAAAGCCGCAATCCCGGCTGCTTCATTCGCCGGATTAGGGCGTTGCGGTTCGTCTTCGCCCATGTTGGCTAGAAAAATTACGAATAGTATTAGTAGTGGAACGCCGACGAAGGCGGGGACCCCACATCCTCCATCGCGCTTAGATCGTTCCCGTTGAACCGGTGCCGATGGCATCCTTCCCACCGCGAAATCGAAGCCGCAAAACCTGCATCGTACGGCGGCAGCCTTCACCGTTTCCGCACATGACGGACAAACCTTCGTATCGTCGACCATGCCATTGCCCCATCTTGCCCCTGATCGACAGAATGCCCCAGCCTTGAGACCAAGACAATGGAATGGATCGGGTACGGCTACCGCCCCACCTGCTCCATCTTGTCGCGCAAGTCCTCGGCGGCCTGCGCATTGCCGTCCTGCGCCAGCAGGTCGGCGTAGAGCCGCATGATCTCGCCGTTGAGCGGCTGGAGCCGATAGGCGAGCGCGATCATCGCCGTCGCCTTCGCGCGGTTGCCCTTCGCGGCATAGGCCTTCGACAATTCGCGCAGCACCACGACGTCGCGATTGCCGATCCGCCGGCGCACGCGTTCGAAATGAATGATCGCATCGTCCCAATGCTCGAGGTCCATCGCCAGCGAACCCGCCAGCCGGTCGGCGGCGAGGCTCGACGGCTGGCTGTCACGCAGCGCGAGGATCGTCGCCCCCGACCCGGCGATATCGCCGGTGCGGTACAGCGCATTGGCCAGCCGCAGCGTCGTCCTTTCGCTCGCGTCGAGGTCGCGCGCGGCGCGAAAGCTCTGCACCGCCAGCCGGTAATCGCCCGCGGCCATCGCCGCATCGCCGTGCAGGATATGCGCATCGGCGACGCCGCGGTTGGCGTCGCGCAGCGCCGTCGCGCGTTGCAGCGCGCGCGCGGCATTGCCGCTCGCCATCTCGGCCTCCATCGCCGGGATCACCTTCGCGGGGTCGAGCGGCGCGGCATCGGCGCCGCCCGACAGGTTGAAGCCGTCGGTGGCAAAGGGCGCCGCCTCGCCGGGCGACAGCGCTGCGGCGCGCGCCATATAATCCGCCGATGCCGCCGTTTCGCCGCGTTCACCCGCTACCCGCGCCGCGAGCAGCAAGCTCCAGCTGTCGGCGTCGCTGCGCGCGACGATCGGCGCCAGCGCCTCGGCGGCGCCATCGGCATCGCCCCCGGCCCATTCGGAGACCGCAAGGATACGCCGCGCGGCCAGATTCTCGGGCTGCGCTTCGATCAGCCGGTCGGCCCAGGTCGCCGCCACCGTCTCGCCGCCGAGTTCGAGTTCGACGACCGCGCTCAGCAGCATGAAGCCCGGTTCCTCGTCCATCCGCCCGCGCGTGCGCTGGAGCAGGCTGCGCGCCAGCCGGTAATTGCCCGCACGCGCCGCGACCACGCCCTGCAGATAATAAAGGCGCGGATCGGCGGGGGTCAGCGTCGCGGCGTGGCGCAGCGCCACCAGCATGTCCTTGTAGCGGCCGAGGTCGCCGAGCGTCGCCGCCTGGTCGATCAGCGCCCCGGCATTGTCGGGATCGGCCGCCAGCGCCGCCTCATACCATTCGAGCGACGCCGCCAGCCCGCGCTGCGTTCGCACCAGATTGGCCTTATAGGCGAGCGCCGCGCTGTTCGCCTTGTCGAGTTCGATCGCATAATCGATCGCGTCGCGCGCGCCGAGCGCATCGGCATTGGCGTCGCGAAAGCGCGCAACATCGACCCACAGGTCCGAATTGCGCGGCAAATCCTGGACCGCGCGGTCATAGGCGTCGCGCGCGGGGGCGAGGTCGCCATTGTCCAGATGGACATTGCCCGCGACCCATGCTGCCTCGCCGATCATCTCGGGGGCGATCGGTCCCGCGTCGAGAATGCGAAGGGCGCGGTCGCCCTCGCCCTGCATTGCTGCGGCCTTCGCCGCCAGCGGACGCAGCGCCGACACGTCGCCCCCGGCGCCGAGCGCGGCCTGCACAGCCGCTTCGGCACCGACCCCGTCGCCGAGCTTGAACAGGATGCGCGCCAGCTCGACCTGCTTGGCGAGTTGCCTCGGATCCTCGGCGAGCGATTCCTGGAGCGCCACGCGCCGAGCCTCGATCAGCATGCGCGGGCTCTCCGGGCGCGGCCCGTCGCACCCAGCGAGCAGCAGCGCGCCACCCAGCGCGCCGATCCAGAGGCGAACGGCGCGCAAGCTCAGGCCGCCTGCATCCGATATTGCTTGAGCAGATCGTACAGCGTCGGGCGGCTGATCCCGAGCAGCTTGGCCGCCGCCGAGATATTGCCCTCGCTCTGCATCATCGCGCGGCGGATCGCGACGCGGTCGGCCGCCTCACGCGCGCTGCGCAGGTTGAGCCAGCTTTCCTCACTCTCTGCCTCGCTGCCGTCGGCGATATCGAGGTCGTCCTTCATCACCAGCTTGCCGTCGGCCATGATCACCGCGCGCTTGATACGATTTTCCAGCTCGCGGACATTGCCCGGCCAGCGGCCCTCGTCGATCGCCTGCAAGGCGTCGGGCGCAAAGCCGCGCACCCCGGGGTTCATTTCGGGCGCATATTGATGGAGGAAATGCCGCGCCAGCAGCACCGCGTCGCCCGGCCGCTCGACGAGCGACGGGATCTTCACCACCATCTCGGCGAGCCGGTAATAAAGATCGTCGCGGAAGCTCTGCGCCGCGATCATCGCGTCGAGGTCGCGGTGCGTCGCGCACACGATGCGGGTATCGACCGCGATCGGCTTGCGCCCGCCGATCCGCTCGATCGTGCGCTCCTGCAAAAAGCGGAGCAGCTTGACCTGCAACGGCAGCGGGATGTCGCCGACCTCGTCGAGGAACAGCGTGCCGCCATGCGCCAGCTCGATTTTGCCTTCGGTGGTCTTCACCGCGCCGGTGAACGCGCCCTTCTCGTGCCCGAACAATTCGCTTTCGAGCAGATTCTCGGGGATCGCGGCGCAGTTGATCGCGACGAAGGCGCCGTCGCGGCGCCCGCTCGCCTCGTGCAGCCCGCGTGCCAGCAATTCCTTCCCGGTTCCGCTCGCGCCGAGCAGCATCACCGACACGTCGAGGTTCGCGACGCGCTCGATCATGCGTGCGACTTTCAGCATTTCGGGCGCGCCGGTGATCATCCCGCCGAGCACGCGATTGTCGCTCGCGCCTTGTTCGGCGAGCCGGGCATTTTCGACCTCGAGCTCGCGAACATGGAAGGCGCGGCGCACGATCAGCCCCAGTTCCTCGATATCGATCGGCTTCTGATAGAAATCCCACGCGCCGTTCGCGATCGCATTGAGCGCGCTCGCGCGCTCGCCATGCCCCGACACGACGATCACCTTGGTATCGGGCTTCATCTCGAGGATCGCCTTCAGCGTGCGGAATCCTTCGCGCGTCCCGTCGGGGTCGGGCGGCAGCCCCAGGTCGAGCGTCACCACCGCAGGCTCCTCGGCGCGCAGCAGGTCGATCGCCGCGTCATGGTCGCCCGCGATCAGCACCTCATATCCATCATAGGCCCATTTGAGCTGCGTCTGCAGCCCAAGGTCATCCTCGACCACCAGCAGTTTGCGCGGTGCTTCGGCCCCGTCTTTTGTCATGATGCCACTTTCATCCAGTCACCGTCGTTGCCGGCCGCCCCGTTTTCGCCCGCGACGGGCAGCCACAGCGTAAAGCGGCTCCCCTTGCCCGGTTCGCTCGCCACGTCGATCGCCCCGCCCATCGCCTGCGCGAGCTGCAAAGCCTCAAAGGCGCCAAGCCCGAAACCCGCCTCCTTCGTCGACACGAAGGGCTTGAACAATTCGTCGCGGACGAACTCGCGCGTCATCCCGCATCCCTGGTCGAGCACATCGATCCGCACCCGGCCCTGTTCGCGCTTGGCGATGATCTGCACCGGCGCGTCGGCGGGCGAGGCGTCGATCGCATTGCTCGCCAGATGCTCGACGATCTGCCGGACCGATCCGTCGTCGGCCCAGGCCGCGAGCCCCGCCTCGCAGCCGATCGACAGCGCGCGACGCGGCCGCATCTGCGCCGCGACCGCATCGAGCAGCGGCTCGACGATGACGCGTCCCGCCTCCGCCGCACGCGCGCGTTCGCGCGGCGACAGCCGTATGAGCAGGTCGGACAGCCGGCCAGCCGAGATCTTTAGCGTCTCGATCATGTCGGCGCGGAACGCGGGATTGTCGGCGTGGCGCTCGGCATTGCGCGCGAGCAGCGCGAGCTGGCTCGCCAGATTCTTGATGTCGTGCATGATGAAGGCAAAGCGGCGGTTGAACTCGTCGAAGCGCCTCGCCTCGGACAGGGCCTGCTGGCTGTGCGATTCGGCGAGATAGCTCGCCGCCTGCCGCCCCGCGATGCGCAGCACGTCGAGATCCTCCCAGTCGAGCGCCCGCGACACCGGCGGGCGGTGCAGCACGACGACCGCGATCATGCGCTGGAAATGCAGCACCGGCACGACCACCCAGGCGCGCGGATCGGCGATCAGCCAGTCGGGGAGCGCCAGGTCCTGTCCGCCCGCCGCCGTCGTTGCACCGCGGCGCACCGCGTCGAGGTCGGCGATATGCCCCGTGTCCTGGAGCATGAACGCCGAGCGCAGCGACAGCATCGCATCGGCCTCCACCTCGGCTTCCCAACGCCAGCGGTCGGCGACGCGATAATTGCCCTGCGCGTCGGGCAGCATCAGCAGCGCGCCGGGACTGCCGGTCAGCTCGGCGAGCGCCTTGGCGACGCGGCGGTAAAGGTCGCTGTCACCCGTGTCACCACCGCTGCCGCCCTCGCGCGCCAGCGTCGCGGTGAAGCGCATCCATTCGGCGCGATAGTCGTAACGATGCTCGAAGAAATGCTTGGAAATCATCACCGACAGCCACGCGCGCGCGCGCGCCGACGCGAGCAGCAGGCCGCCGGCGCCAAGACCGATGACCAGCGACAGCCCCTGCGCCAGTTCGGCATAATTGCCGCCGCCCATCCGCGCGACCGCGCCCGCCAGCCCGATGAGCAGCAGATAGGCCGCGCCGCCGATCAGCAGCAGCGTGCGCGTCGCGGCGGTGCGCGACAGCCGCATCCGCTCGCGCCCAACGTCCATCGCCGCCACGACAAAGGTCGGCAACACCAGCAGCGCGACCGCAGGCAGCAGCAGGATCAACGTGGTCGCCGGCGACCCGGTCAGCGCCCCGATCAGCTGGATATTGAGCTCATAGCCCCAGAGCATCGCAAAACCGCCCGCGACCGCGAGCAAGGGCATCCGCAGCCCGGCGCTGCCGTGGCGAACCCCGCTGTCGACGAGCAGCAGCCCGCCCGACGCGACGATCATCGCGACGAGCTCGAGCCCCGGTCCCGCCCAGTCGGTCGACAACCCGCCCCGCCGCAGCCACACCGTCCCGCCGAACAGGAAGGCGACGACGCAGAAGGTCACGAGCAGCCGCAGGATCAGGCGCAGCGGGCGCGACATCGGCGCCCGCTCGTTCCAGAAAGTCGCCTCCAGCCACCCGAGCAACGCGATATTACGCAACGCACGCGCGACCAGCGCCTCGGCCGATCCGGACCCGTAGATATAGGAAATTGCGCACCACAGGGTGATCGCCGCCGCCGCTCCGACCAGCCAGCCGAAGCTCGGCATCAGCACCGCCATCCGCTCGCGCGGCCGCATCGCAAGCCAGAGCGTGATCCCGGCAGATCCGGCGAGCGCCAGCCCGCCGAGGATTGTCGAAATATCGGCGAGCGCGCCCATGCTCAGCGCGCGCCCTCAGGCCAAAGCACGACGCGCACCGTCTGGAGCAGGATCAGCAAGTCGAGGAAGGGCGAGTAATTTTTGGCGTAATAAAGGTCGTATTCGAGCTTCACCCGCGCATCCTCGACCGACGCGCCATAGGGGTAATTGATCTGCGCCCAGCCGGTCAGCCCGGGCTTCACCATATGGCGCTCGGCATAATAGGGCAGCTCGCGCGTCAGTTCCTCGACGAAGCTCGGCCGTTCGGGGCGCGGCCCGACGAAGCTCATCTCGCCCTTCAGCACGCACCACAATTGCGGCAGTTCGTCGATACGCAGCTTGCGGATGATGTTGCCGACGCGCGTGATCCGCGGGTCGTTCTCGCTCGCCCACACCGCCTGCCCCGCCGCTTCGGCATCGGTGCGCATCGAGCGGATCTTGACGATATCATAGGGTTCGCCGAACAGCCCGACGCGCGACTGGCGATAGAAAATCGGCCCCTTGCTGTCGAGTTTGACCGCGATCCCGCCGACCACGATCAGCGGCAGCCCGATCACCAGCACGGCGAGGCTCGCAAAGATGTCGAACAGCCGCTTGCTGACCTTGCCGATCCGCTGCCCCGCCGAAAATCCGTCCGAAAAGATCAGGAAGCTGGGGTTCGTCGTCGCAAGGTCGACGCGCCCCGTCTCGCGCTCGAGGAAGCTGGCCATGTCGTTGACATGCACCCCGGTGGTCTTGACGCGCAGCAGGTCGGCGAGCGGCAGCGACCCGCGCCGCTCCTCCATCGCCAGCACCACCTCGCCCGCGCCGAGCGCGACCGCATGATCGGCCAGATTGGCAACCTCGGCGCGCGGCAGCGCGTCGGCGATCGCTTTCTCGCCGTCCGCCATCGCGACATAGCCGGTGATCGTCAGCCCGCTGCCCGGCTCGTCGGCGAGCGTCCGCAGCCGCGCCGCGCGCGGCCCCGCGCCGAGGATCAGGATGCGCCGCCGGAACTGGTCGGCCCCCGCCGTCTGCGTCACCGCGAGCCGGATCAGGAACAGGAGTGCGATCGCGAATGCCATCGCATAGATGCTGTTCGCCCGCCACAGAGTCACCGTCGGCAGCGCAAAGCCCAGCAGCGACAGGAAAATCACCCCGAGCGAGATCGCCGCGAGCAGCCGCGCGGTGGCGAAACCCATCGAGCGCAGCGCCTCGGTCCCGTACATGCCGACCGCCATCATCGCGAGCGAATTGGAGATCGCAAAGGTCAGCACCGGCAGCCAGCGGTCGCCGAAACTCCCCGCGTCGAACCCCGCCTGGTGCGCATAGAGATGCCACGCCCCCTCGGCCGACCCGAGCAGCGCGAAAAACTCGATCAACGCCAGCCAGACGACCGCGTGCGGGACATAATGTTTGAACAATCGGAACATGAAAATGCCGTGCCCTTTCGGGCGCCTACCCTAATCGACAGGGGTGAAGTGTCGGTTAATTTTACACATGCGACGTGGATGGCAGCGAGGCCGCAAATGCCCACCCCGTCACACAAACGACCCAACCCCCATTCAAGGGGATGACCCCCGTGCTTCAACAGGTTAGACCGCTCACATGACCCTGCAAATCCAACCCGTCATCCTATGCGGCGGCGCCGGCACGCGGCTGTGGCCCGAATCGCGCGGCCAGCGTGCCAAGCAGTTCCTGCCGCTCACCGGCAGCGACAGCCTGTTCCAGCAAACGGTGGCGCGAACCCCCGCGGGCGAACATTTCCTGCCCCCCGTTATCCTCTGCGGCGACGGCCATGTCGCGACGGTGCGCGACCAGATGGGTGCGCACGAAGCGTCGCTGCTCGTCGAACCGATGCCGCGCAACACCGCCGCCGCGATCGCGCTCGCCGTCGCGCAGGCCGATGCCGACACGCTGCTGCTTGTCATGCCCAGCGACCATGTCATCGCCGATGTCCCCGCCTTCCACGCCGCGATCGCGAAGGCAGCGCGGCTCGCGCAGCAGGACTGGCTCGTCACCTTCGGCATCGCCCCGACGCATCCCGAAACCGGTTTCGGCTATATCGCCAGCGGCGCGGCGCTTGGAGATTCTGGCGTCGAAGACGGCTTCGCGGTCGAGCGTTTCGTCGAAAAACCCCCGCCCGAAGAGGCCGAACGCATGCTGCTCGCGGGCGGCTACAGCTGGAATGCGGGCATCTTCCTCTTCCGCGCCGGGCGCATGCGCGACGCGATGCTCACCCATTGCCGCGCGATTTTCGAGGCCGCCGAGGACGCGCTCGCGGCGGGCCTGCGCGACGGCGACGCGCTTTATGCCGACGGCCCCAAATTCGCGGCCGCGCCGTCGGATTCGATCGACTATGCCGTCATGGAAAAGGATGATCGCGTCGCGATCGTCCCCGTATCGATGGGCTGGTCCGACCTCGGCAGCTGGCAGGCGGTCCACGCGCTCGCGGCGTGCGACGAGATCGGCAATGCGACGGATGGCGACGTCTTCCTCCATGACAGCCACGGCAACCTCATCCGCGCCGGCGGCAAGCGCGTGTCGCTGATCGGCATGGAGGGCGTCGCGGTGATCGTCGACGGCGACGACATCCTCGTGATGCCGCTCAAACGCTGCCAGGACGTCCGCGCCGCCGCGAAAGCGCGCGAATAGGCACGATGACCGCACCGCACTTTGCCGACGCGCCGCTCGGCCTGCTCGACCACCATCCGAACGAGCGCCGCGCGCGCCATTGCCACGACACCGCCTTCGTCGCGGTGGTGCTCGAGGGCAGCTATCAGGAGGCGGGCGACGAGGGGCGCTTCGACGTCGGCCCCGGCGATGTGCTGATCCATCATGCGTTCGAATCGCATCTCGGCCGCGTTGCCGCACGCGGTGCGCGGGTGCTCGTCCTCGACCTGCCCGCCGCGCTCGCCGCAACGGCGCACGTCCGCGGTCATGTCCGCGACCCCGACCGCCTCGTCCGCCTCGCCGCGCGCGACCGCCATGCCGCCACCGCCGCACTCGCCGAGGATTTCGTCGCGCTTGAACCGGCGGCGCTCGACTGGCCCGACCTGCTCGCCCGCGACCTGCGCCGCCTTGATCCCTTTGCCCTCGCCGCATGGGCCGAGCGCAGGGGCGTCCGCCCCGAAACATTGAGCCGCGGCTTTCGCGCCGCCTATGGCTGCACGCCCAAGGCCTATCGCGCCGACGTCCGCGCCCGCGCCGCGCTGACCGCGGTCCGCTCGACCCGCGACACGCTCAGCGGCATCGCCCACCGCCTCCACTTCACCGACCAGGCGCATATGACGCACGCCGTCGCACGGCTCACCGGCGCCACCCCGGGCCGCTGGCGCCATGGTCAAATGGATACAAGACGCGCCTGACCCGGCTGTGTAGGATCGCGGCAACACAGTTGTTCGGAGACCTCCCCATGCTCGACCGCCGCACGCTTCTTGCCGCCCTCGCCGCCACCTCGGCGCTGGCCGGTACCCGCTCGCCCGCCCGCGCGATGCTCGCCGAGCCCGCGACCGAGGGCGAGCGCCTGACCGCGCTCTACGAGCGCCTCTACGACAGGCTGATCGACGAAAGCCCCGAATTCGCGACCGCGCTCGGGCTCGACAAGGACGATCGCGCCCCGCTCAAGGCGAAACTCGACGATCGTTCGCCCGCGGGGATCAAGAAGAACCACCAGCTCTATCGCGACGGCCTCGCCGAGCTTAAAAAGATCGACGCTTCAAAGCTTTCGGGCATGGATCTCGTCAATTACGAAACCTTCCGCAACCCGTGGGAAGGCTATGTGAAGGCCTATGACACCTTCTCCTACGGCCTCCACAGCTGGCCCGAACCGCATCCGGTAACCCAGCTTTCGGGCAGCTATCGCTCGGTCCCCGATTTCCTCATCAACCAGCATGCCATCGCCGGCGCCGCCGATGCAGAGGCCTATCTCGCGCGCTGTGCCGACTTCGCGGTCCAGCTCGACAATGAAACCGGCCGCATCAAGGCCGATCACGCCAACGGGATCATCCCGCCCGACTTCGTCATCGACCGCACCCTCGGCCAGTTCGATCGCATCTGGGGCCCCGCCCCCGAAGCCAACGGCCTGACCACCAATATCGCCGCCAAGACGAAGGACATCCCCGGCGACTGGGCGGCGCGCTGCGCCGCGCTGGTGAAGGACAAAATCTATCCGGCGATGCAACGACAGGCCGCCGAACTGCGCACTGTGCGCCCGAAAGCCACCCACGATGCCGGCGTCTGGCGCCTGCCGCAGGGCGAGGAATATTACGCCTATGCGCTGCGCTTCGCGACGACGACGGACATGTCGGCCGAGGAGGTCCACCAACTCGGCCGCGACCGCGTCGCCGATTTGAGCGCGCAAGCCGACGCGATCTTCAAGAAGCAGGGCATGACCAAGGGCAGCGTCGCCGAACGGATGCGCGCGCTCGGCAAGGATCCGCGCTTCCTCTACCCCAACACCGACGAGGGCAAGGCGAAGCTGATCGCCGAACTCAACGCGCAAATGCAGGCTATCCAGGCGCGGCTGCCCGAAGCCTTCGGCCGCCTGCCCAAGGCGAAGGCCGAAATCCGCCGCGTCCCCGCCGATATCGAGGATGGCGCGACCGGCGGCTATTATCAGGTCCCCGCGCTCGACGGCTCGCGCCCCGGCGCCTATTACATCAACCTGCGCGATACCGCCGAAAACCCGTCGTGGACCTTGCCCACCCTCACCTATCACGAAGCATCGCCCGGGCATCACCACCAGATCGCGCTTGCGCAGGAAGCGACCGGCATCCCACGCCTTCGCCGCCTGCCCGCCTACTCGGTCTATACCGAGGGCTGGGGCCTCTATGCCGAACAGCTCGCCGACGAGATGGGGGTCTATGAGAATGACCCCTGGGGCCGCCTCGGCTACCTGCAAAGCTACATGTTCCGCGCCGCGCGTCTCGTCGCCGATACCGGGCTCCACCATTATAAATGGACCCGCGAACAGGGGATCAAATATTACAACGAAACCCTCGGCACCCCCGAACCGTCGAATATCACAGAGATCGAGCGTTATTGCGTGTGGCCCGGCCAGGCGACGAGCTACATGGTCGGCCAGACCCAATGGGTCGCGATCCGCGAAAAGGCGAAAGCCGCGCTCGGCGCCAAATTCCACCTCCGCGCCTTCCACGACACCGCGCTGTCGGCGGGCGCGATGCCGATCGAGGTGCTCGCGAGCCTGATCGAGCGCTGGACGGTGGAGCAACTCGCCTGAACGCCGGGTGCGGCGCTTTCCTGCGCCGCACCCGGCTTGCAAAATCGGCCCGGCGCGGCTACAGGGCCGCCAGCCAATCCCGGCAATGTCCTGAAACGGAAAGGAGAAAGACCATGCAAACCGCTGCTCACGCACCCCGCATCCTAACTCTCCACCGTCATCAGGACAGCATGACATGGGCAATTCACCTGCAGGCGGCACCGCTCGCCTGATCCATGCGCTTCGCGCCGGCACGCCCGGCGCGAGCATCATTTCCATCACCGAAGGCGCCGCACCGGCCGCTTCCCTGTCCGGGGAGGTCCGTCATGCGCGCTGATATGTTCAAGGTCATCGTCGAGCGCCCGCGCTGGGGTTCGCGCCACGCGCCCGCCGTCAAACTCAAAAGGAGCGATCCCGGCATCCATTTCATCGGCCACAAGCGCCACGCGAAGACCGAGGCCGCCTATTGGAAGTCGCTCAACGAAAATCTCAAACCGCTGATCCGGTTCCTGCGGAGTCGGCGCGGTCGGCGCTGGGACGACGTCTTCAGCGAGATTTGTGACGCCCTCGATACCGGCAGCACCGTCAAGATGCACGTCCGCGAGCATCTGGAGGATTTCGTTGCGACGCGCATCTCGATCGGTCGCCAAGGCGAATGGCTGTTCGAAGGCGACCTGCTCGGGCGTCGGGGCCGGTGGTCGCATCGCTGGCGCTTCTTCGTCGATCCGGCCGACGGCGTCCTGCGGGACAGTTCCGAACTCGACCGCCGCCTGCCGCCGGGCAATCGCGCCCCGAAAGGGGGTGAGGCATGAGCGTCGCGCCGATCCACCTCGTCGGCGCCGACCCGCGCCTGTTCGATCCGGTCGCGCTCGACCAGCTCGAACGCACCGCCGCGCTGCCCGGCATCGCGCGCGTCGTCGGCCTTCCCGACCTCCATGCCGGCCGGGGGATTGCGGTGGGAGCGGCCTATTGGGCGCCTGAGCACCTCTACCCGCACCTCGTCGGCGGCGACATCGGCTGCGGCATGGCGCTGTGGCAAACGGGCGGGCGCTTGCGCAAATTCCGCCTCGATGCCGCCGAGCGCAAGCTCCACGGCCTCGATGGCGCGTGGGACGGTGATGCGGTCGCCATGCTCGCGGCGGCGGGCCTCCCCGCCGATCTCGCCGACGCATCGCTCGGCACGATCGGTGGCGGCAATCATTTCGTCGAACTCCAGCGTATCGAACAGGTGGTCGATGCCGACCGCTTCGCCGCACTGGACCTTCAGGCCGATCGCGTCTGGATGATGGTCCACAGCGGCTCGCGCGGACTCGGTCAGGCGGTTCTCGACGCCTGGACCGCGCGGGGCGCCAATGCCGGACTCGCCGCCGACAGCGACGACGGCCGCGCCTATCTGGCCGAACATGACCACGCGATGGGCTGGGCGGTCGTCAACCGCCGGGTGATCGCCGCCCGCTTCCTCGACGCGCTCGGTCTCGATGGCCGCTGTCTTCTCGACATCTGCCACAACAGCGTCACCCCGCACGACGGCGGCTGGCTGCACCGCAAGGGCGCGGCACCCGCCGATCGCGGGCTGGTTGCGATCCCCGGCTCGCGCGGCGATTTCAGCTATCTGGTCGAGCCGCTCGCGCCGCGCGCCGGCGAAGCGCTCCACTCGCTCGCGCATGGCGCGGGCCGCAAATGGAGCCGCGGCGACGCCCGCACCCGGCTGTCGAACCGCTTCCGGATTGCCGATCTCGAACGCACCGCGCTCGGCAGCCGCGTTATCTGCGAGGACCGGCAGCTGATCTTCGAGGAAGCGCCGCAGGCCTATAAGGATATCGCCCGCGTGATCGCCGATCTCGAACAGGCCGACCTCGTCCGCGTCGTCGCCCGGCTCCGCCCGCTCATCAGCTACAAGACGAGGCGCGCATGAGCGAGATCATCCTGCACCTGTCGTCGGGTAACGGCCCCGCCGAGTGTCGCTGGGTCGTCGCCCGCCTCGCCCGCGCTTTCGCGCGAGAGGCGCGCGACAGCGATATCGAATGCGAACCGCTCGAAATGCCCGGCGAAGATTCCGCCTCGCTGCTGCTGCGCGTCGCGGGTGTGGCGGCGGAGGATTTCGTTCGGGCGCGGACGGGAACGATCCTTTGGACTGGCCAGAGCCCGTTCCGTCCGGCGCACAAGCGCAAGAACTGGTTCGTTGGCGTTGCGCCGGTGGGCCTGCTCGAAGACGCGGCCGAACTGCACGACGCCGATATCGACTATCAGGCGATGCGCGCGAGCGGGCCGGGCGGCCAGCATGTCAACAAGACCGACAGCGCGGTCCGCGCCACCCACCGCCCGACCGGGCTCGTCGCCGTGTCGCAGGAACAAAGGTCGCAGCACGCCAATCGCAAGGTCGCACGGCTGAAGCTCGCCTTGCTGCTCGCCGAACGGCGCGAAGCTGCGCAGGACGAGGCGCGGCGCGACGCATGGGATCGCAATCGTGGCCTTGAGCGCGGCAATCCGGTGCGGACCTATGCCGGCCCGGATTTCCGCCTCAAGCGGTGATCGCGGACGGGTCCTTCGGCAGCACCAGCCGCGCCGCCAGCCCGCCGAGCCGGCTGTCGCCGAGTTCGAGCGTACCGCCCATCGCCTGCGCGGCCTTCGCTGCCGATGCCAACCCCAGCCCGGCGCCACCGGCGTCGCGCGCACGCGCGTTGTCAAGGCGGCGGAACGGCAGCAACGCCTCGGCGCGCTGGTCCGCGGCGATGCCGGGGCCGTCGTCCTCGACCGCGATGGCAAAGCGTCCGCCCGGCATGTCGGCGAGGATCAGCTCGATCCGCTCGCCATGGCGCCGCGCATTGTCGACCAGATTCGCGATGATGCGCTTGATCGCCAGCGGCCGCGCGGTGACGAGCATCTCGTCGGGGCCGCGCCACGCGATCGCGGCGCCCATGTCGGCGGCATTGTCGGCGGCGGTCGACACGACCGCCGCGACGTCGATCAGCCGCGCCGCCTCATCCTCGCCGCTGCGAAAATAGGCGAGCGTCGATTCGATGAAATGTTCCATCTCGACAAGGTCGGCGGTGATCGCGTCGCGCGCTTCCTCCTCTTCGAGCAGCGACGCGCGCAGCCGCAGCCGCTGGATCGGGGTGCGCAGGTCGTGCGACACCGCAACCAGCGCATGCGTATGATCCTCCATCGCGTCGAGCAGGCGGCGCTGCATCGCGGCGAACGCGGTCGCGACGCGCCGCACCTCGGGCGGTCCCTCGACCGCGACCGCACCGACCCGCCCCTGCCCGGTCGCGTCGGCGGCTTCGGCGAGGTTGCGCAAGGGGCGGACCAGCGCATGGACCATCACCAGCGCCAGCCCGAGCACCGTCGTGACCAGCAACAGGTGCATCGCGATCACCGCCCCCGGCGACGGCGGCGCGCCCAGATAGGGGCTGACGCGAAAGGTGATATAAGTCGCATCGGCGAGGTGCAGCGCACCGATCAGGTCGCGCTCGCCCGCCGTCGCCGACGGGATCAGCGTCAGCCGCAGCTCGCGCCCCGCGAGCCCCGGCGCCGCGCGCACCAGCCGCGCGCGCATCTCGGCAAGCTGCTCGAACGAACCGCTATAATCGGTGATGACGCTGCGCGGCACCCAGTTGAGCGACAAGCCCCCCCCGCCGAGCGCCTGCAATTCGCGCCCGCGATGTTTGGGATGCAGCGCCAGCGCCGCGCGCTCGGCCGCGACCAGCCGCGCCGCGATCGCCTCGATCTCGGCACCACCGATCAGTTCGCGTTCCTGCCAGCGCTGCAGTGCGACATTGCCGAGGAATTCGAGCGCCACCGCGCACAGCAGCACCAGCGCGATCCGTCCGACCATGCCGAGGCGACGGCGGCGCATGCTCAGGCGACGGTGACGTCGGCGGCGAACATGTACCCGACGCCGCGGATCGTGCGGATCAGCGGGCGCGTCTTGCGTCCGTCGCCCAGCTTGCGGCGCAACCGGCTGATCAGCACGTCGATGCTGCGGTCGGTCGAGGTCGCGATCCGGCTGCGCGCCAGCTCGAGCAGCCGCTCGCGCCCGATCATCCGCTGCGGATAGCGGAGCAGCGCGAGCAGCAATTCATGCTCGGCGGCGGTCAGCTCGACCTCGGCGCCCGACGGGCCGAACAATTCGCGGCGCCGGCCATGATAGGACCAGCCCGCAAAGTCGAAGCGCTCGGGCGCCGGGATGTCGAGCGGCACATGCGTGTCTGCGGCGCGGCGCAGCACCGCGCGCACCCGCGCTAGGACTTCCGAGCGGCCGAAGGGCTTGGCGATATAATCGTCGGCGCCAAGGTCGAGCCCCATGACGCGGTCGCTTTCCTGCCCGCGCGCGCTGATCATGATGATCGGTACCCGGCTGCGCGTGCGGATCGTCCCGCACAGGTCGAGCCCGCTGGCGCCCGGCAGCATGATGTCGAGCAGCACCAGGTCGACCTGCCGTTCGCCGAGCGCGGCCTCGAGCTCGGCACCATCGGCGACGCCGGTGACGTCGTAACCGCATTCGCGCAGGATGCGCGACAGCAGCGTCCGCACCCCGGCATCGTCGTCGACGACGACGATATGCTGCGGGATCGCCGGCGCCTTCTTCGGCCCCGCACCCGTCGGCCGCTCGATTATCGCCGATTGTGACAAAGTGTTGCTCCTGCGCCCGGCGGGCGTCTTCGCGATTGACCCAAGGCGCCGTCCGCACCAGTTCGCCCCCCGAATGTCAATGATAATCATTCGCATTATCGGGGGTAAATATGAATATGCTTTCTCTCTCCGCCTCGCGCAGCGCCAGCCTCGTCGCGATCGCCGCCGCCTTTCTTGCCGCACCCGCCGCAGCAGAGGACGCGAGCGATGCGCCCGGCGACGATATCGTCGTCACCGCCGCGGGTTATGAGCAGAAGATCACCGACGCCCCCGCCAGCATCACCGTGGTGACCGAGGTCGAACTGCGCGAGCGGCCCTATATGACGCTGATCGACGCGGTCCGCGATATCGAGGGGGTCGACGTCGGCGAAACCTCGGACAAGACCGGCCAGCGCACGATCTCGATCCGCGGCATGGGCTCGGACTACACGCTGATCCTCATCGACGGCCGCCGCCAGAACAACCATGGCGACATCTATCCGAACAGCTTTGGCGGCAACCAGTTCAACCATATCCCGCCGCTCGACACGATCGAGCGGATCGAGGTCATCCGCGGCCCCGCCTCGACGCTCTATGGCGCCGACGCGCTCGGCGGCGTCATCAACATCATCACCAAGAAGGTGCTCGACCGCTGGACCGGCTCGGCGACGATCGGTCGCAGCATCCAGGAAGACACCGACTTCGGCGACGACATGACCTATGACGGGGCGCTCAGCGGCCCGATCGTTCCCGGCATCATCGGCATGAAACTGCGCGGTTCCTATTACAAGCGCTACCCGTCGGAGCCCGATTTCGCGCCCGTCACCGACCCCGCCGGCGTCTCGCACGTCCGCGGCCTCGGCTTCGGCGGCGGCGGCAAGACGGTGGCGAACACCAACCGCGCCTATGGCGGCTCGCTGACCTTCACCCCCTCGCCCGACCACAGCTTCATCTTCGACATCGATTATTCGAAGCAGGTCTATGACAACACGCCGATCGTCGATCCGGTCACCGGCGTCATCACCTACCCGCTCGGCACCCTCGACGGCATCGAGAGCATCTGGCGCGCCACCGGCGGCGTCGTCCAGCCGCGCGTCGGCTACACCGAGGACCAGGTATTCGACCGCTACAGCTGGTCGACCGCCTATAATGGCGACTTCGGCTTCGCGCGCGCCTTCCTGTCGCTCGCCTATATCGAAACGAACAACAAGGGCCGCACCATGCCCTTCTCGGTCGCCGAACGGCAATTGCTGCAACAGATGTTCAGCGGCACCGGGCCCTATGCCGGCATGTCGGCGACCGACCGCCGCGCGCTCGCCGCGCGCACCTTCCTGCCGCGCCCGCTGCGCACGCTGGAAAGCGCGCAATATACTGTCGACGCCCGCTTCGATATCCCGGTCGACCTCGCCGGCCGCCATAATTTCGTGATCGGCGGCCAATATATCGACGGCACGCTCGACGACGGCGTCTTCGGGCTCGAGGCGGCGGTCGGCGGCGTCAAGGCGGTGCAGGACCAGCGCATCTGGTCGCTCTTTGCAGAGGACAATTGGACCCCGTTTGAGGGTTTCAGCATCACCGGCGGCATCCGCTACGACAACCACAATCTCTTCGGCGGCCATTTCAGCCCGCGCATCTACGCCAATTATGCGATCAGCCCGACGCTGACCGTCAAGGGCGGCGTGAGCACCGGCTACAAGACGCCGAAGACCACCGACCTTTACGACGGCATCCGCGGTTTCGGCGGTCAGGGCACCACCCCCTTCATCGGCAATCCCGATCTGAAGCCCGAGAGCAGCGTCAACAGCGAGGTCGCGCTCTACTGGAACCCGTCGGCGAACAGCGGGCTCAACGTCACGCTGTTCCACAACAAGTTCAAGGACAAGATCGACACGACGATCGTCCAGCCGTGCGCGCTCACCAATTTCGTGCGCCCCTGCGCCAATCTCGGCGACTATTATGCCGTGCTCGGATTGGGCAGCACGATCAGCATCCCGTTCAACGTCGACAAGGCGCGGATCATGGGCGCCGAAGTCGCGGGCCGCTATCAATTCTTCCCCGGCCTGTCGATCCGCGCCAATTACACCTATACCGACAGCAAGCAGCAGACCGGCGCCTCGGCGGGCCAGCCGCTCACCCAGTCGGCGAAGCATATGGCGAACGCCACGCTCGACTGGCAGCCGCTCGACGGCCTGTCGGCGCAGCTCTCGGCCGAAAATCGCTCGCGCCGCTATCGCGGCCTCGGCGTCAACGGCGAGCATCTCTTTTACAAAAGCTACACGGTGCTGAACCTCGGCGCGCAATATCGCATCAACGACCATCTGACGCTCAGTGGCCGGGTGAACAATCTGCTCAACCGAGATTTCCGGGCCTATGACGTCGATTTCGGCGATCCGGTGAACGGCGCCTACACCCCGACATACATCGATCACTACAACAACAAAGACAAGGCGCGCAGCTATTGGGTCAGCGTCAACGCGCGCTTCTGACCGGGCGAGACGGCGGGGGCCGCTAGTTCGGCTCCCGCCCGGCCTCCGCCATCACGCGGTGCCGCACGACGTCCCAGTCGTCGAAGCGCCAGAAACGCGGGCTGTCGCGCCCGACGACATGCGGCTCGCCTCCCGACGGCGCAAAGCTGCGATCTTCGGGCTCGATCTCGGCCAGCGTATCGCAGTCGAAGAAGAGGCGCACAACCATCGCCTCGCCCGCCGCACCGCCGCTGCCCGTCACGATTCCCAGATGCCCGTCGGATATGCGCACCAGCGTGCCAACCGGCCAGATGCCCAGGCTGTCGGCAAAGCGCTCGAGCAGTGCCGGGTCGAAATGCCCGGGCCAGCTTTGCATCGCGGTCAGCGCCTCGCACGGCGACCACGCCGCCTTGTACGGCCGGTCCGACGTCACCGCGTCATAGACGTCGCAGATCGCCCCCATCCGTGCGTGGAGCGACAGCGCATCGCCCGACAGCCCGCCAGGATAGCCGCTGCCGTCGATCTTTTCATGATGCCGCAGTGCGACTTCGAGCGCCGCCGCCGGAATATCCGCCGATTGCGCGAGCAGCGCATGCCCCGCGACCGGGTGATGCTCGACCATCATCCGCTCGCGCGCGTCGAGCGTGCCGGGTTTCAGCAGCACCGCATCGGTGATCGCGACCTTGCCGACGTCGTGGAGCAGCCCCGCGACCCCCAGCGCCTGCACCTCCTCCTCCTCGAGGCCCAGGTGGCGCGCGAAATTGATCATCAGCGCGCAGACCGCGACCGAGTGGAGATAGGTATATTCGTCCTTCTGCTTGAGCCGAACCAGCCCCAGCAGCGCGCGCGAATGGCGCTCGATCGACTCGCCGATCGCGCGCGCCAGCGGCGCCAGCTTCTTCGCCTCGACCGCGCGGCCCAGCCGCGCGCCTTCGAACATGTCGATCACCGCCTGCTTCGACTTGCCGATCACCCGCTCGGCGCGGCGCTTCTCCTGCGCATAGCTTGCCGGGCGCGCCTGCCGGATGCTTTGCGAGGCTGCCGCCATCGCACGCGCCATCGGCCACCCGCTGCGCCGTTCGGGGCCGAGCAGCGGGATGTCGCGGACGCGGCGCTCGGGCAGCACGGCTTCGGGCTGTGGACCGGGCGCCATGCGGCTCCGGCTCCGATCGATCACCAGCGCGTCGACCCCCGACGCGCGGATGCGGTCGAGCTGTTCGGTCGTCTCGACCAGAAACCGACTGCGCCAGAATGGATGGTCGATCCACCGCCCCTCAAAGGCGTGGACGAACATCCCCATCTCGACGTCCTCGGGCTTCAGACGAAACAACATGCCTCTCTCGGTCCTGCGGGTGCCAGGCACCCTTCAGACCAATAACGGCTGCGCGAGCCATTGATTAATAAGCTAATCATTCGCTTCGTCGCCTGGACCGGGCGCGAACCGCCATGTGCTCATCGATGACTTGGCAGACCACCGCCGCAGCGCCGCTTTGCCGCTTTGCCGCTTTGCCGCTTTGCCGCTTGTGGCAAACCAGAAACAGCCGTCATGACGTCATTTTATAATAGAGCTTGAATTTTTTCTTAAATGGATCAAGAATAGCAGCACATCTCGCGAAGTACCTTTCAGGGGAGGGTGCCGTGATTTCATTCAGATCCCACCGTAATCGTCGCCGCCTTTTGGCTTTTTCGTTATCCGTCTTTGTGGCTTCCGCCGGCATGCACGCGCTGGCCAAGCCCGCCCCCGCGCCGCCCGGCCCGCAGAACTGGTCCGACGCCGACCGCTATCGCTGGTATTGGGGGTCGCAGGGATCACGGCTGATCCCCGAATCCTGGCTGATGGCGCTCGAGGCACCCGGCTCGACCACGCTGTTCATGGACCCCGCCTGGTTCGGGCGCTTCAACTATCTGCCCGGCACGCTGTCGCCGCCTTCGCCCGGCGGATCGAAACGGTCGTGCGCCGCCGCCGCGTCGAACAGCGGCTGGCTGCCGCTCGGTTTCGCGCGCGATTGCCAGTCGGACACCGATCTCAACGCCACCAAGCTGCGCTGGTACACGGGGCAAAAGGACAGGGAATCCTGGATTGGGCTCAACTGCTCGGCGTGCCACACGACCCAGCTTACCTACCAGGGCCAGCCCTGGCTGATCGACGGCGCGCCGACGCTCGCCGACTTCCAGGGGTTCACCGATGCGCTGCTGCAATCGATGCAGGCGACCTACAGCGACCCCGCCAGATGGGAACGGTTCGCGGCGCGCGTCGTCGCCCCGCGCCGCGCGAAGGAAAAGGACGACAGTCGCATCGCCGCCGACCGCGCGCTGCTCAAGACCGCCTTCGCCCGGTTGCTCGACGACCATGGCCGGCTCGACAGCTATAACCGCTCCAAAAGCGTCTATGGCTATGCCCGCCTCGACGCGGTCGGCCACATCCTCAACAAGGTCGCCTTCCTCAACGACGATTTCGCCCCGATCCGCGGCGAACCCAATGCGCCGGTCAGCTATCCCTTCATCTGGAACGCACCGCAGCATGATTTCGTCCAGTGGAACGGCCTCGTCCCGAACAAGAAGATCAAGCTCGGCGCGGGCGTGACCGACGGCGGCGCGCTCGTGCGCAACACCAGCGAAGTCATCGGCGTCTTCGCCGATGTCGTGACGCGCCCCAATGCGGGACTCAAGGGTTATCGGTCGAGCGTCGACACCACCAATCTGATCGCGATGGAGGACCAGCTCGGACGGCTGATGTCGCCCGCCTGGCCCGCCGCCTTCGGCACCCCCGATACCAAACAGGTCGAACATGGCCGGCGGCTGTTCAAGCAAAGCTGCGCCGGCTGCCACGCCTCGCTCGACCGCACCGACCTCAAGACGCCGATCGTCGCCGACATGACGCCGATCTGGGACCCGGCGGGCATCGGCACCGACCCGTGGATGGCGTGCAACACCTTCTCCTATGTCGCCAGGGGCGGGCTGCTCACGGGCACGAAGAGCAGCATCTTCGACGGCGATCCGCTGCCCGCGCAGGGACCGACCGCGGCCTATCTCAAGACGCAGGCGGTCGGCACGCTGCTCGATCAGAAGTTCAAGCTGATCTGGACGATCGCCAAGCGCGCGATCGGCAGCGAGGGCAAGGTCGAGGTGTTCGAGCCCGAAGCCGGGATCGAGCGCCAGCCGCCGAAGGACCAGCCGCTCAGCAACGACCAGCGGCTCGCGCAATGCATCAAGGCCGCCGACGAGGTCGCCCCCGGCTCGGACGCCGCACGCACCCTCGCCTACAAGGCGCGCCCGCTCAACGGCATCTGGGCGACCGCGCCTTATCTGCACAACGGCTCGGTGCGCACGCTCTACGACCTGCTGCTCGTCCCCGAAAAGCGCCCCGACCGCTTCTGGGTCGGCAACCGCGAGTTCGACCCCGTCAACGTCGGCTATGTGAACAAGGCCGAGGGCAACGGCTCATGGTTCGACGTCAGGGACAATGGCGGCTTCGGCAATTCGAACCTCGGCCATGATTACGGCAATGCCAGCTTCAACCACGAAAAGCGCATGGCGCTCGTCGCCTATATGAAGACGCTCTGACAAACCGATCTGCGACGTTGCCCACGTTAAAAATCCTCCCTGCGGCGAAGCCGTGGGGAGGTGGCAGCGGCGGAGCCGCTGACGGAGGGGCAATAGCGCTATCTAGCCGCCCCTCCATCATCGCCCGCGACGACGTCCCCTTTCTATCGCTGCGCGGCACGAAGGACCGGCACGACACGGCCGGTTGCGGGCAACGAACTCTCGGTTCATACGACCGATAACCAGCGGCTGTTACGAGAGCTCAGATGTTGCGAGACAAACAGCGAGCGGTCATCTTGGCCGCCACCCTTTCGATCGCCACCTCCTTCGCCATGCTGCTGTGCACCTTTGCGGCCCCGGAATTCCCCATTTGGCCCATTATCGCTTGCAACTGGTTACTCTTCCAGTCGGTCACCTGGCTCGTCGGCCACCGGGTGAGCCTGTTCCGAAGAGGGGAAGGCATCAGTCGCATCAACTGGAACATCTGGCGCGTAGTGATCCTCGCCTTCTCGGGTTGTGGCTTCGCCGCGATAGCCAATGGCGCGACCATCATCTGAGATCGACGCCCCGCTTTCCATCCCAAAGCCGACGCGGGCGGAATGACTGTAGACCACCGATTGCGGCCATCACTCCTCCCTGTGGCGAAGCCATGGGGAGGTGGCAGCGCGAAGCGCTGACGGAGGGGCCATGGCGCACCCTCGCTGCCCCTCCACCATTCGCTTGCAAACGCCCCCTCCCTAGCGCTGCGCGACGGGGAGGTTCGGCAGTTGACGACCGGTTACGGACATTACGTGCAGCCGATGTTGTGAGTGCGGTCACATTCGATCCATTCACAATATCCTACACCGAACCTTTGCATGGCATTGGGCCAACCGACCATCGGATCTGGAGGCAGCAGAATGCATAAAACCGTCTGGCGATCGGCATTTCTGAAACCGACTATTCTAATTTTTGCCTCTCTGTCGCTGACAGTCTTTTCGTCCTCCGCAAGCGCATGTTCACCGGAAATCCCGCCGGTTGAACAAGCCGTGCGGGAAGTCGTATCGACGGGCTATTTAGTCAGCGGGACCGTTGTGCAACCCTTCGACGCGGCCAAGCATCAGCCCGAGATAATCTTGGCGGACCGCATTTTTGTCGGGGAAGGCGCTCCGCGTGAGTTCAAGATATACCGGACTGAAAATGATTATCAGCGCCACGCCCAGCGACCGGGAGCCATCCCTTGTCTAGGAAGGGCTTTCAAGGAATCCGGCTACAGATACGAGCGCTTCGTGCTCATTCCGGCTCCGAAAAAAGACGATGGTTCAAGCGACGGCCAGTGGATTATGTATTGGAACGACTGGTCCGTTACGACCGGGAAGGGTCTTGAGATGTTACTCGCCGAAGCGGAGCGGCTTGGCCGATTTAATGAACGTCCCCCGCCCAATAGATGGTTTGACGGTTGAATATCGTGTTGGGGGCGGGGTAACCAATGTTCACCCCCGACCCTCTCCCGGACCTTGCCTGCTCTACGACAGCGGTGAGCACCTCAGCCCCGCTCCCCTACCCCGCCGCAAACCGCGCCAGCACGTCATACACCCCCTTGTCGATCCGCCGCGCCCGGTTCGCGCGCGCGTTGCCCGACGTGTGGATGCCGACGACAATGCGCTGCTGCCCGAACAGCGCGAAGATCGGCGATCCGCTCATCCCGCCGACGGTGTCGAAGGTATAGCGCAGGAACTGGCGCTCGACATCCTCGACGCGCCCGCCGTTATAATGCTGGGTGCGGTTCGCGCGGTCGATCGGATAGCCGCTGACGTTGAGCAACAGCCGGTCGAGTTGGCGGTTCTCATAGGCGGCGAAGCCGAACCAGCCGAGCCGCTGTCCGACGCCATCCTCTTTCAGCACCAGCACCCCGAAATCGAGCGCCGCGTCGGGCGTGCCCGCCAGCCAGCGGGGATCGCAATAGGTCTGGTGGACGCGATAGGTGCCGAAGGGCGCGGCGACCCCGTCGAACGCCGGCGACACCAATATCTCGGTCGCGCTGCCATGCACCTGGTGATGGATATTATGCCCTGCGGTGCCCAGCGCCTTCGGCCCCATGAACCACGCGGTGCCGGTCGCCTTCGCACCGCTGGCATAGGTGATCGACAGCATCGCGATGCAGCGCCAGGGCAGCGCGGTGGTGTCGGGGATCGCGACCAGATTGTCGACATTGCCGATGATATTCTCGGCGACGAATCCCTCGGCATCGACCGTTGGCGCCAGCCGCGTCTGCACCAGCGGGAACAGCCCGGCATTGCGCGCGCGCAGCGCGTCGAAACCCGGCACATGCTCGAGCGCCCCGCCGCCGTTGGTCTCGGCCATATGCGCCGCCGACAAATGGCGCGCGGCGGGCACCGCGTCGGCGCGCAACGGCGCATCGCCCATCGCATAGACGGCGGCGGGTTCGGCGAGCGTGCGCAAGCCGTCGTCGGCCTTGCCCGCCGATGATGACCGCCCGCGCGGCCGCTTCGTTTCGGAGATATCCTTCGCCATCACCAGCCCCTCTCGCGAAAGCAAGACGCCCCGGGCCTAGGGAATTGCGCCGATGACGCCAAACATCTGGCATATCATCTTTCCGGCAACCTTTATACGCCCTCAATCCCCCGCGAAATCGAACGCCGACACCCCGCGCTCGCCCTCGCGGAAGCGCAGCGGGCGTCCCAGCGGCGGCATCGAGCGCTGGACGCAGCCGGTGCGCGTGCAGCGGCGACAGCCGAGCCCGATCGGGGTCGCGGGCGAGCGCATCAGGTCGAGCCCGCGCGCGGCGATCAGCGGCGCGGCGACCTTGGCATCGACCCCGACGCACACGGCAAAGCGCGCCGGCGTCCCGCTGCCGCTCGCGCCCGGCGCCGCGACGCTGCGGCTCTGCGTGAACCAGCGGCTGCCATCCTCGAGTTCGACGAGGTCGGCGATCACCTCGCCCGGCCGCGCGAACGCCTCATGCACGCCCCACAGCGGGCAGCGCGCGTCGCCATCGACCAGCGGCGACTGGCTTGCCCCCGCATAGCGCTTGCTCCCCTGCCCGGCGCGGTCGATCCGCAGCATGAAGAAGGGCAGCCCGCGCGCGCCGACGCGCTGGAGCGTCGTCAACCGGTGCGCGACCTGTTCATAGCCCGCGCCGAAGCGCCGCTGGAGCAGCAGCAGATCATACCCCGTCGCATCGCACGCGCGCAAAAACCGGCTGTACGGCATCATCAGCGCCGCGGCGAAATAATGCACGAGGTGCCGCTCGAACAATCGCGCCGCCGCCGGCTCGGCGAATTCCGCCCCCGCGACGAGCGCGTCGATCTCGCCCTTCGCCTCGACCTGCGCCAGCGTCGCGGCCGCCTGGAAGGTGCGCGACGCCGGGCGCAGCAACTCGCTCAGCATCAATTGCCGCGCGTGCCAGTCGAGCCAGCGCAGCCGGTCGGGCATCACGTCACTGGGCAGGATGCGGATGCCGAGCTGGTGCCGCGTGCGCAGCCGCTCCGAAATCGTGCCGTAAAGGTCGCCGCCGACCAGCCGCAGTTCGTCGGCCAATTCCTCGGCGCGCGCATCGAGGTCGCCGAAATGGTTGCGCCATTTCTCGATCGCGCGGCGCACCGCCGCAACCTCGGGCGCCTCCTCCTGCACCGCGCCGCGCGCCTCGGGCGCCGCATCGAACAGCCGCGCAAAGGCCGCCGCCGTCGCCGGCGCCGCCTGCAGCCATTCCTCGACTTCCTGCCCCCCGATTCCGAGGTCGGCGAAGCGCGGGTCGGCGAGCCGCCGCCGCAGCCCGGCAAGCCCGCCCGGCACCTCCTCGCCGCCGAGCTTCGCCGCATCGAAATCGAAGCGCTCGGCCAGCCGCACGATCACCGTGGCGGACAAGGGCCGCTGCCCATGCTCGATCAGGTTAAGGTAGCTCGGCGAGATATCGAGCGCCTCGGCCATCGCGGCCTGCGTCATCCCGGCATCGCGCCGCGCCCGGCGCACCGCCGCCCCTGCAAACACCCGCCGCTCGGCCATCGAATGTAACTTTCTTTACTGATTTACACGCACATTAGCACGAAATCGGCATATTTCACAAAACTTATTGACAAAGCTTTTCACTTTCGGCGCCCGCGGCGGCACATCTTGCCCATCACCCGGCCGCTCTCCCGACTGGCCGCACCGAAAGGACAAGATGATGGGCTATCAGGAAGACATGGCGCAGGCAGGCCGCCTCATCCGCGATTATGACGGCACCTGGGACGGGATCAGCGGCGAAAGCGTCGCTCGCATGCGTGCCCAGAACAAGTTCCGCACCGGCCTCGACATCGCCCGCTACACCGCGCGCATCATGCGCGCCGACATGGCCGCCTATGATGCCGATCCCGCGAACTACACCCAGTCGCTGGGCTGCTGGCACGGCTTCATCGCGCAGCAGAAGATGATCGCGATCAAAAAGCATTTCGGGACCGTAAAGGGCCGCTACATCTATCTCTCGGGCTGGATGATCGCCGCGCTGCGCAGCGAATTCGGTCCGCTGCCCGACCAGTCGATGCACGAAAAGACCAGCGTTCCGGCGCTGATCGAGGAAATCTACACCTTCCTGCGTCAGGCCGACGCGCGCGAACTCGGCATGCTGTTCCGCGATCTCGACGCCGCACGCGCCGAGGGCGACGAACTCAAGGCGAAGCAGGTCCAGGCCGCGATCGACAATCACGAAACGCACGTCGTGCCGATCATCGCCGACATCGACGCGGGCTTCGGCAATGCCGAGGCGACCTATCTGCTCGCCAAGAAGATGATTGAGGCCGGCGCCTGCGCGCTCCAGATCGAGAACCAGGTCTCGGACGAAAAGCAGTGCGGCCACCAGGACGGCAAGGTCACCGTGCCGCACGAGGATTTCATCGCCAAGATCCGCGCCTGCCGCTACGCCTTCATGGAACTCGGCGTCGAGGACGGCATCATTGTCACGCGCACCGACAGCCTTGGCGCGGGCCTGACCAAGCAGATCGCTTTCTCGAAAGAACCCGGCGACCTTGGCGACCAGTATAACAGCTTCCTCGACTGCGAAGAGGTCGAAGGCGCGGGCAACCCCGGCGACGTCCTGATCAATCGCGACGGCAAGCTGGTTCGCCCGAAACGCCTGCCCTCGAACCTCTATCAGTTCCGCGCCGGAACCGGCGAGGACCGCTGCGTCATGGACTGCATCGCGAGCCTGCAGAACGGCGCCGACCTGCTCTGGATCGAAACCGAAAAGCCGCACATCGAACAGATCGCCTCCATGGTCGACCGCATCCGCGAGGTCGTCCCCAATGCGAAGCTCGCGTACAACAACTCGCCGAGCTTCAACTGGACGCTGAACTTCCGCCAGCAGGTGTTCGACGCATGGGCCGCCGAGGGCAAGGACGTCAGCGCCTACGATCGCGCCAAGCTGATGAGCGTCGATTATGACGGCACCGAACTCGGCGACGAGGCCGACAACCGCATCCGCACCTTCCAGCGCGACGCGGCGAAGCGGGCGGGCATCTTCCACCACCTGATCACCCTGCCGACCTATCACACCGCGGCGCTCAGCACCGACAATCTCGCCAAGGAATATTTCGGCGACGAAGCGATGCTCGGCTACGTCAAGGGCGTCCAGCGCGCCGAAATCCGCCAGGGCATCGCCTGCGTGAAGCACCAGAATATGTCGGGCAGCGACATCGGCGACGACCATAAGGAATATTTCGCCGGCGAAGCCGCGCTCAAGGCGGCGGGCAAGGACAATACGATGAACCAGTTCGCCGCATAACGTCCGCTAACCAGTTCGGCGCGGGGCGTTTCCCCGGCCCGCGCCCACCGAGCTTTCCTGGGGAGGAAAGCCTGTCCGTCGGAAACCCTCGGGTTTCCGGCGGGCATTTTTTTGTGCGCGCCTCAGAAATCCGGCAAGGATTGCGCGGCAAATCCCCATCCCTTGAGCTCGGCGCTCGTCGCCCGGTCGAGCAATTCCTCGGCATCGTCGATCGTCCATGCCCCCGCCCGCTCGACGGCGCCGAGCGCGTCCCAGCCGATCGGCACGGCAACCGGCGCCCCTTCGCGCGCGCGCGCCGAATAGGGCAGGATCGCGGTGCTGCCGCGCTGGTTGCGCAGATAATCGATGAAAATCTTCCCCTTGCGCTTCGCCTTGCTCATCGTCGCGACATAGCGGTCGGGCTCGGCAAGGCTGAGCGCCTCGGCAAAGCGCTTCGAAAAATCCTTGTGCGCGTCCCAGCCATGCCGTGGGTCGAGCGGCACGACGACATGCACGCCCTTGCCGCCCGACAGCATCGCAAAGCTGGTCAGCCCGATGTCCGCCAATTGGCGGCGAATATCGAGCGCCGCCTTTTTGACGTCGGCGAACGCCAGACCTTCGTCGGGATCGAGGTCGAAGACCATCCGGTCGGGCTTTTCGAGCGTGCCGACATGGCTGCCCCAGCCGTGGAATTCGATCGTCCCCATCTGGACGCAGGCGAGCAGCCCGTCGCCATCCTCGACATAGAGATAATCTTCATGCCCGCCGTCCTTTTCGCGGATCGGGACGTGGTGGACATGGTCGCCGAACGATCCCGAATCATGTTTCTGGAAAAAGCATTTCTTCGCGCGCCCCTGCGGGCAGCGAACGAGACTGATCGGACGCCGTGCCGCATGCGGCAGCATGACCGGCGCGATCGCGGCATAATAGTCGGCGAGATCGCCCTTCGTCGCTTTGGACTCGGGAAAGATGACGCGCTCGCGGCTGCTGATGCGCACGTCGCTTGCCGGTTCGGGCGCCGGCTCGCGTTTTTCGGGTTTCACCGCCTTCGCCTCCTTGTCGCCGCGCAGCCCGAGGAAACTCGCGTGGCGCACCGATCCGCCCGCGGTGAATTCGGCAAAGGCGATTTCGGCGACGAGATCGGGTTTCAGCCAATGCACCTTGCGCGCGACGGCGGCGTCGATCTCCAGCGGCGCGCTCCTGCGGGCGCGGCCCCTGAATTTCCTTTCAAGATCGGCCATGGTGGCGGCATCGAACCCGGTCCCGACATTGCCCTTGTAGACGAGTTCGCCCTTTTCGCGCTGCGCGAGCAGCAACGACGCGAACGGCCGTCGCTTTACCGACGACGGATTCCAGCCGACGAGGATGAATTCCTGGCGGCGGGTGCATTTGACCTTCACCCAGCTTTTGGTGCGACGCCCCGCATAAGGCGCATCGGCGCGTTTCGATATGATGCCTTCCTGCCCCGCGCCGCACATCGCGGCGTACAGCTTTTCGCCTGCGCCGATAACATGGTCGGCGACCGCGATCGGCGCTTTGGCATCGCGCAGCAGCGCTTCGAGCCGTTCCTTGCGTTCGAGATTGCCGAGCTTGGCGAGCGATTTGCCGTCCTGTTCGAGCAGGTCGAAGGCGAAGAGATGCAGTTCGGTCGCATCGTCCTGCGCGCCATGGCCGCGCTTGAGCACCGCCTGCAGCGCCGAGAAGTCCGGATTTCCGTCGCGGCCATAGGCGATGATCTCGCCGTCGATCAGGCAGGGCGGCAGATCGAGCTCCGCAATATGGCGCACCAGCGACGCGAACTTGTCGGTCCAGTCGAGGCCGTTGCGCGTGTAGACGCGCGCCTCGCCGCCCGCGGCGGCGATCTGGGCGCGATACCCGTCATATTTAATTTCGTGAAACCAGCCATTGCCCGAGGGAACCGCATCGACGAGCGTCGCGAGCTGGAGCGGTCGGAATTTGGGTGGCCTGGCGCGGGGCTTCGTTTTTGCGACCTTGCGGTTATGCGCCGCGGCGGCGGCCATCTTCTTTGCGAAAGCGGCGCCCTTGGCGCCCTCCAGCGATTGTGCGCCATCCGCGTCGCCCGCGATTTCAGCCATCGTGCGACCGGTGAGCACGCTGCTGAGCTGGCGTCCGACCAGATCGTCGCCGCCCCCCGAAAAAGCGTCATCGACCTTGCGCAGCAACCAGTTTTCGCGCTTCTCGCCGGGACGCGGCTTCATGCGCACGAGCAGCCATTCACCCTTCATCCGCTCGCCATCGAGGATGAAGTGGAGATGCCCCTTGTCGATGTCCTTCGCGCTCTTGCCGTCGACGGGTTTCCAGGTACCGCGGTCCCACAGCATCACGCTGCCGCCGCCATATTCGCCCTTGGGGATCACGCCTTCGAAATCGGCATAGCTCATCGGATGGTCTTCGGTGCGCACCGCGAGGCGCTTGTCGGCGGGATCGGCGCTCGGCCCTTTGGTGACCGCCCAGCTCTTGAGCACGCCATCGACTTCGAGGCGGAAGTCGTAATGCAGCCGCGTCGCATCATGCTTCTGGACGATGAAGCGGTTGCCGGCGCCCTTTTCGACCTTGCCTGCAGGCTCGGGGGTCAGCCCGAAATCGCGCTTGGCGTTATATTGGGCGAGTGGGTCGGCGCGCGCCATGTCACGCCCGCTTGCGCGCCGGGGCTTTCTTCGCCGGCGTCTTTTTCGCGGGCGCCTTCTCCTCCGCCGCGGCTGGCGCCTTCTTCTTGCCGTCGACCGATGCCTTCAGCGCCGCCATCAGGTCGATGACGTTCGACCCGCGCGACACCGGCGCCACCTCTTCGACATCCTCGAGCACGCGCTTGCCCTTCGCTTTCGCCTTCTTCGCGATCACGCGCTTCAGCGCATCGACATAATGATTGTGGTAATCCGATGCGTCGAACTTGCCCGACTTCTTGTCGATCAGCGTCGCGGCGAGGTCGAGCAGGTCGGCGTCGGGCTTGCCATTGCCGACGTCGCGGAAATAATTGGCCGCCTTGTTCACCTCGTCGGCATAGCGCAGCACTTCGAGCACCAGCCCGCGCCCGCAGGGACGCAGGCCCACGAGCTGCTCCTGCCCCCGCACCGACAACTGTCCCAGCCCGACCTTCTTCGACTTTTTCAACGCCTCGCGCAGGACGATATACGCCTCCTCGGCCAATTCGTCGGCCGGCACGACATAATAGGGTTTGGCATAGTAGAGGATGTCGATGTCGGCGGCATCGACGAACTGGACCAGTTCGAGCGTGCGCTTGCTCTCGAGCTTGACCGCTTCGATCTCCTCCTCGTCGAGCAGCACATAATTGCCTTTCGAGGTCTCGTAACCCTTGACGATATCGTCGGTATCGATCGCCCCGATCCCCGGCACGGTCTTTTCATATTTGACCGGCTTTCCGCTCGGTTCGTGAATCTGGCGAAAGCTGATCGCGGCGCCCGATTTGGTCGCAGGATAGATTTCCACCGGGATCGAAACCAGGGCGAGCCGGATCTGCCCCTTCCAATAGGCGCGCGCTGCCATGACTGCCTCCGAATGACTGTCCTGTCCAATGCGTCAGCGGCCTCGGCGTTCCCTTTCCAGCGATGTCGGCGCCATGACGCGACCCGCCATCGGCATATTCATCAATCTTTTTGTCGATTCTGCCCTTGAACCGTCACAAAACGCGTGCATTATGGTGCGATGCACAACAAAAATTCGCTCTCTCCCCCGGTCGCACGCTGATGGACGATACCCGCCTCAAGCTGATGGAAGCCATCGCGCGTCGCCGCATGGTCACCGCCCAATATAACGGAAACGTCATGCAGCTCGCGCCGCATCAGATGTTCGAGCGCCGCGGCGACCTGTTCGTCAGCGCGCTCAACCTCAGCAAGAACTGGCGCTCGCCCGAGGACTGGAAGCTCGGCCATTACAAGCTCGACGGCCTCGCCGCGACCGAGCTTCAGGACGCCGAGTTCGAGCCTTTGCCCTCGTTCGAGGCCGCCGCGCCGCACGAGGACGACACGCTGCTGCTCGCGGTCTGACCCAAAAAAGGGTGGGCGAAAAAGGGCGGACCTCGCGGCCCGCCCTCTTCCTCCTTATTTCTCGACCACCATCGGCTGGTCCTTGGTCTTGACCAGCGACCAGATGATGCCGCCCGCGATCAGCGCGACGGTCACCCCCAGGCTCACCAGCGGCGGGAATTTGTCGCCGCCGAGGATGAAATCGGCGACGAATATCTTCGACCCGATGAACACCAGCACCAGCGCGAGCGCATATTTCAGATAATGGAAGCGGTGGACCATCGCCGAGAGCGCGAAATAGAGCGCGCGCAGGCCGAGGATCGCCATGATGTTCGACGTATAGACGATGAAGGTGTCGGTCGTGATCGCAAAGATCGCCGGCACGCTGTCGACCGCGAACACCAGGTCGGCAAGGTTGATGACGACCAGCGCGAGGAACAGCGGCGTCGCCGCCGTCACCAGCTTGCCGGTCTTGCCATCGGGCTGCTTCACGAAGAATTTCTCGCCATGCAGTTCGTGCGTCAGCGGGATGTGCCGCGACAGCCATTTCACCACCGGATTGCCCTTCACGTCCATCGGCGTGTCGCTCGCGAAGAGCATCTTCACGCCGGTGAAGATCAGGAAAGCGGCGAAGATATACAGCACCCAGCCATATTCGGTGACCAGCGCAGCGCCGCCCGCGCTCCCGATGCCGCGCAGCACGATAAACGCCACGATGCCCCAC